>Ga0308156_1000510_pt1 | contig 76246 bp, 77 predicted proteins | sample PhyAR2_FD_201041 | JGI IMG/M metagenome (GOLD analysis project Ga0308156, IMG submission 201041) | Phyllosphere microbial communities from UC Gill Tract Community Farm, Albany, California, United States - DLSL A.R2 | ecosystem: Host-associated > Plants > Phyllosphere > Unclassified | place: USA... | reverse complement strand
CGGTGGCGCGGTCCACCGAGCAGTACGGGTCGTCGTCGCTGACGACCAGGACGGTCGGGGTGGCCACCCGGCGCTCGGGTGCCCGGAACGCGGCGGCAGCGGTCGGGAACGACGGCGCGGACGGGTCCGGCGGGGCGACCAGGAACGCCCCCGCTGCACGCCCGTCGTCGTGCTCGGCGAGCCAGTGCGCGGCGGCGAGGACACCGAGGCTGTGCGCCACGAGCACCGGCGGCCGCGGGCACGCTGCGACCGCCTCGGAGATCGCCCGGTCCCAGTCGTCCGGGTCGGGCTCGTTCCACGACGCGGGCGCGATGCGGACGGCGCCCGCCCCGCGCTCGTCCTCCCACCGCGACTGCCAGTGCTCCGCGTCGGACCCCCAGATGCCCGGCACGACCACCCACGGGAACCGGGCGGAGGCGCGCTCGTCGTCCTGCATCCGGGCAGCGTAGCGGGGCACCGGGCCGTCAGGCGTGCAGGGTGTCGCGGGGGTACTCACCGAAGCGCTGGTGGTAGGCCGCGGAGAACCGGCCGAGGTGCGCGAAGCCCCACCGTACGGCGACGGAGGCGACCGTGAGCTGTCCCGGGGCGGCGCGGACGAGTTCCTCGTGGACGCGGTCCATCCGGATCCCGCGGAGCATCGCGTTCGGGGCCGTGCCGACCTGGCGCTGGAACGCCTGCTGCAGTCCGCGGACGCTGAGCCCGACGTGCTCCGCGACGTCCGTCGTGGTGATCGGGGTGTGCGCGTAGGCGTGCATGTACTCCACGGCCTCGCGCACCCGGCTGGTGGCACCCTGCGGCACCGGTGCCTCGGGGGCCAGCTGCTGGTGCGGGAAGGTGTGCAGCATCGCGAGCGCCGTCTCGCGGGCGGTCTCGGCCAGGGCGAGCTGCGACGGGACCGCGGAGCCGAGCACGACCTGCGCGGCCCGGGCGACCTGGGCGTTCCACCCGTGGAGGTCCTCGGTCCGGGGGCGCTGCGTGTGGTCGAAGACCAGTGACCCGGGCGCACCGCCGTGCTCCTCGGCGGCGACGCGCTCGAGGAACCGCCGGTCGAAGTGCACCAGGTTCTGCCGGACGTCCTCGACCTCGAAGACGAAGGGACGGTCGCTCGGGAACACGACGGGCCGGCCCGGGGCGAACGGGACGTCGTCGCGGCCCACGTCCACGGTGCCGCCGCCGTCCGTCGTCCACATCACGACGTACTCGTCGCCCGTCGCCGCCTGCCCCGTCGCGCGCGCGTCGAAGTGGGTCGTCCGGAGGGACATCGCTCCGTCCCCGATCATCCGGAACCGGTACGCGAACGGACGCTCGGTCCGTGATGCACGGAAGTGGGCGCCCTCGTAGGCGTCGGAGAACAGCTCGAGCGCGGCGCCGAGGTCGGTGCCGGAGGCTTCGTAGCGCAGACGGGTGTCCTCGCGGGAGTCGGTGCTCATCAGGGCGAGCGTGGCACTCCCGGCGCGTCGGACCTGCCCCGCGCGGGTCAGGTTGCGCGGAGCGGCTGTCGGCGTGCGTGAACCGGATGACCGGTCGCCCCCGGACGGGGCGCGTGGAGCCCGGTCAGTGCCGACCGCGTCGGACGGCCCAGTGGTTGCGACCGTCGACGCGGTCGTACCGCAGGTCGTCGACGACCATCTGCACGAGCGCGAGTCCGCGTCCGCCCTCGGCCAGGGCGTCGGGGAGGTGTGCGGCCGAGGGGTCGACCTGCACGGGCACACCGTCGTCGTCGAGGGTCACCCGCACCTCGTCCGGTCGCACCTCGATGCGCAGGGAGCACGCCACACGGCTGCCGGCGGCGCCGTGCTCGATGACGTTCGACGCCAGCTCGACGAGGGCGAGCTCGAGCGCCATCCGGTCCTCGACGGACAGGTCGGGCTCGTGGTCCCACACCGAGGCCAGGAACTCGTGCACCGCCGTGACGTCCTCCGGCGGGCAGGCGAGATCGAGCACGTGCTCGCCCATGACGACGGTCATCCCCAGTTCGTGACCGCGGCGTCCCCGTCGGGGTACGTCCGCAGGATCTTGTCGATGTTGGAGAGCTTGAGCACCATCTGCACCTGCTCGGACGGGGCCGCGATTCGGAGGTCCCCGCCGGCCTGCCGAGCCGTCTTCAGGCAACCGACCAGGGCGCCGAGACCGGAGGAGTCCATGAACTCGACCCCGGACAGCTCGACCACGAGTCGCGCGCGTCCGCCATCGACGACCTTCGCCACGGTCTCGCGGAACGCACCCGCGCTGACCATGTTGAGTCGGCCGCTGCACTCCAGCACGGCCGTGTCGTCCGTTGCCTCGTGTACGACGATGTCCATGCAGGTGCCTCCTCGGTTCGGTGCGGGTGCCCGTTGCAACCTACCGGGTCCGGGGCCTCACGCGGTACGGGCCCGCCGCGTCGCGACGACCTGGACGACCACGGCGGCCGCCATGAGGGTCGCCATCACGGCCCCCATCGCCGTCGCGGTGCCCCCGAGCGCGCCCGCGAGCGGCGTGCCGAGGCCGCCGAGTCCGAACGTCAGGCCGCCCTGCAGCGCCGCTGCGGTCCCGGGGTGCGCCGCCCCGACGTGCTGGGTCCGGGTCATCGCCGCCGGCAGCACGAAGCCCCATGCGCCGGTGACGACCGCGAGCGCGCACCAGACCGGGACGGGCCCGAGGCCGGCCAGCGCGGACACCACGACGACCGTGCTGCCGAGCGTCCCGGTGACGAGTCCCACCGTGAGGAGCGTGTCCTCCGAGAACCGGCCGACGATCCGCCGGAACACCAGGGTGGTGACGACCATCATCGACGCGTTGGTCGCGAACACGAGCGTGTAGAGCTGCTCCGAGAACCCGTACTGCTGCTGGAACACGAACGAGCTCGTCGCGATGTAGGCGAAGAACCCGATCGTCGAGAGCACCCCGGTGAGCACGTACGCCCGGAAGCGCCCGATCGCCAGCAGGTCACGGATGCGGCGACCGTTCGCCCGGAAGCCGGTGCCCCCACGTGCACCGGTCGGCAGCGTCTCCCCGAACCGGAGGACGACCGCGAGCGTGAAGGCGGCACCGAGCACCGCGAGCACGACGAACATGAGCCGCCAGGTCCCGACCGTGAGCACGGCTCCCCCGGCGAGCGGTGCGACGACCGGACCGATCGCGTTGATCGCGGCGAGCGTGCCGAACACCTTCGCGGTGCGGGCCCCCGTCGTCGTGTCGGACACCATCGCGCGTCCGGCGACCGACGCGGCGGCTCCGGCCAGGCCCTGGACGACCCGCGCCGCGATGAGGATCGTCGCGTCGGGTGCGATCGCGCACGCGACCGAGGCGAGCGCGAAGCCCGCGGTACCGACGAGCAGCAGCGGGCGGCGTCCGATACCGTCGCTCACGGGTCCGGCGAGCAGCTGCCCGACCGCGAACGCCACGAGGAACGCGGTGAGCGAGAGCTGCACGACCGCGGGCGACGTGCCGAGGTCGCGGGCGATCGTCGGCAGCGCCGGGATGTACATGTCGGTCGCGAAGGGCGAGACGCCGACGATGAGGGCGAGTGGGACGATCGGTGGCAGCACGCCACTGGTCGCCGGTCGGCCGGTCCGTTCGCGCTCCGTCGTCACGAGCGCAACGCTACGCGTCCCCGAATCGATTCGACAGCACCGCGTGCCGTGCGGACCGTCGCCGACGACGGACGGGAGGCGCGTGGCGGACCCGCCACGCGCCTCCCGTCCGTCACCGGGTCGCGGTCACGGCCCCGGGATCACCCGGTGTTCTGCAGGCCGGCGGCGATGCCGTTGACGGTGAGCAGGAGCAGGCGGTGGTCGCCGTCCGTCGGGTCGGTGCTGCCCGTGGTGCGGATCGACCGCAACGCGCGGAGCTGCAGGTGCGACAGTGCGTCGACGTACGGGCTGCGGAGCCGGACGGCGCGGGCGAGCACCGGGCGGTCCTCGAGCACGTCGCTCCCGCCGGACACCCGGAGCACCCAGTCGCGCGTGCGGAGCATCTCGTCGAGCACCTTCGCGGCGAGGTCGTCGCGGTCCGCCAGCTCGAGGTAGCGCCGCGCGATCTGCTCGTCGGTCTTCGCGAGGGACATCTCGACGTTCTTGATCATCGCGCCGAACAGGGGCCACTCGGCGTACGCGGCACGGAGGACCTCGACGTCGCCGACCGCCTCGAGCGCGGAGCCGAGGCCGTACCAGCCCGCGAGGTTGATGCGCGCCTGCGTCCACGAGAAGACCCACGGGATGGCGCGGAGGTCCTCGAGGGACTCGACGCTCAGGCCGCGTCGGGCCGGGCGGGAGCCGAGCGGCAGGAGGCCGATCTCCTCCATCGGGGTGACCCGTGCGAACCACGGGGCGAAGCCGTCCGCCTTGACCAGGTCGTAGAAGGCCTGACGGGACACGTCGTCGAGCTGCTGCGCGAGGTCGGCGAACCGGCTCGCGGCGACGGCCGTGCGGTCCTCGTTCGAGGGCGACGAGGCGAAGAGCGTCGCCGAGGCCATCTGCTCGAGGTGACGCGCGGCGATGTCCTGGTCCCCGTACTGCGCGAAGATGACCTCACCCTGCTCGGTGAGCTTGAGGCGACCGTCGATCGATCCCGGCGGCTGCGCGAGCACGGCCTCGTTCGCGGGCCCACCGCCACGGCCGAGCGACCCGCCGCGTCCGTGGAAGAGGGTCAGCTCGACGTCGTTGTCCCGCGCCCAGTCGGCGATGCGGGCCTGGGCGTCGTACAGCGCGAGGTTCGCCGACACGGGGCCGACGTCCTTGGACGAGTCGGAGTACCCGAGCATGACCTCGAGCCGGCGGCCGGTCGCCGCGAGCCGGCGCTGGAACGGCTCGGTGCGCACGGCCTCGTCGAGGATGTCGACGCTCGCGTGCAGGTCGGCGAAGGTCTCGAACAGCGGGATGACGTCGAGCACCGGGGCCGCGTCGCCGCACGCCGCCACGGCGAGCTCGTGCACGTTCGCCAGGTCGGCGGCGGACTGCGTGAAGGACACGATGTAACGGTGCGCGGCGCGGACGCCGTAGCGCTGCTGCAGGTCCGCGACGGTGCGGAACACCGCGAGGACCTCCTCCGTGGTCTCGCTGAGCGGCTCCCCCGAGCGGATCTCGGCCAGGGCGGTGCGGTGGACCTGCGAGTGCTGCCGGACCTCGAGCTCGGCCAGGTGGAAGCCGAAGGTCTCGACCTGCCACACGAGGTTCTGCAGCTCGCCGTTCGCGGTGCGGGCGGCACCCGCGGCGACGAGGGACGCCTGGATCACCCGGAGGTCCGCCAGGAGCTCCTCGGGACCGCCGTAGGCCAGGCCGTCCCCACCCCGACGGGTCGCCCGGATCCGGGCGGCCACGAAGAGCAGTGCGCGGCGGTGGGTCTCGTTGGGCGCGCGGACGCCGATGCGCTCGGCGATGCCCGGGTCGAGCGACTCCTGCGCGGCGACGAGGGCCTGGAGCCCCGCGTCGGCCGGGGTCTCGGCGGCGTCGAGCGTCAGCGACGAGCCGATCCGGGTGGCGGCGCGGGAGAGCCCGAGGAGGATGTGCTCCGCCGCGATGTCGGCGGCCTGTCGGGTGACGGCGGCGGTGACGTGCGGGTTGCCGTCGCGGTCGCCGCCGATCCACGTGCCGAAGCGCACGAAGGCGGGCGCGGTGACCGGCACCCGTCCGGCCTCGTCGCCGAGCAGGCGGTCGTCGAGCAGGCGGTAGACCTGCGGCACGATCTCGAACAGCGTCTGGTCGAAGACGCTCATCGCGGTGCGGACCTCGTCGAGCGGGGTCGGCCGGGTGGTCCGCAGCGGCGAGGTGCGCAGGAGCGTGGTGATCTCCTCGAGCAGTCGGCGCTCGTTCTCGGCACGCGCGGTGGCGTTCCGGGCGTGGTCGCGCTCGTCGATGAGGTCGGTGATGCGGCGCACGCCCGTGGTGACGGCGCGACGACGGGCCTCGGTCGGGTGCGCGGTGAGCACCGGGTGGAACCGGAGGTCGGCCAGGCGGGCGGCGGCCTCGTCGGCGCCGACCTGCTCGACGAGCGACGCGTAGGTCGCGGGGAACGAGTCCCCCGCGAGGCCGCCGTCGTCGCCACGGGCGCGGAGCACCCGCACGCGGTGGTGCTCCTCGGCCAGGTTCGTCAGGTGGAAGTACGTCGTGAACGCCTGGGCGACGGCCTCGGCCCGCTCGGCGGACATCTCGGCCACGATCGCCTCGGCACGCGCGGCACCGTCGACGTCGGACCCCTCGTACGCGCCGATCACCGCTGCACGCAGGCTCTCGACGTCGTGGAGCAGGTCGTCGCCCCCGGACTCCCGCAGCACCCGTCCGAGCAGGTTGCCGAGGTACCGGACGTCCGCGCGCAGGTCGCTGTCGACCGCTCCGCTGACGTCGTCCCGTGCGCGCCCGTGGCGCGTCGATCCGTCGATCGCCGTCATGGGTTCCTCTCACGTAGCGCCGGACCGCGTCCCGCGTCCCCAGCACTGTACCGGCGTGCGCGGGCACGTGACGACGACCGTCCGGACGGACCGCGGGCGCCGCGGGTGCCCGCGGTCCTGCGGGTCCGGAGCGTCGTCAGGCGGGCAGCGGGAGCACCGCGTCGCCACGGGCGGACCCGGGTGACGCGGGGCGACGGAGGGACGCCACGAGGGCACGGTCCAAGCGCGCGGCGAGCTCGACCTCGGCGAGCACGGCCTCGCGCTCCGCGGCGGACCAGGGTGCGGCGTCGAGCTGCGCGCCGTAGGTGTCCTCGAAGGCCGCGGGGTCGGCGACCTGGTCGAAGATGGTGAACAGGACGCCGTTCGTGTCGAACCCGAACCGTTCCTCGAGCAGCCGCGCGAGCGTGGGACCGCCGGAGAGGTCGCCGAGGTACCGCGTGTAGTGGTGTGCCACGAAGCCGCCCGGCGAGGTCGCCGCCACCTCGTTGAGCCGGCGGACGTACGCGGTGGTCGCGGCGGTCGGGCAGCAGAGCTCCGACCAGTCGGGACCGACGAGGTACTCGAGGTCGGCCCGGATCGCCGGCATCCGGGTGAGCTGGTTCGTCACGAACGGTGCGGCGACGGGGTGGTCGGCCATCCGGTCCGCGGCACGCTCGAGTGCGTCGTACACGACCGCGTACTGCCCGAGCAGGTCGGCGTAGTCGGCGACGTCGCACTCCCCCGCCAGCAGGTCGTGCGCCCCGCCCGCCCACACGGTGGCACCCGCGGCAGCGTCCGCACCGGTGCGGGACCGCCGCCGCAGCAGCTCGGAGAACGGCGTCACGGTCGGACTCATGAGGTGAGGCTAACCTCAGTGGCTGAGAAGGTCGAGCACCGGAAGAGGAAGTCGCACCATGAGCCCGAGCGCGAAGCGCACCCAGCACGTCTTCGTCGTCGACCACACGGAGCGGCTCGGCCCGCACATGGTGCGCGTGCACCTGGGCGGCCCCGCCTTCCGGGACTTCGTGGACGGCGCCGACCCGGACCGGCTCGCCGCGACCGACAAGTACGTCAAGCTCCTGGTCGCGCCGCCGTCGAGCGGGCTCACCCCGCCGTACGACCTCGACGCGCTGCGCGAGACCCTGCCGAAGCACGAGCGCCCGGCCCGCCGCACCTACACCGTGCGCGCGGTCGACCACGCGTCCGGCACGATCGCGATCGACTTCGTCGTGCACGGGGACGAGGGCCTCGCCGGCCCCTGGGCCGCGGCGGCGCAGCCGGGCGACCTGCTCGCGCTGTCCGGCCCGGGCGGCGGGTACGCCCCGTCGTCGGACCCGGACGTCACCCACGTGCTCCTCGGTGACGACAGCGCCCTCCCCGCGATCGGCGCGGCGCTCGCAGCGATGCCGGCGGGTGCGACCGGCGTGGCGGTGGTCGAGGTCGCGAGCGACGCGGACGAGCAGCCGCTGCCGCACCCGACGGGCGTCGACCTGCGGTGGCTGCACCGCGACGCCACCGGCGCCGAGCCGGGCACGCTCCTGCTGGCGGCCGCCCGGGAGCTGCCCCGTGCCTCCCGTCCGGTGCAGGTCTTCGCGCACGGCGAGCGGACCGCGGTGAAGGCGATCCGTCGGCTCCTGCAGGACGACTGGGGGCTCGAGAAGGCGGACATGTCCCTGTCCGCCTACTGGGCGCTCGGTCGCGCGGAGGACCGGTTCCAGGAGGAGAAGCGCGAACCGGTCGGGGTGATCTTCGCCGACTGAGCGGCGGGGACCACCCGGGCGGCCGGGAGGCACGGTGCACGTCGGTGGTGCCCGCTAGCGTCCGGCGCGTGGTCACCCCTGCCGACGTCCCCGCCTGCTGCGTACCGGGGTGCGACGCCCCGTCCGCCGACGGCTTCGTAGCCGTCCTGCCGCTGTGCGGCGGCCACGTCGCCCTCGTCGCGGACACGGCGGCCGAGCACGTCGGCACCGAGGACGCGCTGCCCGGGCCGTGCCCGGTGTGCGGCTCGCGACTCGGCGTGCGGTGGGCGACCTCGACGACCTGCGCGACCTGCGAGTGGCCGTGGGGCGACGTGCCCGACGGTGACCTGCCGCCACCACGCGTCGACGTCGTCTACTACCTGCGGCAGCGTGACGACTTCGGCGACCGGGTGAAGATCGGCACGACCGCGAACCCGCGGCAACGGCTCGCCGCGGTGCCCCACCAGGAGCTCCTGACGTTCGAGCGCGGCGACCGGCGACTGGAGCGACGCCGACACGCCGCCTTCGCGGCGGACCGGTACCCGCGCACCGAGTGGTTCCGCACCACCCCGGCGCTGCTCGCCCACGTCGCGGTGGTCGCCGGTGGGGTCGACGACCCCTGGGCCCTGCACGCGCGGTGGACGAGCGAGGCGCTCGCCCTCCGCGGCTGACGCCCGGTCAGGCTGCGACGGTCACCGTGCGCGCCCGGTCGGCGGCCGGGTCGTCGCGGAGGAACCGGTCGGCCGTGCGGAGGGAGAGCGCCATGATCGTGAGCGCCGGGTTGGCGATGACGGCACTCGGGTAGACCGAGTTGTCGCACACCCACATGTTCGGGACGTCCCACGAGCGGCCGGCCGGGTCGACCACCGACGAACCGGCGTCCGTGCCCATGCGGGCGGTGCCGATGGTGTGCGCGGTCCGCTCGAGGACGCGGACGTCCGTGCCGCCCGCGGCCTCGACGATCGCGGTCATCGTCCGGACGGCGTGCGCACGGATCGCGTCCTCGTTCGACCCGGGTGAGAACGACACCCGGGCGCGCGGCACACCGTGCTCGTCGAGCTCGTCGGAGAGCACCAGCCGGTTGTCGTCGTACGGCAGGCACTCCGCGTTGATGCCGACGCCCGCCGTCCGCGGGTAGTCGCGCATCGCCCGGACGAGTTCGGCGCCGCGCAGGCCACCGCCGCGGACCAGCGTGGTGGCGAAGGTCAGCGGCTGCGCGCCGAGGCTCTGGATGAGGTAGCCGCCGGCGAAGTCCGCGTCGGCCGGGCGGACGAAGTCCTCGGTGATGATCGACGACGGGTACCCGCGGTAGGACCGCATCGACTCGTCGAACGTCGCCCAGACCTGCGTCGCGCCGTGCGCGGTGAAGTTGCGACCGACCTGGCCGCTGCTGTTCGCCAGACCGGTGTGCAGCAGCAGACGCGGCGTCTCGACACCGCCCGCGGCGAGGACGAGCGAGCGGCACCGCTGCCGACGTTCCCGACCGTCACGCGTGTACAGCACCGCGCAGACCCGGCCGTCGGCGTCGAGCTCGATGCCGTGCACGAAGGACTCCGGGCGGATCTCCGCGCCGAAGGCGACCGCGGCCGGCAGGTAGGTGGTGTCCATCGAGACCTTGGCCCCGTTGCGGCACCCCTGGTGGCACGAGCCGCACGACACGCAGGCCTGGCGGAGGCCGTGGTGCTCCTGGTGCCGGTCGTGCGTGGTGAGCCCGACGGGCGCGTCCGTGGCCGTGATGCCGAGCGCGGCGGTCCCGCGCATCATCATGTCCGAGGAGGCGTTCCGCGGCGGCGGGGGCATGCGGTAGCGACGGGACGGGTCCCACGGGTAGTGCTCGGGACCGGCGACCCCGACCTCGTGCTCGACCCGTTCGATGTACGCGGTCAGCTCGGCGTGGTCGATCGGCCAGTCCTCGCCCTGGCCGCTCTCCGTGCGCAGGCGCAGGTCGTGGACGCTCGGGCGCGGGGTGAAGGCGCCCCAGTGCAGGGTGGAGCCGCCCACGCCGGTGCCGCTGTTGTTCGGGCCGAACGCCGTCGGCGTGGACCCGCCGCTGATCCGTTCGTCCATCCAGTTGATGTCGCCGGGGGCCTCGACCTCGTCGGGCGTGTGGTCCCCCGGCTCGGTGTTGCGTCCCGCCTCGAAGGCGACCGCGGTCAGGCCCTCGCGGGCGAGTCGGGCGAGCAGCGGGGCCCCGCCGGCACCCGTCCCCACCACGACCACGTCGACGACCTCGTCGTCCTGGTACCGCCGCTGTGCGTCGAGTCTCATCGTGCTGCTCCCTCGGGTTCCCATGCTTCCCGTTGCCCGGCACCGAGCACCTGGAAGCCCTGCTTGCGGACGCCGTCGCCACCGTTGGCGAAGCCGTCGTAGTCGATCGCGGACATGGTCGCGGGGTGGGCGAGCCACTGCTTGACCAGGTCGACGCTGGCGTCCTCGAACCAGGCGCGGAGCTGCTCGGCGTCGAGCCGACCGTCCGACCGGTACCGGCCCGCCGCCACGGACTCGAGGGCGGCGGACAGGTCGTCCGTCCCCGCCACGGGAGCGAGGACGTCGAGCGCGGCACGGTAGGCCTCGACGTCGGTCGGCATGCCGTCCGGTCGCCACCCGTCGCCCTGACCGGCCGCGAGCTGCGCGTCGACGCGCAGCGCGAGGTCGACCTCGTGCTCCCCCGGCTGCGGGACGACGATGCGGCCCACGGCACGCAGGGTGTCGAGCTGCCGCTGGCTGAGGGCGTCCGACGTCGCCGCGGGGTCGTCGGCCAGGGCACGGACGGCGAGGATCCCGCGCGTCCGAGCGCTGACGCGCGGAGAGGCGATGACACGGGCGTTGTCGGCGGGCACCACGGGGGCGTGCGCCACCCGACGGACCCAGAAGTCGCGCACGAGCGCTGCGACCTCGACGGGGCGTTCCGAGGGCAGCAGGTGTGCGGCGTCGGTGACCTCGTGGAGCTCGGCGGCGGGCCAGTGCGGCAGCGTCAGGCGACGCTGTGCGTCGGCGGCCAGGTCGCCGTCCTCGGCGCCGGCGAGCACGAGGGTGGGGACGGGGTTGGGTGCGGCCGAGGTCGACCAGTCCTCGCGGCTGCCCCGCAGCAGCCAGTCGCGCCAGGCGCGGGGGTCGGTCCGCCGGACGTCCTGCACGGCCTGTTCGTGGCGGTCCGGCGGGAGGGTCTCGAAGGTGTTGGCGTCGACGAACTCCGCGGCGTGGTGCGGCTCGATCGGCCCGTGCTCGGCCCAGGCCAGCATCGACTCGCGACGCTCCTCGGCCATCGGCTCGGGAGCGAGCGGCGACGGCGCGAGGAGGACGACGGCGCGCAGCCCGAACAGGCCGTTCGCGCCGGAGACCGTCCGGTCGGCGACCACCGTCGCGACCTTCCCGCCCATCGAGTGGCCGACGAGCACCCACTCCGTGGCGCCGCTCGCGCCGACGGCACGCTCGACCAGGACGGCCATCTCCTCGACGGTCGTGCCGGCCGACGCCGGGCTCCGCCCGAACCCCGGCAGGTCGATGCCGACGAGGTCGAGGTCACCGGCGAGCTCGGACCGGAGGAGCGCGAACTCCTCCGAGCTGGAGCCCAGCGCGTGCAGGCAGAAGGCGGTCGCTGTCATCCTTCGTTCCTACCGTCCGCTGAAGGCGGGACACAGGCTCGCTGTACCCCGCTCGCGTACCCCAGGGTCGCCGTCATCGCGCGTAGGCGTCGACGAACAGCGGTCCGCGGAGGTCCCGCAGCGTGTCGACGAGCCGTTCGACCGTGCGCGCGGAGATGCCGGAGACCTCGAGGTCGTACGGCCCGAGGGCGGGCAGCCGACCGGTCCGGATGCGGACGACCTCCCACCCCACGGCCCGGACCGCCCGGTCCTTCCGCCGGTCGGTGTCCTGGCGGGGACCGACGTGCTCGAGGCCGTGGCGACCGGTGCTGTCGTACTCGATCGCGACGCGGAGCTCGGGCAGCACGATGTCCGGCCAGGCCTCGACGTGGTCGAAGAACGGCCGGTCGAGCCGGATCGCGGTGTGGTCGAACGTCAGGGTGAACCGCTCCTGCAGCGCGGCGCGGAGGTCCGCCTCGACCGCGGAGGCCGTCGCGGGTGCGCACCGGCTCGTGAACGACTCCCCCGACGGCAGCCTCGGGGTCTTCGCGCAGATCGTCCGCGGCACCGAGGGCGCGGACCGGCCGGCGCGGGACCGGGTCGGCCGGGCTCGGGCGCTGGCGACGGCACCGGAGGGCAGCGCTCCGGCGACCGGCGCAGCACCGACGGTCGGCGCGGCCCCGGCGGCGGGCACCGGTCCCCGGGCCGGGGCGGCCGGCAACGTCTGCCGGCCGCGGACCCGCTCGGCGCGCTGCGGCACGGGCACCGCGCTCGGCCAGTCCGGCGGCAGCACCGGCCAACGACGCGGGGTGGCCTGCAGCTGGCACTCCGGGCACCAGACCGACCGACGTCGCTCACGACCCGGACGCGAGCGCTGCTCCGCCGGGGTCGCGACGAAGACGTGGCCGACGTCGCACTCCCAGGTCAGCAGGACCTCGGCCGTCGGCGGGACCTGCGTGAGCACGACGCCGTGGTTCCACTCAGGGTGGTACTGCCGGACGAGGACGGGGTACGACGCCCACGCGGACCGGAACTCGCCGACCGCGTACGGCACCGCCGTACCGCGGGACCACTGTCGCCGCCGCCACCACGCGTCCACGGGTTCGACCACGCGACCACGCTAGGGACGGCCACCGACACGGCCGCCGGCACGGGGACCGGCACCGCTGTCGACGGCCGTCGACGGGGCGTCAGGCCCCGAGCGCGTTCCGGACGTAGCCGACGACGGCGTTGGCGTGTCCGTGGCCGAACCCGTGCTCGTCCTTCAGCCAGGCCACGACCTCCATGTGGCGGTGGTCGTCGAGCCGGTCGGCGACCAGGTCGAGCCAGTCCTGCACGGGGCGGCCGTACGTCTTCTCGATGCTCGGGAAGTACGAGGCGGGCCCCTTCGGCTTCGAGCCGTCCGCCGGGAGCGCCGGAGCGGGAACGCGGTGCGTCGTCATGCGGGTCACGGTAGTCGTCCGGGCGCGTCACCAGCGGATGCGGGCGAACTCCTCGCGCAGGCGTCGCGCCCGGCCCGGGTGGACCTGCTCGACCCACCCGATCCGCCCGAGCAGGTGCGCGCGGAAGTCCGGGTGACCCGTCCGGTCCTGCGACGCGGGTCCGTGCACGGCGGCGTTGTGCAGCACCGCGTGCAGCCGGTCGACCTCACGCCGTCCCGGGGACGGTCGGTCGTTGACCACCACGCCCGTGACGGACTGCCGGCTCCCCCGACGCCGGACCCGCGACTTGTGCGGGGCGAGGCGGTACCCCTGGTCGTCGACGATCCGACCGACGCCCCGGAGGAAGGCGTCGGGCCGCGCTGCGAGCCGGTCGCCGCCGCTGAACGTCAGGTCGTCGGCGTACCGCGTGTAGACCGCGTCGCTCGCCGCCGCCCACCCGGCGAGCCTGGCGTCGAGGTGCCGGAGCGCGGTGTTGGCGAGCGTCGGGGAGGTGGGCGCGCCCTGGGGCAGGTGTGCGACGGCCAGCGACCGACGGAGCGCCGCACGGTCCTCGGGGCTCCCACCCGGGGGCATGTCGGTGAGCACGTGCGGCGGCACCCGGTGCGTGCAGAGCCCGGTGAGCACGTGCGCGAGCGGCTCCGCGAAGCCCGCTGCCCGGAAGACGCCGTACACGGTCGGGGCGGTGACGCTCGCGAAGAACGAGGTCAGGTCCGCGGTGACGACGACCTGCTGCCCGGTGTGCACCGCGGCGCCGGTGACCACGCTCCGTCCGGGTACGAACCCGTGCGCGGCGTCGTGCACCGGCAGGGCGACCAGCAGCTCGTCGAGGACGGTCCGCTGGGTGCGCCGGAGCAGGTCCATCGGCTTCTCGAGCAGCCGCGGGACGCGACCGGGACGCACCACCCACCCGTACCGGTAGTGGTGGAGCGGGCTCGACGGTCCCGCCTGCCGGTTCCAGGCTCGCGTGTCGGCGAGCCAGAGCAGTCGGCCGAGCGTGACCCCGAGCGCACGGGCCAGCTCCGGCAGGGTGTCGACGAGCAGCGGGCTCGCGGTGTCGGGACGGGCCCGGACGGCGGTGGCACGACGGGCGAGCACCCGCACCGGACGACGCGTCGCGCGGGCCCGGTGCAGTTCGGCGAGCCGGGCATCGTCGGCGAGCACGGCGGCGAGCTGGCGCGGTGCGTCCACCGGCGGCCGCGGGTGGGTGCGGAGGGCCGCGTCGACCGCGAGCCCGACGACGGCGCGCTCGACACCGAGCACCGCCCACCCGGCGGCGGTCAGCTCATCGGGCGCCCACCGCTCGGCGGTGAGGAAGGCGTCGGCGAGCGCCGTGGCGACCTCGGCGAGGGGCGTGGGGTTCCCGGGGGACCCGTCGGTGCCTCCGTGCGGCGTCGCGCGCGGAGCGCGCCGTCCCGCTCGGGGCGTGTCGTCCTGCTGGTCCTGCGTGCCCCGGGGTGACCCCGGAGAGGTCGACGCGTCACGCGCGTCGGCCGCCTCCCCCGGGAACTCCACGCGCTCACCCTACGGCGACGCGCCGACGGACGGGAGGCGCGGGGCGGGGTCGGCACGCACCTCCCGTCCGGCGATCACGGTCCGCACCTCCCGTCCGGCGATCACGGTCCGCACCCGCCGGCCCGGCTGGTCGAGCGGGCAGGACCCGCCGCGCGCGGTCCGCCGGGCGGGCGCGACCCGTCATGGCGTGCTGCTGACCGGGACGGATGCGACCCGGTGGCGCGGGTCGCGGTGCCGGGTGCCGGGTGCCGGGTGCCGGGTGCCGGGTGCCGGGTGCCGCTAGCCTGACGCACGACACCGACGTCCCCCGTGAGGAGCACCATGTCCGATCCCACCGGCGCCCGGTACCGCGACCTGCGGACCGAGGACAAGCTCGCCGTCCTGCTCGCGGAGGAACGCGAGCTCGACCTCGACTCGTTCGACCTCGACGACGCCTGGACGGTGGGGTCGTGGCTCCGCACGACCGCCCTCGCACGCGGCCTCGGCGTCGCGGTCGCGGTGTCCTTCGGGGAACAGCGGGTCTTCCACGCAGCGACGCCCGGTTCGGGTGCGGTGAACGACGCCTGGCTCGACCGGAAGTTCCGGGTGGTGCGCCACTTCGGGCACGCGACGCTCACGGTGCGGACGCAGTACGAGGCGGGCGGATCGACCTTCGACGAGGCGGCGGCCCTCGACCCGCGGCGCTACCAGGCGGCCGGCGGCGGCTTCCCGCTGGTGGTGCGCGGGAACCTGGTCGGAGCCGTCGGGGTCAGCGGCCTCGAGATGCACGACGACCACGCGCTCGTGGTCGAGGCCCTCCGCGCCCACCTGGCGCACGTCGGTCAGCGCGCGACGGCCAGCAGCTGACGGCGCGGACCGACCGGCAGACGGACGGGAGGCACGGTGCGGGTCCGCACCGTGCCTCCCGTCCGTCGGGTGGGTGCGTCAGCGCCGCGCGCGGCCGAGCACGACCGTTGCGACCGCCGTGACGATGCCCGCCCAGACCAGGGGGCGGGTGACCCGGCGGCGCTTCGCGACCCAGCCGCCGTCGGTGGCGTTGCCGGCGTCGGCCGGGGCGTAGAGGTTCCCGTCCGTGGGGGCACCCCTGCCCCGCAGGGCGAAGGTCTCGACCATGGGCTTCGTGATCTTGTGGAACAGGCCCGGGAACACGTACTGCAGCGGCACGAGGGACGCCTGGATGCGTCCGACGAACCGGTAGCGCTTCGGGTGCAGGGCGGCCTGCACGACCGCCTTGCCGGCACGCTCGACCGACACGGTCGGCGGCAGCGGGTGGGAGTTCTTCCCGGTGTAGTTCGCGCCGTTCTGGTAGATCGGGGTGTCGATCGTCGAGGGCAGCAGGGTGGTGAAGTGGATGCCGGTACCGGCGAACTCGTCGCCGAGCACGTCGACCAGGCCGAGCGCGGCGTGCTTGCTCGTGACGTACGCCGACTGGTACGGCGCCGAGAGCAGCGACTGGATCGAGCCGACGAGCACGTAGGTGCCCTTCCCACGCTGCTTCCAGTGCGGCAGGAGTGCGGTGATCGCGTTCAGGTGTCCGTAGAGGTTGGTGTCGACGACGCGCTTGAACGCCTTCGTCGGGGTCTGCTCGAAGAGTCCGTAGATGAACAGTGCCGCGTTGCCGACGAACACGTCGATCCGGCCGAAGCGCGTGGTCGTGGTGGCGATCAGGTCCTTCACCGCGTGCTCGTCGGCGACGTCGGTCGGGATCGCGATCGCCTCGGCGCCGAGCTTCCGGCACTCCGCCGCTGCTGCCTCGAGCGACCGGTGCCCCCGTGCGGCGAGCACGAGGGTCGCGCCCTGCCGCGCGAACTCGTGCGCGGCGGCCCTCCCGATGCCGCTCGATGCTCCGGTGACGACGACGATCTTCCCGCGGAACCTGTTGGCCATGGATCCGTTGCTACCCGGCGGTGGCTGCGGTCACGTCCAGGCGTGGTCGTGCCGGGGTCGGATCACGATCGCCCACGTCGGGGCCACACCGTGTGACCGAGGGCCCAGAGCAGCTCGACGCCCAGCACCACGCCGAGCACGGGGAGCCACGCGACGAGCGCGTCGGTCCGCGCGCCGGTCCCGAACACCAGCAGGAAGCCCCCGACGACGGCGCCGGCGACGAGCACGGCGAGTCCGGTGCGCAGCACGTCCGCCCAGCACGCCCGGGTGTACGTCCAGCCCGTCGGCCGGGGTGGGAGGGCCCGGCCGGACCGCCAGTGGGCGAACCGCGCGTCGGCCCACGCGACCATCCGGCGACCGTAGGCGATGGACACCCCGATGTAGAGCGCGGCGAGGCCGTGCGCCCACTCGGCACGCCCTCCACGTGCGAGGTCGAGGGCCGTCACGGCGAGCAGTGCCGCATCGATGACCGGCGCGAGGGCGAGGACGACGGCGCCCGCCCGCCGTCGACCGCCGACGTACCGGAGCGTGAGGCCGCCGAGCACGGCGACCCAGAAGCCGATCTCGCAGGCGACGATCGCCGTGATCAGCACGGCCGGGTCCTCATGAGTACGAGTGTGTTCACAAGAGCGATGGTAGTACGACTGTGTACGATCACGAGGTGCCCCGACTGATCGACCACGACGAACGCGACCGCGAGATCGGCGAAGCCGCGTGGCGGGTGCTCGTCCGAGACGGGCTGGCGGCGTTCTCCGTCCGGAACGTCGCGGACGAGGCAGGCATCGCGACCGCTTCGCTGCGACGCGCCTACCCGACACAGGACGCACTGCGGGTGGCGTGTCTCCGCCGGGTCTTCGAGCACGTCCAGCGCCGTCTCGCCGCGCTCGGGACAGCTCGGTCCCCGGACGACGACCCCGCGACCTTCGCGACACGGTGTCTCCAGGAGCTGCTCCCGCTCGACCGCGAACGGCGGACCGAGGCCGAGGTCTGGCTCACGCTCGGATCCCTCGCGCTGACCGACACCCGGGTGCGGCTCGTCCACGACGAGGCGCACGGTCTGCTCCGAGCAGCGTGCCAGCAGGTCGTCGAGGTCCTCCACGGTTCCGACTCGGACTCCCACTCCGACTCGGTGGCGGCGGTGGACGCGGACGCCGCCCGCCTGCACGCGCTGGTCGACGGACTGGCCCTCCACCTCGTGCACCAGCCCGCGGGTGATCCGTCCGACTGGGCGGTCGAGGCCCTCGCCGCGGAGGTCCGACGCCTCGCGACCGGCCGATCCGCGTGACCCCGACCGCGCAGCCTTCCGGAGCACGGCCTCGAGGTGCGACGATGACCCCATGCGCGAGGACGAGCTGACCGTCGAGGAAGCCACGGCGATCGCCGAGCACGCCCGCTCCGGGTCGCTGCCGCTGGAGGACCCCGAGGTCCGTCGTGTCGTCGAGCAGGCGAACCGGACCCTCGTCCGGGCGCAGATGTGGGGCGAGGACCGGAGCCCGAAGCTCCGTCGCCGTCGGCGCTGGCTCGCGGCCGGGGCACTCGTCATGGTCCTCGTGTGGGTCGTCGGGCTGCTCGTGCCGCTCGCGTTCCGCCTGGGGATCTGAGCACCGGACCCGCGGGGGCGAGCGTGCTCCCCCGTCGGCGAGGAGGCCTCAACACGCCCGGCCCTCGGAGTGGGGTTGCCCGGGCATGCCCGGCGAGGGTTGACTCTGGAGCGTGACGAGCACCGCAGACCGCCCGTCGTCGACGTGGACGACCAGCGTTCGCGACGACACCGGGCCGATCGTGCTCGCGGGCCTGCGCACCTCCTGGGCGCCGCTCGCGAAGCAGACCGTCATCGCCGCCCTGATCGTCGGTGCGGCCGTGGGGAGCGCGTTCTCCCCGTGGTTGACGGTCACCGACGCCCCGCTCATGTGGACGGGTGTCGCGATCGCCCTCGTCTGCCTCGTGGTCGCCGCCGTGGCCGCACGCGTGCCGGCCGTCATGCGGGTCGAGCTCCTCGTGCCGGCGTTCGACTTCCTCGCCGTCGGGCTCCTGCGCTTCGGCACCGGCGACGGCGCGTCCGTCTTCACCGCGATCGTCGTCCTGCCGGTCGTGTGGGTCGCCGCGAACCCCGGCCGCCGTCACGTCGTCTGGCCGGTCCTCGGCACCACGGGCACGCTCCTGCTCTCGTACCTCATCGCCCCCACGGAACCGCGCCCGAGCGAACTGGTCCGCCTGGTCATCGTCGTGTTCGTGTTCGGCGCGACCGCCGCCGTGACCAACGAGCTCGCGCGGCAGGCCGGTCTCCAGCTCGCCGCCGTCCAGCGCCGCCGCCGGGTGGCGGAGGGCGAGATCGACCGGGCTGCGCTGGTGCAGCAGTCCCTCCTGCCGACGACGACGGTCGGGCTGCCCGACGAGGTCCGGGCCGTGGGCGTCTGCATCCCGGCGCGCACCGTCGGCGGTGACTTCTACGACTGGTTCGCGACGCCGGGCGGCGCCGCGTTCACGCTCGGCGACGTCATGGGCAAGGGCGTCGGAGCCGGCATGATCGCAGCCGCGGTGCGCTCGCTCATCCGGAGCACCGTCGACGAGACCGACCCCGCGGTCGCCGTGCGCCGCGCCGCGACGGGGCTGGCCACGGGGTCCGCCGACCTGACGAGCGGGCAGTTCACCACGTGCTTCCACGTCCGGGTCGACCGCGACGGCCACGCGCGGTGGGTCGACGCCGGGCACGGGCTGACGGTGCTGCGGAGCGCGGACGGCACCGTCCGAGCGCTCCGGTCCGGGTACCTGCCGATCGGGGTCGGCACGAGCTGGACGGCGGAGGACACGTTCCTCGAGCCGGGTGACGTGATCGTCGCCGTGAGCGACGGCGTGCTCGACCTGTTCGGCGGCGACCTCGACTCGCTCGACCGCTTCGAGACCTGGGTCGCCGAGCGGCCGGACCCCCAGCAGCTCGTGGACGGCATCGCCGACCTCGCGCACGCCGGCGAGCACCCGGACGACGTCACCGTGCTCTGCGTCGCCTACCGCCCCTGATCCGCGCCGATCCGCCCCCGCAGCGCTCGGGACGCGCAAGCAGCCCTCGGGACGCGGTTGTCCCGTGAACGGAGGACTGGCGCTGGATCGCCGGACAGGTGACGATCGAGTGCCCCGTCCGTTGACGGGCCCACCGACCCGAGACCACCACATGCCGAACGACCACACGCCCGAGCACCCCCACCACGCCCGCCGAGCCGGCCCCGAAGACGCACACGAGGACGCACACGGGGACGCACTCGACCGGCGGCGCTTCCTGACCCTCGGCCTGACCGGTGCCGCCGCGACCGCCGGTGCCGGCGCCGTGCTCGGCACCGCTGCCCCCGCCGACGCCGCCACGAGCGGCGGCACGCTGCTCGCCGCCGACGAGTTCGACGGGCCCGCGGGCACGGCGCCGAACCCCGGCATCTGGCGCTTCGACACGGGAGCCGGCGGCTGGGGCAACGCCGAGCTGCAGACCTACACGGACTCCCGACGCAACAGTGCGCTCGACGGCGCGGGGAACCTCGTGATCACCGCCCGGCGCGAAGCCGACGGCTCGTACACGTCGGCACGCCTGAAGACCGAGGGCACCTTCACGGCACAGTACGGCCGCATCGAGGCACGCATCCGCATCCCCCGCGGCCAGGGACTGTGGCCGGCCTTCTGGATGCTCGGCGCCGACATCGGCCAGGTCGGCTGGCCCGCCTGCGGCGAGATCGACGTCATGGAGAACGTCGGGTACGAACCCGCCGTCGTCCACGCCACGGTGCACGGCCCGGGGTACTCGGGAGCGCAGGGCCGCACGGCGTCGTACACACAACCGAGCGGCGCCGCGTTCGCCGACGACTTCCACGTCTTCGGTGTCGACTGGCGCCCCGGCTCCGTCACCTGGACCGTGGACGGCGTCGCCCGCCGGACGGTGACCCGCGCGGACGTCGGATCGTCACCGTGGGTGTTCGACAAGCCGTTCTTCGTGCTGCTCAACATCGCCGTCGGCGGCACCTGGCCCGGCTCGCCGGACGCGACCACGCGGTTCCCGCAGCAGATGACGGTCGACTGGGTGCGCGTCTGGCAGCAGGCCTGACGGCCGGGAGGCGCGTGGCGGCGTCGCCACGCGCCTCCCGTCCGGCTGCAGCCTCAGCGGCGCGCCCGCGCGAGCAGCCAGAGGTAGGTCGCGTGGCCGACCAGGGCCAGACCGAAGAAGACCGCGCCGACCGCGTAGACGCGGTCGAGGTCGCCCTGCCCGACCACCAGCATCACCAGGCAGAAGAGCACGGCGGCGGCGAGCACGCCGACCTGGATCGTCGACCAGATGCGACGGAAGCGGGGCATGCCGGAGTCGTCCACGCGTCCATTCTGCCGCAGCCGGGTCGGGGTCACTGCTCCGGGTCGTGGCCCCAGTTCATGAGCGACCACCGCCACCTCGAGTCGTGCGAGTCGCCCTTCGGCTCCTGCTTCGTGTGCCGCGCCACGTACCCGACGACCTTGCGCATGTGCGCGTAGTCCTCGTCCGTGTAGTCGCCCTGCTTCTTCTCGAGGATGGCCACGATGCGCCGACCGCTCTCGTGCCCGGTGGACTCGCCGCCGCCGTCCGGCTTCTGCCCGACCTCCTTCGACTCGTCGGTGTCGAGCCACTTCTTCAACTGGGACGCGGTCATCGTGACGGCGTTCGCGAAGTCGTCGCGGGTCTGCTCCTCGTCGTGCTGGTCGTCGCTCATGCGCGTCAGCGAACGCTCCGCGCCTGGGCGGATCCGCAGGACCCGCTGTCCCCCGGTCCGGTGCGCAGTCCGGACGGCGCTCCGCGAGCGTCCAGGCCCGTGCGCGTTGAGTGTCCCCCGAACACCCCACGACAGGAGAGCGAGAGCGACATGCGCGCAGTGGTCTGGCACGGCATCGGGGACATCCGTCTCGACGAGGTCCCGGAGCCCACCATCCAGCACCCGGAGGACGCGATCGTCCGGATCACCCGCAGTGCGATCTGCGGCACCGACCTGCACTTCGTGCGCGGCACCATGGCGCCGATGCAGGAGGGCACGATCCTCGGGCACGAGGCCGTCGGCGTCGTCACCCAGGTCGGCGACGCCGTGCGTGGCTTCTCCGCCGGCGACCGGGTCGTCATCAACTCGACGATCTCCTGCGGCGCGTGTCGGTACTGCCGGATGGGCAAGACCGCGCAGTGCGACGTCGCGAACCCGAACGGCCCGCAGGCCGGCACGTCGTTCTTCGGCGGCCCGGAGTCGACCGGTCCGGTGAACGGCCTGCAGGCCGAGTTCGTCCGCGTGCCCTACGCCCGCAACACGATGCACCCGCTGCCCGAGAACGTCAGCGACGAGCAGGCGATCCTGCTCTCCGACATCTTCCCGACCGGGTGGTTCGGTGCCGAGCTCGCCGGGGTCACCCGCGGTGACGTCGTCGTCGTGTTCGGTGCCGGCATCGTCGGCCAGTTCGCCGCCGCGTCGGCGTACAAGCTCGGTGCCGCGCGCGTCATCGTCGTCGACGGTGAGGAGACCCGGCTCGCCGCCGCGCTCGCGCAGCACTGCGAGGTCGTCGACTACAACCGCGAGGACCCGGTGCAGGCGATCATGGACCTCACCAACGGCATCGGTGCGGACGCCGTGATCGACGCCGTCGGCGTGGACGCCGAGCGCCCGAAGCGAGGCCCGGTCGCGGTCTCCGACGAGCAGGCCCGGCAGTTCGACGCCGAGGTGCAGCAGGTCGCGCCCGACGCGTCCCCGGACGGCTTCGGCGAGCAGCAGCAGTGGAAGCCCGGCGACGGCCCGTCGCAGGTCGCGCAGTGGGCCGTCGCGTCCGTCGCGAAGTACGGCCGCATCGGCATCATCGGTGTCTACGGTCCCACCGCCGAGCGCTACCCGATCGGTCAGGCGATGAACAAGAACCTGACGATCCGGATGGGCAACTGCGACCACCACTCGGTGACGCCGCCGCTCATCGACCTGGTGGCCTCGGGACAGTTCGACCCGACCGCCCTCATAACCGAGCACGAGCCCATCGCCTCGGCGATCGAGGCGTACGAGGCCTTCGACCGCCGCGAGCCCGGCTGGGTCAAGGTGGAACTGGAGACGAGCAAGTGAGCACCCCCGACCAGACCGGCCCCGCCGACCAGTACGCCTTCGGTGACCCGCGCACCCGGTACCCCGACGTCTCCCCCGAGCCGCAGACCCAGGAGGAGCCGGGCCTGCAGTCGCAGATGACGCCGGTCCCGGACCTCGGCGAGTCGAGCTACCGCGGGACCGGTCGACTCGAGGGCCGCAAGGCGCTCGTCACCGGAGCGGACTCGGGCATCGGTGCCGCCGTCGCGATCGCCTTCGCCCGCGAGGGTGCCGACGTGGTCCTCGCCTACCTGCCGGAGGAGCAGTCGGACGCCGACCACGTCGTCGAGCAGATCGAGGCGGCCGGCCGCCGTGCCGTGACCGTCCCCGGCGACCTGCGCGACAAGGCGTACGCCGGGCAGCTCGTCGAGCGTGCCGTCGCCGAGCTCGGCGGGATCGACGCGCTCGTCAGCGTCGCCGGCAAGCAGCGCTGGCAGCCGGACCTGCTCGACATCACCGACGACCAGTTCGAGGCGACGTTCGACGTCAACGTGTTCGGGTTGTTCCGGCTCGTGAAGGCCGCCCTGCCGCACCTGCAGCCGGGTGCGACGATCACGACGACCGCGTCGATGGAGGCGTACCAGCCGGCCCCCGACCGGCTCGACTACGCGGCGTCCAAGGGCGCGATCAACAACTTCTCGAAGGGCCTGTCGCAGCTGCTCGTGGAACGCGGCATCCGCGTGAACGTCGTGGCCCCCGGCCCGACGTGGACCGTCCTGCAGCCGAGCGGCGGGGTCGACCCGGAGTCGCTGCCCGACTTCGGCAGCAGCGAGTCCCCCATGGGCCGCGCCGCCCAGCCGGCGGAGCTCGCCCCCGCGTACGTGTTCCTCGCCTCGCAGGAGTCGAGCTTCGTCGCCGGCGAGACCCTCAACGTCAACGGCGGCATGGTCACGCCCTGATCGGGAATGCCCGGACGCCCGCCGGCGTCGAACCATCCACACACCTGCGAAGGAGCACATCATGAGCCTCGACCTCCACGAGGGGCACGGCATCGACACCGATCGTCGCTGCGTCCCGACCACGACCCTGCGCGCGCTGCACGACGACCAGCAGGAGCCGGCCTTCGGGCGCTGGCTCGGCCAGATCAACGGACAGCGCTGATCAACGGACAGCGCTGATCGACGGACAGCGCTGATCACGCGACCCGCGTGACGGCCGACGGGAGGCGCGGTGCCAGCGGGCACCGCGCCTCCCGTCCGTCGTGTGGGCGCTGCTAGGTTGCAGCCATGTCCCGGGGTCGGTGGTGGTTCGCGCTGCAGGCCCTCGGCGGTGCCGCGTGGTGGGCGCTCGTGCCGACGGTGCCCGCGGTCCGCACCGCCACGCTGGGCAGCCTCGACCCGGTGCTGGTCGCGGTGTTCGACGTCCCGCTCTTCGTGGTGGCATCGGCTCTCGCCGCCGCCGGCATCCGCACCGCCGCGGTCGTCGCGACCGGCTGGACGGCACTCGTGCTCACCGGGATGGTCGTCTGGGCGACGCTCACCCGCGAGGCCGGGTGGGGCGTGGTCGCGATGACCGCGGCGCCCGTCGGCTCCGTGCTGGCGCTCTGCCTGGTGCTGCTCGGCCGGGTCCCCACCGAGGTCGTCACCTCCGGGCCGCTGCGCTTCCGGACCGCCGACCCGGACGCCGGTCGGAACCGGCACGTGCTCGGGACCGCGCTGCAGATCGTGGTGTTCTGGGGCCTGTTCCTCGGGGTGTTCCCGCTGGTGATCGCGGCCGCCGAGACCCGCTGGCAGCTCCGGCCGCCGCTGTCCGGTCCCGTCGTGACCGCGCTCGGCGCTGCCGGGGTCGTCGTGTTCGTGCTCGCGAGCGTGCTCGGGCTCGCCTCGGCGGTCGCGATGTCGACCCGCGGTTCCGGGACGCCGCTGCCGTCGGCGATGCCGAACCGGCTCGTCGTGGCGGGGCCGTACCGGGTCGTGCGCAACCCGATGGCGCTCGCGGGCATCACGCAGGGCGTGGCCGTCGGTGCGATGACGGCATCGTGGACGGTGGTCGTCTACGCCGTCGCTGGCTCGGTCGTGTGGAACTGCGTCGTCCGCCCCCTCGAGGAGGCGGACCTGGAGGGCCGGTTCGGCGACGACTTCCGGCGCTACGCCGCGGCGGTGCGCTGCTGGGTGCCGCGGTTGCGCCCGATCGCACGGGTCTGAGTCGCGAGGCCCGAGGTGTGCGGCACCCGGCCGCTCAGGCCGGCGAGCCGCTGATGTTCACCAGCCAGGTGACGCCGAAGCGGTCGGTCAGCATGCCGAAGGTGTCGCCCCACGGCGCCTTGGTGAGGGGCTCGATCACGGTCGCACCGTCCGACAGTCCGTCCCAGTACCCCGTCAGCAGCGGCTCGTCGTCGCCGCTGAGCGACACCGAGATGCTGCTCTCCGTCGGGGTCGGCATGCTCGAGGGCGCGTCCGACGCCATGAGCAGCAGGCCGGCCGGCGTCTCGATCTGCCCGTGCATGACCTTGTCGGCGTCCGCCGGGTCCTGCGTCATCCCGCCCTCGGCGAAGGTCATGGTCTTGAGCTCGCCGCCGAGCACGCCGTGGTAGAAGTCGAGCGCCGCACGCGCCTGGTCGCGGAAACCGAGGTAGGGGTTGAGGAAGACGGACACGGGTGCTCCTTCGGGTCGCGCGGACCACGGTGTCCGCGTCACCCCGATGATGACAGACCGGCCACGTCGACGGCGAGCAGCACCCGACGCCGGACGTCGCGTCCGGGGGCGCGCAAAGCGGACGCCCGCGGCGAGGACCGTCCGGTTGTCGTGCGCGGGGTGCCAGCGGCGCACCGCCCGGCCAGGCTGGGACGGGCTGCCCGACCGGGTGGCGGACGAGGACGGAGACCACCGGTGCGACCGAACCTCGCCGAGCTGCACAGCGAACCACGCGAGTGGCACCGTCGTGGTCTCCGGCACCCCGACGAGATCGCCTCGATGGTGCACGCCCGGCTGCTCGCGGACCTGCCCGCGGAGCCGTGCTACCGCGACTTCTTCCTGACCGAGTGAGCGCCGGGGTTCAGAGCTCGCGGAGCATCCGCCCCGCGACGGCGTCGTTCCACGAGGTGGTCGCGCCGACCTCGACCGCGGTGTGGAGGCCGGCGTGCCCGTCGTCGAGCCCGCACCGCCACCGGTCGAAGACGCTCATGCAGAGGGCCCGACCCGGACGGGACGGGACGACGACCGGCTCGGGCACCGGTGGACCGGCGAGGTCCTCGTCTGCCGGTGCGGGGCGGGGGGTCGTGGTGGTGTCGTCGTGCATCTCACCAGTGGGACGTCACGAACGGCAGATGTGTCACGAACCGATCCGGATCCCGTGCCGCGGACGCGGGGGCCCTGGGCGGTGCATGCTCGGTGGAGACCCGCCGGACGGCCGGGAGTCGTCGGACGGAAGGCAGGGATGAGCACCAGCGGACCCCTGCGGGACGCGACGGACGCGACACTCGTCGCCCGTGCCGTCGACGGCGACGTCAGCGCCTTCGAGGTCCTCGCCCGTCGGCACGGCCCCCTGATGCGCGTGTACGCCGAGCAGGTCCTCGGCTCGAACGTCGAGTCCGACGACGTCGTGCAGGAGTCCTTCCTGACCGGGTGGCGGAAGCTCCCGGACCTGGAGGACGCCGCGCGCTTCCGTCCCTGGATCATGCAGATCGTCACGCGGCGGGCGCTCGACCGGCTGCGCCGCCGTCGCCACCACGACGACGTCGACACCGTGGAACGCCCGGCCGACCCGAGGACCGGTCCGGAGCGTACCGTCGAGACCAGGATGCAGCTCGACGCGATGTGGGCTGCCCTGGACCGGATGCCGGTCGACCAGCGACGGTGCTGGCTCCTGCGGGAGACGGCCGGCTACAGCTACCAGCAGATCGCCGAGGAACTCGAGCTCCCGACCTCGACCGTCCGGGGGCTCCTCGTCCGTGCACGGCGGTTCCTCGCCGCGGAGATGGAGGGATGGCGATGACGACCGACGACCTCCCCCTGCCCGACGACGACCTCGACGGCCACACCATCGAGGAACTCGCGGACTACCTCGACCGTGGGCGCACCCCCGTCGACCCGTCGATCGAGGGGTCGGCAGCGTGCCGACTGGCGATGACCAACATGCAGCGCCTGCGCGAGCTGTCCGTCGGGGCGCTGGAACGGCGTGCCGACGCGGAGCCCGACCGCGAGGCCGGCTGGGTGGACCGCCTCCTCGAGGCGATCCGCGCCGAGGTGCGTCCCGGACGCGACGTCCCGGTGGCGCACCCGGACCCCCGGCTCCAGCTCGCCCTCACCGAGGCGGCCGTCCGCGGGCTCGTCCGTCGCGCCGGGGACACGATGGGCGGTGTGGTCATGGGCCGGTGCACCCTCGACGGCGACCTCGAGCAGCCGGGTGCCCCGGTCCGCATCGACGTCACCGCCGGTCTGGTCTACGGCGAGCCCGTCGAGGCCACCGCCGACCGACTCCGCCGGACGATCGCCGAGGCCGTCGAACGGCACACCGGACTCGTCGTCGACGCCGTCGACGTCCGGTTCGACGACGTCTACCTGCCCTGAGGAGAGCGACATGGACGACGAAGCGCTCTCGCGCACCCTCACCGCCGCGGTCCGCCGGGTCCCCGGGGTCACCGGCGTCCACCGGGCGCGGACCGCGGCTGCCGCCGCCGAGGTCGTCGCCGCGGCGCTCACGCTCCGCGAACCGGACGTGCTCGTCGACGTCGACCGTCACGGCGGGCGGGTGCAGGTGCGCGCCGGGATCGCGGTGGCCGGCGACCGGGCCGCCGCGGACACCGTCCGGGCGGTCGGTGAGTGCATCCGCGACCTCGTCGACGCCGAGTCGGCGTCGTCCGCCGACCTGGTGAGCGTCACCGTGCAGCTCGTCGAGGACCCGGTCCCGACGGATCCACCGCAGCCCCGCGACTGACCACCGGTCCCGCCGGTCCCACCGGTCCCGCGGTCCGGACGTGACACCATCGGGTCATGAGCCTCGTTCCGCCGGACGTCCGCCACGTCGTCGAGTCGTCCGGTGACGACCTCGACCTGGCCCGTGCGGTCTTCGAGTCCGCCTACGGCGCATCCGGCTTCCTGCCGGAACGGACCGAGCGGTCGTTCGGCTACCGGTTCCGGTCCGTCGGGGACGACGCACTGTCGCTCGACTCGAAGCGGTTCGACGGGCGCATGCTCGGTGAGGTCGACGCGACCAGCCACTACTTCGTCAGCTGGGTCAGCGACGGCGGGGGTGTGGTCGACCTCGGCCGCGACGAGGTCGTCCTCGCCCCGGGCCGCCCGGTGGTCTTCCCGAGCGAGCGCCCGTTCCGCTTCGACCTGGCCGACGTCCGGCAGAACGTCGTGCAGGTCGACCGCCGGCTCCTCGAACGGGTCGCCGCGGAACTGCACGGCTCCGAGCCGGCGCCGCTCGTGTTCGACCACGCGACGGTCCCGCAGCGCGCGGCCGTCCGGTCGTGGAACGCCGCACTCCGTGACGCTGCGCAGCTCGTCCTCGGTCCGGTCCCGCTCACGCCGCTCGCGATGGCCGAGGCGACACGGAGGACCGCGGTCGCGTTGCTCCGGACCTTCCCCCACGTCACGCTGGTCCCGGCGGCCCCGGCAGTGCCCGGAGCACGCGGGCGAGTGCTCGAGGCGATCGAGTACATGCACGCACGGGCCGACACGCCGATCACGACCACCGACGTCGCGGAGCACGTCGGCCTGAGCATCCGCGGCCTGCAGCAGGGGTTCCAGCGCCAGCTGCACGCGTCGCCGAACGCCGTGCTCCGCGGGATCCGGTTCGACCGCGTCCGTGCCGAGCTCCGGTACCACTCCCCCGGATCGACGACCGTCGCGGAGGTCGCGCGGCGCTGGGGCTTCGCGCACGCCGGACGGTTCTCCTCGGCGTACGCCGGACGGTTCGGCGAGCTGCCGAGCGAGACCCTGCGCGGACGACGGTGACCCGTCCGGGCGGCCTCGCGCCGCTCTACCTCGCCGGCTTCACCACCGCCTTCGGCGCGCACGGCGTCGGCAGCGTCCTCGGCGCCGAGACCGACGACATCGGGTTGTCCCTCCTCGGCCTCGGCGTCGTCCTCGCCCTCTACGACGTCGCCGAAGTGATCCTGAAGCCCCTCTTCGGCGCGCTCAGCGACCGGATCGGCGCGAAGCCCGTGATCGTCGGGGGCCTCGTCGGCTTCGTCGTCGCGTCCCTGCTGGCGATCGTCCACCCGACGGTCGTGGTGCTCGCCGTCGCCCGCCTGGGGCAGGGCGCCGCTGCGTCCGCGTTCAGCCCGGCGTCGTCGGCGGCGGTCGCCCGCATCGCCGGGAAGCAGCGCCTCGGCCGGTACTTCGGCCGCTACGGCGCGTGGAAGAGCCTCGGCTACGTCGCCGGACCCCTCATCGGCATCGTGCTCGTCCAGACGCTCGACATCCGCGCCCTCTACGTCGCCCTCGCCGTCCTCGCCGGCGCCGCGGCCGTGTGGGTGGCCGTGGCGATGCCGTCCCTGCCCGTGCAGCCGCGACCGCGGTACACGGTCGTCGACCTCGTCCGGCAGACCGCCGACCGGTCGTTCCTGGTCCCCACGATGTTGCTGGCGACGTCCACCGCCGTCCTCGGGGTCGCGATCGGGTTCCTGCCGTTGCTGGCGGACCGGCTCGACCTGCCGGCGATCGTCGGCGCCGCGGCGATCGCGGTCCTCGCCCTGGTGTCGACGCTCGTCCAACCGGCGACCGGTCGGCTCCGCGACGCCGGTCGGGTCAGCACCCGGACCGGCAGCACCACCGGACTCGCGATCGCCGCAGCCGCGCTGGTCCTCCTCGCCGCGGTGCCGAACGCGGTGACCCTGTTCACCGCGGCGCTCGCGTTCGGCGTCATGATCGGACTGGTGACGCCGCTCGCCTTCGCCCACCTCGCCGCCGCGACCCCCGAGGAGCGGATGGGCCGCACCATGGGGAACGCCGAACTCGGCCGTGAGGCCGGTGACGCCGGCGGGCCGCTCCTCGTCGGCGCGGTCGCCGCCGCCTGGACGCTGCCGGCGGCGCTCGGTCTCCTCGCGGCCGGCACGGCAGCAGCGGGTGTCGTCAGCTGGACCGCACTGCGTCGCCGGGGCTCCGGAGGACCGTCGTCCCCACGCTGAGCGCCGATCGGGAACACGGCGAGCGCCGACGCGTTGCACCGAGGGTACCCCCAGGGGGTACGCACGACGGCCTCGACGGCCACGACGGATCGGAGCAGGACGCGCATGCACGAACACCACGAGGCGACCGGTCACGACCGCACCGCCCACGATCGCCCCGGTCACGACGGCACCGCTCACGGGGACGGACGCCGCACGGCGACGACGTGGACGACCGCTGCGCAGGCGACGCTGCACTGTCTCACCGGCTGCGCGGTCGGCGAGGTCCTCGGCATGGTGATCGGCACGGCAGCCGGTCTCCACAACGCCGGCACGATCGTGCTCTCCGTCGTCCTGGCGTTCGTCTTCGGGTACGCGCTGACGATGCGCGGCGTCGTCCGGTCCGGCATGACGCTCGCCGCGGCGTTCACGGTCGCGCTCGCCGCCGACACGGTGTCGATCGCCGTCATGGAGGTGGTCGACAACACGGTCGTCGTGGCGATCCCCGGCGCGATGGACGCGCAGCTCGACCAGGGGCTGTTCTGGGGAGCGCTCGCGCTGTCGCTCGCCCTCGCGTTCGTGGTGACCACCCCGGTGAACCGCTGGATGATCAGCCGCGGACGCGGGCACGCGGTCGTGCACGGCCACCACTGACCCCGGTGGCCCGGTCCGCCGGGCGACCGCTCACCGGGACGAGGGGGTGTCCGTGGTGTGGTCCCCGCCGTGCGACGGCAGGGCGTCCAGCGGCCGCGACCGCTGCGCCAGCAGCTCGGCGTACGTGCCGTCCCGCTCGGCCCAGCGGAGCGCCCGCGCCCGGTCGACGACGACCTCGTGCGGCGTGGGTGTCCGGGTGAGCAGGTCGAGGGCCTCGTCGAGGAAGGCGTCCAGGGGCAGGGCGTTCGGGTTCACCAGCTCCTGACCCGCGGTCGCGACCGCCGGCGGCACGAGTTCCGTCACGCCGACCCCGGTGCCGACGAGGTGCGCGCGGAGGGACTCCGTGTACGAGTGCACGGCTGCCTTGGAGGCACCGTAGGTCGCCATGATCGGGAACGGGAGGAAGCCGATGCCCGAGGTGACCGTGACGACGTCGCCGTACCCCTGGCCGACGAGGTGCGGCGTGAACGCGTCGAGGATGCGGAGGGTGCCGAGCAGGTTGACGTCGATCGTGGTCTGCGCCTGCTCGGCGTGGGCCGGGTCGCGGAGGTCCTCGAGGAGCATCACCCCGGCCATCGTGACGACGACGTCGAGGTCCGGGTGGGCCGCCAGCACCGTGTCGCGGGCTCGTGTGACCGACCCGGGGTCGGTGACGTCGACGGTGACGGTCTCGAGGTCGTCGACCCGGCTGGTGTCGCGGCCGCCGACGACGACCGTGGAGCCGGCGTCCGCGAAGCGGCGAGCGAGGCCGAGCCCGATGCCGGACGTGCCCCCGACGACGAGGACGGTGCGGTCGGTGATGTCCATGGGTGACTCCTGGTCGTGTCGGTCGATCGGTAAGGGACGATCGTGCGCGACGAGCCGTCGTCCCGGGAGTTCCCCCGTGGTCCGGGGGTCCGGCGGGACACCCCCTCCCGGTGCGGCGGCTCGGTAGCGTGGACGGCATGGACGAACCCCCCGCGGCGAACCGTCTCGGCGACTACCTGCAGGCCCGACGCGCCCTCGTCACCCCCGAGCAGGTCGGGCTGCCGACCACGGGGAACCGGCGGGTCACCGGTCTGCGCCGCGAGGAGGTGTCGATGCTCGCCGGCATCAGCCTCGACTACTACCTCCGCCTCGAGCGGGGCCGCGACAGCCACCCGTCCGCCCAGGTGCTCGGGTCGCTCGCGCGCGTGCTGCAGCTCGACGACGTCGAGACCGAGTACCTGGTCGGTCTCGGCGCGGGGCACCCCCGGCCGCGCCGCAGCCGGCGACCCGAGCAGCGTGTCCCCGCGCGGCTGCACCAGCTCCTCGCCGCGCTCGAGGTCCCGGCGTTCGTGGAGGGGCGCACCTTCGACGTCCTCGCGTCGAACGCGGTCGCCCGGGCGTTCTCGCCGCGACTCGTGCCCGGGCACAACCGGCTCCGGTCGCTCCTGCTCGACGCGGAGGAACGCGCGTTCCAGGACGACTGGGAGCGTGCGACGGTCGACGCGATCGCCTCGTTCCGCCACGTCGTCGGCGACGACGTCACCGACACCCGGGCGGTCGAGCTGGTCGGGGAGCTGTCCGTCGCGAGCGCTCGCTTCCGCTCCGTCTGGGCGCGGCACGACGTCCGTCCGCTCACGGGCAACTCGACGGTCGTCCACCACCCCGCGGTGGGGACGATGCACCTGCACCGCGACAAGCTGCCCGTGGACGACGTGGTCCTGGTCGTCTACTACCCGGACGCGGACAGCGATGACGCCGAGAAGATCCGACTGCTCGCGACGCTCGCCGCCGACGAGGGGGCGTCGCTCAGGCGCCCGCTCCACCGTCCACCGGGATGATCGATCCGGTGACCATCGACGCCCGGACGCCGATGCGCTCGCCCTCCTCGGGATGGCGGACGCACCGTTCGCACCACACGCAGTGGGCCCTGCCGGGATCGAACCGACGACATCCACGGTGTAAACGTGGCGCTCTACCAGCTGAGCTAAAGGCCCCCGCGGTCGATCCTAGACCGATCAGGCCCCGTCGCCGAAGCGCTCGACGAGCTCCCGCTTCAGCACCTTGCCGCTCGGCCCCAGCGGCAGCGCGTCCACCACGTGCACGATGCGCGGGTACTTGTACACCGCGATCTCGTCGGCGACGAACCGGACGAGGTCCTCCGGCGTCGCCGTCGCGTCGGCACGGAGCACGACGGCCGCGGCGACCTCCTGCCCGTGCACCTCGTGCGGTACCCCGAAGACGGCGGCCATCGTGACGTCCGGGTGGGTGGCGAGGACCTCCTCGACCTGCCGCGGGTACACGTTGTAGCCGTTGCGGATGATCATGTCCTTGGTCCGGTCGACGATCGTCAGGTACCCGTCGTCGTCCTTCGTCCCGAGGTCGCCGGTGCGGAACCAGCCGTCGACGATCGCCGCGGCGGTGGCGTCGGGACGGTTGAGGTAGCCGTTCATCAGGTTGTGCCCGCGGATCACGAGCTCCCCGATCTGGCCCCGGGGCAGCAGGACCACGTGGTCGGCGTCCTCGGGGTCGGCGATCTCGATGTCGACGCCCCAGATCGGTGTGCCGATGGTGCCGGGGCGCGGGGCGGTGCCGACGTGGTTGAACGACGCGACGGGCGAGGTCTCGGTGAGCCCGTAGCCCTCGTGCACGGGCGCGTCGAAGACCTGCTGGAAACGTTCGAGGACGGCGAGGGGCAGCGAGGCCCCGCCGGAGATCGCGTACCGCAGGTGCGGCCGGGCCTCGGTGCGGGTGGCGGCGTCGAGGAGGGCGATGTACATCGTCGGCACGCCCATGAAGATCGCGGTCTCGTGCTCGACCATCGCGGCGAGGGCGGCGTCGCCGTCGAACTTCGGCAGCATCACGATCGTCGCACCGGCGCGGAAGCCGGTGTTCATGGTGCAGGTCTGCCCGAAGGTGTGGAAGAGCGGCAGTGCCCCGAGCAGGACGTCCCCGCGTCGCATGTCGAAGGTGGTCAGCAGGCTCGTGTTGACCTGCTCGAGGAGCGCGAAGTGCGATCCCTCGGCACCCTTCGGCTGCCCCGTGGTACCGCTCGTGTAGAGGATCGTGGCGGTGTCGAACGGGTGCCGGGGCACGTACGTGGTGAGCGGCTCGCTCGTCGCGGCCAGCGCCTCCAGGCGGTCCGGGCCGTCCGCTGCGTCCGCGGGGGCGAGCACGCTGAGCAGGTCGACCCCGGCGAGCCCGGCGCCGGCGCCGCCCTCGCCGAGGAGCGGGGCGGCGCACACCATGAGGGCGGCTCCGCTGTCCTGCAGCACGTACTCGATCTCGCGACGCTTGAGCAGGGCGTGCACCGGCACGACGACCGCACCGAGCGCGAGGACGGCGTAGTAGACCCGGGCGAAGTCGGTCACGTTCGGCACGAGCATCGCGACGCGGTCCCCCTCGCCGACGCCCCGGGCACGCAGTGCACCGGCGTAGGCGAGGGTCTCGCGCCAGAGGTCGGAGTAGGTCGTCCGGCGGTCGCCGACGATGACGGCGACGTCGTCCGGGAACCGCGCGGCGGACTCGGCGAGGATCGCGGCGACCGAGGCGGTGGCCTGCGTGGACCGGTCACCCTGGCCGGGGCCGGCCGCGGGGTGGCTGCTGGTGGTGGTGCTGGTCATGCCGGCCTTCCGTCTCCCGTGACGAGTACTGCTCACGGAGCCTACGGCCCGCGACGGTCCCGGGTCCGGGACGCGCCGACGGCCGCCCCCGACGGGGGTGGTCGCCCGGGGGGCCACACCCGTCCGGGTGCGTCCTGCGGCTGAACGGTTGCGTTCACGGCATCGTCGTGTTCAATCGAGGCGTCGTCGTCCGGGTCAGGTACGACGACACCGGCGACCGGTCTGTGTTCGGGTCACGGATCGGTCGCCGCCCGACCACCGCACGTGCCCACGCACGTCCGCGCGGTCCCGCAGCTGCCCACGCACGTCCGCGCGGTCCTGCAGCCGGCCCCGTGGCGGACGGGAGGCGCGGGGCGGCCCCGCCCCGCGCCTCCCGTCCGCCCTCCGCGCACCCGGCACGGGCGGCGCACCCCGGCACGTCGCCGACCCCGTGTACCCCGCACGCTCGACGTCGTCGCGCAGCGCTCGGTACTGTCTGCCCGACACCGCGTGAGGAGGTGTGCGATGACCGAGGACGGCACGCACGGGACGTCGGGGTACTGGTACCCCGACCGGCAGGAGCAGGCCGGCGTCGAACTGCTCACCGCGATGCGGCGGTACCGCGCCGCCGAGGTGGCGATGCGCGAGCGGAAGCGCCGCTCGATGCGGATGAACGCGACCGACATGGAGGCCGTGCGCTTCCTGTTGCGTGCGGGCGAGCAGGGACGCCCGGTGCGCCCCGGCGACCTCACCGCGCACCTCGGCATCACCTCGGCGTCGACGACGGCGGTCGTGAAGCGCCTCGTGGCCTCCGGTCACGCGGAACGGCTCCCCGACCCCGCGGACGGACGCGGTGCCCTGCTCGTCGCGACCGGCCACAGCGACGACGAGGTCCGGTCGGAGCTGACCGACGTGCACGCCCGGATGATCGCCGCCGCCGACCGGCTCGCACCGCAGACCGTCGCGGAGATGTGCGCGTTCTTCGCCGAGGTGACCGCGGCGATGGAGGCCGATCCGCCCGCCGACGAGGCCGACGGGGCGCTCCGATCGGGCCCGATGTCCGAGATGCGTACGCATCCACTTCGGTAGTTAGACAAACTAGAGAAACCGGAGCAAGCTGGACCCAGTCACCGATCGGTGGCGACGCACGTCACGGGAAGGGCCGGTCATGAGCACCATCGACGCACCACACTCGCAGTTCTCCGAGGTCCGGGAGGCAGCTCGCGGTCGTCTCCTGGCAGCGCTCGCGACCAGCCTCGGCATCGTCGCCGTGACCGTGGCGACCGCCGCGGTCACCGTCGTCACGCTCGGGGCCTGAGCGCCGTGGTCACGAGCGACCTCCACGAGCTCCAGCGCAACCCGCACGAGTGGCACCGCCGCGGACTGCGGCACCCGGACGAGATCGACGCACTGGTGCACCACCGCACCCACGGCGACGTCCCGCCGGAGCCCAGCTACGGCGACTTCTTCCGCGGCGCCTGACCGGCCGAGTCAGTCCGCCCGGGGCGTCGGCTCGGTCGTGCCCGGACGGCGGCCGAGGGCGCGCAGCTCCGGGAACTGCTCGTCGCGCCACTCCCCCTCGGCGCGCACGCCGTCGGCAGCCGCCCGTTCCTCGCGCTCCCGGAGCTCGACCCGGCGGATCTTGCCGGAGATCGTCTTCGGCAGTGCGCTGAACTCGACGCGACGGACGCGAGCGTAGGCGGGCAGTGCGGTGCGGGCGTGCTCGAGCACCGCACGGGCGGTGTCGGCCGTCGGCTCCCACCCCGCGGCCAGGGTGACGTACGCCTTCACCACGTTGAGCCGTGCGTCGTCGGGCGCCGGCACGACGGCGCTCTCCGCGACGGCGTCGTGCTGCAGCAGGGCGCTCTCCACCTCGAACGGTGAAACCTTGTAGTCGGACGACTTGAAGACGTCGTCGGTGCGGCCGATGAACGTCAGCTGGCCGTCGGCGTCGCGGCTGGCGACGTCGCCCGTCCGGAAGAAGCCGTCCCGCATCGCGTCGGCCGTGCGCTCGGGGTCGCCGAGGTAGCCGGCCATCAGGTTCGTCGGGCGTTCGGTCAGGTCGAGGCAGACCTCACCCTCGTCCCCCGTCCGTCCGGTCAGCGGGTCGAGCAGCGTCACGACGACACCGGGCAGCGGTCGGCCCATCGCGCCGGGGGTCACGGTGGCGCCCGGTGCGTTGCCGACGATCGCGGTGGTCTCCGTCTGCCCGTACCCGTCACGGATCGTCAGCCCCCACGCCGACTGCACCCGGGCGATCACCGCGGGGTTCAGCGGCTCCCCCGCCGAGACGACCTCGCGCAGTGCCCGCGGCTTCGGACCGAGGTCCGCCTGCAGCATCATCCGCCAGGCGGTCGGCGGTGCGCAGAAGGTGTCGACGCCGGCCTCGTCGAGCTGCGCGAGCAGCCCGGCCGGGTCGAAGCGCGGCGTGTCGTACACGAAGACGGTCGCTTCGGCGATCCAGGGCGAGAAGAAGCAGCTCCACGCGTGCTTGCCCCAGCCGGGCGAGCTGATGGCCAGGTGCACGTCACCGGGACGCAGGCCGAGCCAGTGCATCGTGCTGAGGTGCCCGACCGGGTACGAGGCCTGCGTGTGCACGACCATCTTCGGCTTCGAGGTCGTGCCGGAGGTGAAGTACACGAGGCAGGGGTCGGAGGTGCGGGTCACCACGGTGGGCCGGACCTCGCCCTCGGGCGCGGGCGCACCGAGGTCGTCCGGGTACGTCGTCCACCCGTCCGCCGCTCCCCCGACGACGATGCGGGACGGTGCCCCGGTCACGCCGACGAACTTCGGGGTCTCGCCGTGGTTGGTGACGACGTGGGTGACGCCCCCGCGGTCGATCCGGTCCTGCAGGTCCGCCGTGTCGAGCATCGTCGAGGTCGGCAGGATCACCGCGCCCAGCTTCATGACCGCGAGCATCGTCTCCCACAGCTCGAGCTGGTTGCCGAGCATGAGGAGCACGTGGTCGCCCTTGCCGACCCCGAGCCGGTCGAGATGCGCCGCGAGCCGGTCGGACCGCGCCGACATCTCGGCGTAGGTCGTGCGGGAGCCGCCGTCCTCGTCGACGATCCACAGCGCCACGCGGTCGTTGTCCTGCGCGACGACGTCGAACCAGTCGGTCGCCCAGTTGAAGGTGTCGCCGAGGTCCGGCCACCGGAAGGCACGCCGGGCGTCGTCGGCGCGTGCGGGGTCCTGCTCGTCGAGGACGGCGAGCAGTTCGTCGCGGGCCGCGCGGTAGACCGTGTTCGGGTTCGAGGAGGGCACCGGTCGATCATGCCGGATCGCGGCCGGACGTGCAGCCTGCGGTCGACCCCCGCGGGTACGGTCGTCCCCGTGGACGGCGTGGGCGTGGTGGACGAGGGCGGACGGCTGCGTCTGCTCGGGGCGGCGAGCGCGGGCGCCGCGTTCGGGGTGGTCCTGGCCGTCCTCGTGGCCTCGTCGTGGTCCGCGACGACGACCGGCATGCTCGTCGGCGTCGGTGTGCCCGCCGGACTGGTCGGTGCGGCCGTCGGCACGTGGACCCAGCTGCGCTCGTGGCGCGCCGCCGGCGGGTACGAACGGTCGGTCGCGGTGCAGCGATGGGTCGCCGACGGCCGGGTCCCGCAGGACGTCGGTGCCGACGAGTGGGTGCCCGCGCTGCAGGCCCAGGCGGACCGGGAGGGCGCGGGCTGGGGCAAGGTCGTGCTCTGCGTGCTCTGGACCGCGATGACGCTGTCGATGGTCGACCAGCACGGACCGCTCCTCACCGCGCTGCTCGCCGGGCTCTGGCTCGGCATGGGCGCGTGGTCGGTCCTCTGGGTGATCCCCCGTGCCCGCGCGGCCCGAGCGCTCCTCCGTCAGGGCGTCGCGACGCAGCCCGGCCCCGTCGGACCCGGCCCCGTCGAGCCCGGCCCCGTCGAACCCGGCCCCGTCGAGCCCGGCCCGGTGGGACCCGGTCCCGCCGACCGCTGACCCCCGGCGCTCCGGCACCCGTCGCCGTCAGGAACCGCGCCGACCGGCGGCAGGTGGACAGGCCCGGGGCGGTCACGCGTCGGGCGTGACTACGCTCGGTCCCATGCAGAGTCGCACCCTCGGCCGTACCGGCCGCCCCGTGTCCGTCGTCGGTCTCGGCACCTGGCAGTTCGGCGGTGACTGGGGTCCCGTCAGCGAGCAGGACGCGAACGCCGTGATGGACGCCTCGGTCGAGTCCGGCACCACCCTGTTCGACACCGCCGACGTCTACGGCGACGGTCGCAGCGAACAGCTCATCGGGTCGTGGCGTCGGTCGAACCCCGACGTCCCGCTCACGGTCACGACGAAGATGGGCCGTCGTGCCGACCAGGTGCCGGCGAACTACGTCGCCGCGAACTTCCGCGAGTGGGTCGACCGCTCGCGCCGGAACCTGCAGCAGGACACGCTCGACCTGGTGCAGCTGCACTGCCCGCCGACCGCGGTCTTCGAGGACGACGCCGTGTACGACGCGCTCGACGCGCTCGTCGCCGACGGCTCGGTGGCTGCTTACGGCGTCTCCGTGGAGACGGCCGACCAGGCGCTCACCGCGATCGCCCGACCGGGCGTCGCGAGCGTGCAGGTGATCCTCAACGCCTTCCGCCTGAAGCCGCTGGACCGCGTGCTGCCGGCCGCACGGGAGGCGGGCGTCGGCATCCTCGCGCGCGTCCCGCTGGCCTCGGGGCTGCTGTCCGGCAAGTACACCGCGGACACGACCTTCAGCGAGGGCGACCACCGCAACTACAACCGCCACGGCGAGGCGTTCGACCAGGGCGAGACCTTCAGCGGCGTCGACTTCGAGGACGGCGTGCAGGCGGCGCAGGCATTCGCCGCCGCACTCCCCGAGGGCGTCTCGGTCCCCCAGGCGGCGCTGGCCTGGATCATCGCCCAGGACGGCGTGACCGCGGCCATCCCCGGTGCCCGCAACCCGGAGCAGGCCCGGTCCAACGCCGGCGCCGCCGACCTCGGCGACGTCCCGGGCCTCGACGACACCGTGCGCGACCTGTACGACCGGTGGTTCCGCGCCGCCGTGCACGACAAGTGGTGACCGCGCGGTCGCGTCAGGTGCGCACGACGGCGCCGCGCGGCGTCGTGGTGACGCTCGTGGCCGCCGTCTCGGTCGTCCTCCTCGCCCTCTGCACGGCGCCGGCGGCGGGCACGACCCGCACCGCGCCTCCCTGGCCGGCGCCCACCGACCTGGCAGCACGGGCGGACGCGGCCGGGCTCGGGAACGTGTGGGGCGAGCCCCTCGCCGAGCACGTGCACACGCACCTGACCGTCCTCGACGGCGCGACGCCGGTCACGGTGCCGGGGAACGTCGGGCACTCGGACCGGGAGCACTTCGCGGCCGAACTCCACACGCACGACACCTCGGGGATCCTGCACGTCGAGTCCCCCACGCGGCAGACGTTCACGCTCGGGCAGTTCTTCGACGAGTGGGACGTCTCGCTCGGTGCGGGGCACGTCGGTGGACTGCGCGGCGAGCTGACCGTCTGGGTCGACGGGCACCGGTACCTCGGGAACCCGCGGTCGATCGCCCTCACGGACCGCCGACAGGTCGTGCTCGCCGTGACGTCGATCGGCGAGGTGCCGCACCTGCCCGAGCCGTTCGACTGGCCGCCGCAGTACCGCTGACCGGGACGCGACGCGACGCGACGGCGCGACGAGACGGACGCCCGGACCCCGGACGCCGCCCTGCGTCGCCCTGCGTCGCCGCCGTGCATCGCACCGCGCGTCGTCCCCGTGTGACAGTCCGGTGTCGACCGGACCGCCGTCCTGCTGCGGGGAGCGCCCGGCCGCTGCGCCCGGGCGGACCGCGTGTCACCGTGCTGCCGCACGGCGTCCGTAGCGTGCGGGCATGACGACCGGAACGCACCGCGACCCCCTCGACCTCGACGACGCCCAGCTGCACGACGACCCCGTCGTCCTCGTGCTGGCCGTGGCGATCGTCGCGGTCTTCGCCGTCCTGCTCACCCTCGCCCTGGTCTGGGTGCGCTGACCCGACCACGACGGCGACGGACCGCGTCCGACGCGGTCAGTCCCCGGCGCGGCGGAGCTCGACGAGCGCCTCGGCACCGTCGGTGCGGTTCCGGAGGCGCAGCACCGCACCGAACGCCGCCAGGTGCTGCAGCACGATCGCGAGGCCGATGCCGGACCCGCCGTGCGATCCGAGCGCGCCGAACCGCCGCGGTCCGTCCCGCAGCAGCGTGTCCGGGAATCCCGCACCGGCGTCCCGGACGGCCACGGTCGCGCCGGCCACGACGACCACCACCGGGAGCGCCCCGTGCCGCTCCGCGTTCGCGACCAGGTTCGCCAGGGCCCGTCCGAGGTGCCGGACGTCGACGAGCACCTGCGCCGTCCCCTCGACGTCGAGCGTGACCCGCGGCGCGAGACCCTCGGCCTCGACCACGTGCGCCACGGTCGCGGCCAGGTCCGCCGGCACGGCACGCACGTCACCGGTCTCGTGGGCGGTCCGGGACAGGTCGAGCAGGTCGTCGAGCAGTTGCCGGAGCCGCTCGGCGACCCGCCGGACACGGTCCGCGTCCGGACCGTCCGGGAGCAGCTCGGCGGCACCGACCAGCGCGGTGACCGGGGTGCGCATGTCGTGCGCGACCTCGGCACTGATCGCGCGCTCGTGGTCGAGCGCCCGGGCCAACGCGGCCGCGGTGTCGGCCAGCCCACGGGAGAGCACGGCGACCTCGTCGTCGCCGCGGACCGCGACGACGGTCCGCCCGGCAGCGGTGTCGTCGACCGCCCGGGCTGCGCGGCGCAGCCTGCCGGTCAGCCGACCGGCGGCGACCCAGGACCCGACCGCGGCGAGCACCGCCGCCAGCACCGCGGCGAGCACGAACGTGCGCTGGAGGTTGGCCCACTGGGTCCGGAGCGCGTCGTTGTCCACGCGGACGGCGATGACACCGGACGACTGCTCACGGGCGGACCACATCCACGTCCCGTCGTCGAAGGTCGCGGTCCGGCCACCACGGATCGCCGCGCGCAGCGGACCCGGCAGCAGGGCGGGGTCGTCCGTCGCCACGGGCGCAAGCACCCCGCCGAAGGACTGCGTCGCGATGGTCTCGTCGAGCTGCGTCAACGCCTGCTGGCGCAGCTGTCCGGTCGCGTCGGTGATCGCGGTGTGGGCGAACACCGCGCCGGCGGCGACCACGAGCGTGGTGGCGAGCACCGTCATGGCGAGGGCGGTCCGGAACCGGAGCGACCGCCACCACCGGGTCGGCCTCGTCGGCGTGGACGGACGACGGACCGTCGCCACCGGGGAGGACCACGTCACGAGGGCTCGACCTCGATGCGGTAGCCGAACCCGCGGACGGTGTCGATCACACCCGGACCGAGCTTCCGACGGAGGCGCTGCACGTTCGTGTCGACGATCCGCAGGTCCTGCCACGTGCTCTCCCACGCCATCGCGACGACCTGCTCACGGCTGAGGACGGCGCCGCGGTTCCGGAGGAGCGCCTCGAGCACGCGGAACTCCACGGCGCTGAGCGGCACGACGGCACCGGCGCGCTCCACCCGCCGGCCGACCACGTCGATGCGGACGTCCCCGACCGTGGTGACCTCCGCGGTCCTCCCCCGTCGACGGCGCAGCACGGCGTGCAGCCGGGCGGACAGCACGTCCGCGTCGAACGGCTTCGTGACGTAGTCGTCCGCCCCCGCCCCGAGGCCGGTGACCTCGTCCAGGGGCAGGCTGCGCGCGGTGAGCAGGACCACCGGCACCCCGACCTCGACGAGGCGCGGCGTCAGGTCGAGCCCGTTCAGCCGCGGCATCGCCACGTCGACGACCGCGATGTCGGGGGCCTCGGCGTCGAGTGCGGCGAGCGCCTCGATCCCGTCGGCCGTCGCGGTCACCCGCCACCCGCGCCGCAGCAGCAGGAGCTGCGTGGTCTCGCGGACGTCGGGGTCGTCCTCGGCCAGCAGGACGAGCGGCGTGCGTCCGCCGGTGCCGAGGGTGTGGACGTGCTCGGTCCGGTTCACGGGTACTCCTGGTCGCTGACGAAGCCGAGGTGCCCCCAGCGGAAGCCGATCACCTGGCGGGAGGCCCACGCGGGACGGGCGGCGGGGAAGGTGACGTGCAGGCGCAGGTAGCGTCGCGCCTCGCCCACGTCCTCGGGGTGGTCGAAGCGGACGGCCACCGGGTAGGCGGTGACCCGGCCGCCGGCGCAGTCGCACGGGTTGTCCGTGAGCACCCCGGTGGCGAGGGCGTCCCGGCCGCCCCACGTCGACCAGACGAGGTTCTCGAGGCGCTGGTCGGTGGAGGCGCACCAGATCGGGACGGAGGACGGCTCGCTGACGGCCTGGTCGCCGCACCCCGCGTAGAACGCGCCGGTCAGGTCGACGACGGCGGCGCGTGGAGCGGGGTCGGACGGCGGCGGGCCGACCATCGCGCCGACGGACACCACCGCGGTGGTGAGGACGGCGACGACCGTGGCGGCGAAGCCGGCCGCGCGGGGCAGGGAGTGGGTCACGATCCGAGCCTCGGTCCTCTCGGTGTCCGCCGCGGTGCAACGATGTGTCAGTTCCGTCACAGATGCTCGCACGTCAGCGGGCGGACCGGCGAACGGTGGCTCCGTCGGTGCAGGCTGTGGCGACACCGGGGTGTGACGTCGCGACCGTAGCGTCCGACCCGACGCGGACATCCCGTCCGCACGGAGGGAACCAGACCATGAGACACACCGTCCCGATCCTCGTCGCTGCCGTGGCCTCGCTCGCGCTGGCGGGGTGCGCCGCCGGCGCCGTCGTCGACACCGCTGCACCCCGGACCACCACCACGCCGTCGTCGTCGGTCACGCCGACCCGCGCGGCGACCCGTCCGACGCCGGGCCCGGACGCCGGCGGTTCCTCGTCGGCGACGACCGGGAGCACCGCCGCCGGGGGCGCGCCGGGGGGCGCGGCCACGGGTGGGAGCACCACGGGCACGACCGGACCCACGGCCTCCGGGTCGTCCGACCCGACGTTCCCGGCCGGGCAGCCGCCGCGCCCCGGCCGTCAGGACGCCTACCCGTCCTCGGACACCGTGCCGTCGCTCACGGCCGCGGTCGAGGCGGCGGACCACCCCGGGTTGCAGATCTGCGGCGACGACCTGGCCTCCCTCGTGACGGCCTCGGGCGACCTCCGCGGTGACGGCGGCCGGCAGTACCTGGTCGACACGACGTGCGCAGCGGCCACGGGGAGCTCGCCGGACGAGGTCGCGCTGTACGACGTCCGCGGCGGGGCGGTCGAGCGCAGCGTCGTGCTGTCCGAGTACACGGCGAACCGACCGGTGCCGAGTGCGTACCCGTACCTCTGGCTGGGGCACACCGTGGTGATCGCGTACGACCAGGACACCGCGTACCGGCTGGTCCGGCTGTTCCCCGACCGCGTGGTCCCCGGTCTCGTGCGGTCCTTCCGCTAGTCCGACACGTGCCCGGAGTCCGGACGCCAGTCCGACACGTGCCCGGAGTCCGGACGCCCGGACGCCGTCGCGTCCGTGTCCGCGGCGGGACGACGTGCGCTCCGGTCGCGTAGCCTGCCGAGGGTGCAGACCATCCGGACCGGCGCCGACCTCGCGGCGGTCGACGACGTCGTCGCGGGCATCGCGGCGCACGGCGAGCGGTACCTGGCGCGGGTGTTCACCCCGCGGGAGCGGTCCGACGTCGGCGACGACCCGGAGCGGTTGGCCGCACGCTTCGCCGGCAAGGAGGCCGTGCTCAAGCTCCTCCGTCCGGCACGGGGCGAGGCGGTGCCGCTGACCGACGTCGCGGTGGTGCTGGACGCGGCCGGGGCACCGGTCGTGGAGCTCTCCGGACGTGCTGCGGAGCTCGCCTCCGCCATCGGCTGCGGGCCGGTCGCGGTGTCGCTGTCACACGAACGGGGGCTGGCGCTCGCCACCGCGGTCGCGCTCTCCGACCGCTGACCGTCGCGATCGGCCGTTCTTGCGGACGGCGTGCGGGATCACGCACCCGCACGGCGGTTTTCCGGGCCTGCCCGCTCCCTAGGGTTGCCCTCATGCACCAGGACCCGACCGCCGCAGCAGCCCCCTCAGCCCTCGCCGTCCCGACCGCCGAGGAAGCGGTCCGACGAGCCCTCGCCGCGCACGGGCGCCTGACCGTCGACGCGTCCGCCGTGGCCTCGATCGCCGACCTCTACGCGCTCGGGCTGACCTCGCACGCGACGGTCAACGTGATGCTCGCGATCGAGAACGACCTCGACGTCGAGTTCCCGGACGCCGTGCTCCACCGCTCCACCTTCGCGACGATCGAGTCGATCACCGCCGCCGCCGAGGCCGCCGAGTGACCGCCCCGGTCCTGGCCGGCTCCACCGAGACGCACCCGACCGACACGACCGCTGCGGGCACCACGGCGAGCGCCGACCGCTTCGCAGCGCGAGCGGCACTGGTCGCCGAGGTCGCCGCGCAGCACGCCGACGAGGTCGACCGCGACGCACGGCCCCCGCGCGAGGCCATCGGCGCGATGCGGGAGCACGGACTCCTCGCCGCGGCGGTCCCGGTCGCACTCGGCGGCGAGGGAGCCACGCTCACCGAGCTCGCCGCGATCGCGACGACGCTCGGCCGTGCCTGCGCCGCGACGGCGATGGTCTTCGCGATGCACCACGGCCAGGCCATGGCGCTCTGGCGGCACGGTGGCGTCGGCCTGGGCGTGACCGCGATGACCGAGGCCGTCCTCGCCGGCGCGCTGGTCGCGTCGTCGACGACCGAGAAGGGCATCGGCGGTGACGCACGTCGCAGCACGTGCGCGATCGAGGTGTCGTCGTCCGGTCGCATCCACCTGCGCAAGGACGCGCCGGTCATCTCCTACGCGACCGAGGCGGACGCGGTGTTCGTCACCGCCCGCCGCAGCCCGGACGCCGCCCCCTCGGACCAGCGCCTGGTCATCTGCCTGCCCGAGGACACGACGCTGACGCAGACGTCGACGTGGGACACCCTCGGTCTCCGGGGCACGTGCAGCAACGGCTGGGTCCTCGAGGCGGTCACCCACGAGGACCGCGTGCTCCGCGACGACTACGCGACGATCTCGGCCCGCACGGTGCTGCCGGTCTCCCACGTGCTGTGGGCCTCGGTCTGGACCGGCATCGCCGCCGGTGCCGCCGAGCGCGCCCGCCAGGCCGTCCGGAAGCAGGCACGTGCCGCCGTCGGGACCACCCCGCCCGGGGCACTCCGCCTGGCCGAGCTGCTGGTCGACCTGCAGTCCCTCGCCGACGCGGTCCGGCACGCGGCGGAGCGCTTCGACGCCGCTGCCGAGGACCCGTCGGTGCTCGAGTCCACGGCGTACGCCCTCGCCGCGAACGCGCTGAAGATCAACGCGTCCGAGCGGGTCGTCGACATCGTGACGAAGGCGATGCGCATCGTCGGCATCGCCGGGTTCGCAGCCTCCGGGCCGACCAGCGTCGCCCGACACCTCCGGGACGCCCACGGAGCCGCCGTCATGGTGAGCAACGACCGGCTCCTCCAGAACGACGCCGCACTGGCACTCATGAGCGGAGCGATCCTGTGACCATCACCGACACCACCAGCACCTCCGCCCTCGACGCGGCGCGCGCCGACCTGCGCGGGCGGCTGCTCGCGGACGGCGTGCTCATCGACCTCGGGTCCCCCGGCCTCTACGGACGCACCGGCGTGTTCGAGCGCGTGTACACCGCGGTCGACGCCGCGGCGGTCCGGAGCCAGGCCGACCTCGACGCCGAGGTCCTGCGCTTCCCGCCGGTCGAGCCCCTGGCCGCGTTCGAGCGCACCGACTACATCGCGTCCTTCCCGGACCTCGCCGCGTCGATCTCCGGGTTCACCGGCGACGACCGCACCCACCGTGCCCTGCTGGCGGCCCGGGAGCGCGGTGAGCGCTGGGAGTCGTTCCTCGCACCGGCGGACCTCATGCTCACCCCGGCGGTCTGCCACCCGGTCTACGGCCTGGTCGGCGACACCGTCCCCGTGGGCGGGCGCACGTTCGACATCGTCGGCGACTCCTTCCGGCGCGAGCCCTCGCTCGACCCGATGCGCCTGCAGGCGTTCCACATGCACGAGTTCGTGCACATCGGCACGCCGGCGTCCGCGAAGGCGCACCGCGACGGTCGGACGCCGGGCATGCGTGCCCTGCTCGAGTCGTTCGGCCTGGAGATCGACGTCGTCCCCGCGAACGACCCCTTCTTCGGTCGCGTCGGGCAGATGCTCGCCCGCAACCAGGTCGAGCAGTCGCTGAAGTACGAGTTCAACACCCCCGTGTACGGCCCGGACCACGACGCGACCGCGATCGCGTCGGCGAACCTGCACGAGGACCACTTCGGCACCTCCTTCGGGCTCCGCACGTCCGACGGTGCGGTCGCGCACAGCGCGTGCGTCGCGTTCGGGCTCGAGCGCATCACGATCGCGCTGTTCGCCGCCCACGGCACCGACCCCGACCGCTGGGCGCCCGACGTCCGCGCGGCACTGGCGCTGTGAGCACCCACCACGGCTGGTCGGGCCGCCCCGCGGTGCGCGTGGCGGTGCAGCTCCCGCCGTCGGCGCGCGCCGGCGTCGTGCTCTGCCCGCCGCTCGGACAGGAGGGCGTGATCGCCTACCGCACGCTGCGGCTGCTGGCGGACCGCCTGGAGGCGCGTGGCGTGGCCTCGGTGCGCTACGACCCGTCCGGACGCGGTGACGCCGGTGAGGACGACGCACCGGACGCGCAGGTCCGCTCGGCCCGGTACGCCGCGGCGCTGCTGCGCCGCTCCGGTGTCGACGACGTCGCCTTCGTCGGGCTGGCCTCCGCGTCGCTCGTCGCCGCGGCGGCCGCTGCCGACGACGACGCCCTGCTGGTGTGGGACGCTCCGGCGTCCGGCCGCGCCTGGCTCCGGCGCCAGCGCGCCCTGGCGACCATCACGATCGGCGCCGACCGCGTGGTCGACGGCGTCGAGTCGCTGGTGGGCGTCGACCTGCCGCCCGCCGAGCTCGCCGTGCTGGGGGCGCTGACGTTCGCGCCGCGCACCGGCCCGACGGTCGCCGCCGTCCGCCCCGGGGCGACCGCGCCGCGCGCGCTGGGGTCGGTCGACGTCGTCGAGGTCCCCGGGATCGCGGAGCTCCTCGACGGCACGAGCATCGACGCCCGCATCCCGGACGCCGCGGTCGACCGCGTCGTCGAGTGGCTCGACGGGTGGGCGCCGACGCTCGCGTCGCCCGTGGTGCCGCCGGTGCTCGACGAGGTCCTCGACGTCGACGACCGTGTGTCCGAGCGCATGGTGCAGATCGGACCGCACGGGTTGTTCGCCGTCGAGACCGTCTCCTCCGCCCAGGACGCGGACGCCCCCGTTGTGCTGCTGCACAACGGCGGTGCCGAGCACCGGACCGGCGCGGTCGACTACCAGGTCGGGCTGGCCCGGACCCTGGCGCGCGACGGTGCCCGCGTCGTCCGCGTCGACCGTCGCGGCACCGGCGAGAGCTCGCCGGTGCGCGCGGACGAGGACGCCTTCCTGTTCGCGCAGGAGTGGGTCGACGACCAGCACACGGTCGTCGCCGAGCTGCGGATCCCGTCCGAGCGACTCGCGATCGTCGGCATGTGCGCCGGCGCGTGGCTCGCCGGCCGTGCGGTGGACGAGCACCCGCGGCTGGTCGTGGAGATCAGCCCGAACGACTACCGCCGCACCCCCGCGACGCCCGGTTCGTACGCCGGGTCGGCGCAGGCCGTCGCGGACGCGTCCCCGCTGCGTCGCTGGCTGCGCGGCCCGTACAACCGGTTCGTGCCGGCGCTGGTCCGTGACGCGGTCGCGCGCCGCGGGTCGCTCGGCGGTGTCGTCGGGCACCTCGGGCCGATCGTCGAGCACGGCACCGACGTCGTCGTGGTGGCAGCACCCGAGGACGTCGAGCGCTTCGAGCGGTACGGCGGCCGGCGTGCCGTCCGCCGCTGGGGCGCACGGGTGTCGGTGGTCGAGGTCCCGGACGGCGACCACGCGCTGTTCTCCCCCGCGATGCGTCGTGCCGTCGTGACCGAGGTGCGGTCCCGGGTCGCCGAGACGTTCCCCGCGCGGGTCCTCGCCGACTGACGGCACGACCGCTCAGCCCGGTCCGGTCCCGGACCGGGCTCGGTGGTCGTCGAGCCCGAGGAAGGCCGTGACGGCGCCGGGGTGCTCGACGTGGGCGAAGTGCCCGCAGTCGGCGAGCACCGCGGTGCGGACGCCCGGCAGGAGCCGTCGGAGGTCGTCGAGGTCCGACGTCCGGGCGAACACGTCGTCGCGGCCGACCACCGCGGCGACCGGGCAGTGCACGCTCCGCCACCGCTCGACGTCGTACGCCGCAGCGGCCCGCGCGGCGGCGGTGAACAGTGCCGGGCGGAACTCCTCGACGAAGGCGTCGAGGACGCTCGGGTCGAGCCGGCGGACGTGCTCGAACACCGGCGCGGCCACGAGCGGCAGTGACCGGGCGCGGGCGATCCCGCGCAACAGGCCGTGCGCTGCGTGCCCCGTCACGAGCAGCCCGGCCCGGAGCAGGGTGAACGCCGGCAGCGTCCACAGCGCACGCCACGGGTGCCGTGCTGCCCACGCGGTCGCGGTGGTCGTACCGGAGACCAGCCCGAGCGAACGGACCCGCGCCGGGGCGACGACCGCCAGGTGCAGGCCGACGAAGGCGCCCATCGAGTGGCCGACGACGTCGACGGCGGGCAGTCGGAGCGCGTCGAGCACCGTGACGAGCACCCGGGCGCCGTCGTCGACCGTGAACGGGGTCGTCGGTGCCGGTGACGCTCCCCAGCCGGGCAGGTCGACGAGCACGAGACCGCGACCGCCGACGCCGTCGGCCGCCCGCAGGAGCGGCGTCCACGTGGTCCACGAGCCGGCGACGCCGTGCAGCAGGAGGACCGGGTCGGGCCCGGGGCGGTGGTGCACCACGACCGGCCCGACGGCCGTCGGGACGGTGGTGCGGGTGAGCGACCACGCGGCGGGGTCGTCCGTGACCGGCCAGGGCGCGTACGGGGCGGTGGTGACCGACGTGCGGACGGGAGCCGGAGCGGTGTCGTGCACAGGGCCTCCCGTCCGGTCCGACGGACGCGGGCGCGTCCACCTCTCGTTCGGAGCGGACGGTGTCCGGGACTGCCGGGTCAGCCGGGTCAGGCGGCGGGGACGGGGACCGCGCACGCGGCGAGGCGGTCGAGCGCCTCGCGGTACTCGGCGACGTCGCGCTGCAGGCCGGGCTCGGTGATGATCGACGCCTTGATGCGGCCCTGCACGTCGATTACGAAGGTCGCGCGGGTGGCAAAGCCCTTGTGCTCGAGGAACACGCCGTACTCCTTGGACACCGCGCCGTGCGGCCAGAAGTCCGCGAGGAGCTCGAAGTCGTAGCCGTGCGTCTCGGCGAACGAGCGCAGCGTGGCCTTCGAGTCGACCGAGATGCCGACCAGCTCGACGCGCTGGTCCTGGAACATCGCGATGTTGTCCTGCAGGGTGCAGAGCTCGTTCGTGCACCCGGACGAGAACGCCAGCGGGAAGAAGACGAGGGCGACCGGGCGGACGCCGCGGAAGTCGCTGAGGCGGACGTGCTCACCGAACTGGTTCGGGAGCTCGAAGTCCGGCGCGAGGGAGCCGATCTCCAGTGCCATCGGTGGGTTGCTTCCATCCTCGGGCGTGGGAGGTGCCCGTTTCGCGTGCACACGGTGGGTCACGCATGCACGATCGGCAATCGTACGCCGACGCCACCCGAACGCAAGTGGCACCCGCACGGCACCATCAGCCAGTGGGTCGGTCGTGGGGCCTAAGGTGGTGTGGGCCCCAACCGGTCGTGACCCGACCACCGGTGGCCCCCATGTCCACCACCACGAGAACGAACGAGGTCAAGGGTGACGGTGAACGACCAGGACCCGCGCAGCACCGCAGGGACCGACCAGGACCCGCAGGAGACCGCAGAGTGGCGTGAGTCCCTCGACGGGCTCGTCGCGACGCACGGCCACCAGCGGGCCCGCGAGATCATGCAGAGCCTGCTGAAGCGCTCGAACGAGCTGCACCTCGGCGTGCCGATGGTCCCGACGACCGACTACGTGAACACGATCGCGCCCGAGGACGAGCCGGAGTTCCCCGGCGACGAGGAACTCGAGCGCCGCTACCGCCGGTGGATCCGGTGGAACGCCGCGATCACTGTGCACCGCGCGCAGCGCCCCGGCATCTCCGTCGGCGGGCACATCTCGACGTACGCGTCGAGCGCCGCGATGTACGAGGTCGGCTACAACCACTTCTTCCGCGCGCAGGACCACCCGTCCGGCGGCGACCAGGTGTTCTTCCAGGGCCACGCCTCCCCCGGCATGTACGCCCGTGCCTACATGGAGGGCCGCCTCAGCGAGGACCAGCTCGACGGCTTCCGCCAGGAGAAGTCCCACGCCGGTGGCGGCCTGTCGTCGTACCCGCACCCGCGCCTCATGCCGCACTTCTGGCAGTTCCCGACCGTGTCGATGGGCATCGGCCCGATCAACGCGATCTACCAGGCGCAGCAGGCCAAGTACCTGTCGAACCGCGGGATCAAGGACGCCGCCGACCAGCAGGTCTGGGCGTTCCTCGGCGACGGCGAGATGGACGAGGTCGAGTCGCGCGGTCAGCTGCAGGTCGCGGCGAACGACGGGCTCGACAACCTGAACTTCGTCATCAACTGCAACCTCCAGCGCCTCGACGGACCCGTCCGCGGCAACGGCAAGATCATCCAGGAGCTCGAGGCGTTCTTCCGCGGTGCGGGCTGGAACGTCATCAAGGTCGTCTGGGGCCGCGAGTGGGACGACCTGCTCGCCCGCGACACCGACGGTGCGCTCCTCAACCTGATGAACGCCACGCCGGACGGCGACTACCAGACCTACAAGGCCGAGAACGGCGCCTACGTGCGCGAGAACTTCTTCGGGCGCGACCCGAAGGCGCTCCAGCTCGTCGAGGGCTACTCGGACGACCAGATCTGGAACCTCAAGCGCGGTGGCCACGACTACCGCAAGGTCTACGCGGCGTTCAAGGCCGCGACCGAGCACAAGGGCCAGCCGACCGTCATCCTCGCGAAGACGGTCAAGGGCTACGGCCTCGGCCCGAGCTTCGAGGGCCGCAACGCGACCCACCAGATGAAGAAGCTCACGCTCGACAACCTCAAGCAGTTCCGCGACGAGATGCGCATCCCGATCTCCGACGCGCAGCTCGAGGAGAACCCGTACACGCCGCCGTACTACCACCCGGGTGGCGACGACGAGGCGATCCAGTACATGCACGAGCGTCGTCGTGCGCTCGGCGGGTACGTGCCGGAGCGCCGGACGAAGTACACGCAGTTCACGCTGCCGGACGAGTCGAAGTACCAGGTCGTCAAGAAGGGCTCCGGCAAGCAGGAGGTCGCCACGACGATGGCGTTCGCCCGTCTGCTGAAGGACCTGCTCCGCTCCCCGGACTTCGGAGACCGCGTGGTCCCGATCATCCCGGACGAGGCGCGCACGTTCGGCATGGACGCGTACTTCCCGACCGCGAAGATCTACAACCCGAACGGCCAGCACTACACGTCGGTCGACCGCGAGCTGCTCCTGGCCTACAAGGAGTCGCCGCAGGGCCAGATCATCCACGTCGGCATCAACGAGGCGGGCGCCCTGGCGGCGTTCACCGCGGTGGGCACGTCGTACTCGACGCAGGGCGAGCCGCTCATCCCGGTCTACGTCTTCTACTCGATGTTCGGCTTCCAGCGCACCGGTGACGCCATCTGGGCCGCGGGCGACCAGATGACCCGCGGGTTCATGATCGGCGCGACGGCCGGCCGCACCACGCTCACCGGCGAGGGCCTGCAGCACGCCGACGGACACTCGCTGCTCCTGGCGACGACGAACCCGGCGGTCGTGGCGTACGACCCGGCGTACGGGTACGAGATCGGCCACATCGTCAAGGCCGGCCTCGAGCGCATGTACGGCACGGACGAGGACGGCGCGCCGACGCACGCCGACCCGAACGTCATGTACTACCTGACGGTCTACAACGAGCCGCTCGTCCAGCCGGCCGAGCCGGAGGGCGTCGACGCCGAGGGCATCGTCAAGGGCATGTACCTGCTCAAGTCGAGCGAGCACGACGGCCCGAAGGCCCAGCTGCTCGCGTCCGGTGTCGCGGTGCCGTGGATCCTCGAGGCGCAGCAGCTCCTCGCCGAGGACTGGGGCGTGTCCGCCGACGTCTGGAGCGTCACGAGCTGGGGCGAGCTGTACCGCGACGGTCTCGACGCGGAGCAGCAGGCGTTCCTGAACCCGAACGAGCAGCCGCGCACCCCGTACGTGACCGAGCGCCTGCTCGGGACCGAGGGTCCGGTCGTGGCGGTGAGCGACTTCATGCACGCCGTGCAGGAGCAGATCCGTCCGTTCGTCCCGACCGACTACGCCACGCTCGGTGCCGACGGCTTCGGCTTCTCGGACACCCGTCCGGCGGCCCGTCGCTTCTTCCACATCGACGGCCCCTCGGTCGTCGTGCGGACGCTGCAGCAGCTCGCCAAGCAGGGCAAGGTCGACCACGCCCTCGTCCAGCAGGCGATCGACAAGTACCGCCTGCACGACGTGAACGCGGGCACGACCGGCAGCGCGGGCGGCGAGAGCTGATCTGCGCGTGAGCACCCCCCGCACCGACCCTGCCGTGGGCCGGGAGAACGACCGCGAACGCGCGCTCTCCTGGCTCCGGCAGGTGTCGGGCGAACTCTCGACCGCCACCATCAAGCGGCTCGAGGACACCCTGCCCTGGTACAGCGAGATGCCACCGGGGCGCCGGTCCGCGGTCGGTCTCGTCGCCCAGGCGGGCATCACCTCGTTCATCTCCTGGCTCGAGGGCAGTGCATCCACCCCGTGGATCGCGGCCGCCGACGTGTTCGGCTCCGCACCGCGCGAACTCCTGCGGTCGGTCAGCCTGCAACAGACGCTCCAGCTCATCCGCGTCGTCGTCACCGTCGTCGAGGAACGTGCCAAGGACGACGAGATGCTGCAGGAGGCGATCCTCAAGTACTCGCGGGACATCGCCTTCGCGGCGGCGGACGTCTACGCCCGTGCCGCCGAGGCCCGCGGGCTCTGGGACGCCCGGCTCGAGGCCCTGGTCGTCGACTCGATCCTGTCCGGCGAGTACGACGACGAACTCCCCTCCCGCATCGCCGCCCTCGGGTGGCACGGGCACGGCGAGGTCGCCGTGCTCGTCGGCAACGCGCCGAAGCAGCTCGAGGTCGACCAGATCCGCCGCACCGCCCGGCACATGGACGCCGACGTGCTCGTCGGCGTGCAGGGCTCCCGGCTCGTGGTCGTGATCGGCCGGGCCACCCCGCGCGACGACGTGCCCGAGGGCGAGGAACCGACCTCGTTCACCGCGATCGCGCAGGCCCTCGAGCCGTCGTTCGGCGAGGGGCACCTGGTGCTCGGCAACGAGGTCCCCGGCGTCGTCGACGCGTCCACCAGCGCGAAGGGCGCCCTCGCCGGGTTCGCCGTCGCGCGTGCGTGGCGGGGTGCTCCCCGACCGGCCCTCGCCGACGACCTGCTCCCCGAGCGCGCGCTGGCGGGCGACCCGCTCGCCCGCTCCGCCCTGGTGCAGCGGATCTACGTACCGCTCAAGGACCAGTCCACCGAGCTGCTCCAGACGCTGTGGTGCTACCTGGACACCGGTCGGTCGCTCGAGGCGACCGCGCGGGAGCTCTTCGTGCACCCGAACACCGTCCGCTACCGCCTGCGCCGCGTCGCCGACGTGATCGGCTGGGACGCCACGCACGCGCGCGACGCCCTCATCGTGCAGTCCGCGCTCATCCTCGGCGCGATGTCCGAGTCGAGCGCCGGCCGCCGTCGGATCCCGCCGCGGCGCTGACGCCCGCGCCGGCCGTCCGCGCCGGACCACGCGCGCCGGCCGTCCGCGCCGGCCGCGCCGGACCACGCGCGCCGGCCGGCCGCGCCGGCCGTCCGCACACCGTCGAACCACGGATGCGACGTCGAACCGGCCGCACCCGCTGGTTCGACGTCGTTTCCGTGGTTCGACGCGCCCTCCCTCCGCGCCGACCCCCGACCGCCGACCCCCGTTTCCCGTCCCCCCGACCCCCCGAACCCCGCCCGCCGACCCCCGCTCGCGGACCGCGATGGGCGCTGCCCGCGTGGGGATCGCACAACGTCGACACCACATCTGTGTGGGATGTCCACACGGGTGCATCGCGGCTCGCCAGTCAGGATTGACCGGTGATCCTCGTCGTCGCGCCCGGTCAGGGCTCCCAGACCCCCGGCTTCCTCGCCCCCTGGCTCGAGGACCCATCCGTCCGTGACCGCGTCGGGACGTGGTCCGAGGCGATCGGCGTCGACCTGGTCCGCCACGGCACGGAGTCCGACGCGGACACCATCAAGGACACCGCGCTCGCGCAGCCCCTCATCGTGGCCGCCGGCCTCGTGACCGCCGACGCCCTGCTCGCCGACGGCCGCCGTGCCCTGGTCGGCGGGGTCGCCGGGCACTCCGTCGGCGAGTTCACCGCCGCGGCCGTCGCCGGCATCCTCGAGCCGACCGACGCGGTCGCCCTGGTCGCCGAGCGTGGCCGTGCCATGGCGGACGCCGCGGCCCTCGAGCCGACGTCGATGGCCGCCGTCCTCGGCGGGGAGGCCGACGCCGTCGCCGCCGCGCTCGCGCAGCACGGACTGGTCCCCGCGAACCACAACGGTGGCGGCCAGACCGTCGTCGCCGGCCCCGCGGACGGGATCGCCGCGCTGGCCGCCGAGCCGCCCGCCCGCGCCCGGGTCGTCCCGCTCGCGGTCGCCGGTGCGTTCCACACGCGCTTCATGGCGTCCGCGGTCGAGCGGGTCGCGCCCCTGGCCGCCGCCACGACCGTGCAGGACCCGACGCTGCCGATCTGGACCAACGCCGACGGATCGCGCGTCGACGACGGCCGACGCTTCGTCGACCTCATGGTGCAGCAGATCGCGAACCCCGTGCACTGGGACGCCGTGATGGAGTCGTTCTCCGCCGCGGGCGTCACGGGCATCATCGAACTCGCGCCGGCCGGCGCCCTCACCGGACTCGCCAAGCGCGGACTCCGCGGCACCCCGGCCGTCGCCGTCAAGACCCCCGAGGACCTGTCGGCAGCGATCGCGCTGCTGCAGGACGCAGGCCAGGAAGCAGACGCACCCGCATGACCGACGCCACCACCCCGTCCCCCGCAGCCGGCGGGACGGACCCGTCCCGAGCCTCCCGTCCGCTGCTGCAGCAGCGTCGCGGCCACGAGTTCACCCGCATCCTGGCGTTCGGCGCGGCCCGCGGCGAGAACGTCGTGCCGAACGAGGACCTGGTCGGCCCGATCGACTCGTCCGACGAGTGGATCCGCCAGCGCACCGGCATCGTGACCCGCAAGCGTGCCGGAGCGGACGTCGAGGCGGTCGACCTCGCCGAGGCCGCCGCCCGCGAGGCGATCGAGAAGGCCGGCATCACCCCGGACCAGATCGGCGTGGTGCTCGTCAGCACCGTCACGCACACCGTCGCGACCCCGTCGATGGCCTCCCTGCTCGCCGAGCGCATCGGCGCGACGCCAGCGGCTGCGTACGACGTCAGCGCCGCGTGCGCCGGCTACGCGTACGGCATCGCCCAGGCGGACTCGTTCATCAAGTCCGGCCTCGCCGACCACGTGCTCGTCGTCGGTGCCGAGAAGCTCAGCGACGTCGTCGACCCGACGGACCGGTCCATCTCCTTCCTGCTCGGCGACGGCGCGGGCGCCGCGGTGGTCGGCCCGAGCGACTTCCCCGGCATCGCACCGACGATCTGGGGCTCGGACGGCTCGAAGTGGGACGCCATCGGCATGACGGCGACGTACAACGAGTGGGCTGCCGGTGCGCCGCGCCCGACCATGCGCCAGGCCGGACAGACGGTCTTCCGCTGGGCCGTCTGGGAGATGGTGAAGGTCGCGCGCGAGGCACTCGAGGCCGCGGGCGTGCGTCCCGAGGACCTCGCCGCGTTCGTGCCGCACCAGGCGAACATCCGGATCATCGACGAGTTCGCGAAGCAGCTCGGCCTCCCCGACACGGTGACCATCGCCCGCGACATCACCACGACGGGCAACACCTCCGCCGCGAGCATCCCGCTCGCCACGCACCGCCTGCTCGAAGAGCACCCGGACCTGTCGGGCGGCCTCGCCCTGCAGATCGGCTTCGGCGCCGGACTCGTGTTCGGCGCGCAGGTGGTCGTCCTCCCCTGATCCCCCATCCCGGCTCGGCCTCCGGGCACGGTTCCCACTCGTGCCCTAGGCTGGTCAACGGTCAAACGACACCCCCCTCAAGGAGAACACCCATGGCCCTGTCCAACGAAGAAGTCCTCGCCGGCCTGGCCGAGCTGATCAACGACGAGACCGGCATCGCGACCGACACCGTCGCCGCCGACAAGTCGTTCACCGACGACCTCGACATCGACTCCATCTCGATGATGACCATCGTCGTGAACGCCGAGGAGAAGTTCGACGTGAAGATCCCGGACGAAGAGGTCAAGAACCTCAAGACCGTGGGCGACGCGGTCGACTTCATCACCAAGGCGCAGGCCTGACGCGAGCTTCCTGAGCGCCGCGGCCGCGGACACACCGTGGTCCGCGGCGCTCGTCTCGTTCAGCACAGCGGGCGCGCGCCCACCGGCGCACGCCCGAGCGGACGGGTGTCCACCGGCGCCCGGCCAGTCCACACGAAAGAACACGTCGTTCCATGACCAACAAGACCGTCGTCGTCACCGGGATCGGTGCGATCACACCCCTCGCCGCGACCGCCCCGGGAACGTGGGAGGCGCTGCTCGCCGGCTCGTCCGGCATCACCCGCATCGAGGACGAGCGCTACGCCGACCTCGAGATCCCGGTGGAGTTCGCCGGCCAGGCGCGCCGCTTCCTCACCGACCAGCTCACGCGGCCCGAGTCGAAGCGACTCGACCCGTCGTCGCAGCTCTCCCTCGTCGCCGCGCGTGAGGCGTGGGCGGACGCCGGCATCGACGCCGAGTCCGTCGTGCCCGAGCGGCTCATCGTCGACTGGGCCACCGGCATCGGTGGCGTGAACACGCTGCTCGACGCCTGGGACACCCTGCGCGAGAAGGGCCCGCGTCGCGTCCTGCCGATGACGGTCCCGATGCTCATGGCGAACGGCCCCGCCGCCGCCATCGAGATGGAGTTCGGCGCCCGTGGCGGCGCCCGCACCTACCTCTCCGCCTGCGCCTCGTCCACCGAGTCGCTGGCCGAGGCCTACCGCCACGTCGCGAACGGCGAGGCGGACATCGTCATCGCCGGTGGCGCGGAGGCCGCTCTGCACCCGCTGCCCCTCGCCGCGTTCGCGTCCATGCAGGCGCTCTCGCGTCGCAACGACTCCCCCGAGACCGCCTCGCGTCCGTACGACGTGACGCGTGACGGCTTCGTCCTCGGCGACGGCGCCGCGGCGCTCATCCTCGAGTCGAAGGAGCACGCCGAGGCGCGCGGCGCGAAGATCTACGCCGAGGTCGCCGGGTCCGGCATCACCTCGGACGCGTTCCACATCACCGCCCCGGACCCGGAGGGCAGCGCCGCCGCACGTGCGGTCATCACGGCCCTCGAGCACGCCGGTGCCGCCCGCGAGGACGTCGTGCACGTCAACGCGCACGCCACCTCCACCCCGGTCGGCGACGTCGCCGAGTACCACGCGATGCGCCGGGTCTTCGGCGACCACCTCGACGACATCGTCGTGTCCGCCACGAAGGCGTCGACCGGACACCTGCTCGGTGGCGCCGGCGCGATCGAGGCCGTGTTCACCGTCCTCGCCCTGCACGAGCGCGTCGCCCCGCCGACGATCAACCTCACGCAGCAGGACCCGGAGATCGTCATGGACGTCGCGACCGCGCCGCGCGAGCTGCCGGCGGGCGACCTGCTCGCGGTGAGCAACTCGTTCGGCTTCGGCGGGCACAACGCCGTGGTGGCGTTCCGCTCGGTCTGACCCGTCCGGCGGTCCACCCGCCGCGTCGGCCTGGAGGCCCGTCCTGCGTCCGCAGGGCGGGCCTCCGTCGTTCCCGTGGCCGGGTCCCGCAGGGGTGGCCGGCACCCGCAGGGGTGGCCGGCACCCGCAGGGGTGGCCGGGCCCGGGTGGGGTGGCTGGGTCCGAGTCCGGCTCCGGCTCCGGCCGGCTTCGGTCGCCGAACGGGCAGGACATGCCGCTCACGTCCGCCGCGCGGGCACGAACCGACGGGCGGCGACGCCGAGTGTGCCGGATCGGGGCCGCGGTACGGACGCGGTCGGGCGCGTCGTCGCTCGTCGCCCTCCCGGCAGGCCGAGCGCCGAGCGGGCACGACTTGCCGCTCGCGTCCCCCGCGCGGGCACGAACCGTCGGGTGACGGCGCCGAGCGTGCCGGATCCGGGCCTCGGTACGGAGGCGGTCGGGTGCGTCTTCGCTCGTCGCCCTCCCGGCAGGTCGAGCGCCGAACGGGCACGACATGCCGCTCACGTCCGCCGCGCGGGCACGAACCGTCGGGCGGGGCGCCGAGCGTGCCGGATCGGGGCCGCTCGGCGGAGGCCGGCGCGCCCCCGGACGACGGACGCCGCCGGCTCCGGAGGGAGCGGGCGGCGTCCGAGGTGTGCGGAGGGAGCGCGGGGTCAGCCGACGCGGTGGAGCCACACGACGGGGTTGCCCTCGGCGGCGTGACGGAACGGCTCGAGCTCGTCGTCCCACGCCTGGCCGAGTGCGAGGCGGAGCTCGCGGTGCAGCTCGAGGGCGTTGCTGCCCGCGACCTCCATCGCGTAGCGGACCCGGTCCTCGGGGACGACCATGTTGCCGGACACGTCGGTCTGCGCGAAGAAGACGCCGAGGTCCGGCGTGTGCATCCACCGACCGCCGTCAGAACCGGCGGTCGGCTCCTCGGTCACCTCGTAGCGCAGGTGCTCCCACCCGCGCAGGGCAGAGGCGATCGACGCACCGGTGCCGACCTGCCCGGTCCAGGTGAACTCGGTCCGGCGGGAGCCGTCGAGCGCGGGCTGGTCGAGCCACGAGAAGTTCACGGCGCGGCTCATCGCGCGACCGGCCGCCCATTCGACGTGCGGGCAGAGCGCGCGTGGTGAGGAGTGCACGTAGAGCACTCCTGTCGTCGTTCCGTTCACGATTCCTCCGCTTCGTCAGGTGCGACTTCCCCATCGACCTGTAGTGCGGAGTCCCGGCTCGGAACTTCGGTATGCGATTGTGATGTCCTCTCGGACACGCCCATTATGCAGCGTCCGCGCTGGGAGCGCCACACCCGGGCGGACACCGGGTGGACCGACTCAGTGCAGGACGGCGCCGGACGCGTCGACCGGGTGCCGCTCCCCCGCGGCGAGGGCGACGGGGAGCCGGTTCTCCGCGGGCGGCACCGGGCAGGCGTACTGGTACGAGAACGCGCAGGGCGGCAGGACGAGGCGCTCCCAGTCGAGCGTCACGTCCGACGCGCTCCGCGGGTCGCCCGACCCGTCGGCTCCGTCGGGCTCGTCGAGGTACAGGAAGCGCCCCATCGAGTACGAGCTGCCGGAGTCGTCCTCGGGCAGGGCGCTCGTCGTGTCCTGCACGATGAGCTGCAGGCGCCGTCGGCCGTGGAACGGCGCGGACCGGACCGCCGTCATGCGCACGGTCGCCCCGTCGACGGTGGTCTCGATCGTGCCCGCGATCGGCAGCGGGTCGCCGGCGGCGTCGGTGAGGTGACCGGGTGCCTCCTGGCCGGACCAGGGCTCGTACCGGCCGGCGGTGACCCAGTCGCCGGGGCGGGATGCGAAGCGGTCGATGCGGGCGAAGCGCGCGACCGCATCGGAGGCAGGGTCCCAGACGCGGAGGGTGGCGCCGTGCACCGTCCCCGCGAACCCGTCGGCGAAGGCGACCGTCGACGGCACGACCGCGGTGTCACCGGCGACGAGGACCGTGCCGTCCACCGGGGCGCCGTCGACGACGACCCCGTCGGCGGCGGCAGCGGTGACGGTGAGACCGCCGACGGCCGGCGCCCACTGGCCGGCGACCGGCCACACCGGCTGCGGACGGTCGACGACCTGCGAGGTGACCAGGGCGAGGGGGCCACGGGCACTGCGCGCCCAGGCGTCGCGGCCGGCGACGTGTCCGGCGAGGTCGTCGGTCATGCCTGCTCCTGTCGGGGGTAGATGACCTTCTGCACGATGATGATCGCCGACGCCGCGGCCGGGACCGCGACGAGGGCGCCGAGCACCCCACCGATCGTCCCGCCGGCGACGGCCGCGATGACGACGAGCGCACCGGGCACCTGCACGGCGCGCGACATGATGCGCGGGGAGATGACGTACGCCTCGACCTGCATGTACACGAGGTAGTAGATCGCCGCGGCGAGGGCCGTGGCGGGCGACGCGAACAGGCAGAGCAGCGAGATGACGGCCGCGGCGGCCACCGTCCCGACGAGCGGGATGAGCGACCCGAGGAACGCGAAGGTGGCCAGCAGCACGGGCAGCGGGGCACCGATGATGAGCAGGAACACCAGACTCAGGATGCCGTTGATGAGCGCCTGGCTGATCTGGCCGACCACGTAGCGACCGACGGCCTGCGTGATCTGCTCGCTGACGTCGACGAAGTTCTGCCGACGCGACGCCGGGACGAACCGGTACGTCATCGACTTCAGGCCCCGCATGGACGCCAGGAAGTACAGCATCAGGATGATGACGATGACGGCGCCGGTGAGCCCGGACAGGATTCCGCTGCCGACGGCCAGGATCCCGCCACCGAGGCTCAGGAGGTTGCCCGGGTCCTCGACGAAGGACTGCAGGGACTCGAGCGAGTGGTTGATGTCGAACGAGCCGGCGAACTGCCGCGAGAGGTCCTGGACCCAGTCCTGCTGCGAGATGTCCCGCACGATCTCGGGGAAGTTCTGGATGAGGTTCGTCGCCTGCTGGATGAGGATCGGCACGACGGCGAAGACCACGCCCGCGAACGCCGCGAGCACCCCGACGACGACGATCGTGATCGCCGACCACCGCGGGATGTAGCGCTCGAGGAACGACACGAGCGGGTCGATCCCGAGGGACAGGAACAGGGCGACCCCGATGTACACCAGCACCGTGCTGAGCTGGTGCACGATCGACCCGGCGACCAGCGCGATGAGCACCCCGAGTGCACCCATGAACCCGATGCGGAACGCGTTGACGCGCACACCGGTGCCGGCCGACGTGGTCTCGAACACCACGTTCGGCGTGGGGCTGTGGTCGTCCGGGGCAGGACCGTGGGCGGCCGGGGTGTTGCGTTTCCTGGGCAGGTGCACGGGGCGGGCCAGCCTTCCTGACTGCTTGAACCCGCTCGGTGCTTGAGCGGTAGGGCGGGCGGGACTTGAACCCGCGATCGTTCGGTTATGAGCCGAGTGCCTTGACCAGCTTGGCTACCGCCCCTCGCCGGGGACCGTCAGGCCACCGGCTCCCCACGATACAGCGACTCGAACGTGGCGAGCGTGCGGTTGATGTCGTGCGCCTCGATCATGGTCGTGCTGCGGTCGCGCATCACCTGGTAGTCCTCGTCGGACGCGGTCAGCACCTGCGTGAGCTTCGCCGCGAGGTCGCTGACGTCGCCCGGCGTGAAGAGGTACCCGTTGCCGTCGATCAGGTGCGGGAGCGCCATCGAGTCCGCCGCGACGACCGGCAGTCCGGACGCCATCGCCTCGAGCGACGAGATGCTCTGCAGCTCGGCCGTCGACGGCATGGCGAAGACCGCGCCGTTCGTGAGCGCTTGGCGCTTCGCCTCGTCCGAGACGAAGCCGGCGAACCGGACGCGGTCGCCGAGCCCGAGCTCCGCGACGAGTGCCCGGAGCTTCGGGATCATCTCGCCGTCGCCGACGATCGTGAGTGTGGCGTGCAGTTCGGCGGGGAGTACTGCGAGCGCACGGACGAGCACGTCGAGGTTCTTCTCCGGGGCCACGCGGCCGACGAACACGATGTCGTTCGTCGCCGGGCGGCCCGACCGCGCCACGTAGCGGGTGGCGTCGATGCCGCACGAGATCGCGAGGACCTGCTGCCCGGCGATCGCCTTGCGGAGGTAGTCGGCCGCGAGCACCGTCGGCGCGGTCACGGCGTCGGCGAGACGGTAGGTCTTGGCGGCGTCACGCCACGCGAGCTTCAGGGCGATGGGCAGCGTGCGCGGCCCGAACGGCATGTAGTCGAGCAGGTTCTCCGGCATGAAGTGGTTCGTGCCGATGATCCGGATGCCCCGGTCGTGCGCCTCCTGCACGATGCCGCGCCCGACGAGGAGGTGCGACTGGATGTGGACGACGTCGGGTCGCACGGCGTCGAGGATCGGAGCCGTGCTGCCCCGGATGGTCCACGGCCACACGAAGCGGAACCAGGCGTGCCACGGCCACTTGTGCGACTTCAGCCGGTGCACGGTGAGCGTGACGCCGCGGTGCTCCTCGTCGGAGCTGCCGTGGTGCGCGCTCGACGCGGGGGCGACGACGTGCACCTCGTGCCCGCGTTCGACGAGGCCGACGGCGAGCTGCTCCGCGAACGTCGCCGCGCCGTTGACGTCCGGCGGGAAGGTGTCGGCCGCGATCAGGACGCGGAGCGGTCGGGATCCGCCGGTCGCACCCGTCGCGTGGGCGGTGGCGGTGGTGACGTCCTCGGACACGGCTGGCATCGTCCTCTCGTGGGCGGTTGCTGGTCGGTCCTCGACGGTACCGCACCGTCCCCGGACGACGCGTCCGCCCCGCGGCGGATCCCTCGACCGACCACCCGGCCACCCGGCCACCCGGCCGCCCGGCCGCCCGGCCGCCCGGCCGCCCGGCCGAGCAGCCGACGACCTGCCGCCGGTCCGTCCGTCCCCCCGCGGGCCGCGCTGCGGGCGGACGCGCTCAGGTCCGACCCTGTGGGTGGTGCTTCGCGAGCAGGAAGACGCCCGTGATGGCGATCACCGCGGCGACGAGGAACCCGACGACCGCGATCCACGGCGCACCCGCGGCCTCACCGAGCACGATCACGCCGATGCCGACCGCGACGATGGGGTCGATCACGGTCAGTCCGGCGATGACCAGGTCGGCGGAGCCGCTCGAGTAGGCGTTCTGCACGAAGTACCCGCCGAGCGCGGCCGCGCCGATCACGCCGGCGACGGCGACCGCGGTGAGCCAGTCGAAGGTGCCGTTGAGGAACCGGTTGAGCACGACCTTGGCGAGCGTCGCCACGAACCCGTAGAGCACGCCGGCGCCGACGATGTAGTACAGCGCGCTCGCCCGCTTCGCCGCGAACCGGAACGACACCAGGACCACCACGAGGACGACCGCCAGGACCACCAGGATCGTGATGAGCTGCTCGCGCGTGATCGCGCTCTCGCGACCGACGAAGGCGGCGATCGCGACGAAGATGCCGACGCCGATGATGCAGGTCCACACCGCGCGCCGGGCCCGGTGCCCGAGCGGGACGCCGGTCGACCGCGACGAGAACCACGTCGTGATGACGAGGGCGACGGCTCCGAGTGGCTGCACGACGATGAGCGGCGCGTTCGTGATGCTGATGAGCTGCAGCACGACCGCCAGCCCGAGCATGAGCGTCCCGAGGACCCACCAGCCGCTCGTGAGCAGCCCGACGACGTGCCGGATCGAGAGCCCCTGCGACTGCCGCCCGAGCCGTGCCTCGACCCGCTGGACCCCGCGGCTCTGGTACTGCGCTCCGAGGGACAGGAAGACGGCGCCGACGAGCGCGACGGGGATCATCAGGGCCTGGAAGGGGGTCAGGTTGACCGCTTCCGGGATCGGCAGGTCCGTCGTCACGCGACGAGGCTACCGGTGCCGCCCGGATAACCTGGGTGAATGCCCGTCCTCCCCATCCGCATCACCGGCGAACCCGTCCTCCACGAGCGTGCCGCCGAGGTCACCGACTTCGACGACGACCTGCGCGCCCTGGTCGCCGACATGTTCGAGAGCATGGACCTGGCGCCCGGCGTCGGTCTGGCCGGTCCGCAGGTCGGCGTCGGCAAGCGGCTGTTCGTGTACTCGTGGACCGACGACGACGAGGTCCTGCACCGCGGTGTCGCCGTCAACCCGGTCCTGTGGACGAGCCCCTCCGTCCCCGAGTCGATCGAGGAGCTCGACGAGGACGACGAGTCCGAGGGCTGCCTCTCCGTCCCCGGCGAGCGGTTCCCGCTCCGGCGCGCCGAGGGCGTCCTGCTCCGTGCGGTCGACGCCGAGGGCACGCCCTTCGAGGTCGAGGCGCACGGCTGGCTCGCGCGGATCTTCCAGCACGAGTACGACCACCTGGACGGCGTCCTCTACGTCGACCGGCTCGTGCACCCCTACGCGAAGCAGGCCGCCAAGGCGGTCCGCAAGAGCAGCTGGGGCACCCCGGGCCAGTCCTGGCTCCCGGGGCGCGACCACCCCGAGGGCTGACGTCCTCCCACCGCGGGCAGACGCGGCCGGGAGGCGCGGCTCAGCTCCGGTGGGCCGCCAGCGCCTGACGCAGGTGGTCGTGTTCCGGGTGTCCGGGGCAGTACTCCAGGAGTCCCGCCGCCAGGGACGCCTGGCCGTCCGTCACGACGGGCGCGTCCCACGGTGCGACCCCCCGCTCCGCGCACGTCGCGGCGAGATCCCGCAGGGCGACCCGCCCACCGGTGGCGCGGACCGCGGCCTGCTGCTGCGCGGACATCTCGGACCCCGTGATCGGCTTCGCGGTGCAGTCCGTCCGGTCGGCCTCCCACGCGGCCGCGTAGGTCGTGAAGGTCTCCGTCGCGTCACCCTCGGCCGTCCGGCACACGAAGGCGAAGACGATCGGCGCGCTGCCCGAGGCGGCGACCTCCGACGCCGAGGCGGTGTCCCGCGCATCGTCGTCGGCGGGGTCCTGCCCGGCGGTGCACCCCGCGAGGGCGAGCGCACCGACGACGACGGTCGTCACGAGGGCGCTGCGCAGGGGGGTCACCCTGTGAACGCTAACAGCTTGCAGCCTCGCCCCGCCTGCGAGGACCGGGAACCGGACGTCGCCCTGCGGCACGACCCCGCGGCCGCATCCGGCAGCAGGAGCCGGGACGCGAGAAGGCCCCCACCGCGGACGGTGGGGGCCTGTTCGTTCCGCTCCCCGAGTTGGACTCGAACCAACAACCTGCCGGTTAACAGCCGGCTGCTCTGCCAATTGAGCTATCGAGGATCACTGTCCGCTGGCGAATCTCTTGCGAACAACGGGTGAAAGCATAGCAGGAACCGAGCCCGGCTCCGCGCATCGGCCACGCATCCCGGGCGTGCCGCGCGAACGACCGGTCGCTCAGTACCCGGCAGCGGGGTCCACGACGCCCACGAACCCCTCGCCCGTCCCCGCCAGGAACGCCGCGGTGTTCGTCCGCACCCGCTCGGCGAGGAGCGGTGCCACCATGTCCGGGGTGTCCGCCTGGTGCGGCGTGATGACCGCGCCCGGCTCGTCCCAGAGCGGGTGCCCGTCGGGCAGCGGCTCCGGGTCGGTGACGTCGAGGCCCGCCGCGGCGATCTCGCCCTGACGGAGCGCGGTCACGAGTGCGTCGGTGTCGACCAGGCCGCCGCGCGCGATGTTCACCAGCCGCGCCGAGGGCTTCATGATGCGGAACTGGTCCGCGCCGAGGAGCTTCGACGTGCCGGCGGTCATCGCCGCCGCGACCACGACGACGTCGGCGTCCGGCAGGACGTCGTCGAGCGCGTCGGTCGTCACGGTGCGGTCGGCACCGGGCACGGGCTCGGACGACCGCCGGACCACGGTCACCGACACCTCGAACGGGGCGACGAGCCGGATGTACTCGAGCGCGATGCCACCGGCACCGATGACGACGACGCTGCGACCGTAGAGCGAGACGCCCTCGGGCTCGGTCGCCCACGACGTCGCACGGGCGCGCTTCTGCAGCACCCGCAGGGTCCCGAGCGTCAGCGCGAGCGCGTGCTCGGCGACCGGTTCGGCGTACGCGCCCTTCGCCGAGGTGAAGAGCACCCGGTCGCCGTGCGCCTCGATGAGGTGTGCGAAGGCGTCCACCCCGGCGAACGGGAGCTGCACCCAGCCCACGCCCGGCGCACGCGACAGCGCTGCCTCGAGGCCGTCCGGGTCACGGGCGTCGAGCCAGACGACACCGCGGGTGTCGTCGCCGAGCTCGCCCACCGTGCCCCCGGCTGCCCGCACCGCGTCGACGTGCAGGTCGGCTGCCGTGGGCAGCACCGCGACGGGACCGGCCGTCGGCGCGTCGACGGGCAGGGGTGCCCCGGCGTCGGTGACGACCGCACGGTGGCCGCGGGTGGCGGACGGGACGGTGGCGCTCATGCGTTCTCCTGTCGGTCGGTCGTCGGTCCGGCACCGACGCCGACCGGACGTCGCGGGGCGGCGGACCGTCGAGGTGCGGCGGGCGCCGCGGGACGGCGCTTCACCGGACGTGCCGCGGTGGCGGCGAGGGTCTTCACGTACGGGTCGACGGGGTTGTCGAGGACCTCGTCGAACGTGCCGAGACCGACCAGGCGGCTCTCGGCCATGATGCCGACGCGGTCCGCGAGCGCCCGGGCCTCGCGCAGGTCGCTCGAGACCACCACGGCCGAGAACTGCCGACCGACCTGGAGGTTCGCGAGTGCCTCGAGCACGGACTGGCGGACGAGGACGTCGACGCCGCGCGCCGGTTCGTCGGCGACGAGCAGCTGGGGCTCGAGGACGAGCGCGCGGGCCAGGGCGACGCGCTGCCGCTGGCCGCTCGAGAGCTCCCACGTGTTGAGGCGCATCACGCCGAGCGGCAGGTGCACCGCGTCGACGAGGCGCGCGACCATGAGGCCGGCCTGCTTGCGGTCGAAGCGGCGGTCGCGGGCGTAGATCGGCTCGGCGACCGCCTCGCCGACGGTCAGGTTCGGGCTGAGGCGGTCGGCGCCGTCCTGCGGCAGGTAGCCGATCCGGCCGGTCAGGCGCTGCGCTCGACGCGACGCGGGTCGGAGCCCCCGGACCCGCTGCCCGAGCACGGTCAGCTCGCCACCGATGATCTGCCGGCGGTGCGCGCCCTCGCCCTCGCCGGTGGCGCCGAGCTGCCCCGCGATCGCGGCGGCGAAGGTGGACTTGCCGGACCCGGACTCACCGAGCAGCGCCAGGATCTCCCCCTGGCGCACGGTCAGGCTGACGCCGTCGACCGCCCGGATCGGGGCAGCGCCGCGGACCCCCCGGTACTCGATCGAGACGTCGTCTGCGACGACCGCCGGGCCGTTGACCGCGATCATGGGTCCCCTTCCGCGCCGCCCCCTGGCGGCGGTGTGCGACGGACCGGGATCAGCGGACGCGTCCTGTGTGGTGCGGTGGAGGCGACGGCCTGGAGGCGCGACACGCGTCGTCGACGTCGGTCGCGCCTCCAGGCCGGTCACGCGGGGTCAGGACCCCGCGTTCTCCAGTGCCACCAGCGTACGCCGTCGCTCGGCCTGCTCCGCCGGGTCCGGGACCGGCAGCGACGCCAGGAGCCGCTGCGTGTACGGGTGCTGCGGCGCGCCGAGGACCTCGGCGGTCGTGCCCGTCTCGACCAGGTCGCCGCGGTACAGCACCGCGATCCGGTCGGCCAGCGCGCCGACGACGGCGAGGTCGTGGCTGATGAACAGCGACGCGAAGCCGAGGTCCTGCTGGAGCTCGAGGAAGAGCTCGAGCACGCGGGCCTGCACCGACACGTCGAGTGCACTCGTCGGTTCGTCGGCCACGAGCAGCTTCGGTCGGAGGGCGATCGACCGCGCGAGCGAGGCGCGCTGGCGCTGCCCACCGGACAGCTCGTGCGGGTAGCGGTCGCCGTAGGCCGCGGGCAGCTGCACCATCTCGAGCAGTTCGCCGACCCGCTTCCGCGCGGCCCGCGGGTTCGCCACCTCGCCGTGCACGACCAGCGGTTCCGCGACGCACTCGGCGATCGTGAGGAGTGGGTTAAACGAGGTCGCCGGGTCCTGGAAGACGAACCCGATGTCCTTCCGGTGGCGCTTGAAGTCCCGCTCGCGGTACCCGAGCATCTCGGTGCCGAGGACGTCCAGCGACCCGCCGGTGATCCGGGTCAGACCGGCGATGGCACGACCGATGGTGGTCTTGCCGGAGCCGGACTCCCCCACGAGGCCGAGGACCTCGCCCGGGCGGATGTCGAGGTCGATGCCCTTGACCGCGCGGAACGCCGGTGCGCCGAGGCGGCCGGGGTACTCGATCTCCAGCCCCCTGGCGCTGACGAGCGGCGCGACGTCGGTCGCGATCGCGGCACGACGGGCGGTGCCCGTCGAGGCCTCGAGTCGGGGCACGGCGGCGAGCAGGCGCTTCGTGTAGTCGGCCTGCGGCGACGCGAACAGCTGCGTGACCGGGGCCTCCTCGACGACCTCGCCCTGGTACATGACCGCGACGCGGTCAGCCAGGTCGGCGACCACACCCATGTTGTGGGTGATGATGACGATCGCCGCGCCGAACTCGTCGCGGCAGCGGCGCAGCAGGTCGAGGATCTCCGCCTGCACCGTCACGTCGAGGGCCGTCGTCGGCTCGTCGGCGATGATGACGCTCGGCTCGAGGGCGAGCGCCGACGCGATCACGACGCGCTGCTTCTGGCCGCCGGAGAACTGGTGCGGGTAGTGGTCGACGCGGGTCTCGGGGTCGGGGATGCCGACCCGGCGCAGGTAGTCGATCGCCTTGGCGCGGGCGTCCTTCTTCGAGACGCCGCCGTGCGCCCGGAGGCCCTCGGCGATCTGCCACCCGACCGTGAACACCGGGTTCAGGGCCGTCGACGGCTCCTGGAACACCATCGCGCCCGCGGTCCCCCGCAGTTCGCGGAGCTTCGCCGACCCGACGCTGATCACGTCGGTGCCGTCGAGGTAGACCGCGCCGCCGAGCGTCGCCGTCTCCGGCATGAGCCGGAGCATGCTGCGCGCGGTGACGGACTTGCCGGAGCCGGACTCGCCGACGAGGGCGAGGACCTCGCCCGGGCGGACGTCGAGGCTGACGCCCTTCACCGCGTCGACGGCGCCGCCGTCGGTCGCGAAGGTGACGGTGAGGTCGTCGACGACGGCGACGGCCTTCGTCGTGGTGTCGCCTGCCTGGAGGCGCGTGGTCGCGCCCGGCTGGCTGGTCGCGCTGGGCTGGTCGGTCGCGTCGGTCATGCGGTCGCCCCTTCCGTGCTGCTGGCCTGCTTGCGGGACACCAGCTGCTTCAGCCGGCGACGGGCGCGCAGGCGCGGGTCGGAGATGTCGTTCAGGCTCTCGCCGATGAAGGTCACGCCGAGCACGAGCACGACGATCGCGACACCCGGGAAGACACCGGTCCACCAGACACCCGACGCCACGTCGGAGAGCGCGCGGCTGAGGTCGTAGCCCCACTCGGCGCCCGAGGTCGGGCCGATGCCGAAGCCCAGGAACCCGAGGCCGGCGAGCGTCAGGATCGCGTCGGAGGCGTTGAGCGTCAGGATGAGCGGCAGCGACCGGGTCGAGTTCCGGAGCACGTGGCGGGTCATGATGCGCCACGGGTTCGTGCCGATGACGCGTGCCGACTCGACGAACGCCTCGTTCTTCAGCCGGACGGCCTCGGCACGGACGACGCGGAAGTACTGCGGCACGTAGACCACCGTGATCGAGATCGCCGCGGCGACGATGCCGCCGGAGTAGCTCGAGTTGCCGCCGGAGATCACGATCGAGACGACGATCGCGAGCAGCAGCGACGGGAACGCGTAGATCGCGTCCGCCACCACGACGAGGATCCGGTCGAGCCAGCCGCCGACGTAGCCGGACACCATGCCGAGGATCACGCCGATGGTGATCGAGACGATGACCGCGACGATGACGACGAGCACCGCGGTGCGGGCGCCGAACACGGTGCGACTGAACACGTCGAACCCACCGACGGTCGTGCCCCAGATGTGCTCGGGGCTCGGCGGTGCGGTCCGCGGGAAGCCCTGACCGTCCGCGCCCTGCAGCTGGCCGAAGCCGTACGGGGCGATGAGCGGCGCGGCGATCGCGACGACGAGGTACAGGGCGCAGATGACCACGCCGGTGATGAGCATGGCGCGCTGCCAGCCGGTGCTCCTGCGGAGCTGGACCACCACGGGCAGCCGCTTCCAGAGCGGCTCGTGGCGGTCGACGAGCGAGGTGTCGGCCATCGCTAGAACCTCACTCTCGGGTCGATCAGGGCGGCCACGACGTCGACGACGAAGTTCGTCACGGCGACGATCACGGCGAGCATCGCGACGATGCCCTGCACGGCGACGAAGTCGCGGGCGGACAGGTACTGGTTCAGCTCGAAGCCGAGCCCCCGCCAGCCGAAGGTGGTCTCGGTGAGGACCGACCCGCCCAGCAGCATGGCGATCTGCAGACCCATCACGGTGATGATCGGGACCAGCGCCGGACGGAAGGCGTGCGTGCGGACGAGCCGCGCCTCCCGGACCCCGCGCGAGCGCGCGGCGTCGACGTACTCGGAACCGAGCGTGCCGATCATGTTCGCCCGCACGAGGCGGAGGAAGATGCCGGCGGTCAGCAGACCGAGCGTCATCGCCGGCAGGACGGCGTGCGACAGCACGTCGCCGATGACCTGGGCGTTGCCGGTGCGGAGCGCGTCGATGATGTAGATGCCGCTGGCGCCGGGGATGTTGTCGAGGATGAGCGACACCCGGGTCGAGGCGCGGTCGCCGAGGGGCAGCCAGCCGAGCCAGACCGAGAAGACGAGCTTGAGCAGCAGGCCGCCGAAGAACACCGGCGTCGCGTACGTCAGGATCGCCAGGGCACGGAAGAGCACGTCCGGCCACTTGTCGCGGACGTACGCGGCGAGCATGCCGAGCGGGATGCCGAGCACGAGCGCCACGATGAGCGCGTAGAACACGAGCTCCGCCGTCGCACCGCCGTAGGTGACGATGATCTCGGTGATCGGGCGGTTGTCGGTCGAGGTGACGCCGAAGTCACCGCGGACGATCTTGCCGAGGTACTCGAGGTACTGCACGAGCACCGGGCGGTCGTAGCCGGCGGAGTGCAGGCGTTCCTGCAGCTGCGACGGCGTCAGGCGACCGCCGACCGACGCGGTGATCGGGTTGCCGATCACGCGCATCAGGAAGAAGACGAGTGTCACCAGGATGAACACCGTCGGGAAGATGAGGAGGAAGCGGACGAAGATGTACCGGCCGAGTCCGCCACCCTGTCCGCGGGCACGTCGCTGTGCCTGGGGCTTGGTGGGGTCGGTCGCCAGCTCCGGAGTCGCCTCGGGGGTGCTGAGGGTCACGGGGACGGATGCCTTTCGGTGCCGTTCGGGACGCGGTCACGGGGGCGCTCCTCGTGGGAACGCCCCCGTGGGCCGACGCCGGTGTTACTTGGAGAGGGTTGCGTAGCGGAACTTGTACGAGGAGTCGAGGGTCAGGCCCTTGACGTCCTTGCCCGCGACCGCGACGGACTTGCCCTGCAGGAGCGGCAGCGTCGAGATCTGCGTGGCCTCGCGCTCCTGCGCCTGCTCGATGAGGTCGGCGCGCTTGTCCTTGTCGGACTCCTGCTGCTCCTCGGAGATGAGCTTCTGGATCTCCGCGTCGTCGTAGTGGTTCTGCACGAAGTTGTCCTTCGTGAAGAACGGCGACAGGTAGTTGTCGGCGTCCGAGAAGTCCGGGAACCAGCCGAGCTGGTACACGGGGTAGGCGTCCTTCGTGCGCTCCTGGGCGTAGGTCGTGTAGACCGTCGACTGGATGTTCACGGTGAAGAGGCCGGTGTTCTCGAGCTGCGTCTTGAGCTCGGCGTACTCGTCGTCCGACGTCGAACCGTAGTGGTCCGGGGCGTACTGGATGTCGAGCTGCACCTTGCCGGTGACGCCCGCCTTCGACAGGGTCTCCTTCGCCTTGTCGACGTCGGGGCCGCCGCTGCCGTTGCCGTAGAGCTCCTCGAACGGCTTCGCCGCACCGGTCAGACCGTCCGGCACCATCGAGTAGACCGGCGAGTACGTGTTGTTGTAGACGTCCTTCGCGATCTTCTCGCGGTCGACGACGTCCGCCACGGCCTGGCGCACGGCGAGGGCCTTGGCCTCGTCGGCGTCGGACTGCTTCGCGCCGAACGGCTGCGTGTTGAAGTTGAAGACGAGGTACCGGATCTCGCCACCGGGGCCGTCGTACACCTTGACCTTGTCGTCCTTGCGGAGGTCGGAGATGTCGGTCGGCGTCAGCGAGCGGTACGCCACGTCGACGTCGCCCTTCTGCACGGCGAGCTTGAGGTCCGTCTCCTTGGTGTAGTAGCTGGCCGTCACCTCGTCGGTCTTCGCCTTGCCGAGCAGGCCGTCGTAGTTCTTGTTCGCCTTGTACTGGATCGTGTCGTTCTCCTTGTACGAGGAGATCTCGTACTGCCCGGCGAACGCCTTGCCCTTGACGATGTCCGCGGCGGGGGTCAGCGCGTCGGCCGAGAAGACCTGCTCGTCGACGATCGGACCGGCGGGGCTGGAGAGCACCTGCGGCCAGGTCTGGTCGGCGTGGTCGAGGGTGAACACCACGGTCGTGTCGTCCGGGGTCTCGATGCCCTTGAGGTTGGCCAGCAGCGACTGCGGGCCGTTCTCGTTGTTGATCTTGAGCTCACGGTCGAACGAGAACTTGACGTCGCTCGAGGTGAGGTCGTTGCCGTTCGCGAACTTCAGCCCGCTCTTGAGCTTGACCGTGTACGTGGTCGGGTTCGTGAACTCGGCGCTCTCGGCGATGTCCGGCTCGACGTCGGGGCTGCCGACGGGGGTGTTCATCAGGAACGGGAACACCTGGTTCTGCACGGCGAAGGAGCCGTTGTCGTAGGAACCGGCCGGGTCGAGGGACGTGATCTTGTCCGTCGTCCCGATGCTCATGCCGTTCAGTTCGGTGTCGGAGACGCTGCTGCTCGCGCAGCCGGTCAGCACCAGCGCCGTCGCTGCTGCACCGGCGCCGAGCGCGATGCCGCGCTTGCCCCACTTGGTCACGGAAGCCATGTCCGCTCTCTCTCTCGGTGATGGTTCGCAAGGGGTCCCGGGCGGGCGGTGGTTCGACTGTGGAGCCCGCCAGGAACGCTCATTGCTACCACCCTGACACGGAATGCCACGACTCGAGGGACATTTGTTTACAGCCTTGTAATGCACGAGGCCGTCGCGTGGCGCAGAATGCGCGCGTCACGGGCCGGCGTGTCACGCACGAATGTTGCGCGGTGCAACGCAGAGCTCGGCGCGGGCGAGGCGACGGGCGAGGCGACGAGCGGGCCATCTCCGTCACGTCGACCGCACCGACCCGACGACCTCCGCCCGCCCGGCGGCACGCATGCGGCGTGTCCTGCCCGCTCGGCGGGCGAGCGGTCCGGTCGTGGCGGCAGGCGCGGCGCGACGGCAGGCGCGGCGCGGCTGCGGGGACGCGGTCCGGACGGCCCGCTCAGCGGTGCGCCCGGCACCGCCCCGTTCACCGAGCGAGCGAGCAAGTTCCGTCACCCTCGGCGTCGCCAGTCGACTGCTTCCGCCCGCTCGACGCCCTGCACACGGCGTGTCTCGCCCACTCACCGTCGGGACGTCGACACCGCAGAGCCCGGCGACCGGTGAGCCCTGGGCCGCGGATCCGGCGTCGGATCAGCCCTGGGCCGCGGCCTCGGCGTCCGCGCGCAAGCGCATCCGCTGCGCGTCGATGTCGACCAGTTGCCGCTGGATCTCCGCGCGCCGGTCGGCCTGCTCGTGCGGGTCCGCTCGCTGCAGCTGGCCGAGCAGCGAGGCCTTGCGGGCGAGCAGGTCCCGCTCGACCAACGCCACGACGATGCTCCGGGCGTAGAGCGCGAGGTCCTCGTCGGTGCGGGCGGGGATCGGCGCGAGCGCGAGTTCCTGCACGAGCCCCCGGAACGGTGCCGGCACGTCCTGCAGCAACCGGTCGAGCCAGTCCCCCGCGCCGATCGACTCGATGTTCGCCACGACGGCGTCGCGCACGACGGAGAGCATGGGCGCGGAGAACGTCGCCCCCGCGGCCAGCCAGATGAGCGGCTCGCTGACGTAGGTCGGCTGCTGCACCATCGCCATCACGGCGTCGCGCTCCATGCGGGTGATCGGGTCGTTCGGCAGCAGGCGCAGCCCGGCCACGGGCTCCTCCGGCGGGGTGACCAGCTCGCCACCGGGGCCGGCCTGACCGACGGGCACCGAGCCTCCCGGCCGGTCCTGGCGCGCAGCGCCGGCGCGTTGGCGCGCCGTGTCGACGGCGCGACGGACCTCGGGCATGTCCAGGCCGAGCCACCCCGCGAGCTCGCGCACGTAGCCCTGCGTCAGCGAGCGGTCGCGGATCCCGGCGAGCACCGGCGCTGCGGCGCGGAGGGCGTTCACCCGACCCTCGACGGTCTCGAGGTCGTGCCCGTCGAGGTTCCGGCGGATCATGAACTCGAACATCGGGCGCTTCGCGGTCACGAGCCGGCGGATGGCGTCGTCCCCCCGCGCGAGGCGGAGGTCGCACGGGTCGAGGCCGCCCGGGGCGACCGCGACGAACGTCTGGGCGGCGAAGCGCTGCTCCTCGGCGAACGCCCGCGAAGCAGCGCGCTGCCCGGCCTCGTCCGGGTCGAAGGTGAAGACGACCTCACCGTTCGCGTTCGGGTCGGCACCGCTGACGTCGCCGAGCATCGGCCGGAGCAGCTTGATGTGGTCGACCCCGAACGAAGTCCCACAGGTCGCCACCGCGGTGGTCACGCCTGCGAGGTGGCACGCCATGACGTCGGTGTAGCCCTCGACGATGACGACCTGCTTCTGCTTCGAGATGTCCCGCCGGGCGAGGTCGAGCCCGTAGAGCACCTGGCTCTTGTGGTAGATCGGCGTCTCGGGGGTGTTGAGGTACTTCGGCCCCTTGTCGTCGTCGAGCAACCGACGTGCACCGAAGCCGATCGTCGCACCGGTGACGTCGCGGATCGGCCACATCAGCCGCCCGCGGAAGCGGTCGTACGGCGACCGGTCGCCCTGCCCGGCGATGCCGGCCGCGAGGACCTCGTCCATCGAGAAGCCGCGGCTCCGCAGGTGCTCGCGGGTCGCGTCGTACGACTGCGGGGCGAAGCCGACCCCGAAGTGCTGCGCAGCCGCCGGGTCGAAGCCGCGCTCCCCGAGGAACCGGCGGGCCGGTTCGGCCCCGGCCGTGGTGAGCTGCGACTGGTAGAACTCGAGCGCTGCCTCGTTCGCGGCGATCAGCCGGGCACGCTGGTTGTAGTCGGTGCGGGGTCCGTCGCCCTCCTCGTAGTGGAGGGTGAACCCGATCTTCGCCGCCATCCGCTCGACGGCTTCCTGGAAGGTCGTGTGGTCCATCTTGATGATGAACTCGAAGACGTCGCCGTCCTCACCGCACCCGAAGCAGTGGTACCGGCCGACCTGCGGCCGCACGTGGAAGGACGGCGATCGCTCGTCGTGGAACGGGCAGAGTCCCTTGAGGGAGCCGACACCCGCCGACTTCAGCGTGACGTGGTCGCCGACGACGTCGGCGATGTTGACACGCGAGCGGACCTCGTCGATGTCGTTCCGCGCGATCCTGCCAGCCACCCCTCGATCCTAGTTCGTGCGGACGGCAGCAGCGGACGACTGCGGTCCGCCTGTGGAGGACACGGCCTGGAGGCGCGGGTCGACGCCGCCAGGCACGTCGCCCCCGCCAGCGCGAGCCCGGCGCGCCCTCGCACCCCTGGCCCGTCAGACAGCGATGTGCGTCGGCTCGCGCTCCCCGACCACGAGCCGCCGGTGCCACGCCAGGGCCCCCTGGTCGGTCAGGCTCGCGACCTGGTCGACCACGGCCCGCAGCCGCCCGGCGTCGTCGGACGCCTCGCGCCAGTCCGCCGCGAAGCCCGGCTCGAGGTCAGCGCTGCCCGTCGCCGCCAGCGCGTCGAGGAGCTCGGTGAGCACCCGGCGCTGGTCCTCGTACACCGGCTGGCGGTCGCCCTGCGTCATGACGAACGCCGCGACGATGCCCTTGAGCACCGCGATCTCGCCGATGATCTCGGGCGGTGTGACGACCGATGCCGCGAACCGGACGAGCGACCCGGACGCGTAGGACTCGCGCGTCGCCGCCGTCGCCGTCCGTGCGAACCGGCCGATGAGCTGGGACGTGAGGTTCTTGAGCCGCGCCATGTCCCGCCGGGACCCGTCGTAGGACGTCATCCACAGCGGCAGCGACCGCAGTCGGTCGAACGCCTCGAGGAGTTCGTCGCGGCTGAGGTCGGAGCCGACCCACGCGTGCATGGCCGTCACGATGTCGTTCTCGCCGACGCGGTCACCGAGGGCCGCGACGTCGATGAAGCCCGCGACGACGGCGTCCTCGAAGTCGTGCACCGAGTACGCGATGTCGTCGGACAGGTCCATCACCTGCGCCTCGATGCAGCGCTGCCGACGCGGGGCGCCGGCCCGGAGCCAGGCGAAGGCGTCGTGGTCGTCGTCGTAGAAGCCGAACTTGGTCCGTCCGGACGAGGCCTCGGCGACGCCCTGCGCCGCCGGCCACGGGTACTTGCAGCTCGCGTCGAGCGATGCCCGCGTCAGGTTGAGCCCGTACGGACGGTCGTCGTGCGGGGCGTCCCCGTAGACCTTCGGCTCGAGCCGGGTGAGCA
>Ga0308156_1000508_pt1 | contig 77010 bp, 91 predicted proteins | sample PhyAR2_FD_201041 | JGI IMG/M metagenome (GOLD analysis project Ga0308156, IMG submission 201041) | Phyllosphere microbial communities from UC Gill Tract Community Farm, Albany, California, United States - DLSL A.R2 | ecosystem: Host-associated > Plants > Phyllosphere > Unclassified | place: USA... | reverse complement strand
TGCGTGGCCAAATTGGTATTGGAATCTGTAAATTGCTATTTAACTGGGTAACGCTAGGCATTTGGTCTCTTGTTGACTGGATTATCGCAATGGTAAAAGCCTACAGTACTTATAACGATACAGAAGATATTACTTTTATTAATGGCGGGTACTCAAAATAGACCGTAAATTTATTTTAAGTGGAGGTAAAAATGAATAAGACTCTAGCAAAAGTTAACGGAATAATCGGAATAGTAGAGAGCGTATTATTCTGCTTTTCACTCTTTCTTTTTTGGGTTGTTATAATCTTTGAAGTTAATTCTAGCTATGTTAGTGATGAATTATCAACCACTTCAATGCTATCCTTATTACTGATTGGTTCAGTTACTTTTTTAATGAAAGTTTCTCTAATTATTTTGGGGATTATAGGCTTAAATAAGTATAGCAAATCAGAAATGAGCCAAGTCCCTCATATTTTATTTATTGTTGCTGGAGGTATTGGTTTTATTCCTATCATTGGTACACTGACAGCAAGTGTTACATCATTTATAGGGGGAATCCTTTATTTAACTAATCTTAAAAAGGTTAACTAGTTTCAAATTTGCCAATTATCTTGTTACCCTTGATACCTTACAGTTACTCTTAATTTATAGAAAGGTAACAGTATAAACCCTTGATATAACTAGCTTTATAATACTTTGTTACCGTTGATACCGTAAATAATACTATATCAGTTGAGAATTTAATAACTCTATAAACAAATGAACCAGTTAACTAATTAATTGTATAAGCTCTAATAATAATATTTTTCTCAATCCTCGTACATGCCTTGCCTGACATTAGTACAAAATGGAAAGGAAGAAATAATATGAATATTAAAGAATATATAAAAAAAGACGGTACAAAGGTGTACCGAACTAACGTTTATTTGGGTGTGGATAGTCTCACAGGTAAGCAAGTACGGACGAGTGTAACTGCCAAAAGTAAAAAGATGTGTGAAACTAAAGCACATCAAGCTATAAATGATTTTATCAATAATGGGTCTACAATTGCAAGGGAGAAAGTCGTCTTTGATAACTTTGAATCTTTAGCTTTGAGTTGGTTTGAAAGCTATAAGCTGACAGTTAAAGCCAACAGCATAAGAGTAGCAAACAACTATCTAAAAGTCTATATATTGCCTGAACTTGGCTCATATAGAGCCGATAAGATAACTCCAATGTTATTACAAGAGATAGTCAATAAATGGGCTAAGAATGCCAATACGGCTGAAATAATCAACGGAAAGCGCGAAAAAGGGAAATGTAAAAACTATAAGTTATTGCTCAACTTTATAAAACGTATCCTCGATTATGGTATACAATTGGGAGCAATTGAGGATAATCCAGCTACTAAAGTTTTTCCTCCAAAGCTCAAGATTAGAGAAGTTCCCAAAATAAAATACTTTGACAATGATGAGTTAAAGAAGTTTATGAGATATCTTAATGAACTAGAACCCACTTATAACAATAAGATATGCATTACTTTGTATCGCTTATTGCTAGCCAGTGGTTTACGTATTGGGGAAGCTTTGGCCCTTTATTGGTCTGATATTGATTTTATTGATAAGTCTGTCTCTGTTAATAAGACAATCGTTCAAACGATAACAGATAGAAATAAAATACAAGAGGGTGCAAAGACTGTCGAAAGTAATCGTATTGTCTCTTTAGATAATGAAACGATTATTATGCTGAAAGCGTGGCGAAAATTCCAGCAAAAAAACATCATAGAATTATCTGATTCTCTTATTTTCTACCGTAAACAAGGAAAATGTCTCATCTATGCCAATGAGATGGATAGACTAAGAAAACATTTTGAACGTGCTGGCGTTTCTAACATTGGCTTTCATGGGTTTAGACATACTCACGCTAGTTTGTTGATGAATAATGATGTGAACCCCAAGGAAATACAAAGACGATTAGGTCATGCCGATTATGCTATCACAATGAATACATATAGCCACCTTGCCAAAAGTAAAGAAAAAGAGACTGCCGAAAAGTTCAGCAATATCTTAAAAGCATTATGATTTTTTGGATCGAACGTAGTAAAAAGCGATAAAAAATAGGCTGTAAATATCATAAACCCTTGATATATAAGGATAGTTTGCTCTTTATTTTTCATAAGTTAATTATATCACAGTCTTGCAAAGGCTATCATTCTCCAAATTTATTAATCATTTCATACAATATTCTTTTAAAACTAGCATTAAACCTCTTAATAGTAAAAATAAAAAAACCTCTTAAAGTAGAGGTTTTTTATTTTTATTAAGGTTGGATACGGTTAATCATACGTGGGAATGGAATGGCTTCACGAATATGTTCTGTCCCAGCGACAAAAGTAACCATACGTTCAAGACCAAGTCCGAAACCAGCATGAGGAACTGAACCAAATTTACGAAGTTCTAAATACCAATCATAATCTTTAGGATCTAAACCGAAATCAGCAATTTTCTTAAGTAACAAATCATAATCAGTTTCACGTTCTGAACCACCAATGATTTCGCCATAGCCTTCTGGAGCCAAAAGGTCAGCACACAAAACGCGTTCTGGGTTACCAGGGACTGGTTTCATGTAGAAAGCTTTAAAACTTGCAGGATAGTTGACGATAAATGTTGGAACACCATAGTAATTTGAAATCCATGTTTCATGAGGCGAACCGAAGTCATCCCCATGTTCTACATGCTCATAATCTGTATCTTCATCATTTTCGTGTGCTTGCAACAAATCAATAGCCTCATCATAAGAAACACGTTTGAAAGGTGTATCAATATACTTTTGCAACATGCTTGTATCACGTTCAAGTGTTTCAAGAGCATAAGCAGCATTATCCAAAACACCTTGAATCAAAGCTTTCACATACGCTTCTTGAATATCCAATGATTCATCATGAGTAACAAATGGATATTCTGCATCCATCATCCAAAATTCTGTCAAATGACGACGAGTTTTTGATTTTTCAGCACGGAATACTGGTCCAAAGTCGAAAACACGTCCAAGAGCCATTGCTCCAGCTTCAAGATAAAGTTGTCCTGATTGTGACAAGAAAGCGGAATTACCAAAATAATCTGTTTCAAAGAGTTCTGTTGTGTTTTCAGCAGCATTTCCTGAAAGAATTGGACTATCAAACTTAATGAAGCCATTTTTCGCAAAGAAATCATAACTTGCATAGATGATTGCATTACGCACTTGCATCATTGCCATTTGACGTTTTGAACGCAACCATAAATGGCGGTTATCAAGGAGGAATTCAACGCCGTGTTCTTTTGGTGTAATTGGATAATCATGTGATTGACCAATCACTTCCAAATCAGTCACATCAAGTTCATAACCAAATTTTGAACGTGAATCTTCTTTAACGACACCTGTCACATAAACTGAAGTTTCTTGTGAGAGATGTTTAATTTCATCAAATTTAGCTGTTCCTTCTTCTTCACCAAAGTTTTCAATCATATTTGGTTTGAAAACAACAGCTTGGAAAAATGCTGTTCCATCGCGAAGTTGAAGAAATTGAAGTTTCCCTTTACCTGATTTGTCAGCAACCCAAGCGCCGATTTTTACTGTTTCACCAACGTGGTCCTTGACGTCGATGATTGAAATTAAGTCTTTCATAAATAAGTCCTTCTATATTTTAATTTTATAATTTTTAAATAATACTTTTATAACTTTTCAAGCCAGATTTCTTTTAAAGTTTTTAAATCTTCTTTGAATTCTTTAGTGGTTTGGAGCTCATCTTTTTCTAATTCTTCAAGAACTTCCAATTCAAAATCAGCTGTTTTCGCTGCTTTTTCAATGGCATAAGGTAAGCCAATTCCCGTTTTTTTGGCAAATTCAAAACGATTTTTTACACCTGCTAAATCTGGTGCTATATCAATATAGCGTTCATTCGTTTCGAGATTCTTATAAGCAACAACTGCTCCAACTTTTTTTGAAAGTTTATAGGCCGATTTTGCTTCTTTCTTATCGATCATTCATTCATCCAATCTTTTAAACGTGCCACTGCAACTTCTAAATTTTCAAGACTTGTTGCATAGCTCAAGCGCACATTTTCTGGAGAACCAAAACCTGCTCCTGTAACCAAGGCGACACCTGCTTCTTCAAGAATAGCAGTTGTAAAATCAGTCACATCACTATAGCCTTTCATCGCCATTGCCTTAGTCACTTTCGGGAATAAATAGAAAGCACCATTTGGTTTTACAAGTTCAAATCCTGGAACCTCAGAAAGTTGACCATAAATAATATTTAATCGTTCTTCAAATGCTGCATGCATTATCTCAAAACTATTATCTCTTTCTTCAAAAGCTTCTATTGCTGCGTATTGAGCGACAGCAGTTGGATTAGAAGTCGTTTGACTCGCAATCTTAGTCATCGCAGAAATAATTTCTGGATCACCTACAGCTAGTCCAATCCGCCAACCAGTCATTGCAAATGTTTTAGAAACACCATTAATCACTGTCGTTCTTTTCCGAATTTCATCAGATAGACTTGAAATTGCTATAAATTCCGCTCCATTATAAACTAAACGATGATAAATATCATCTGCCAAAATTAATAAATCATGAGCAAGAGCCCACTCTCCAATGGCTGTTAATTCTTCTTTAGAATAAATCATTCCTGTTGGATTAGAAGGTGAATTGAGTAATAAAATTTTACTTTTACTTGTTCTTGCTTCTTCTAATTGCTCAACCGTAACTTTGAAATTATTTTCTTGCTTGGCTTCTACAATTACCGGATTTCCTCCAGCCATTTTCACTTGGTCAACATAAGAAACCCAGTAAGGAGCAGGAATGATTACCTCATCGTCAGGGTCAACAGTTGCCATAAAGTAAGCATAAAGGGCAAACTTTGCTCCAGCTGTAATCAATATTTCATTTGGTTGAATTTCATAATTATAAAAACGCGTCCAATAATGTTGAACTGCATTTTTTAATTCTGGAAGTCCACCAGCTTGTGTATAAAAGCTCGCCTTGCCATTATCGATTGCTTCAATAGCTGCTTGACCAATTATTTTTGGTGTTGGAAAGTCTGGCTGACCAAGTGTCAGGTCAATAATATCTCGCCCTTGTGCTTTTAATGCTTTTGCGCGATTTGCCGCAGCAAGAGTGACGGACTCATCCATTTTTAATACAAAATCAGAATTTTTTTTCATATCAACTCTTTTCCTGACTCAAAGTCATAAACTTTAAAACCATTGCTATTATTTACTTCCCAAGCCGGTTTCCCTTTGTAAAGCGCTAAGACAACTGATTTCGTATCTTTTGTCGTTAAGCTTGCTGGTGAAACCCCTTGCGATAATTTAACTTCTTTAATTTTACCAGATTTTTTTGGAATTAGAATTCCAATTTCTTGATTCGCTTTATTAAGGCCAACAATTGAATAAGTCACGGTGTCAGTTGCAGCAATATCAAATCCTGTCGCTTTAACTAAATCTGTTTTTTCTGTGGCAATGTCAATCGCTTGCGCTCGAACGGAATGATAAGGATTTAGACTCTTCCAAAAGAAAAGACTGATAGACAAATAAATGGCTAAAATTATCACTAAAATTCCAATTATAATTTGCGAATGTCGAGTCATTTTTCGCTTTTTCATATTTTTCTTCTTTCAAAATTTGAGAAAATCTTTTTTTCAAAGATTATTTGAAGGCTTATTAGTAAAATTTCTCATGATTAGGAAAAAATAATTTGTCCAATTTCCCATTTTAAGTTTTTGCTTAAACATGTTTTATTATATCAAAAAATTCTTGATTTCGCTGATTGTGTCTAGTAAATTCAGCATTTTTACAGGTAAAGTTTCTGAAAGATTTTTTCGCATTCTTTTGGCGTAAGATTTTCCTGCAAGTCTTTTATCTAATACGACAATACTTGAGTACTGATTTTTACGACGGTTTACCCGACCAATGGCCTGACGTAATTTTAAAGTTGCCATTGGAACATTAAAATCATAGAAAGGATTTTCAAACTTTTGCGCATATTTTTTAGTTAAAATATCATCAGGCGTTGCAAAAGGAAGTCTTGGAATAACAAGAATCACTTGATTTTGATTATAAAAATCGACTCCCTCCCAAAAAGAACCCAAACCTAATAAAATTTTTCCTTCACCTTTATCAAATTTTTTCTTGATTTGGGCTGGACTCCCATTAATATCTTGTGCTAAAATCTCAAACCCTTCAGCAGATAATTTCTCAGCAACAAAAGTCAAAGCCATTTTTGAAGTAAATAAGACCACCATTGGCAAATTCAATTTTGAAAGTTCTCCAATTGAATTTGCTGTGTAATCTGCATAATCAATTAAACTTAGATTTTTGATATTAGGCGCATCTGTCACCGTCAGCAATTGCTGATTAGTGGCTTGATTTCCTTCAATTTTGAAAAAGCGATAGTCTGTAAAACCAAGCAAGTCAGGAAATGACGGTTTGTCTTTAGATAATGACAATGTCGCTCCCAACATAAAAAGTTTGGTATTTTTAGGAATCAATCGTTCAAAATTATAAAAATCTTGGTCACTCGCATAAAGCATCCCATTTTCACGCCAGACAATTTGATTATCAGCTTCTAAAAGTGCTGACAGATTTCTCAAGCCAAGTTCATCAGCATCTATCTTTATTTTATTTAAATCAAGTTCTTTTTTATTAAGCTGAAAAACAAGACTTTCTTGAAGCCTTTTGGTCAGCTGGGGATTTTCACTTGTTTCAGCATCAATTTTTATCAGTTCGTCAGTAATTTTTAAAGATTTTTGACCCGCATTTTCCATGATAGGAAATAATTGTTGAGCCTCATCAACAACAAGAACACGATTTTCCAAAAAAGTTTCAGGATAGTCAGCTAAACGTTCAATCAAATAGGCATGATTCACCACTTTAATTTCAGCTTGTTCAGCTTCTTTTTGGGCTTTCAACCAAAAATCCTGTTCATAATGAAGCTGCTTTGTATTGACATAGCCATCATGGCGAATGACTTCAAAATAGTCATCATTAGTCATGACTTTTGAAACTTCATCCAATTCGCCTGTCCTTGTTTCTGTCAGCCAAATTAAAATTTTCATTTTAAAAATTTCAAAATTTTTGCCGTCAGTATTATTTAATAAAAGCTCAGAAAATTTTCTCAGAGAAATGTAATTTTTAGTCCCAACAATCTTGGCCATTTTTAAACCAAATGTTTTCCCAAGTTTTGGTGCCACATCATTTACTAATTGCTTTTGGAGAACTTTGGTTGCTGTTGAAACGACCAAACCTTTTCCTGAGGCCAAAATTGGCAATAAATAACCATAAGTTTTTCCAAGTCCTGTCGGTGCCTCAATAAAACTTGCTTGTAAATGTGTAAGCTCTGTTTCCATTAAATGAGCTAATTTTTCTTGTTTTGAGCGAGAAGCCAAGCCCAATCTACTGATATTTTCTGAAAAATTTGCTGACAAGGCTGTCAGGGGACTTTTTTTACTGACACAAACCCTAAACTTACGCGTCGCAATATTATGAACCACTTTAAAGCCAGCTGGTCGAATTTTTGTTTTATCCAACTGCTCTTGTAAAAAAGTTTTACTTTCAAAAAGTAAATTGTCCGAATGTCTAAGCAACTCTTCCAAAACACTTCTTGGTAACTTTTGGATTTTTGCTTCTATTTTCAGCAATAATTCAGCTGTAGCATACGCATCCGAAACTGCGGCATGCGGATGGTCATGTGCTAAATCTAACTTTTCGCTCAATGATTCTAAACCATATTTTTCAAAAGTTGGATAAAAAACACGCGCCAAATCGACTGTATCGACACGCAGCATTTCATTAAATTCCAAGCCAGCATTAAGAAAACTTTTTTCTAAAAGTCCATAATCAAACCTAGCATTATGAGCAACAAAAACACTGTCTGTCAGTAATTCTCGCACTTTTCCAGCAACTTCTGAAAATTCAGGAGCCGTCTTTAACTGTTTATCTGACAAACCTGTCAGTTCACTAATCCTTGGAAGCAAAGGTTCATGTGGATTGACTTCAGTGGAAAAAGTTTCAACAATTTCTCCATCTTCAACAAGAACAATCCCAATCTGTATAATTTTATTTTCACTACTATGAGCATCGGTCGCTTCCAGATCCACCACAGCATATCGAGTCATATTTTTCACCTATTTCTTACAGTTTTCTTTAAGTTCATAAGTCATCAAAATTTGCTGACAGACTTTCAATAGAGAACTTCTATTTCTGTCAGTAATTTTTTCCACTATTTTAAAGAAATTCACTTCATCAATTATACCATAAACCATTTTTTAACAGTTTTCTTTTTACAAATTGACAAAATAAGAGTAAAATTAAAATATAGATAAAAACTTATGAAGGAGTCGCCTATGTTAGATAACTATAAGAAAATCCTTGTTGGTATTGATGGTTCGGTAGAAGCTACTAAAGCTTTTGACAAAGCAGTTGCAACAGCACTTCGTAACGATGCTGAACTCGTTATCGCTAACGTCATTGACCTTCGTGCCTTCCAATCTATCTCAGCCTATGATTCAGTTGTTGCTGATGATACACACAAAGGTGCTGAAAACCTCATTAATGACTTTGCTGACGAAGCAAAAAAAGCTGGCGTTAAAAAAGTCAAAACTCGTGTTGAATTCGGTTCTCCAAAAGTCATGCTTGGCCAAACTCTTCCAAAAGAAGAAGAAATTAGCCTCATTGTTCTTGGAGCTACTGGTCTTTCTTACATTGAACGTATCTTTATCGGTTCAGTGGCGGATTACATTATCAAAAATGCACCATGCGATGTCCTCGTCGTTCGTCAATAAAATAAAAAAGCGGAGCCTCTTAAGGCTCCGTTTTTTTATACCTCAAATACAATCTACACTCGTTTAACTTCTAAAATATGAGGAGTAATTTTATCCATTTCAATAATAGTAATTTTCAAATTATCAAATTCGAAAGTCTGACCCACCTCAAGTGGCTCATTTTGCTCTAGTGAATAATTTGTAATAAACCCACTAATCGTTTTACTTAAATTATTTTGAGCCAAATCAATATTAAACAGTTCTTCAAATTCAGATAAAAGCAATTTACCATCTACCTGATAAGTAGTCGGAGAAAGCTTTATTACCAATTCTTTCTCATGATCTTCTTCATCCTGAATATCACCAACTAACTCTTCAAGAATATCCTCAATTGTCACAAGTCCACTTGTCCCACCATACTCGTCCAATAAAATAGCAAAATGTTTATGCTCTTTTTGCATCTCTGAGAGTAATAACTTTACGGGAATAGTATCAATAAATATAATGGGTTCTTGCATGATTTTCTTTATTTCTTGACCAGGAGCAGTTAAATACTCTTTAATCAAATTTTGGAGCGTAACATAGCCTAGAATATCATCTTTAGTTTTAGCAATAATAGGGAAACGAGTGTGCCCTTTTTTAATCGCAAATTTTAAAGCTTCTTCAATCGAAACATCAACGGGAATCGTCTCCATATCTAATCTCGACACCATGATATCCTTAGCTATCAAATCATCAAATTCAAAGACATTGTTGAGATATTCGTACTCTTTTTCGTTGATTTCCCCTTTAATAAAACTTTGATTAGCAATTAAAATTAACTCTTCTTCTGAATGGATTTCATCACCTTCAGTAGCCAAACTTAAATTAAACAATTTACCAATTGAACTTGCTGAAGCATTTAATAACCACACAAAAGGATAGGTAAGTTTATAAAAATAATGGAGCGGAGCAGCAACCGTTAAGACAACTCCTTCAGTTTTTGTAATACTTAAAGATTTTGGAATAAGTTCTCCGATTACCACATGAACAAAAGTAATTAATAAAAAGGCTAAAATAATAGACAAGCTGTCTAATAACGCAGAAGGTAGAGGAACATAAGACAAGAGGGGAGCTAAAATACTATGCATCGTACTTTCACCTACCCACCCAATTGCTAACGAAGTCAAAGTGATTCCAAGTTGACAGGCACTTAAATAAGAATCAAGGTGATTGACGATATTAAGTGCTAATTTTGCCCTTTTATTATTTTCTTTTTCTAATGTTTCTAAACGACTTTTACGTATTTTTACCAGCGAAAATTCAGCCGCAACAAAAAATGCCGTAAGAAAAATCATTAAAACTATTATAAATAAATTTAAAATCACTATTTTTTCCTTAATTTCTCTCTATTATTTCTCGAATTTCTTTTTAGGATTGCTATACTTAAAACTAATATTTAAAAAATACTTCTTGAATTCAAAGAACTTAATGAATATCCCTCCTATTTACTCGATTAAATATTTATCAATTTAACTCTAAAATATCTTCCTCATTGACAATAGGAAAGTTTTTAAATTCCTTCTCATTTTTCAAGGATTCTGACAAACTTATTTTCCTGATTCTTTGATTACCATAAGTTGAAAAATAATAACTTAGAGTTTCTGAGCACATATATGCCGAATAACAAGTGAAATCACTTGCTCCATGCTCAGTTATAACAATTCCTTTTGGAATACTTACAGATTCTAATATATGGTGACAAAGCGTAATAGCGGCTAATTCATTACTTGGTTTCTCAGCGTAGTTTTTTAAATAAGCCGTTCTAACAAATCTTGAAGGAGGCGTAAAATCTCCTGGAAATCCAAAAGTACCTGAACCTTGACTAAATGGTTTTAATGTCTTTCCTAATAGTTCGATACTTTCTTTTTGATTAGGTGTAAAAGAAAGATAATTTCTTAAATTAGTTTCATGCCATTGGTAATCTGGACTATTTGTCATCACTCCAATTGAATCTTTTATAATTGAAAGTCCACCTTGCCTTGGTTCAATAATCAAACTTTGACCACTAGAATCAGAAAAAATAAAATGTAAAGGAGGCGTAAGACCTAAGGTTGGATTAGTATCATTAATAATAACAAATTTCTTATCAAATAAATCAATGATTTCTTCTAAATTACTCGCTTGAGTGAGGACCGTTGGAATAACCATATCAGGTGAAATTCCCTTTTGATTTTTTTTGATATTCTCACTATATTCAGCATAGCCTGGGAAATATAAAGTCGCACCCATTAACCCTTTTTCGTTGATTCCATCAAAGAGTACTGGATGACCCTCTTCCATCGCACCCATCCCTAAACAAGCATAGGATGTTTCAATTGTCTCTTCATTAGAGTGGGCAATTCCTATCTCCTTGTTTCTTGGAATAAAAAGAATTTGTTCCGCCATTTCTATTTGAAAATCCATTGTACGAGAAAGAAAATGTTTATTATCTTGACTCTCTAGTGTAAAACTACTACATCCAATCATCTTTTGTACCTCCAATGTATTCTATTAACTTAATTATACATCAATTAGCAAAAGAGTTCAAAATCACTTTTTTATGATTTATAATTTAAATAAATACTTTGAAAATGCTCGATATAATCCTTCTCAAGCGAGAGTCCTTCACTTAAGTAGCCCTCAAAAGAACCAAAATTTTCATTCATTATTTCTCTGGCATGAAATAAATAGTTCTTATCCACAGTAAGAGCAATCTGTAATCCCTCGATTTGGTCTTCAGTGAGTTTTTCTTTCAATGAATTGATAATTTCTTGATTCACCTCTTTGCGAGCAATATTCGTTTTGAGATAATCCTTCATAATCTCCTCATCAGAAGCTCCTGCCAGTCTTAAAAGCAAGGCAGCCGCAAATCCAGTTCTATCTTTTCCAGCAAAACAATGAAAATAAACAGCTTGTTTTTGCTCTAAAAGATCCAGTAAAAAAGCTCGATATCCTTCTAAAGCAGACTTACTGATGACGATACTTTCATAAGTTTTCATCATCGCCTCACTAATATCTGTGGCATTAATAATCATATCCTGTAAAGAGCCATTATTTCCTGAAGTTTCAGAAGCTAAAATATCTATATTTTCATATTTAATTCCTTTGAGTTCAACATCTGGTTGAGTAGTGACCTCTTCTTGCCCCCTAAAATCATAAATTTTCCCAATTTGGAATTTATTCGTAAGAATTTTTTTATCCTCAGCTGTTAAATCGGTCAACTGACCTCCTCTAAAAAATATATTCTTTTTTAGTCCGGATTCTTTTGAGTTTTGTGCCTGAATATCTCTAAAATTTACTAGCATATTGCCCCCTCGATTAATTATTAGTTAGGCTTATTATAGCATTTTTAAATTAATTAATTTTTAAATTCGTAAGTTCAAATCTTAAAAATCATCAAACAAAAGAAACTCAAATCATAAATTTGAGTTTCTTTGACTTTAGAATTGCGAAAACTAAAGTGAGGTATTTTTACAAAAAAACTTGTAAACAAAAGTTAAACAAAACTATTTGGTGGCTAATTTATCAGAAGAAACACCAATTTCTGACCAAGTATTCATTGCACCATAGTCAAGCGTCATCCCAACTACCCGTTTGTTAACTGGGGTGTAGTTGATAGCATAAGCCGTTGGAACAACATAAGCCTTTTTATTCATATCTTCTTGATATTTAATAAAAGCAGCCTTACGATAAGTTGAATCCTCAGCTTTGGTTGAATCAATATCATTCAAATCTTTTGTAATTTCAGGGTCATTAAAGTGACCAAAGTTATAAGGTGCTGCTGCTGAGAACAAATCTTGTTGAGAAGGCTCTCCTGAGAGTGACCATGCACCGTCAGTAATATCCCAATCGTCTGATCCTGGAGGAGTCGTCATATGGTCAACCCAAGAATTAAATTCCATCAGTTTTCCATGATAAAGACTAACTTTCACACCAATTTTCTTCCATTGTTGGATGTAGTTTTGGGCAATGGTTTCGGAGTTTGCATCACCTACACGAGCTGCATAAACAAGCGATAATTCTTTACCATCTTTTTCACGATAGCCTGTAGATTTATTGAGTTTCCAACCGTCTTCATCTAAAAGTTTATTAGCTTTATCAAGATCTTGTTTTTCATAACCTTTAACTGACGAGCTAGTAAATTCTTTGAAGATTGGTGGAATCAATCCATTAGCAGGTGTGGCAAGTCCATTAGAGAATTTTGCTTGAACTGCTGCGACATTTCGAGCATAACCAAGGGCTTCACGAACATTTTGATCTTGCAAAGGTGTTTTGCGGTCTTGAACACTAATTGACTTTTTCACATCATAGTGACCAAGATTATAATACATCAAACTAATATATAATTCTTGTTGACCCAAAACTTTATAGCCTTTGACATCTTTCACCTGTTTATACTGGCTTGCGCGCATATCATTGATATAATCATATTTGTGAGCAGAAAGAGCCGCGACTGATTTAGCGGTTGATACAATTTCATAAGTAATTGAATTTAATTTTGGTTTTTCACCCCAATAGTAAGGATTTGGGACATACTTAATAGATTCACCAGCAACCACATTTTCCGGTTTAAAAGGGCCTGTAACCAAAGGTTTTGTTGTCGATTTTGGACTAGAAGCCAAATCTTTAGGGGCGACATCTTTCAAATATTGATAAGGAGCTACAGTTTCAAGAAAATAACCATTTCCTGTTTGATTCATTCCAGGCGTCATTTCTTTAAATTGAACCTTGATGACTTTTCCGTTTTCACCATCTGGGAAAGTAATTCCTGAGATTGTTTTAGCTTTACCCGCATGATAATCACTCAAGACAACAATATTTGCCAGAGAATCAGTCCAACGGTCGGAACCATAAGCAGGATTAGCGGTAAGCTCATAACTGAACTCATAGTCTTTAGCTGTCACTTCTGAGCCATCAGACCATTTCAAATCTTTACGCAAGGTAATCGTTGCTGTTTTTGCATCTTTGTCAAGACTTACATTAGCAGGCCCACCATTGATATATTTAAATGAACTGTTGGTAAAGAAGAGACCGTCTTGCCCACCACCAGGGCCAGACATAGAACCAAAGGTAGCGTCATCTGAAAGTGGAGCCAACCATTCAGCTTTCATTGGTGAGTCACTTTGATAAGCGATTTTTAAATCTCCACCTTTGATTGCCTTGTCCGGATTTTGATAAGCAACATCAAAATTCCCCGCTTTTAATTTTTTGGTACTTGTACTTGAGTTCTGGTTAGAGCCACAAGCACTTAGGAGTGTAGCTGCTAAAACTACACTACTTGCCAATAAAGTTACTTTTAATTTTTTCATCTTAGTTTCTCCAATAATTTCTTTTTAGTTCTTACTTCAATATAATATTTAATTTATCATATCCATTTTTAATAGATAAACATTTTTATCACTCTTGAATGTTGTTTATCTTGTAGCTTGTCTTTGGTCAGCCACTCGTCTGAGCGCATTTCCGATAAAGATAATGGCAAGCACCACAATTAGGATGACCACTGTTGCTGGAACCCAAGTCCAAGGCTTATCAGTCATTGTTTCTGGATTAGTCGCTTCATTTATCATTGTCCCCAAAGATGGTGTCCCCGCTGGAAGTCCAAAACCTAAGAAAGAAAGCCCTGTTTCTAAACCAATATTTCCAGCAAAAACAAGCGTTGCTTCAGCAATGACTAAGGTGGACAAGTTGGGCCATATTTCCCGAAACATAATTTTAAAATCAGAGGTTCCCGAAGTTTTTGATGCTCGAACATAATCTCGATTGACTTCCGTCATTGTTCTTGCACGAATCAGACGCGTTGTCCCTATCCAACTAAAGATACTGATAATCCCAATCAAAGACCAAGAATTAAACCGTGGAATGATAGTTACAAAAACAATAATGATCATCAATGATGGTAAAATCATAACAAAATCAGTGAAACGCATGAAGATTAAATCAAATCTCCCACCAAAGTAGCCCGTAATTACACCTAAGATATTTCCTACAACTAAAGTAATAAGTGTAACTGCAAAAGCGATATTGAAAGAGTTTCGTGCAGAAATCATTAGCATCATGACAATATCTCGACCACCATTATCAGTCCCCAGTAAATGTCCATTTGTCAGTGGTGCCAGATATTGGTCCATGATATTCACATCAACATAAGTTGATTGTTTTAAAAACATCGAGTAAAAATAAACGATTAGAAAGACAGCAACTAGGAAAAATGTTGAAATCATTGCTAATTTATCATTTTTTAGTTCTTCTTTGATTGAGTGAACTAATGATAAAGAATTTTTGTGTGTTTTTTCTGTCATTTTCACTCCTTATTGAATCCGAATTCGTGGGTCAACCATTGCCATGATAATATCCGAAAGGAGGGCTCCAAGAAGGCCCAAAAAACCATTTAATAAAATCAAAGCCGTAATCATTGAATAATCTCGCCCAGTGATTGAAGTAATAAAAAGTTGTCCTAAGCCAGGATAGCCAAAAATTGTTTCAGCAAAGATTGCTCCTCCCAAGAGTCCAGTAATCACAAATCCAAAATTAGAAGCAATTGGTAATGAGGCATTTCTCAAAATATGACGTCTAAAAATCACTCTTTCCTTGCCCCCTTTGGCTCGAGCCGTTCGTACATAATCTTGTGTTTGTTCATCTAAAATTCCTGAGCGGAAGTAAGTAAAGATTCCAACTGTTCCAAAGACCGCCAAACTAAATGCTGGAAGAATCATGTGATAAATCTTACTAAAGAAAACAGGAATTGTTCCCATCGCATTTGGACTCACTGTCCCACCTGTCGGAAACCAATTAAGACTATAACCAAAGATAAAGATAATCAAGAGATAGAATACGTAAGGTGGAATACCAAAAGTAATTGAATTATAGGTCAACCACAATTGGTCTTGCCATTTTCCTTCATTTCGAGCTGCAACTATTGACATCGGAATAGCAATTAAGTAAGTTAAAATAACTGACAAAAGTGACATCCAAAAAGTATTAACTGCTCTTTGTCCAATGACAGTCGTCACAGGTTCGTGCAGATTATAGGACATTCCTAAATTTCCATGAATGGCATGCCCTAACCACCTGAGATACTGCTCCCACCAAGGGTCATATAAACCTGCTGCCCGTCTTAATGCCTCAACTTCATGTGGGTCGGTATGAGGACCAATCAAACCTGAAAATGGATCACCAGGCATCAATTTAGCAAAGAAGAAAACAAGGATACTCAAGATAAATAATTGAGGAATCATCAATAAAACACGTCTAATAATTACTTTCCACATTTTCCCCTCCTTTTGGCAAAGCTGCCCAATGGCTCTCACTTATTTTTTTTAAGGGCAAAGCGTGTCCGTCTTTATCATAAAAGTTTGCTTTTTTATCCTCAAAGTCTTGTTCAACTTTTAGACGGTTTTCCCGATTTTCCGCTCTTCTTGTAACATCGATCGAAGGGATAGCAGATAAGAGTCGTTTAGTATAAATGTGCTGTGGCTCATCAAAAATATCTCTTCGTGTTCCTTTTTCGACAATTCGACCGTTGTGCATGACCGCAATATTATCAGTCATATGGCGGACAACCCCTAAATCATGAGAAATAAAAAGAAATGCAATTCCCAAGTTCTTTTGAATGAGCTTCATGAAATTCAAAACTTGAGCTTGAACAGATAAGTCTAATGCTGAAACTGGTTCATCTGCCACAATTAACTTAGGATTAGTAGCAACTGCCCGTGCGATTCCAATTCTTTGTTGTTGACCTCCAGAAAATTGGAAAGGATACTGTTCTAAAGCTTGTTTAGGTAGTCCAACAATATCCAATAATTCATGAATCCGTTTATTTTCTGTATTAGCATCTAATTTTTCAAAATTTCGAATAGGCTCCGCAATGATATCGTAAATTGTTTTCCGTGGATTCAAACTCGAAAATGCATCTTGAAAAATCATTTGAACATCTTTATTGTATTTGAGCTGGTTTCTTATCTTTTTTTTGCTGACATCTTGTCCTTTGTAAATCAATTGTCCTGATGTCATTTGTTCTAAACCAACAATTGTTTTGCCAATCGTTGATTTTCCAGAACCAGATTCACCAACTAAACCGACAGTTTCTCCTTCATGAATCGTTAAATCTACTCCATCAACGGCTAAAACATTATCTGTCACTCGATTAAAGAAACCAGATCGAATAGGATAATAAACTTTTAAGTCCTTTAAATTAAGAATTTCGCTCACTTTTCACCCCCTTTCAATTTTTGATCTGGAAATTCAAATTTTTTCCAAGCCTGACCTCGAACAAAATGATTTGGAGAAATTTCAGTCATTTTTTCCGAAATTACTTTTTGAGCTTCTTCTTTCATCCAAGGCACTCGAGCGAGAAATAAATCTTTGTCATACTCAATTTCTGACAGAGAAGGCACAGACCCTGGAATCACATATAAATCATCCGAAACTGTTTCGGCAGATGGATTTGAACGCAAAAGTGACCGGGTATATGGATGTTTGGGATTTTGAAAAAGCTCTTCAACAGAAGCTTTTTCGACGAGTTGTCCGGCATACATCACCGCCACTGTATCAGCAACTTCAGCAACAACCCCTAAATCATGAGTAATTAGAATAACTCCAGCATTCTTCTTCTTTTGTACTTCTAAAATCAAGTCTAAAATCTGAGCTTGAATGGTAACGTCTAAAGCAGTCGTTGGCTCATCAGCAATAATCAAATCTGGGTCATTGGCAATGGCTATTGCAATCATTACTCTTTGTCTCATCCCACCTGAAAGTTGGTGAGGAAATTGATTAACGACTCTTTTAGGATTTGGAATTCCTACTTGTTCTAAAAGTTGAAAGATTCTACTTTCATACTGATTTTCTGGATAAACATCATGCACGGCCAACATTTCCTTGATTTGCTGCCCAATTTTCATCAATGGATTAAGCGCAGTAAGTGGATTTTGAAAAATCATTCCAACTTTACTTCCTCGAATACTTGCCATGGAATCACCCGTTTTACCAATCACTTCTTCATCATCCAATAAAATGGAGCCTGTAATTTGAGTTTGATTTGGGTTATGTAATCCCATAACAGCAGTTGCAAAAGTTGACTTCCCAGAACCTGATTCCCCAACAATGGCTAAAACTTCACCACGTCTAAGCCTTAAATCAATATCATAAATTGCTTTTTGAAATTTACCAGCAATCCGAAAAGCAACACTCACTTGTTTTGTTTCCAAAATATTTTCACTTTCCACATTTACCTCCACCCTGTATTCTTATTTATACTAAATGTCTTTTATTGAAAACAAATTACTTTTGTTTCAAAACAATAACTTACGGTATTATATTCTTTTTTATTAATTTTTGCAACAATTTAGTATATTCGGAATAAAAAAACACTCCCCTAATGTCATAATTAAGAGAGTGTCTGCTTAAAATATAAAAAATCTGCTAGAAAACCAGCAGATTTTTTAAGATAATTATTTAGCCAAAGCTTTTTTTGCTTCTTCAGCAAGTGCAGTAAATGCAGCAGCATCAGCGATTGCGATGTCAGCAAGCATTTTACGGTTTACTTCGATATCAGCTAATTTCAAACCGTGCATCAATTTGCTGTATGAAAGACCATTCATACGTGCAGCTGCGTTGATACGTGCAATCCATAATTTACGGAAGTCGCGTTTCTTTTGACGACGATCGCGGAATGCGTAGTAGTATGAATTCATGACTTGCTCTTTAGCAGTCTTGAAGAGTTTATGTTTAGCTCCGTAGTAACCTTTAGCGAGCTTTAAAATACGTTTACGGCGTTTGCGAGTTGCAACGCTACCTTTAACACGTGCCATGTGTGTTCTCCTTTAATTCTTAGTAGATTTCAATTTTGTCATAATGACAAATTTATTTTTTTATTGAGTTGGAGCAAGAAAATTAGATGACTTATTTCATTGTCCCTCTTAGTCGCTTACGCTCCTGCGAGGATTGCTCCAATGCAGCGAACAATGTTCGCTTAACGCATTGTCGCAACCATGCGACGGATACGTTTGAAGTCCCCTTTAGAAACCATAGAAGATTTACGAAGTTGACGACGTTGTTTTACAGTTTTACCGTGGAAACGGTGAGAAGTGTAAGCACGGAAGCGTTTAAGACCGCCGTTACCTGTACGTTTGAAACGTTTAGCAGATGCGCGGTGAGTTTTTTGTTTTGGCATTGTAATTCTCCTTAATTTATATCAGTTGGCAGAAAAAAATATTCTGCACCTCTATTCATTTTAAACATTCGTTTTCAATGAATAGAGAGGTGAAAGGTTAACCTTTCAGATGGTTGTCTTGTTAAGACCTATTTTTTAATAGGTGCAAGTTGCAAGAACATTTGACGACCATCCATTTTGGCTCTTTGTTCAACAACAGCAACTTCTTTTGTTGCTTGCGCGAACTTGTCCATTACTTGACGACCCACATCTTGGTGAGTAATCATCCGACCTTTAAATCGGATTGAAACCTTAACTTTATCGCCTTTTTCAAGAAACTTGATGGCTTGACGAAGCTTTGTATCAAAGTCGTTTTGGTCAATTACTGGTGACAAACGGACTTCTTTTACAGAAACAACAGCTTGTTTTTTCTTTGCTTCTTTTTGTTTTTTCTTTTGCTCAAACATGAATTTTGTATAATCCATGATTTTTGCAACAGGTGGTTCTTGGTTTGAAATTAAAACCAAGTCCATGTTAAGATTTTCAGCTTGCATTAGCGCCTCAGACGTTGGTGTGACACCTAATTGTTCACCCTCAGCGCCAATGAGACGAACCTCACGAGCACGGATTGCACCGTTCATCATAGGTTTTCTATTGTCTTGTTTAGCTATGTTCGTTCTCCTTCTAATATGATGTGAAAGTTGACTAAGATTTAGGCAACTTCTTTTTTAAAGAAAAACAAAAGCGGAACGACAATCTCGCCCCGCTCATGAAAACATTCGTTTTTGAATAATTCCATTCGTTTGCCCAGGGCTATAACCTCTAAGGCGAGAAGCGGGTGCTTCTGCTTTTCAACTCTATTATTCTATCAATTATTTAAAGACTTGTCAAGTCCTAATTTTTTTTATTATTTATAGTGAAATTTATCTCTAATTCTGGTTATAATTCTAATTTTTTGACACTTATAGAATACAATTTTAGAATATGGCTTTAATCTTGTCAATTCAGCATTTTTTCTATAATTTCAAACACCATATCATTCAATAAAATGAAAATAAAATGATAAAATAATTATAATAAACTAAAATTATCGAAAGGAGAATAAAATGTCAGATATTCAACTCATTACAATTTTTAATACCAGTGCTACAGAAACTCCCAATCAACTCAAAACCTATCAAGTGATGGATGACAATTCTCTACGACTTTTTCAAGTGTCATCAGCATCAAATTAAAAATAGAAAGGATTATCTATGACTCCACTAGATTTAACTCATCTTACTGAAGATATCAAAAAAACAAAAAACTGGTCAATTCATCGGAAAAGAATGTATGCCATGGGTTTAATGCATGAGCTTTATATTACTGATGGTTCAAATAACGAAAATGAACATTCAATTATTCCTGCAAGTGACCGTTTGTTAACTGCGCAATTGGTCAGTGAAGTTCTTGACCAGCTGATTGAATATGATGAAATTTCGATTTTTGAGGAAATGGTCGAAAATCATAAAACAACTTGTCCCTCTATTCAATTTTCCCATATTCTATCTTTTGATGACGAAGCGGGCATCCAATATATTTTAAATTCTAATAGTTGGCTAAAGGTTTTACGTGGTTCAAATGACATAGCTCTTGTTATTACTGGTAATCTTGTTGGTGATTTTACTTTTTACCTTGAAAGTCCTAACGAAACTTTTGAAGAAAAAAAGATTACTTTTAACAAAAATGGAATTTATCGGTTGTCTAACAAGCCTATTGACAGACTTTATTTAGCTGCTGACTCTTTAAAACTAGTCCAATAATAAAAAACGGTTAATCACCGTTTTTTTCTATAAATGAATCAAAAAAATCTTGAATGTTTGTAAATTCATAATCAGCAATCGTTTCTTTTTCAGGTCCAATATATGCTGTCTTCATTCCCAACTCTTGGGCGGGTTTGATGTCATGTTCGATAAGATCTCCAACCATTAAAGTCTCAGACGCTTGGAAATTTTCTTTGGTGAGCACGTTTTTAAAGGCACGCGCATCTGGTTTCAGATAGCCTGTTTCACCAGAGATGTAAACCGAAAATAATTTTTCAACTTGAGAACGACGTAATTTTTCTCTCTGCTCCACATGACCCCCATTACTTAATAGGGCAAGTTTGTAGTTTTTGGAAAGGTTTTTTAGATTTTGGATGAGTTGTTCATCAGGCTCTATCAATTCAAACAATCTATTCAAGAATTTTTTGAAAAAGCCTGTAAGATAATTTTCATCGACTTTCAAATCAAAATATTCGATAGTCAAACTTAATCTTTCTTCTCTTAGCTCTTCAATCGTCATTTTTCTTTGGTGGACTTGTGGCCAAAGCAATTCATCAAATTCATGGTATTTCTCCATGAAACGGTTGAGCTCTTGGTCAGTAAATGGTCCTAATTGTTCTGAAAAAAGTTGGCGGTGAGCTAATTCCCAATATTTTTCTTTAAAAGGGAAAAGTGTATTGTCCCAATCAAAAATAATATTTTTTATTTCTGTCATCTATTTCCCTCATTCCTTCTTTAAGCCTATTTTATCAACTTTTAAAGTATTCCACAAGAAAAAAAGTTACTGACGAAAATTTTAAGTTGCTTCCTCAGTGCCAAAACACAAGGACTCTCCCCAAAATTTTCTGTCAGTAACTTTTTGTCAGTAAAATTTTAATTTTTAATTATTTTCCTTCAAGGTAAACCATGAGAATACTGATGTCAGCAGGATTTACCCCTGAAATCCGACTCGCTTGTCCCAGCGTTTCTGGATTTATTTTTTTGAATTTTTGACGGGCTTCAGTAGCAATTGAGTCAAGCTTATCCCAATCCATATTTTTAGGAATTCGTTTCGCTTCCAAGCGATGCATTTTGTCCACTTGGTCCATTGCTTTTTTGATGTAGCCTTCATAAGTAATTTCAGTTTCAATCAATTCAATGACGGTACGATCAATCTTTTCTGGTGCTTGTCCGATAAAATCGATGACTTCATTGTAGTGAACTTCAGGTCGTTTCAAAAATTCTGCACCGGTCAGCGCATCTTTAATTGGTCCAAAGCCTAATTTTCCTAATTTTTCTTGTGTGTCAGGCAAAGGTTTGAGTTTTTCTGAATTCAATCGTTTCATTTCACGGTCAAATTGAGCCATTTTTGCTTGGTAATGTTCCCATTGTTCATCTGAAACAAGGCCCACTTGACGGCCAATTTTAGTCAAACGGCGGTCAGCATTATCATGGCGAAGAATTAAACGGTATTCTGCACGTGATGTCAAAAGACGATATGGTTCCAGCGTTCCCTTAGTTACCAAATCATCAATCATTACCCCAATATAGGCTTCACTACGTTTTAAGATAAATTCAGGCTTTCCTTGAACTTTAAGGGCTGCATTTATTCCAGCTACTAAGCCTTGCCCTGCTGCTTCTTCATAGCCTGAGGTTCCGTTGGTTTGTCCCGCTGTAAATAGTCCAGAAACCAATTTTGTTTCAAGTGTTGGACGGAGTTGATGAGGCATCACCACATCGTATTCTATAGCATAACCCGGACGCATCATTTGAGCATTTTCAAGTCCTGGAATTGATTTAACTAAATCAAATTGGACATCTTCAGGCATTGAAGTTGATAGTCCACCGATATAGACTTCTTCTGTATTTCGTCCTTCTGGTTCAAGGAAGAGTTGATGACGAGGTTTGTCAGCAAAGCGAGTGATTTTATCTTCTATTGAAGGACAGTAACGTGGCCCTACTCCTTTAACAATTCCTGAAAAAAGTGGTGCTCGGTGTAAATTATCACGCAAAATAGTATGACTATTCTCAGTAGTATAAGTGAGCCAGCATGGAATTTGATCTTTTAGATAATCTTCATCAGAGCTCATAAAACTAAAATGATTAGGCGCTTCATCACCTGGTTGAATTTCTGTTTTGTCGTAATCAATAGAACTTGCCAAAACGCGTGGAGGGGTTCCGGTTTTAAAACGACCAATTTCAAATCCAATTTCACGTAAATTATCTGCTAGACCAATTGATGAAAGAGAGTTATTGGGTCCTGAAGAATATTTAAGTTCTCCAATAATAATTTCACCACGCAAAGCTGTTCCTGTAGTAATAATTACTGCCTTAGCACCATATTTAGTTCCTGTCGAAGTCTTGATTCCGATGACTTTTTTCTTTTCTTCATCAAGAATAAGTTCTTCAACCATTCCTTGACGGAGTGTCAAATTTTCTTGGTCAGAAACTGTATTCTTCATTGAAGCGGCATATTCATCTTTATCGGCTTGAGCACGAAGAGCTCGAACTGCTGGACCTTTTCCGGTATTAAGCATCTTCATTTGAATATAAGTCTTATCAATGTTGCGACCCATTTCACCACCGAGCGCATCAATTTCTCTGACAACAATTCCTTTAGCTGAGCCACCAATTGATGGATTACATGGCATAAAGGCAACCATATTAAGATTAATCGTCATGAGTAATGTTTTAGAGCCCATCCGTGCAGCTGCTAGTGAAGCTTCAACCCCTGCATGTCCTCCTCCAATGACAACAACATCATAATTTTCTTGAAAATTCATTTTTTACTACGAATTTTTTAAATTCGCCTTTCTTTATATTTTGATAAAAGTTCTTGCAAAATACTGACAGAGTTATTAATCATTCTTTTACTGACAGCTTTTATAGCCCTTAATTAGCCTTGTTAAAAGCTGTCAGTAAATATTTTGCAAATAAAAAAGCCAAAGCTGTGAAAAATATGTCAAAAAATCCTCTCATCAGTTGCTGACAGAAAATAATCACAATTGATTTTTCTGTCAGTAACTTTTAAAAGTCCCTTGTCATATTTTCCCGAGCTTTGACCATCGAGTTCTTATCTAAGATAATGATATTTTAACTCATTTTAAACATTTTTTCAAGACTATTTTCTTATCATTTTAAATCTTAGACTGTTTTTAAAAGATTTCTTCCAATTCACGGTATAAAACTTGCTCAATGATATCTTGAGCAGACATATAATCATTAAAAAGAATGATACGATCTTTCTTCTTGTCAGTAGGATCATATTGACCTGCGTAATCAATTTTACCATTAGCTAATCTTACTGGAATAGCACTCCCTTGTGGATAGATGCCTAGAAACTTCCCTGAGTTAATTCCTTCACCTATCAACTTCAAATAAGGTAGCTCATTTTCTGAACTCACGCCTTCCAAAGTTAAGTCATATTGTTGACCCTCAAAAGTTGCCGAAGGACCTGAAATAACAAGAGTTTTAGTTTTCTTAGCAATTGAGCTATTCTTCCAAAGACCTGATAGTGTTATAAAATTTTCTTTTTTGATTTCTTTGGTGTTTATTTTGATTCCTGTATTATTTGTTTTTGTTTTATTTTCAGTCGAATTTTGTGTGCTTGCTGTTGAATTCGATAGTGAATGCTCTTTAGATTGTTCCTGAACATTATGAAATAATGCCAGTCCAAGAACTGCGATAAGTAATATTAAAAATCCATCTAATATAATTAACGGTTTCTTCATAGCGCCTCCTAACATTAGATTTATATTATAAAATAATTATAATATAATTTCAAGTTTCTTACCAATGAAATGCTTACGATTATTCTATCAGAACAAAAGAAAGCTTACTCAGTCAGTAAACTTTCTCATTTTTTAATTTTCAGTTTTCATGGAACAGAAACGTTCTGGGAGTTCTCCAGATTTTTTACTATAACCTGAGCGCTTTTTCTCAAGCGGAATCGCATGCCAGTCTTCCAACAAAGCAATGCTGTGATAGCGCTGTAAATAACCTACACAGTCTTCACACCATTCTTCATCTCCGTTTTTCCAAAATGCTGTTTGCAAGCCAGACTTGCTAGTGAATTCTTTAAAATTCTCAGCCATTTCAAACCATTCTTTTTTATAACATTTTAAAGCTTTATAAAAATCATCAAACTCATCTACTGAAACTATATCTTCTTTCCAGCCGTCGAAGAACCACCATGGTTCATCGGTGCCGTACATTGTAACTACTCTATACATCTCTTCTTCTTTCCGCTGATTTTTTCTTTGTATCTTTGCATACCTATTCTAGCGGATTTTTTTCTTTTTTTAAAATAATTTGCTTAATACTTTGATCTTTGTAATTAATAAACTTTAAACCAGATCTGCTTCAATTGTTTTAAGGCAAAAATCCCAAAATTCTTGAAGTCGCTCTTTTTGTTGCGTTAAATGGAGAATTCCAACAACAGCTTCAAAACCCGTTGATATTCTGTAAGTAACAACATCGGTATTTTTGGCCGTCGTTTTAGAATGAGCATTACGCCCTCTTTTGAAATAAGTCAATTCATATTCAGTCAAAAAATCAACTTCATCCATTGCAGAAATAATTTTTGCTTGTGCTTTAGCTGACACAAATTTCGTTGCATTTTTTTGAAGCATGGCGGGCTTTGTCAGGCCTTTATCTAATAAGTACTCACGCACAAAGACCTCATAAATCGCATCCCCAATATAGGCCAATGCAATACCATTCAAAAGTTCTGCTTGTTGCTTATTCACGATGCCACCGTACCCCGTCTTTTGTATCTTCAAGAACAATCCCTTGAGCTTTCAAAGCGTCACGAATTTCATCTGACTTCGCAAAATCACGGACTTCTCGTGCCAATTGTCTTGCTTCAATCATGGCTTCAATTTCGCTGTCCAAACTTTGCTCAAATTTAAATTTAATCCCTAAAATTTCTAAAACTTGGTCAAAAAATTCTTTGACCTCAGGCCCACCGTTTCCTTTATTAACCCAAGAAACAAAGTCATAAAAAACAGTCATTCCATTGGCAATATTGAAATCTTCATCCATGGCAGCAACAAAATCATTTCTGAAAGTCGTAAGTGCTGACAAATTAGACTCAGCTTGCTCATCCAAATGACGATAAGCATTTTCAATTTTTTTGATATTATTTTCAGCTTCTGTCAGTGCATCATCAGTAAAATTGACTGGTCTTCTATAATGAGTAGTTGCTAAAAAGAAACGTAAAATTTGTGGATTAACTACTTGAAGGAGTTCATGAACAGTTGTGAAATTACCTAGTGATTTAGACATTTTTTCACCATCAACATTTACGAATCCATTGTGCATCCAATAATTAACAAACTTTTGTCCAGTTTTTGCTTCAGATTGTGCAATTTCATTTGTATGGTGTGGAAATTCTAAATCTGCTCCTCCACCATGAATGTCAATTGTTTCACCTAATAATGAGGTTGACATGACTGAACATTCAATATGCCAGCCTGGACGGCCAGCTCCCCAAGGAGCTTGCCAAGAAACTTCATCAGCTTTTGCGGATTTCCAAAGAGCAAAATCGGCTGGTGATTCTTTAAGTTTTGTTTCTTCATCCGTACGTCCAGAAGCCCCTGCAAGTAAATCTGCAAGATTTTTATTTGCTAATTTAGCGTAATCTTTAGATTTAGATACACGGAAATAAACGTCTCCTTGAGAAACATAAGCAAATTCTTTATCCACTAGTTCTTGAATAAACTCAATCATCGCTTCGATGAATTCTGTTGCTTTCGGATTTTGGCTGGCTCTTTTAACATTTAAAGCATCAGTATCTTCATAAAAAGCAGCAATATAACGTTCAGAAAAATCTGTCGTAGTCATGTTTGCAGCTTTTGCACCGTTGATAATTTTATCATCAACATCTGTGAAATTAGAGATATATTGAACTTGAAATCCTCGAAATTCCAAATATTTTCTAACCAAATCAAAAGCAACAACAGAACGAGCATTTCCCACATGGATGTAATTATAAACGGTCGGTCCGCAGACATACATTTTTACTTTTCCAGGTTCAATCGGCTGAAAATCTTCTAGCTGTCGACTATAAGTATTATATATTTTCATTCTATTTCCTTCTTAATCTTCATCATAAACAATAGAGGTGATAAGAGAACGTATTGGTAAATAGAGCAATGGAAACCCCGTATAAGCAGGATATCCAATACTCGAAATCACAATAGCAAGTGCAGACATCACAATCAAATCCCAAGGTTTACGTGACTGATGTCTGCTAATTATTATTTCATTCAGGCGGTACGTATATTTGATAATCAAAGAAGCAAACCGTGAGGTCACAATAATATATAAAACATAGATGATTGTGAAGTATGCGGGATGAATTCCATTATCAATTTGGGTCATAAAGGGAAAAAGTGAGACAAGCATGAGAAAAATTGTATAAGCAAAAATCTGCCAACCACTTATTTTCTTTATGCGTCCAAAGAACTTACTAAATTGAAAATAATAAGAAACAACAACCAGAAAACTCACAAAGAAAATAATGAGTGAGCTGCTTGTTTCACGAAAATCATACTGATTATTGCCAATAAGTTTTGGTAAAGGAATTTCTAAAACCATAATCGTTGCAATGATAGACATAACAGCATCCGTAAATGATTTTAAAGTTGCAAGTAAATGTCCCTCATAAATGGCTACTTTTCTCTTTTTCACTTCTCATTTCTCCTCACAAATGTGATGAATGATAGCTTGCTTCTCTTTTTTCTTCAAGGCTTGTGATGCGCTCGACATCTTTTTTACCTTTAACTCGAACAACTTTTGCAGGTATTCCAACAACAGTTACTTCTGGCGGAACATCTGTTACCACAACAGCACTCGCCCCTACTTTTGCATTTTCTCCAACTTCAATAGGACCTAAAAGTTGAGAATGGGCAGAAATTAATGCCCCTTGTCTAATTGTTGGATGACGTTTCCCTTTATCTTTTCCTGTCCCCCCCAAGGTAACTCCATGATAAAGCTTGACGTCCTTTTCAACAATGGCAGTTTCACCAATAACTAATCCAGAACCATGGTCAATAAAGACGCCATGGGCAATTTCTGCTCCTGGATGAATTTCAATTTGAGTCCAAAATCGCCAAAATTGTGAGTGCATCCGAGCCAAAAGTTTCAAATGATGACGCCAAAGAAAATGTGAAATTCGGTGAGCTGCAAGAGCTTTTACTCCTGGATAGGTCAAAAAGACTTCCAGGGCAGTTCTAGCTGCCGGATCATTTTCTTTGGTCACTCGAATTGCTTCAGACCAAAAACCTTTCTTTTTTTCGTTCATTTTTTCCTACTTCGTTAAAAAATACTTATAGTAAATTATACCATAAGCATTGTGGGCTTTGTTGATTCAAAAACGTGTAATTGACTAAATCAAGCTTTCAATTGATTTAATCTCTTGTTAATTCTTCCCAAGTGACCATTGAATTTTGAACTTCTTCTTGTGAGTAGTCCAAAGGATTTACAGTAATTCCTAGGCTTTTTCCTAATTCATTTATGGCTTCATCTTCTCCATTTAATAATTCATCAATTTTTAAAAGTAGAACTTGTCCATTATTTTCCTTAAAGGCTTGACTAAAGTAGGCTTCATTGTGCCATTTAGCCAAACTATCTAAATTATCAAACAAAGGAAGATATTCTTCATTGTCCTGATTGATTAGATTAGGGAAAGTTCTCTGACCACTTGTTGTGACGAAAGCTGGAACGAAATAATATTTTTCTCTTTGTTCAGCCTCAAGATTTTCCGGACTAAAAACTTTATTCAAAATTTCAGTATAATGAACTAAAAATTGCATTAATTCTGGTGTCCCAAAGTAAACGGTGTTGCCTTTATCTTCATCTTGAGGTAATTTAGGATTGATTGCTAAAATATCAATATCCGTTTCCATTAATTGGTCTAAAATTTCAATTAATGAGTGCAATTCCCATTCCGTCTCAAAGTCTGTCAGTTCTGACAGGAAAACTTCAAGTTCTTCTTCTGTTGTAAAAACAGGTAGTGCCTTATGGTCTTCAATCGGAACAAAGAAAACTGATTTTGGTGCCAATACTGGAAATTGATGAAAAGCATAGACCAATGAGAGGTCTTCCATAAATGAGCCTGGATTTGCTAATGAAACTCGCAAACGTTCATCTAATTCTGGATTGAGATTATAATTTGACATATTTTTTTGCTGACAGACCTGTCAGTGATTATTTATAAGCTAAATAAACAAATAATTTACTGACAGGAATTCAAGCATGAATAATCACATTTCGGTTATCATCTATCCATTATCCCTCTAAGACTTCTGGATAGACTAGCATTTTCATCAGTAAATTTTATTTTATTTCAAGGTCTATTTTTACAGCTTTTCCATTTTATGATTGAGCTTATTCTGGTTTTTTAGTTGAGAGTTCTGGAAACTCTTCATCAATATGTGATTTACGTTCACGGAGCTCAAAACTGTGGTTTCCAGCTTTATTTCCCTGGTTATTACGGTCATTGTTACGACGGTCAAAACCATTACCGCGGTTATTATTTCCGTTACCTTTGCGACGGTCACCATTTTCACGGCGTTCTCTTGGTTTACGCTCAGGTTCAACATAACCTTCTGGTTTCTCAACTAAAGCACGCATTGATGCATCTACGCGACCCTTGTCATCAATTTTCATGATTTTAACTTTGACAGTGTCACCTAATTTCACAACATCTTCAACATTTTCTGTCCGAGCCCAAGCCATTTCAGAAATATGCACCATTGCATCTTGCTTACCAAATAGATTTACAAAAGCACCAAAACTTTCGATACGAACCACTTTTGCATCGTAAATTTCACCAACTTTTGCTTCACGAACAAGTTCAGCAATAATTTCTTTAGCACGATCAATCGCTGCTTGGTCAGAAGAGAAAATTGAACAAAGTCCTTCGTCATCAATATCAATTTTTACGCCCGTTTCAGCAATAATTTTATCGATTTGCTCGCCACCTTTACCGATGACAACTTTAATCTTATCAACAGGAATTGTAATTGTATCAATTTTAGGTGCTGATGGTGCTAACTCTTCACGAGGTTGTGCAATTGTTGCTTCAATTACATCAAGAATTTGGAAACGTGCAGTTTTTGCTTGTGCAAGAGCTTCGGCAAGAATTTCTGGTGTAATTCCTGAAATTTTAATATCCATTTGTAGCGCAGTAATCCCGTCACGAGTTCCCGCAACCTTGAAGTCCATATCACCAAAATGGTCTTCAAGCCCTTGAATATCTGTCAAAACAGTATAATTTGTTCCGTCAGAAATCAAGCCCATCGCAATCCCAGCAACTGGTGCTTTGATTGGCACACCACCAGCCATCAGTGCAAGTGTTCCTGCACAGATTGAAGCTTGTGATGACGAACCATTTGATTCTAAAACTTCAGCGACCAAACGAATGGCATAAGGGAATTCCTCTAAAGAAGGCAATACTTGTTCTAAAGCACGTTCACCGAGCGCTCCGTGACCAATTTCACGACGTCCAGGTGCCCCGTAACGTCCTGTTTCCCCAACAGAATACTGTGGGAAATTATAATGATGCATAAAACGTTTTTTATATTCATCATTCAAACCATCAATGATTTGTGCTTCATTCATTGGTGCCAAAGTCAATGTTGATAAAGCTTGGGTTTGACCACGAGTAAATAAACCTGTCCCATGTGTAATATTACGTGGGGTAAAGTCAATTTCAGCATCAAGCGGGCGAATTTCATCAATCTTACGTCCATCAGGACGGATTTTATCTTCAGTAATCAAGCGACGAACTTCCGCATGTTCCATTCCTTCAAGAATTTCAGCAAGATCACGCAAAATGATTGATAGATTTTCATCGTTCTCATATTTTGCACTGTAAACAGAAATTATCGCCTCTTTAACTGCTTTTGTCGCAGATTCACGCGCCAATTTTTCTTCAATTTGAACTGCTTTTTGCAAATCTGAATTGTAAGCTGCAATCACTTCGGCTTTTAAATCTTCATCAACATGCAAAAGTTCAACTTCAGCTTTTTCTTTTCCAACTTTTGCAACAATTTCATTTTGAAATTCAATTAATTCTTTAACAGCATTATGTCCTGCCAAAAGTGCACCAAGCATCACTTCTTCTGAAAGTTCCTTGGCCCCAGATTCAACCATATTGATTGCGTTGATATTTCCCGCAACAGAGAGCTCCAAACTTGATGCCTCTTTTTCCGCAACAGTTGGATTGATGATATATTCTCCATCAATATAAGCAACTTCAACACCTGCAATTGGTCCATCAAATGGAATATCAGAAATTGCAAGCGCTAAAGAAGAGCCAAACATTGCTGCCACACGACCAGAAGCATTTTCATCATAAGAAAGAACAGTATTAATGACTTGAACTTCATTACGAAAACCTTCAGCAAACATAGGACGAATTGGGCGGTCAATTAAACGAGCAGTCAATGTCGCATCAGTCGACGGACGAGCCTCACGTTTGTTGAAACCTCCTGGGAATTTACCAGCAGCATACATTTTTTCTTCATAGTTCACTTGAAGTGGGAAGAAATCACCCGTAGCCATTTTACCCATTGTAGCGGCTGTTAAAACAGTTGTATCTCCATAACGTACAACAACAGCACCATTTGCTTGTTTTGCAACTTGACCTGTTTCAACAGTTAATGTCCGACCTGCAAATTCGATTGAAAATGTTTCTTTTGCCAATGTTTTTCTCCTTGACTTGAAATGCTATGAACTTTCTCTAACAGTCCAGTCTCCTGCTTTTGTAATATATTTTAGCTTTATGTTTTTCTAAACAAAAATCAATCTGTCATTACTGAACCTCTTGTCAGTAATTTTTCACTGACAAAAACTTTTTTATTTTCTGTCAGTAACATTTTTACTGACAGATTCACTTTTGTATAGAACTACACGTATGTCCCATTATACTATATTTTAAGTAAGAAAAAAAGGCTCATAGAGAGCCTTTTAGACAATTTTTAGTTCATTAGTTAGCGGCTTTTACAGCAACTTCGCCAGAGACTTTAAATTGGTTTGCAGCTGGAAGAGCTTTGTAAGTATCAAGTTGTTCTTGAGTTGCAAAGTAAAGATTTCCAGTGATTTCAGATTGGATTGATTGACCATCAGTCCCTTTCATGTCGCGTGCCATAATTGAAGCATCTTTACCGACATAAACGTCACCTTTGATATTACCACCTTCAAGATCGAAAGCAGGTGAGTTAACAATCAAGCGTTTAACTGTCAAAGTATAAGATTTAGTGACTTGGTGTTGATCATTTTGTTTAATCATTGCAAGTGTACGTTGAACAGCTGATTTTTCATTGAGGAAAGTACCATCAATTGTAAGGTCTTTACCTGAAGCATCAACATCAGCGTTAGTAGCTACAAGCCAAGCACCATTTTTACCGAGTGCTTTTTTCAATACTGAAACATCAGCAGTACCAGTTGTTGCCCCAGTTTCTGTATCTGTACCATTTCCTTCAAATGAATAAGTTACATTTCCGTGAGCGCCAGCTGTAATTCCACCAGGTTTGAATGAAACAACATCGCCTTTAACAACTGAAGTTGTACCAGTTACTTTAACTTTTTGAGCATCTGGTAATTTATTGTAAGCATCAAGAAGGTCTTGGCTAGCAAAAGTCAAGTTACCATCAATTGTTGCTTGTCCTTCAACACCTGTACCAGTTTGTCCGTGGAAGCCAGTTGCAAATACATCAACATTCCCTTTAACAGTACCATTTGAAATATAGAAACCAGGAGATTTCACTTCAATTTTATCAACTGTCAAAGTATAACGGTCAGTAATTTTGTGGCTGCTATCTTGATTGTAGATTGCCAATTTACGAGCGACTTGTCCGTCACCTAAGAAAAGACCTTCAACAGTCAAAGTTTTCCCAGAAGCATCCATATCACCTTTAGTTGCATTCAACCAAGCTCCGTTTTTAGCAAAGCCTTTTTGCAAATCAGAGAAGTTGTTTGTTCCTTGAGTTGCACCAGCAAAAACTTCTGCTTTTGATGATTGTTCTGTTTTTTTATCAGAGCTACTTGAAGAGTTATTACTTCCACAAGCGGCAAGTAAAGAAACTGAGAGTACTGAAACTGCAAGAAGTGAAATCACTTTTGTTTTTTTCATTTTTAATTCCCCTAAAAATAAATAATTTGTTCGTAACACTTAGCTTTCACGAACCTTACAGAACCATTGTAACACTTCGCTTTTGTAAACGCAAGACTTTGCACGAACTTTCACAAACTTTACATTCTCGTTTTTTTGAAAATGTTTTCAATCGCTTATACATCAAGCATTAAAGCGCTTTTTTAATTTATTAGAATTTTAAGTTTGTGAAATAATTTTTTGCTTGAAAGAATTATTCAAAATACTCTCAAATTTTATTTTCAGATTAATTCACAAAGATATTTACAGATATAGACTATGAAAATCACTATTATTTTGCTAAAATAGAACTATATTATTTCATAAAAGAAAATGGAGAGAAATCGTGGTTTACTCTGATTCACACTTAAAGCTTTTTGCCTTAAACTCAAACCCTGGTCTTGCTGAGAAAATTAGCCAGTTTACAGGAGTTCCTCTAGGAAAACTTTCTTCAAAACAGTTTTCCGACGGTGAAATTATGATTAACATGGAAGAAAGTGTCCGTAGTCAAGACATCTTTATTGTTCAATCAACAAGCTGCCCTGTTAACGATCACCTTTGGGAATTACTAATCATGATTGACGCATGTAAACGTGCTTCTGCTCGTACAATTAACGTTGTTATCCCATACTTTGGATATGCTCGTCAAGACCGTACTGCGACTTCTCGTGAACCAATCACAGCTAAATTAGTTGCTGATATGATTGTTAAAGCTGGAGCTGACCGCTTATTAACCCTCGATATTCACGCTGTCCAAGTACAAGGTTTCTTTGATATCCCTGTAGACAACTTGTTTACTGTCCCACTTTTTGCTGACTACTACCGTAAGAGTGGATTATTTGGTGATGACGTGATTGTTGTTGCACCAAAAAATTCTGGGATTAAACGTGCACGCTCACTTGCTGAATACTTAGAGTCAGCAATTGCCATTGTTGACTATGAAGATGATGACAAAAACCGTGAAAACGGATATGTTATCGGTAATGTTTCAGGTAAAAAAGTTATTCTTATCGATGATATTTTGAACACTGGGGTCACTTTTGCCAACGCTGCAAATGTTGTACGCGAAGCGGGAGCAAGTGAAATTTATGCAGTTGCCAGCCACGGATTATTTACTAGCGGAGCCGCTGATGTTCTTGAAAAAGCAGATATCAAAGAAATTTTGGTCACAGATTCTGTTGTGACAAACCATCGCAAACCTTTAAATGTAAAATATTTGAGTGCAGCTGAATACTTAGCCAGTGCTATTCTTCGTATCCACGAAGGACGTCCAGTTTCTCCACTTTTTGAACATGAAAAACCTCAAGATTAAAGGAATTCTTATAGAAACACTTTAAGCAATTGAAAAATACCAACACTAAGTTGGTATTTTTATTTTTGATATATTAATTTATAAAATAAAAGTCATCTCAATTGACGACTTTTTCTTTTCTTTTCTTTATTTAATAACCATTACGTTGCAAGAGGCATGGTTAACAATATACTGTGTTGTTGAACCAATGATAAAACGATCAATCGCATCAAGACCAGTTGACCCAATTACAACTAAATCGATATTATTTTCGTTTGCATAATTAATAATTTCTCTTTTAGGGCTGCCAGTTAAACGTACAATCTCAAAATCAACTTCTGTGCCTTTAAGATATTCTTGAACTTGCTCTACAACATAATCAGAATGCTCTTGTACACTTTTATACAAAGTCATTGTGTCTAAATGCACTGGAATATTTGCTAACTTATCATTTAAAACATACAATATTTTAAGATGTGAATGATTTAATTTTGCTGTGTCAACCGCTTCACGAAGGGCATCATAAGCTTGTTCTGAACCATCTACTGCAACTAAGATATTTTTATATTCTTCAACCATAATAAAACCTCCCTAAGAATATTATATAATTATTATTAGAAATATACCATCAATAAATCACATTAATTGATCTGAATAAGATTATAAGATATTTAAAGAATATCTCATTGCTTTTCATATAAAAAGAATAAAAAAATGGTAAAATAGAGCTTACAGATAAGGGGACTTTTAATCATGATGGAATTAAATCATTTCCTTATAAAATATCCAGCAATTACTATGAAAGGTAGGAAAATCAAATTATATATTTAGATAACGCTGCTACAACACCTCTACTTCCTGATGTTATCACCGCAATCTCAAAAAGTTTATCCGCTAATTTTGGAAACCCCTCTAGTATTCACAGTCTCGGACGTGCTTCAAGTCAGATTGTTCGTAAAGCCCGTGAAACTGTGGCAAATGCTCTAGAAGTTCCAAGTCGCAATATCATTTTTACTTCTGGTGCTAGCGAAGCTAATAACCAAGCCTTAATTGGTTATGCACTAGCTAATAAAGATAAAGGAAATCATATCATCACAACAGCTATTGAACATCCTTCTGTTCTAAATACTGTTCAATATCTTCATGACCGTTATGGATTTGATGTTAGCTTTGTAAAACCAAAAGCAGACGGAACATTCCCAGCTTCACTTATAGAAGACAACTTGCGTCCTGATACAATTTTAGTCAGCATGATGTGGGCTAATAATGAAACAGGCCAACTTCTTCCAGTAAAGGAAGTCGGAGAGCTCTTGAAGCAACATCAAGCCGTTTTTCATGTTGATGCTACTCAAGTAATGGGAAAAATTTCAGTGCATCCTCTGGATGTTTCGGCTGATTTCCTCTCAGCATCAGCGCACAAATTTCATGGACCAAAAGGGGTCGGCTTCTTGTACTATAACGAAAAGCTACATTTTGATGCTTTGATTCATGGAGGAGAACAAGAAGAAAAAAGACGGGCTGGTACAGAAAATCTCCATTCTCTTGTTGGTTTAGCTAAAGCCTTAGAACTTGCCCTTGAAAGTATTGAATCAAATTATCAAGCAGTTGAAAAACTTAATGAAACTTTACTAACTAAACTAGAAGAACAAAAGATTTCATTTTATAAAAATAATTTTGGTCCAAGTATGCCTCATGTTCTAAATCTTGCTTTTCCGAATGAAAATCATGATTTGCTCTTGACCAAACTCGATTTAGCTGGTTTCGCAATCTCAACTGGTTCTGCTTGTACAGCCGGTACAATCGAACCTTCCCATGTTCTTGAAGCTGTTTACGGGAAAAATTCTGAAAAACTAAAAGAAAACATACGTATTTCTTTTTCAGAAATGAATACAATTGATGAAGTTAATCTCTTCGTTGAAAAACTTAGTTCTATTTTAAAAAAATAAACAATTTATTTAGGAGACTCACAATGGCATTTATCACCGAAAAACATTTGGAAGGTAGCAAATATGTTTATCAACTTGCGCCTACTGTTAAAAAATTCACTTTAAAAGATACAACTTTTATTCAAACTAAAATTGGTAATTTTGAATTTAAAAGACTTCTTGAAGAAGTTCCAAATTCAAACGAAGGATTTTTATTAAAAATTATTGTTAATCCAGATTTAAGTGGTTTTAAACTTTCAGTTACTGATAAATCCGGTTTACGAAATGTTGATATTTTTAAAAATGCGAGTGAAATGATTCAAAATAAATTTTACTTCCAAATGGATGCACTTGTTGACCGCGGTGTATTTACAAAATCAGAAATTTAAAAAACTCCCCTTTTGGGAGTTTTTATTTTAAGAAAAATTAAAAAAAAAAGAACTGTCATAAATGACAGCTCCAATTTGCTTAGATTTATAATTAAGCTTTGATTTCAGCAACGATACCTGAACCAACAGTACGTCCACCTTCACGGATAGAGAAAGTAGTACCTTGTTCGATCGCAACTGGGTGGATCAATTCAACGTCGATATGCACGTTGTCACCAGGCATTACCATTTCAGTTCCTTCTGGAAGTTTAACTGAACCAGTAACGTCAGTTGTGTGGAAGTAGAATTGAGGACGGTAGTTGTCGAAGAATGGAGTGTGACGTCCACCTTCTTCTTTGCTCAATACGTAAACTTCACCTTCGAAAAGTTTGTGTGGAGTGATTGAACCTGGTTTAGCAATAACTTGACCACGTTCGATTTCGTCACGTTGAATACCACGGAGAAGTGCACCGACATTATCACCAGCAAGACCTTCAGTAAGTGTTTTACGGAACATTTCGATACCAGTAACAACAGCTTTTTTAGTTTCTTCTTTGATACCAACGATTTCAACTTCGTCACCAACTTTAACAGTACCACGTTCGATACGTCCTGAAGCAACTGTACCACGACCAGTGATAGAGAATACGTCTTCGACTGGAAGAAGGAGTGGTTTGTCAGTGTCGCGTTCTGGAGTTGGGATGTATTCATCAACGATGTCCATCAATTCTTCAACTTTAGCAACCCATTGTGGTTCACCGTTCAAAGCACCAAGTGCTGAACCAGCGATTACAGGAATATCGTCACCTGGGAAGTCGTATTCGCTCAAGAGGTCACGAACTTCCATTTCAACGAGTTCCATCAATTCTTCATCATCAACAAGGTCAGCCTTGTTAAGGAAGACGATAAGGTATTTAACACCAACTTGACGTGAAAGCAAGATGTGTTCACGAGTTTGTGGCATTGGTCCATCAGTTGCAGCAACAACGAGGATTGCACCGTCCATTTGGGCAGCACCAGTGATCATATTTTTAACGTAGTCCGCGTGACCTGGAGCGTCGATGTGGGCATAGTGACGTTTTTCAGTTTCGTACTCAATGTGAGCAGTGTTGATTGTGATACCACGTTCGCGTTCTTCTGGAGCAGCATCGATAGATGCGAAATCAGTCGCTTTAGAGTAACCTTTGTCAGACAATACTTTAGAGATTGCAGCTGAGAGGGTAGTTTTACCATGGTCAACGTGTCCGATAGTACCAATATTAACGTGTGGTTTGCTACGGTCGTATACTTCTTTAGCCATTTTAAAAATGTCTCCTTTGGGGAATTTGTTTTATTATAGGTAGTCTGCATAAAGCAAACTACCGTTCTTTATCATTATACTTAAAATAGTTTTGAAATGCAAGTCTTATCAGCTTTTAATCGCATTTTTTCAAGAAGTTTTTTCATATATCTAGCTTTTTTATCTATGAAGTAGTAAAATAGTTCTAGTATTGCTCTTCTCTTTTTGAGCACTGTAAAATATTTTATTTCAAGGAGACCACAATGGGCTTAACTTTTAGAAAACGTGATGATTTTGATAAAATGATGGACGATTTAGGCGTCTCAACTGTTGATTTAGTGACTGATGATGACAAAAAAAGCGTTCCTTCTCCTGAAAAAAAGGAAGATCCATTTGCTAAATTTTTGACTCCAAAAGAAAATAATAAGGAGAAAGACCCAAACTAATTGAAAAGTCTTCTTTTTCTTGTTACAATTAGTTAAAAATATTTTTATTGAGGAACTTATGGCATATAAAAAACCACAAAAAAGTACTTTCCAAAAAGTAACCATGGTTGTTGTGATTATCATGGTTGTTCTTACGCTTTTCAGCGTACTTGCATCAATGCTTGCGGTATTGTAATTATTAATTTTAAAATAAAAAGTTACTGACAGTTTTGTCAGTAACTTTTTTTATTTATTAATCTTCAAAACCTTCTTCAAGAATTTCAGGGAATTCTGTTTCAACGATATGTGCACAATGTTCACAAAGCATTTTGAGATGTTCATTAGCATTGTGTCCAACTGTTTCATCTGTTCTACGGCAACGATCACAAACTTCTCCAGCCGCATGTTCAACAAGAACTGCAAGGTCATCAAATTTCATTGCAGACTCTGGGGCATTATTTACTGGTTCGTTGGCAACTACAAAGTTTGATACAATCAAAAGTTGAGCAACATTTTCATCAATTGCCGTCAATAAAGTACGCACAACTTCATTTGGATAAATAGTTACTGTTGCTTCCAATGATTTACCAATCAATTTTGCTTCACGAGCACTTTCCAAAGCTTTCAAAATCTTATCACGGAAATCAAGAAATTCTTGCCAGTTTCCTAACAATTCTTCACTTCCAGGAATTTCTGACGCTTCTGGCATTTCTGCAAGATAAGCAAAATTTTCTGGTTCATGTTCCAAGTAAGTCCATGTTTCTTCTGCCGTGTGTGGCAAAATTGGCACAAGAATTTTCACTAGATCTTTCAAAATAACATACATAACTGTTTGCATTGAGCGGCGTTCTGGTGAATTTGCTGCTTCAATATAAACAACATCTTTAGCAAAATCAAGATAGAAAGATGACAAATCATTTGTGATGAAATTAATGATTGATTTGTAAACAGTCATAAAGCTATAGTTATCATAAGCTGTACGAATTTGTTTTACAAGTTCATTAAATTTCACAAGCATATATTTGTCTACTGGACGAAGTTCTGCAAAATCAATTGCATCTTCTTTTGGATTAAAATCAGATGTATTAGCGATTAAGAAACGCAATGTATTCCGGATTTTACGGTAAACTTCAGAAACTTGACTGAGAATATCCATTGACACACGAACATCTGATTCAGTATCAATTGATGCCACCCAAAGGCGGAGAATGTCAGCACCAAATTTCTTAGTGACATCTTTTGGCACGATTGTATTTCCAATTGATTTAGACATCTTACGTCCTTTACCGTCTAAAACAAATCCTTGTGAAAGAACTGCTTTATATGGTGCAACGCCATTTACCGCAACTGAGGTTGTAATTGATGAATTAAACCAACCACGGTATTGGTCTGAACCTTCAAGGTAAAGGTCTGCAGGGAAGCTAAGGTAGTCACGTTCGTTAAGGACACCATTCCAAGAAGAACCTGAGTCAAACCAAACGTCCATGATATCTTTTTCTTTTGTAAATTCACCATTTGGTGAAGCTGGATGAGTGAATCCTTCTGGTAAAAGGTCTTTTGCTTCACGTTCAAACCAAACTTTTGAACCAAATTCAGCAAAAAGTTTGGCTACATGTTCAGTTGTTTCTGGTGTGATAATTGGTTCTCCATTTTCACCATAGAAAATTGGTAACGGAACTCCCCAAGCACGTTGACGTGAGATGACCCAATCGCCACGGTCACGAACCATATTGAATAAACGAGTTTTACCCCATGGAATTACCCAATCTACTCTTTCAACTTCATCTAAAATATTTTGACGGAAGTCATCGATTGAAGCAAACCATTGTGGTGTTGCACGGAAAATTACTGGTTTTTTAGTACGCCAGTCATGTGGATATGAGTGAGTGAAGAATTCGAGTTTCAATAAAGCATCTTTTTCTTCTAGCCATTTACTGACAACTTTATTTCCTTCATCGTAGAAAAGTCCTTCAAGTCCAGGAGCTTCATCAGTATAATAACCACGGTTATCAATTGGTGAAAGAACAGGCAATTTATACTTACGACTTGCAAAGTAGTCATCTTCACCATGTCCTGGGGCAACGTGTACAAGGCCAGTCCCAGAATCAAGAGTAACATAATCTGCATTCATGATTAAAGTTTCACGGTCATAGAATGGATGTTTTGCAACCATATATTCTAATTCAGAACCTTTAATCGTTTGAAGGACTTCTGGATTTTCCCATTCTAATTTTTCAGCAACAGCTTCAAGCATTTCTGAGGCAATCACAAATTTACGACCATTAACTGCTACAACTGAATAATCATAGTCAGGATGAGCAAAGATTCCCAAATTTGATGGAATTGTCCATGGTGTTGTTGTCCAGATTACAAATTCTACATCTTCTGGTAATTTACCTTTAGTATCTTTAGCTTTAAATGCCACAAAAATTGATGCTGAACGAACATCTTGATATTCGATTTCAGCTTCAGCCAGTGAACTTTCTGATGAAGGTGACCAATAAATTGGTTTTTGTCCTTTATAGATATATCCTTTTTCAGCCATTTTACCAAAAACGCGAATTTGAGCTGCCTCATATTCTGGCAATAGTGTCAAATATGGACGGTCCCAATCAGCAAGAACACCAAGGGATTTGAAATCTGAACGTTGCATATCTACTTGTTTCATCGCGTATTTACGACATTCCTCAAGATAATCAAGCAAATCCATTTCTTTACGCTTCATGCCTGCTTTAGCAAGTTGTTGCTCAATTGGCAAACCATGAGTATCCCAACCTGGAACATAAGGAGCACGAAATCCTGCCATTGATTTATAACGAACAATAATATCTTTTGAAATTTTGTTCAAAGAGTGTCCGAGGTGAATATTTCCGTTCGCATAAGGAGGCCCATCATGAAGCATAAATGAGGGTTTTCCTTCATTTAATTCTTGACGTTTCTCATAAAGTGTCGCATCTGCCCAGTCTTTTTGCCAGTTTGGTTCTTTATTTGGCAAGCCTGCACGCATTGGGAAAGCTGTTTTCCCCAAATTCAAAGTATCTTTGATTTTCATATTTTCTTCTTTCTTTCGATTTTGTTTTTATTGAATAAAAAAAAACGATTTTTCGCAAAGGACGAAAAACCGTGGTACCACCTTCATTTTTTCTGTCAGTAAAATTTACTGACAGAAACTCTTTTGCGTAACGTGCAAGACGCTTGAACTTACTTTTAGTTCAGTCCAAGATTTTTCTAAAAATTCTTTGAGAAAATAAATTCTGTCAGTAACTTTAGAAGTTCAATCAGCTGATAATAAGAAAAATAGGGAATACGAGTCTTCCATCGTCACTCGCTTGCTTGAATTATATTTTTTCTTATCTTGGTCTGATTTTTAATTTTTTAATTCGCTTAAATCAATTGTTTCTTGATTATCTTTTTCAACAACCTCAGCTGTTTCAGCTGGTGCTTTTGAATCTAATTCTGGGAAAATTTCTGAATCATCTGCTTTTGGAGCTTCAACTTCTGATTCTTCGTTAGAATCATTAGTACTATTAGCTTCGTCAGTAATTTCTACTTCTTCTTTTACTTCGTCAGGTACTTCGGTTTCAACAACAATTTCCTCTGAAACAATTGTTTCTGTTTCTGTTTCATCAGATGTTTCATTTGCTTGTGCAATATCTTCATCTGTTAAAGGTTTAATTGCTTGGGTTTTTGCCAAAGTAGATTCAGCATTTTCCAAATGTTCTTCAATGATTGATTGCAATTTTTCTTCAGGATTGATTGCATAATCTTGAGTAGGTCTAAAGATTTCAGCCCAGTCATCCGATTGAATAGACGCAAGTTGATTTTCAATAATTGAAGTCATTCGTTGATGATAGAGACGCATTTTACGTTTCAAATCATCAGTATCACGTACTAATTTACGAGCATCATCAGAAGCAGCATTCAAAATAAATCCAGCTTCTTTTTTAGCCGCTTCAATAATTAAAGAACTCTTTTGTCCTGCATTTGCAATAATATCAGCAGATTCTTTTTCAGAATTAATTCTAAGCGTATCAGCTTCACTTTTGGCTTGTTCACGGAGCTTATCAGCAGCATCTTGAGCAACAACAATTGACTTGTTCAGTGAATCTTTCATGTCATCAAAATATTTCACGCGTTCGCGTAATGCCTTTAATTCACGTTCTTGATCTTTGATTGTTTGAGCGAATTCATCATAATCTCGAACAACGATATCCAAAAATTCATCAACTTCATGTTTACTGAAGCCGCGAAATTGTGGATTAAAAGTTTTGTTTTGAACATCTAAACTATTTAATGTCATCAATCACTCCTCTTTATCCTTAGAAAATCTTATAAATCTGATTTTCATCTTAGAATCTATTTTTTTCGATTTCTTATAAGTTCTATTTCAACTCTCTGTTTTCCTTTTTTAGTAAAATCTAAAATCCTTAATATTTTGATACGCCCAAAACCTCGAACGCTAATCAAATCATCAAGACCAACAGAGAAATCTTTTTTATCAATTTCTAGGTAATTAACCTTAACCTTCTTTGATTCTAACATATTTGTAGCAATATTGCGAGAAATTTTGAAAGCGACTGCAATCATTTTATCAACTCTTAAGTTATCCACAAGAACAACTTCACTGACAGCTTTATCTGTTTCTTCAACTAAGCTTCCCAAAGAAATTTCTTGAATTTTGACCGCTGCTCGCCCAATTTTTTCTATTGCTTTAAAACTCTCAACAAGATGTTTACTGACAAAAACTTGAATTTTATTGTCACTAACAATAATATCACCCAATTCTTGCCGTTTAACACCAGCCTGTCCCAAAAAAGTTCCAAGGACTTGGGCATGTGATAGTTCTACAAATTTTGAAGCATAATTAATTTCAAGCAAAGAAATATCAAAGTCTTCTCTGTCAAGAACATAAAAATCTGGCGCCAAAATTATTTTGACTAACTCCGTTCTTGCTAGTTCCTCACTAGAAAAAATCTGAACATTTCTCTTATTTGCCAGTGTTTTTAAAATATCCACTTCTCGGGGATTAAGAAAAAATGTACTTATCACCGAATAAGATTCTTCTACTCGATTTATCCATTCTAAACAACGATCAATAAAATGCCGTTCCTTTTCTTGAAAGTGTTGATAGACATTTTCAGTAATCAATAGAATACTCCGTTAAATACAATAACAATAAATCTTTGAATAAATTTCAAAACAATAAAAGCAATAACGATTGAAAAATCTAATCCCCAAAATTGTAGAGGTAAATTTTCAAATAAACTTAAGTAGGGACGAGAAACTTTAACAATTATACGTCCAAACCAAGTTCCATAAAGAGTTGGTATCCAACTCATTAAGGCGTAAATAACTAGAATAATTGAATAAACATCAAGTAAGCGTAAAAGCCAATTTATTATTGTAAGTGTAATAAGCATTAGTAAATATCGTAACTTTCAAAATTTTGACCAGCTAAGATAGACATTTCTTTCGCTGCATCGACTGTGATATTTGCTGGAGTCATCAAGAAAATTTGACCACCAACATTTTGAATATCACCATCAAGAGTAAAGACCACCCCAGTCATGAAGTCAATTGAACGACGCGCTTGGGCGTCACCCATAAATTTAAAATTGACAAGGACACATTCACCGTTTTTCACGATGCGTGCTGATTCCATGATGTCTGCATAGGCACGTGGTTCTTTAATTGCAATAGTTGAAACCGTTGCAGCCACTGATTGAGATTGTGAAACGGTTTGTTGTTGTACGATTTTTTCAGGCATAGGTTTTGTGAATGTTGAACCAGCGCGTTTTGGCGCTGCTGTTTGTGTTTGTGCTTTTGAAGTTGATTGTGCAGGACGACGAGTCTGATATTCCGGCTGTGCTTTGCGTTCCTCAACCTTTGGTTTTGGCGTAGATGCCACCGTTGGCCTAGATTCTTGCACAGGACGTGCAGGTTCATTGAACTCTTCATCATCCTCTACAAAATAATCACGTAGATTATTCATCCAATCTTTAAATGCCATATTTTCCTCCGTTGTTTACGTTAATCTTAAGACTTATAGATTTTTAAAAAATTCTGTACCGATTCGAACAAAAGTTGCACCATTTTTAATGGCAATCTCATAATCTCTGCTCATTCCCATACTTAATTCAGTACAAGGAATTCTGGAAAGATTCATTTCGGATATTTCAACTTGTAATTTTTTCATTCGTCCAAAAATGTCATTACATTCACTTTCAGTCGCATCAAACGGAGCCATTGTCATCAAACCAACAATCTCAATATTTTCTAATTCAGAAAACTCAGGTAATATTTCCATAAGTTCATTGACAGAAAATCCATGTTTACTTTCCTCGCCAGAAATGTTAAGTTCAATAAAACATTTAATGGTGTGTTCAGCACGTTTATTTATTTCCTGAGCTAATTTCAGAGAATCTAAAGCGTGGAAATAATCAACATAATTAATAACTTGTTTAACCTTACGTCTTTGTAAATTACCAATCAAATGCCAAGTAATTTCTAAATCCTTAAGAGCTTCGTATTTTTCCAAAAAAAGTTCTGTTCGATTTTCCGCTAAATGTGAAACTCCATTTTCAAAAACTTCACGTGCAAGATTAGCATCAACAGATTTGGTCACAGCGACGACTGAAACTGACCGATTAGAATAAGAAGACGCAGCCTTTGCCGCATCTACATTACTCAGTATTCTTTTAACATTCTCTTTAATCGTCATTGGTTAGTTTTTACGGAAGAATGGTGGTGTGTCAAGATCTTCATCTGTTGTTGGAACTCCGCCGAAACTTGTTACTGAAGAAGTATCACGTGTGTTACTTACGTTTTGACGTGTTGAAGTTTCACGACGAATATCCCAATCTCCAAATGCAGAAGATTGATTTTGCCCTTGTGGAGCCGCTTGCGTTTGTTGTTGACTTTGCATTGGACGGCTTGTTTGAGCATGTTGCATATTAGAATTGTGAGTCAAGTTAGGTTGACGACGTGGTTCAGGTTGCAAACCCAAAGCTTCGTCAGCATCTTCCTTAGCAACACCAGTTGCAACAACTGTTACACGGATTTCGTCTTTAAGGTTAGGGTCAATCGCTGTACCCAACATAATATTAACATCATTACCAGCTGCTTGGATAACAATTTCTGAAGCATCTTGTGCTTCAATCAAACTCATATCCATACCACCAGTAACATTCAAAAGAACATTTTCTGCGCCTTCGATTGTAGTTTCAAGAAGTGGTGAGTAAATTGCTTTACGAGTTGCTTCAATCACGCGTTCTTCACCAGTCGCAACACCGATCCCCATAAGGGCATCACCTTTGTTTTCCATTACTGTTTTAACATCGGCAAAGTCAAGGTTAATCATTCCTGGGTTAGTAATCAAGTCAGTTACCCCTTGAACACCTTGACGTAAAACATTATCAGCTTCACGCAAAGCTTCAGTTAAAGGAGTTTTCTTATCAACAATTTCAAGCAAGTTATTGTTTGAAATAATGAGAAGTGTATCAACATTTGCACGAAGAGCTTCAATTCCTTCAGTTGCAAAGTATGAACGTTTTGATCCTTCAAAACCAAATGGACGAGTAACAACACCCACAGTCAAAGCGCCAAGTTCTTTAGCAATTTGTGCGATAACTGGTGCAGCACCTGTACCAGTTCCGCCACCCATACCGGCAGTGATGAAAATCATATCTGAGCCTTCAAGGGCTTGTGATACTGTTTCAGCTGATTCTTCAGCTGCGCGTTTACCAACTTCAGGTTGCGCACCAGCACCCAAACCGCGAGTCAATTTTGGCCCAAGTTGAATAACTGTATCTGCTTTTGAGCTACGCAATGCTTGTACGTCAGTATTAGCGGCGATAAATTCAACGCCAGAAACACCTTCTTCAATCATGCGGTTGATGGCATTACCACCACCGCCACCAACACCGATAACTTTAATTACAGCACCAGAAGTTAAGTCTGTATCAAATGAAAATTCCATGTTTTTATTTCTCCGTTTTTTACTTTCAGATTAATCAAAGAGATTGCCAAAGAAATTTTTGGCACGGTCAACGAGACCTTCTTTTTCTTCTTCAGGCTCAGAAGCTTTTTGAGCTACTACTGGACGTGCCTGAGGTTCAACGTAGAAATCATTTTCTACGTCAGCAACTGTTGTTGCTTGTGGTGTAATTGTTGGAACAGGAGCAACATAAGTTTCTTCTGTCGTCGTATAAGCATAATCACCAGAAAATGCTTGAGATACTAAAATATCAATATCACTACGATTTCCAATGTAATTAACAACACTAATCACTTGAGCAAATGCTGGATTACGTAACCCCATTTCGCCTGGAACAAAAAGACGAGCATTTATTCCTAAGATTTTTGTTGCTAAATCAACAACACCAGGCATTGCAGCCGTTCCACCGACCAAAATCAAACCTCCAGGAGTTTCTGAAGTATGTCCGTGTTCCAAATCTTGACGTACACGATTAAAAACTTGAGTCATACGTGCTTCAATAATTTGTGAAAGATAATATTCTGTAATTTGTTCTGGCTCTTCTTTACCTACAACATCAACAAGGAAGTACTCATCTTGGCTAGCACGTTCTGTACTTGCTTCACCATAGTTGACTTTCAAATCTTCCGCTGCAGAAACAGAAGTGTTAAGAACTGTTGAAATATCTTTAGTTACATAATCGCCACCTTCGGGGCTAGTATGTGTAAATCTTAATGATTGTTCTTTAACGATGCTAACTGTTGTTTGTCCAGCACCCAAATCAACCATGATTGTTCCAAACTCACGCTCACCTTCTGTAAGCACGTATTGTGCCATTGCTAAAGGAGCAATTACAATATTGTCAACGAGCAGTCCTGCGCGTTCAACAACTTTGCGAACATTATGAACAAGAGTTTTAGGTCCAGTGTAAACAACCCCACGAATCTCAAGACGTACACCAAACATTCCACGAGGGTCTGAAATACCTGTAAATCCATCAACTGTAAACTCTTTCGTTTCAACAGCAATAATTTCTCTTTCAGGAACAATCCCACGCATCAAAGCATTTTGAACAACTTGAATAACATCGTTATCCGTGATTTCTTTAGTATCACTGACAATAGGAACCATTCCTTGGCAAGGTTCCATTTCGAGGGAATTCGCTGGGATGCTCACGTTAATTCTATCAATCGTGATTCCTGCGCGTTCTTCGGCAGCATTTACAGCTTTACGCAATGCTTGTGCCACCTTCTCAATATCTACAATAATTCCATTTTTAAGGCCATCGGATTTTGCATTTCCGACACCGATTATATTCATTTCACCTGAGACGTATTCAGCAACAAGCACCTTTATTGTGTTTGTCCCGATATCTACGCCTGTATAAAGTCCACTTTTGGCCATAAAAGCGACTCCTTTCCCTCACACATCACGATTCATATTTTTTTAATAAATTAGGTAAGTGTAAAGATAATTTTGTATACAATTACACTCATTAATTATTTTAACATAAAATCACAGTAAAACAAGAGTTTAGCTGTGATTTTTTTCGTTTTTTATTGAATTATTCTCTACTTTTTCTACTTATTGAAAAAATAGCGATTGTCCCGTCACCTGTATGAGTTACAATTGTTGGACTAAGTGGACGAACATCGATATCACTAATCCCTTTTTTTGCATAGCTTGTTTTTTAATTTCTTGTGCTATTTCATCTGTTCCAGAATAAGAGATAAGTAGGCGGGGATAGGCTGTATCCATCTCTTCAAGACTCTTTTCAAGGAGTTGATTAATTGCTTTTTTCTTTCCTCGAACTTTGGTCACTTGCCGAAGTCTTCCCTCAGGGTCAACATCAAGAAGAGGTTTGATATTTGCCATTGTTCCAACGAGAGCAACAGCTTTAGGAATTCTTCCACCTCTTGCCAAATGATTTAAGTCGTCAACCATGAAGCGACTTTGTAAACGTGGAATAATATCTGACAAAACTTCAAGCGTTTCTGTCAGTGATTTTCCAGAGTCACGCAACTTTACAGTCTCTTCAACAAGGAAACCTTCTCCAGAAGCTGCTGCCAGTGTATCAACAACAGTGATTTTTGCAGATGGGAATTCTTCTAAAACCATATCTTGAGCAATCAGAGCTGATTGATACGTCCCAGAAAGTCCTGACGAAAAAGCAAGGTAAAGGAGTTCTTCATCTGCAGATGCAAATTTTTTAAAAACTTCTAAAAATTGTCCTGAATTAATTTGGGACGTGTGGACAGTAGCTCCTTTTTTTATTGCTGCAAGAAGCGTGGAATTATCTAATGCGGCTTCATCTATTGTTTCATAAGTTTCTTCTCCAACAGTTACAGTCATTCCCAAAACTGTAAGATGATGTTTTTTAATATAATACGGACTCAGGTCTGCTGTTGAGTCTGTCATGATTTGAAAAGTCATAATAATCCTTTCTGCTGTTTCAACTTGCTGATAATATCTTGAATTTACTGACAGATTAGTCACACGTTTGGGCTTTAATGATTCCAAGCGCTAAAGCTTTCATCAGTATTTTTTATAGTCGATTTCTAAAAATTTCGTACATCAAAATACTTGCTGCTACTGATGCATTTAAACTTTGAACGTGTCCTGTCATTGGAATTGTAATCATTTCATCAACTTGTTTTTTGAGATTTTGACCAATTCCATGTCCTTCATTTCCGATAATCAAGGCAACTTTACCTTTGGTATTCCACTTACTGTAAACTGTGCCGTCCATGTCCGTTCCAAAAACCCAGAAATTAGCAGCTTTAAGTTTATCCAAGGTCTGAGAAAGATTAGTAACACGGACAATAGGGACGTGTTGTAAAGCACCCGTTGAAGCTTTGACAGCCGTTGGAGTAATTCCAACGGCTCGGTGTTTAGGAATAATAATTGCATCGACTCCTGTAGCATCAGCTGTCCGAGCAATTGACCCTAAATTATGAGGATCTGTTAACTCATCTAAAATTAAAATTGTGGCATCAGATTTCTCGGCTAATGCTGGGAGAATCTTTTCTAAATCTGCATAAGCAAATTCGGACACTCTTGCCATAAAGCCTTGGTGAACACCGTTTTCTGTTAATTTATTTAATTCTGTTTTGGGTGTCCATGAAATATTAACTTTTTTAAGTCGTGCTAATTCTTTTATTTTTTCAACATTTTTACCACGTAAATCTTCTTGAACGTAAAGTTTGTTGACAAGGTCTCCATTTAAAGCTTCCGTGACCGCATGTAGTCCGTAAATCAAATCTGTATTTTCCATGAAATCATTATATCATTTTTAGACAAAAAAACCTGACTCAATTCGTTACTCTGGCTCATTATGTATCTGACAAAAAAATTATGTAAAACACCAAAAGTTCCTCTTCTGATGATTTACATAATTTTTTAGTGTGATAATAAGCCTTTTAATTGCTCGTTTTTTCTATATTAATATAATTTTTTATGTCTTTTTGATAATTTGAACTATCCCAAGAAATTTCTGGATGATTAAAATATTGGGCAAGTAAATAGGCGATATAAGGACCAGTAGTTAATCCAGATGACCCCAAAGCGCTGGCAAAAGCTAATGAAGAAAAGTCAGGGTGCGGACCAAAAAAAGGCGAAAAATCTGAAGAATAAGCACGTGTTCCCACACGATAATGATATGGAAAGTCAATTAGTTTTGTATCTGATAAGTAAGATTTGACCCCCTCTGTCAAGCTTTCAAAAGCTTCCTGACTCTCTGACAAATCCCAACCCTCTTCATTTTCATGGGTTGCTCCCAAAAGAACTTGACCATTTTGAAAAGGAATGATATCTGCAGCCCCTTCTAAAAATAAAACTGGCCAATTTTTTGTTTCAAAATCCGTTTGAAATGAAATTAATTGTCCTTTTTGTGGCTTGACATCCACTTGTGTGCCAATTGATTCCAAAAGTTCTTTTAAAGCTGGCCCCGGGCATAAAACTAAATCATCTACCACTTCCGTCACACCTTCATGAATGACTTGCCATTTATCTAACGCTCGAGCAATTGTTGCCCGCTCTGAATAAAATTTGACCCCTCTTTTTTGAGCTCGCTTTTTTAATGACGATAAGTAAGCTTTTCCATCTAATCTTGCACCTCCTGAAAGATACAAACTTTCTCTTGGTTTTAATAATGGAAATAAAGCAACAGTTTCTTCCTCCGAGAGTCTCTTAATCTCACCCATCTCGGGAGCTTCTTTTTTTCTTTCAATTGCCAACTTTTCTAACTCAATTAAGTCTAATTTTTGTCGCAAAAAAAGAGTGCCACATTTTTCATAAACATCTTCAGTTAACTCAAAATCATTTTTCATTTTTTCAAAAAAAGCTGCACCATCTTTTGCCAATTGATACCATTTTTTATTTCTTCTTTTAGAAAGCCAAGGAGAAATAATCCCAGCACTTGCTTTAGTTGCCTGATTTTTTTCATCATCAAAAAGACTAATATCAAATTTATCAGTATCTAAATAATTGGCTAAGGTCATACCGATTATTCCGCCACCAATAATTGCAATTTTTTTCATCACATTCCCCTTTTTTCAATGAAATATAGAAAAAATCAAGACTATCTAGGCTTGATTTTATTTTTTGTTTTAAAAGTTCTAACTCTCTAAAGTATATCACTTTTGCATAAAAGCATGAGAAACTGTGCTTTAGTCTTCTAGTTTCCATGACAAAAAGTTTTTTTCTTGCTCCTCATAGGTCATCGTAAAATAAGGTTGTTTTTTATTTAATTTACGAATTTCTTTTATTTCGGAGCAGGATAATTCAAAATCAAAAATATTTATATTTTCTGCTAAATGTTCTTTTAGCGTTGAGCGTGGAAAAACAATAATTCCCTCTTGAATATGCCAACGCAAAATGATTTGTGCGACTGTTTTATTATATTTTTTAGCCATTTTTTTAAATATTTTTTCTTCAAGTAAGTTTTTATCGCCATGTCCCAGAGGATACCAACTTTCAATTTTTGTACCATAAGGTTTCAAAAATTCCTGTAATTCTACTTGTTGATGATAAGGATGAGTTTCTACTTGAATGACACTCGGTTTGATATCAGCAAAATTAAATAAATCAACTAATCTTTCTCCATCAAAATTTGAAATTCCAATTGATTTCACCTGTCCCTCTTTTACAGCATTTTCTAAAGCAATCCATGCTTTTCGATAATTTCCAACCTGTTGATGCAATAAGAGTAAATCAATTTGTTCAACTTTTAGGCGTTTTAGCATTCGCTCAATTGCTTCTGGCGCTTGCTCATAATCAGAAGGCCAAAGCTTGCTTGTAATCCAGATTTCAGAATTTGAAATTTCTGAGTCTTGAATTGCTTGACCGACAGAAGTTTCATTTTGATAAGCGTGTGCCGTATCCAGATGACGATAACCTAATTCCAAGGCAGTTTTTACAATATTTTGCGTTTCTGTTCCTTCTGGAAGCTGATAAAGTCCCAAACCGAATTGGGGAATGACATTGCCATCATTTAATGTTAATTTTGTTTGCATTTTTTCTCCTTTTATTTTTTATTATTGTCTGGTCTAGTAAAAATTAAGACAAGAAGGCCTACTGATAGAAAAGCGGTGATGAATCCCATGACCAAATGATAATAAGCACTTAAGTCAACAATATTTGAGCTAAATAACACAACAATAGATAAACCAACAGGTCCTCCAAGTTGATGCATCATATTTGTCAAACCTGATGCAGCTCCTGATAATTCTGGACTGACCTCTTCTACTCCCGCTGCCGTCAGCGGAGCAAGAAGCCAACCTTGCCCTAATCCAATAATCATCATTTGAAAAATCATCGCATAGAAATATCCCCATTCTGGTTGCGAAACTAATGACAAAATCATTCCTGTCAGTAAAATCACTTGTCCTAGGATCATTACTTTACTATTTCCTAATGCTCTAGTTAATCTAGGAAGAAAAAGAGCCGCGATAAAATTTACGATTGTTAAAGGAAGAAAAGCAAGTCCGGATTGCAATGGTGAAAAATGATACATTTTTTGCATAATCTGCGGCAGAATAAACCAGTAAGTCAACATTCCCATCATAAAGGCAAAGCGTGCAACATACGAACCCGTCCGTACTTTATTTTTAAATAATTCTAAAGGAATTAATGCATAAGTTAACATTTTTTCCCAAAGTATAAATAAGATAATTAAAATGAATGAGAGGATAATGATGAACAAATTACTTACCGTAATTCCGAAAACAAATAGGACTGAGATAAGGACTGACAGAAAACTTCCCAAAAAGTCAATTTTGCTAGCTTTGATATCGCTTTGATGAACATTAACAAGAGTTAGAATAATTAATAATAAACTAAAAGGAACATTTAATAAAAAGCCAACACGCCATGAAAGAGCCGAAGTGAGCCAGCCACCTAGAATAAGTCCAAAACTTGAGCCAATTCCCGCAGTTGCTCCATAATATGAGATAGCTCTAACTCTTAAATCCCCTTTATATGTATCCATTAATAAAGCTAAACTTGTTGGAGCAAGAATAGCCGAACCAATCCCTTGAACTGCTCTGGCAATAATCATCATTTCTGAAGAAGTTGACAAACCGACAACTAAACTAGAAAATCCAAAAATGAAAAGTCCAAGAAGGAAAATTATTTTTCGCCCTAATAAATCACCCAGGCGTCCTGCTAATAAAAGAAAACCACCAAACGTAATCGTATAAGCATTAGAAACCCAAGATAAAGTTGATTCATTCATTTTTAAATCTTGAGAAATTTTTAAGCTACTTGTAAATATTATTGAGTTATCCATTAAAATAAGGAAATAGGAAAACAAAATAATAAAAAGGATAAGACCAAATGTTTTTTTATTTTTCATAGATTTATTTTAAAATAAAAATTCACTGATTAGAAATGCTTATTTTAGTTATTATTATGCTTTGTAAGCATAACACTGACAAAAAAGTTACTGACAGAGCTGCCTGAGAATAGCTGTTGACACTTTAGTCTTTACAAATATGCTCTAATTTCTGTCAGTAACTTTTTATTCATTATCTTGAAGATATTGCTTAATAAATGCTCTTGTAAGAGGAGTCAGTGGAATATTTTTTTTCCAAGCAAGCACACTTAAAGTTTTCACTTCCGGACTCAATGGAATAGCTTTTAAATCAGGATAATCTCGAATAAGTGCCCCTTCTGTAACAACTGCTTCGCCAATTCCTGCACGAGCAATTTCAAAAAGATGAAAACCGAGATTAAAGCCACCAATAATTTCTAAATCACTCACTTGGCAGCCTGCCCAATCGGCTATAAATTGACGAACTTCTGGTCGTTCTGAAATTAATATTCTTTGCTTTTTAAATATTTCTGGACTTACTTCATCTAATTCTGCAAGTTCTGAATCGGATTGAGTGAGCATCATCCAACGTTCAGGAAAACCAATTTTTTCAACATTATATTTTTCAGTTGATGTTGGCTCTAACAAAAAACCAACATCAACTAGTCCGTTGTCAATCTTCCATTTGATATCATCAGCATTTCCTGACAAAATTGTAAATGTAATTGACGGATATTTATTTGTCAGTCTTTGGAGCGTTTTAGCGATACTGGAAGTTGTCCAGCCTTCTAAAGCACCGATCGTCAGATGACCAGATAATTCTGCATTTTTTCGGTCTTCAAAAACTTGTACTGTTTTACTGGCCAGCTGTAAAATTTCCTCAGCCTTAATTTTAAGAAATTGTCCATCTTCAGTTAAGATCAGTTTTTTCCCATCACGCATAAAAAGTTGTGTATCTAGTTCGCGTTCAAGTTCTTTAATTTGTCTAGATAATGTTGGCTGCGTAATATATAACTGTTCAGCAGCTTTGGATACTGTTCCAGCAGTTGCAACTGTCCAAAAATATTTTAATAATCGAAGTTCCATTTATTCTTTTCCTATTTAAATCTTGATTGTTTCTTTTGAACTTTGGTTCAAATTAATTTCATTTGGCAACATCACTTCATCATAATTTTCAATTTTGAATGTCAAATAATCCAAGGCAGATTGCTTTTCAATAATTTCTGTTCTCAATTGTTCAACCTGGTTCTTCAAAATTTCAATTCTTTCTTCTTTCGTTCCGGGATTTCCCTCATTCACTAATGCCATATAACGGGTCAAAGGTTCAACTTGCACACCTGCATCTCGCATGTGTTTGACAAATTTCAAAGTTCTAATATTAGCTTCTGTAAAATTTCTTATTCCAGATTCTGTCCGTGTAATTTTAGGAATCAGCCCAATTCTTTCATAATACCTTATATTATCTGTTTTTATCCCTGATAATTCAGCAGCTTTTTTTATATTCATTCTTTTATTTTAACACTTGAAGTGAACTTTAAGTCAATAAAAAAACATTTAACCTAAAGTTAAATGTTCTTTGTTTGCAAATTAAGCTAAAGCACCCATTGGGTCCCATGGTAGAAGTACTTGAGGTTTCTCTTCGTAAGCAGCCAATTCTTCTTCAGTTAAAAGGTCTTTACGGACAACAATTTGATAAGTATATTCATCCATCCATTCATCAGAGGCAACAAAATATCCTTTTTGACCCGCATCTTTACCCCATGAATTTTCAACTTTCCATTTAGTTGAATTTCCGTCAGCATCTAAATCAACACCCGCTAAAACCATGGCATGCGTCATCAACGACTCACCATAGTCAAGACGTCCTGCTTTGCTTTGAGTAAATTCAATATCCAATGAAGATTTGAAATCATAAGAATCCATTGTCAAAAGTCCTGCTGAACGATTTGATTCTTGACCCACGTCACAACCAAACCAAACTGTTTCACCAGCTTGCATTTGGGCAATGGCCAATTTTTTAAAGCGGTCCATTTCAACATTCAAATGTTTCACTTCTTTACCACCGACAACATTTCCAAGAAACTCAACTGTGTAGCTCTTATTATAAGGTTTGTCAGCAGTTGGAGCATTGATTACTGACACATAATTATTCAAATCAATTCCAACATATTCATTGTAAAATTCTTTTGGACTACCAACAAATTTTTTGTATTCATTATCTTTATTACGAAAAGCAAATTCAAAATTTTGTGGTGGCAAACCTAAAGTTACCGCAAGGAAATTAAAGACTTCTTGTAAAAGTTCTTCTTTAACTGCTTTAACATCTCCACCTTGCTCAATTGTATAACGCAAAATTTCAGCATCTTGACGGAGTAGTTTATTCAAGTATTGATTCAATTCACGTGAGCTACTTGAAGCTTGTGATTCAGGATAAACAGCTTTGGGAACAATTCCATATTTTTCAAAAATTGCAACCATCATATCCCATTGACCACCATCTTGTTGTGGTGTTTGTAAAAGGAATTTCAAACGACGATCGTCCATTTCAATATCACCAATAATTTGTTCCATGAACCAGTTTGATTTTTCATATTTATCCCAGAAGAAAGTGTAAGCTTGTGAAAACTCAAAATCCTCTGTTTTAAATTCATTGATAAATTTATGACGGAAAGTGTTCAAAGCAGCAAACATCCAGCAACGACCAGATTGTTTTTGATTCGTTACAGGGTCTTTTGTCAAGTCAATTGAAAACTCAGGCAAATTTGCTGCATGTGAACCACGGACTTCGAGTGATGAAAGCAAACCATTTTTAGTCACGGCATTTTCCACCGCACGCAACTTTGTATTTTCTGCAAAATTTTCGTAGAGTTTTTGTGTGAAATCTGATGTTACTGTCATAATACCTCCCAATAAATCGAAACTTCTGACAAAAGTTTCGATAAAAATAATCATTATCAATTTTGAATAATGATATTCTATTATTTTTTACATTCTTCTATTATAGCACATCTTGTCAATAGGGTTCAATACGTTTCTCAAACCATGTGTTTTAAGATTTTTATTGAACCATAGGCTCAATAAGGTTCAATGCGTTTCTCCTTAAACGTAGTTAAAAACGTAACTAAATATTTTTGTTAGGCAAGGTGCTGTATATCTGATATATACAGCTTTTTTTACACAATAAAAAAACTACTCATAATATGAGTAGCCCTAATTTATTCAAAAGGATGTGCGCCTTTTTCTAAATTTTAACATAATCTTTTGGTTTCACAAAATATGTCTATAATTTTCCATTTTTAATTTCAATCGACCTTTTTATATTCGTTATTACTATCGACATTTGGTTCTTGACCAGTATCTAAAAAGATTCTATCCACATCTGAGGCATTATTATGCGAGTTGTAATTTGGTGTATAGTCCTGATTATTATATGGGGTATAAGTAGCTGGTAAGAAATCAATTTGTGAGTATGCTGTGATTGTATAAGTCCCCAAGCAAACAAAATTGTAGCTTAATTTTGAATTATTTCCAGAATCACTAAAAGCTCTCATTTTTTTTGTATATAAAGGGCTTCCTTTATAATCATTATCGTCCTCAATAACCTTAGGATTTCCATTAGCATCAGTTTGACTTGGAATATTTATGGTAAGGCCCTTTATAGTCGCTGGAGAAAATCCTGACATAGTATCAAATGCACTAATCTTAATATTATTGCCTTTTACAGTAATAGTCTCACCATCTGAATTTTTCCAAGTTCCTTGAATGCTAGAATAATCCCCAGTCTTTATTTCATCAAGATTCATTGAATCTTCAACTGAATCTGAAGAACTTGCTGCAAGTTTTGAGCTTGATTGGCTACTTTCACTTCCTTTTGTACCCTGATTTTCGTTTTTACTACAAGCTGTCAGTAAAAACACTGAAGACATAAGAGTACCTACAATAAATAATTTACCAAATTTTTTCATAATCACTCCTTTTGTATTATTATAACACATCATGTCAGAAAGGTTACGTTTGGAATGTAAAAACTTTGTTCAAAATTCTAATAACATTATATCCAAGAAGTTTTTTACTCTAAAAGACCTCCTTCTTTCGTAAAATTAAAGAAAAAGCCATCAATTTGTGACTTCATTATCAAATTCAAAAGTTAAAATTTCTCGATGTATCCTTGATTTCTAGTGCTTTGTACATTTTACCTAGATGTTCAAAATTGACACTATTCTTGGTTCGTCGAACCATTGTAGATATGTCGTTTTGATGGACCCCAAAAAGTTGTTACAGTTGCAGTTGTGCCCGATTTCTCTGTTTCAAAAACTCTTTCAGATTTAATTTTACTTTGTAGTTCACTATTAGATCCTCCTCGTCTTCTTACAATTATTATCTCATGAAATTTCTTCAAGAAAAAAAGACCTCCGAAGAAGTCTGTCAAAATGAATTTAGTTTTTTGATTCAGGAATATTCTCCTTATGATAATAGTGGCGTTCTGACCGAATCTCTCCTCTTTTGATTCTATCAAATAAATCTTCCATCTTCTTTTTACCCTCTAGCAAAAATTCTAGTATCCTACCTTCGCGATAAGCATCTCCGTAAGGTTTCCAGCTTACTCCGCTTCCATTTGAATGATATATTTGTTCCTTTGTTTTTTTGTCATAACAAGATATTCCGGGACCTCCACAACAGTTCGCGATATGAAAAACAAACTCCTCATTTTCATAACTCCCTTGGACAATTAAATCTTCGTTGATGTCTTGCCTTTTAGGCAAACATCTCTCAAATTGGAAATATCCTTCTAACATAGTATTTATAAGTTTTGGCATTTCTTGGTCCGGAAAAAGTCCGAACGGGACGCGAATAGAATCTACATTCAATTGATATGGTGTTGCCGTAATACGCATATTGTAACCAGAGTATCGATGCACTTCAACTCCATCTTTATTTTTATATTGTTGAGTCTGTTCAAGGATTTCTAAAATACGTCCATCTTCACAGAGATAAGCAAAATATAAACACAACTTATCAGAATAAAAATCTGTCACTAACCCATGATACCAACAATTTCGGTTAGGAAATTTTTCATAGAGTTTTTTATTCAAGGCACTTTCATCGTCTGATGCCCAGAAATTGATGAAAAATTCGTCTTGTTGCAAAGTAATAGGATTTGTTTCGAAAATTTCCATTCTCCAATGGTCCTTTTTAGGAAGAGCCTCTTCTGGGTGAGCTTTTAACCAGTCTTTGAAATTTACCATTTTATAGTTTTTCCTTTATGTTTTCTGTATTCAATATGTTGAGGTCATCCAAGAAGGTTTGTTTACTTGTTTTCAAATGGAGTTGAACTAGCTCATCATTAATATCTTCAAATGCCTTAATATACTTTACTTTTAAATCTTCAATTGAAAAATCAAGATATTTTACCTTCGTGATTGTATCAGGGTCTGCTAGTCGATCTTGGATATCTCCAAAAGTACCATATTGAAAATCTTTTGAAATTATTTTTCTTCTATACAATACTCTGATGAGTGTAAGAGTTGATTGATTTTTATAAAATAATCCACCTTGTTCCAGGGGTCCAATTAATGCTTTTGTAATTTCTTTGAGTTGTAGTCCTAAGAAATAAGCAGTTCTTTGAAAAAGGGTAAAAAGTCCTACTTTCTCTAAATAACTGAGGCTTGAAATTTCTTTATCTTCTAATTCTACTTTGATAATATGAAGATATGCTGTAAAATCCTCAAAATATCTCCAATAAATTCCTGACTTATCTAACATGATTTTAGCTTTCTATAATAAATGACTTCATCTAACTTTGCAGATTTTGAATTTATAACCTGTTCAAGCCGATTATTTTTCTAATCAACAATCAAGTCTGGTGAAATTTCTTCAAAGCAATCCACGACAGTACCTATAATGCGAGCATCCTCGCCTAAATAAAAGTCTCTATATTGCGGGCTTGTATTTAGCGAATGACAGCGGTAGCCGTCTTCATCTAAAAAAACTTGTTTACAATATAGCGTTTCTTCGTTATAACCGCCTTCAGAAATAACATAAATCTCTCCATCTTGGTCAAAACCATTTGCCTTAAAGGTTACGATTGAACCATTTGGAATATTTGGTTGCATGGAATCTCCAGCTATTCGTGCTGCACCATCATGATTTCTGATTTTCTTATCTGTATATACACGATAAGTTTCTTGATTATCTATTAATCCAACGCCGAAACCAGCAGAAAGAGATTCATCAAAGACTTCGACTTCATTCAATGTATCTCGGAGATATGTTTTTAACTCAATAATTTGGGTTTCTTTTGCATATCTCTTTTTATGATTTTTTTCATTAAGGAACTCAATAAATTCTGCGACAAGAACTTGTTGTTCAGCATCAAGTTTAGAAATTTGTCTTGATATACCTACTTGATTGATTTTATCGAACAGTAAATTGTCTAACGATATGTTATAATACTCAGCAATTTTTGTAAGCAATTCTAATGTCGGATTAGTCTCTTTCTGCTCCCAAGTTACATAACTACTTTGTTTAATCCCTAGAATCTCCGCAATATCTGATTGTTTTAAATTTCTATCTTCTCTTAATTTTTTTAATTTTTGTCCAAAATTCAAAGGCTCTCCTTTTTGTATAGATTATATAAATATTTTTATAGAATATACCTATATTATAATGTTGAATATTAATTTTGTCAATCATTGGACTATGATTTTATATCTTACCTTACGTATTATTTTGAATGGTAGCAAAAAAGCACGCGCAACGTACTTTTTCTCATCACATGAATGAATCTAAATGTTCTTGAAAACCACCATTGGCAATGTCACTTTCAAGTTGACTATTCATATAGCGATAAACCTGATTTTTAAACGAAGAATAATCTTCTTGCTCGTAAAGGTAGAAACTTTGTTCTAAAAACTCTATCATTTTATCTTCAGAGAGATACTTAACAACGTAACTTGAAATAATCTGTCCAATTAGTTTTATATCCCATGTTTCAAAATCTTCTCTGAAATACGACATGAAACCTGAAGCTTCAATAACTCGTGTCTGATAGATTGCTTCTTCAACATCAAATTTTCTGGATGAGGTATCTTGTAGATAGTACCCAAATCTTTCCAAAAGATAATCTGTTAAATTAGGGAAGATATTTTTATTGAAAATTGTAGTAATTTCTTGTTTTTCTTCATCTGTAAATTTTGTCATTGAGACTGCTCCTTCTTATTTTTTGATCAAGTACCTTATAATGAGTTTAAAAGTTGGACAAAACTTGATTTACGAATATTTCGTTTACGAAGTTGTTCTATTTTTGTTTCCCAAGCCGTTAAGTCTTCCAGAGTATCTAAATCTATTTTTTTACATTCTTTCAAATATTTCATAGCACGCTTATAGGCTTTTGTACCAGTTTCCTCTTCTACTAGATATACTGAAAGACGATAAAAATAATTACTCATTTCTTGTGGAAACTCCTCGCTTAGGGATGAAGCAAATTCTTTCAAATCTTCATGACTGTAGGTCCAATTGTGATAAACTGAGGACTTCCACGGCTCAAAAGAAATAATAAAGTCACAGAGTTGTTGCTTTTCTCCTTGCCCCAATAAAATATTGCAATAGTTCTCTACATCTTTTGTTTTTATTATTTCAAGAATTTGTGGTGCATATTGCCCATAGTCTTCTTCTCGGAGGAGCTGCTTCAATTTCAACAAGTAGCTATTTAGTTCTGTTCCTTTTTTATATTTCAGGGCTTTAATTAACATTTTTTTAGCTTCCTCATAATTGTCAATTTTTAAGTAATATTCGGCAATGTACTCCAGTGATTGAGCAACCCAACTTTTACGCATAATACAAGCTTTAAAAAGTATATTTAAACCATCAAGATCTGATTTCTCCAAATAATACTTTCCTAGAAAAGAAACTAAAGTTTCAATAGAACCATTACCTCTATCCATTCCCGTCCAAGCGTAATTTAATGCCTGCTCATCTTCCCATTTATCTAGTAGATGTGAAGCTAAATCTGCGTAATCATGCGCCAATCTCAAATGTTTTTTGCGGAGTGTCAAATATTCTAACTCTGTACCGTGTTCTTTATATAGCGCAATCGCTTTGTTTGCATCCCATACATATCCTGTTTCCTCGTAAAGTTTAGCAAGAAGTAAGAAATCATCTTTTTCATGACAAATCTGAGTCATGATATTTTCAAAGTGTTCTTTAAAGCCCCATTCGTCTAATTGGTAGGCTTCAAAAGCTTGTGAAATAATCTTATAACGATTTTTTAATGATAGATGTTGTTGTATTTCAGAGATTTGAGCCAAAGATTCAATGATAGTTTTTTCGTCTTTGGTTGAATAACCGCGATAACTTTTATTGATTTTTTTGATAGTTTTAAATGCTTTACTCCACATTTTCAAAGCTAAATCATCTGCTAGTTCTGCATTCCCATTGATTGTTTCATAGTGCAGAATTTCTTCATAAAGTTCTGGAATTTTATCTCCTAGTGTAAGAAGTAAGTCAGAAAATTGCGTAGAGGTCTTTTTTGAAAATAATTCTTGTAGCTGCTTCTTCTGTTTTTGATTCATAGCTCAAACTCCACTTTGTTATCTTTACACCATCCTAGGGCTTTTTCTTGATATTTCAACGCTCGATAAGCGTACCACTGCTTTTGAAACCCTAAACGATGTATTGCTTCTTTGAAATGACGAAAAGGTTTTCGAAGTGATAAAGAATAGAGAAGTTCGTCGTGAATTGAACTTTCTGTCTCAAAAACTGCAAAAGATTCCATCATAGCATATTCATTGATTTCAAAAGTATCTGGTAAGGAAATAATTTTAGATTCTTGCTCTAAATGTGCTTCAAAATCGTCTATATCATCATATTCCTCGTCTGGAAATTCATCACTCCAATAGAAAAGTTCTCCTGTATCTGGATTTAGAAATCCTTGAGTATCTTGATTGATACTTTCTAAGGCTATGATGATTTCTTCAAGTTTAATTTTCATAAATGTTTATTACTTCCTAGACTCTTTAATATTTTTAGTTCAACTTCCTTTATTTTGTCAGAGGTAAATAATTTAATATATTTTTTAGATTTTTTAGCAAATTGATTCCTTTTCAATCTTTCAATATCCTGAATACTAGTGCCCTCTCTAACAATAATTTCCGTTGTGGATTTTTGAAAAGCAAAGGCATTAAATAAATCAGTACTAAAGCTTTTAGACCTATTTCTCCAATCTATATCTATCATATTGACACATATCATCAGCTATTGGGGAGACAAAGGGGAAAAGCCTAAAATAGCTTCATCAGGTAAAAAAATCGCTGTGGTAGACTGAATGAGTAAATATCTCCCATTATAGATTTCTTCTTTATTTAATCCACTCGGTTTTATCAAAGCAAATTGTCCATGAAATTCATTCGTGTCAATTATTTTTTCTTGATACTCTTGTTTAACTAATTTTTGCTCTTGTGTTAATTTAAAATGATTTTCTGCGCCATCCATAAAATTGTCTATCCATTATTCTGAACGACTATGTAAGAGGTCATAAACGCTTTTAAAAGTTCCTGAATCATGGAAGAACAATGCTCGGAGGACCTGTTTCTAAATCATAGAGGAGTTTAACCAACTCATAGATAAAATCAAAATCCACATAACGTTCAATGTCCCGTAAATAGTGCTCTTTGGGCATTACGTCATCCAACATAGCCAATTATACCATTTTTAAGTATCAAAAAAAACAAAGCAAGAGGCTTTGTCTACAGTCTGAGATCAGTACCAATGGTCTTCAAGCTATTTTATTTATTTAAAATATTTGTAATTTTATCTTCCAGTAAAAAATATTCTTCACCGTAGATTGCTGCTATATTTTCTTCTCCACTTGATATTATTGCTTTTCTATCTTCAGAGTTAATGACTATATTATATTTATCCAGCAATTCTTCAAATCCTTCCAATATTTCATATGCTAATTCTCGATTTTTTTCCATTCGTATCCTTTTCGATTTAGTGATAAATAGGCGCGGAATAAAAAGTTTCGTACACTTCATTAGTAAGTGTATTTCCTACTATAAATACTCCATTGACCCCATGTAATCCGCATTGAATAAAAGTACACAATAATGCTGTACGATCCAAATCAATTGCATGCATCCTGATGCTCTGCTTGTTGTCTTTCTCTCTAACTCTAGCGATGTGCCCTAATAACAATGCCCCTGTTCCACAACATGGGTCTGAGACTGTTTCTTGTATATTTGATGTCGTATTTACAAGCTCACTCATTAATTGGGCTATATATTCTGGAGTAAAGACTTGCCCATCTTTATTTTCCGTTAGACTTGCAACTCCAGTCAATTGACCTAACCAATCTTTGGTTTGTCTTTCATGAAGTTCCCCTAAAATTTCTAAGGCCTTGGTAAATAAACCTATTTGTTTTTCACTATATTTTTTTTTATTTCTGTTATTCTTTCATAGATTTCACTTACTCGACGTAGATTTGCTCCATTAACCAATGCCATTGTATAGGCAGATAAATTAACCCAGTCAGCAACTACATTATTTAGATTTAAACGTCCCTTATCTGTGGCTTATTTCAAACAATCTACAAGTGGTACAAGTTTAGCTTCCACGTTTCTTCTAGCTTTTACCATAATGCCTCCCTTTCATCTATATAATAATTATCTCATCAAAAAAAAAGAGTCGTGAAACTCTTTTCTTTTTACCTATCTATTTCACAACTTTAGAAATGATATTGCTTGCTTTTTTATCAGAATAGGGTCCCACATACTCTTTTAACGCAGCTCTAATACACTCTCTAGTGTACTCTTTCATTTGTTCTGTGGTATGGAGATTTGCTTTTTCAACAATATTAGCTTCATTTAAAAAGTGTTCAAATTTAAAGTTTAATACTGATTCAACTAAGGCTATTGCTTCATCTGTATTTTTTATTGAAGTAGGACACCAATATGCAATCTCCCCCTCATACTTCTTCATATGTGGATGTTTTTCGATATTATATGTCTCTGACAAGGAATACACCTCACCAGTAGTTAGACTTTTCATCATTTTTCTTACTACATAAGTTGATTTATCATGAGAACAAGAAAAACCTTCAAATTTTCTAAAGTAACTATCAAATAGCGACTCTAATATATTTATATGGCTAGTCAGCAAGTTCTTATGATATTCTTTAATATCGGTTTGACCTAGTATTGCTGAAAATAACTTCTGAAAATCTTCACTTTTAATTTCTTGTTTAGTCATTTTTCATGTCCTCCTCAAAGAACTTTTTCATAATTTCCTTAGCCATATTTCCGTCCGTTTTATATGTAAGGTAATTTAGTACTTTAAGCACTTTCGCTTTTGCATGCTCATCCATTTGTTCTGGGGTGTAGAGCTTTAAATCTTCTTTATCTGTTTTTAATAGCTCTTCGGAACTATACGATTGGATAGCAGGTACTACCTTTGATTCATCATCTGTGCCCCAAACTTGGCCCCTTACTGCTGGTTCAATTGTGTTTAAATTCATTTATTCTCTCCTTTTTACTTTTTTATTATCAATGATGATGATTTCTTGCTCTCCTCTACGTGTAAAATATGCTAAAACATCTGATTTTTTCACTTTATAAGTCGTAACTTCACTTGAACCACGTTCACGCGCAAAACGTTCTGCAATCTTTTTATCAAGCGTATATGCAATCCAATCTAACTCATTTTCACGGTGAGCACGATAAACTGTCAATTTATTTGGCAATTTTTTTAATGCTGATAATTCATCAGGTTTCATCAAGCTAATACTTTTATTTCCTCGATTACTACTAAATAACTCCTTCCAAAGTTCCAACTCTGAAAATCCTGAATAACTAACCCATAGGGTGGAGAGCATAAACCAGTAAGCATAATCTGATAGATCATTACATATCTCTTTAAACTTCACAATAGCAAGAGGTGTGCCCTCATAAGGTAGTAGATTTTGAATGATTAAATTATCCGTTTGATTGGGAACAAAAGCTGTAGATATATTTCTTGCACTAATACTACTTCTCATCTTAGATATCCTTCCGTTCTGTAATTTCAAAATATTTACTTATAAAATCTTTTAAATCCCAGTAATTAGAACCATTGAATTTATATCCCAAATTTGTTTCAATCATCATAACCATTCGCCATTGCTTTACTGAACCAAAACCATAAAGTTTTGCCTGTTTTTCACCAAAATCTTGTTTTTCTCTTTCAGTTAATTGGTGGACAATTACTTGCTCCCCTCGTTTAAATTTGTATGAATCGTTAACTCTCATATTAGGTCCTTTCTTTACTCACTATCTTGTGCGCGTGTATATTCATTCAATACTACTCCCTTCATAACCAATCTACTGCTGGTCTCTTATTAGACTCACCGCTAAATATCTCACCAAAGCATTCATAAAATTCTTCAACGGCAGTATTATATCTCTCACTATAAAATTCGATTGCCCCTTGTGACTTATTATTAATAGACAACCACATATTCGCATCTAGTGCGGTTTTCAAATATTGAAGTAAAGGTTCATGAGCGATCCATGATTTCCCAATCTCAAGCGTCGTTTGAGTTTTACCTCCCATTCCTGTCAGTGGAGCAATTTTACCTACCATATCATTTAGCTCATACGCTCGTAATTTTTCGGCCTTATTCATCATTTCCTCCAATCGCTGCGAGTGCCTTTTTCAATCCCTCAAGATAAGCTTGACGAGTATTAGCACCATAAGATGACATTCCATATTTATCTAGATATTTATCTAGATATTTTTCTATTGATTCTATCTCTTCTATCAGTTCCTTTTTCGCAGTGTTAAACTGTTCTTGGAGGTTTTCAACCATAATTTTGTCAGTGGTACCAGGTAGATTTTCACCGTATCTGAGTTTTTCTTTCAAATATTCTTGTACTGTGATTGCTACACCATTAGGCATCATCACTTTATTATTACTTTTGATACCCATACCGCTTAATATTACAAGCGCTTCATGATAAACATTCTCTTTTTCTTGTGCCATTTTAAAGCTCCTCATTCAACACTAGGTCCACTACATTATCTGTTTGAACTGCCTGACAGATTCCCCACGAAGTGTCTTCTCCTGATACTACTACCAAATTATCTTGCGGCAGTTTTTCAAGGATTTCAATCAATTGTGCTACCTTTAAATTTTTCATATAATCATCTCCATATTTCTGGTTTTTAGGTAATAACTTTCTACTCTACTCAGGATAGCTGTAACTATAGTTATTATACCGTCAGCTTAAAATCATCGTGATAGAATTTCTTTTTTCAAATGTACTTGACGATTGGATCATTTCATAAGTTATTTAAAACAAAAAACCAATATTATATTGGTTTTTTCTTGTCTCCAATCTTTGCGAGTGCTTTTTGTGCTTTCAAAGCATCTTCTGAAAAATCTTCCCAATGAAAACATCCATTTCTAAAAGGTACTTTCGTTTTAGAAATGGATGTCAGTGCTTCAACTGTAGTGCCAAGCTGTTCTTGGAGTTTTTCAATATCATCACGTAAAGACTGTACATATTTTGCCTCTTCAAGTTCTTCGAGTTCAATTTCTCGTTTACTTAACATTTTAGGTAAATTGCTCACTCTTCTTCCTCTGCTTCTAATGCTGCATTCTCAGCTAGTACAACATCAATATTCTTTCCGGTCACTTTTTCGATATAATCAACTGCAAGTTTATGAGTTTTAGCTAGGTCCGCAAGCTTTCTGTCTACAAGGTTTCCCACAACAATATCTTGAGTGATATTTGCTGCTACACTTGCTTCAATTAAAGTTTGAATACAACTCTCTAATTCTTCTTGGAGTTTTTCAACCGAAAGTTTGTCAGCGGTGGAAGGAATTTCAGAAGCTTGTTTTAAACCTTTTTCAACTAGTCCTGTTAGTTCATCAAATGCAGAGTAAACTTCTTTATCTGCGTACTGCTCTTCAAAGCCATCTAATCTATCCCTTGTATTTTCAAGCGTTCTACGATAGATGCGCTCTCTCTTAGTTTCAGTCATTCCGCCACCTCAATTCCAAGAATCACATAACCGTCAGGCAATCTGTCAGTAGAGAAATAGTCGTTCAAAACCTTGTTGATTGTCTTTATGTAAATTTCTTGACAACTATTGGTCCATTTACTTGCTTGAGGAATTCCATGCATGACATTCAGAATCTTAACATTAAATTTGTCGGCCTTTCTCTTTGTTGTATGAACCCATTTTTTCTTATTTTTATTCCAACGAACATAGTTACCATTTCTGTAAGCTATCAATTTCAAATTATCTCTTAATCTAAAATCGCGGTCATTCTTGCGAATTTCAAATATTTTCTTACCTGATTTCACATCATTAAAATACTTGATGTCTAGTTTTAATTCGTGTGTTTTCATTTAATCATCTCCATATTTCTTGTCAATCCAATGCCAGATTATGGCAGCAACTATTATCGAAATCGTTATTATCGTGCGCGAGATTACTGTATCAGTCATTTTGGTACTCCTTTTCATACCATTTTTTAAAGTCTTCATCAGTTGCCTCACCCTCCCATGGACAGCGAACTTCTGTATCAAACCACCAACCTTCATGCCACTGCTTGAGCGTCATCTCATAGTGTGAAGCATTTTCCATACCATCAAATTCGGGGGATCGTTTGCACCGCCTATCTATCCAGCGTTCATATTCTAGTTCACAATCCCAATTTCCTATAGCTTGATTGTAATTTTCAGCAAAAACAATCACTCCGCCGGCTTCATCTCTACCTTCAACTGATAAATAATATGCTTTCATTCTCCGCCCTCTGTACATTTATCGCAAACTGGATATTGTCCTACTCCTAACTCAATTGGTTCAACTTGTCTTTCGCATATATAGCAATTTGTTTTTAACATTAGTCTTCCTCCGATTTAATCTGTTCGTAGCTCCCAGTTTCCATGTTGTTGATTTCTGCTTTAGAGAATGTATTTTTATATAATCTAGCTTCTTGTTCATCAGTAGCGATATATTGCATATCAAATTCTCTGAATCGCTCTCCTACATGTTTTCCAGTTACATTAAAAGATTGTTCTAGCACTAAATTTAACCCTGTCATCTTATTCTTCAAATAGAACAGCTGCGGTTTATAGCCTCCATTCAAAAACATCGTGATGAAAGCTCTTTTATTAAAAGAATTTGATAAGTGCACTGCTGTTGTTTTATGTAACAAAAAACCAATAGAAATATTGGCTTTTAATCTTTTATCAAATCACGCGCACATACACCGTAGTAATAAACAAGTGACTCTCTTAAAGTAATTATCAAGTCACCAGTAGATATTAGATCTACTCTTCTATCACTTTTATAATTTCACCTCCAATGGCTTTACTTGCCAAGTAAATGATAGAAATATTATATGAGTTATTTTCTCTATTAAACCACTTATAAAATGGGTCTTCTAAATTATAATGAACAAAAATCGTTTGTATCATCAGAGAATTGGCATTATTTTGTAACTCAGTATAGCTATTAAATACGCTGTCCAATATTTCTGCTATATTTTTCGGAATCATAAGCTTTGCCGGCTCAACAATAACTAAATCTCCATCCTCAATTTTTATTGTTCCAAGATATGGTAAAACATCATTTAATTTAACAATTTGGAGCTATACTATAAAAGTGGACAGAAAAACGTATGTTATAATCTGTTTAATAAACACTAAAAAGGAAAGCTTTCTATGCCTAAATTCAAAAGATATGATGATGAGTTTAAAAAATCTCTCGTCGACTTACACATCGCTGGTAAAACACAGTCAGACCTCTGCCGAGACTATGGCGTTTCAGGTTCTGCGCTCTCTAAATGGGTTAAACAATTTTCTGAGGTGAAACTTGAAGATAATTCAGTGCTTACCGCAAAACAAATTCAGGAACTTCAAAAAAGAAATGCCCAATTAGAAGAGGAGAATCTTATCTTAAAAAAAGCAAGTGCCATATTCATGCAAAACTCCAAGTAAAGATACAAGCTATTTATCGGTTGCGATTTGAACACACGACAGTTACCCTCTGTCGTGTTTTACGTGTCAATCGTTCCACCTACTATAATTTCATTAACAAGAAGCCTTCTAAACGTGAAATAGACAATCAGCGCTTTAGGAAAATCCTCCTTGAAATTTATATGAAAGCCAAGAAAAGAATTGGTACAAGAGCTTTTAAAATCATACTTCTGCGTGATTATGGCATCAATATTTCTGAAGGACGTATTTATCGACTTCTAAAATCAATGAACCTCCCAAAAATGTCAACGACTAAACCTCGTTTCAAATCAAGAAAACCGCCTGAATTTACTTCTGAAAACTTGCTTAAACAACAATTTAATCCTAAAGCTCCTAATCAAGTGTGGTCCACTGACTTCACTTATATTTCTATTGGCCATAAGCGTCACGTTTACCTCTGTGCTATTCTTGACCTCTACTCCAGAAAATGTATTGCTTGGAAAATCAGTGATAAAATCGATGCTAAATTAGCCTGTGATACTCTACAATTCGCGATTGATACAAGAAGACCAACTGAACCCATTCTTTTTCATTCTGACCAAGGCAGTCAGTTTAAATCACAACAATTTCGAAAGCTTTTGGATGAACATCAGTTAATGCCGTCTTATTCTAAACCAGGATATCCGTATGACAATGCGGTCACTGAGGTCTTTTTCAAGTATCTTAAACAACGTGAAATCAATCGAAGAACTTTCCACTCCATTGAGGAGGTGAGATTATCTTGCTTTGAATATATCGAACAATTTTATAATAACTATAATCCGCATTCTGCTAATAATGGACTAACTCCAAATCAGAAAGAACGAGAATATTTTAAAAAATAATTTCCATTTTCGTGTCTAATTATTTGACATTAGTCCAAACAAATCAATAGTTTGTTGTAACTCTTTATCTTAATTTACACTCTATATTATTAGGCTCACGCGCGTGATACCTTAATTAAGTATCTCAGACTTCAAAAATACTAACCAATGAGTATATTTCCCATTTTTATTTTTGGGTCTTTTCTGTCCAATGATTGGCTGACTTGGAAAGAATGGCTTTAACTTTGCTAACGGAATATCACTATCGTTCCACTTAAAAATTAATGTTCCATTTAACTTTAAAACTCTCCATGCTTCAGAGAAGCCAAGCTTTATATCATTTTCCCAATTCTCTTTGTTAAGTCGCCCATATTTCGCTTTCAACCACGAGTTATCTCCAGCATGTATTAAATGAGGTGGGTCAAAGATAACCTGGTAGAAAGAATTATCTTCAAAAGGCAAACATCTAAAGTCCGTAAGCCTGTCTGGCTTAACTTCTGTTGTTCTCGGATTTCCACGGTCAAAATTAGTGTAAGTTCCTTCGCGAATATCACAGTATTCTACATTGGGATTGTTTTTATCAAAGTAAAACATTTTTGAACCGCAGCACATGTCTAATATTGGTTTCATTGATTATCCCCCTATTCGTTATTATCAAGTACTTATATTTTAAATGCTGCTGCAATTTGTTATGGTAGAACCTCTTTTTAATAATGTAAATATAAAAGGCACTCCTTATCAAGAGTACCTTATTTATTATGTTCATTATTTCTAGTTTATTGGTCCCCAATCACTTTCCCTGTTTCAATCAATTCAAGTCTACATTTAGTATTCAAACGACCTATATAGACTTTTTCTTCCTCATTTTTCAACTGTTCTTTCAATAGTTTCTATATTAATAATATCTTGGGGAAAAAAGAACGTGAAACTTTATCTTTCACGCGCCTTATTTTAATAATATAATACTTCTAATCATGACTCATTGTTTTCTTTGTAAAATTTTTTAAAGTTACTTTTTTTATTTGATGACTGTGACTCTGAACTACTTATACTATTTTTTAGCTTATCTCTCAAGTTGATTCTCTTATTTATCATTTTACCCGATTTATCATATGCAAATATACCTATATCCTCACTCTTTATTTGCGGTGCCGGAAACTTAAAGTGTTGTTCAAATTCAAAATCTCTTTTATCTCCAAAAAAATCAGTTCCGACTAATTCTATTCCCAAACCTAGCCCTCTATATGTGTAAATACTATTGACTAATATCATAACTAATTCTTCTGAATCTATTTGTGCTCTTAATATACCGATATAGTTTAGATATAATTCTTCATCAATGATCTTTTCTTCTAATTTTTTATTTAGATTCTTTATAATCCTATGTAGTACTTTGAAATAGGAACTTACTTCATAGTAAACCGAATCGAACTGGTCATTAATAATATAGTCCACTCTAAAATCTCTCTCTTTTTTGCGAATGTCTTCTGTAATAGGAGTAATTACACAATTATGTGTTCTTCTTGAAAAAAGGTAATAATTATATAAACTTTCTGTTGGATTAGAAGCTGAAAGACTGTATCCTTCGTTGAATCTATCAGTAAATCCATCCTGAACAATAACTTTTTCATAAAATTCTGGCACTATGTCCTTAATCTTGTTTTGCTGTTTGCTAAAGATGTCAACTAATCCATAAAAATCTCTATTAACATCGTCAATATTCTTTCTTTCAAGAGATACTCTTTGTACAGTGACAGTATTTTTAAGAACAATAAATGACAAAATAGGAGAAATTAAAGATATTAATATCTTTAAGAATTCACTCCGACTTAGGTTCATTTGCGATGGGTTAGCTTTATTATGAACCATATGTGTATACCCTTTGGCTATTAATGGCAAGTTTATTACTGCTATAATAATAACGAAAGCAACTACAACGCCAAAGATTATCCAGGGAGACCAATCAATAACTTCATTCTTTTTATTTTTTTTATACATACTTCGCCTCATCTTTTCTAAATATGCGCGTGGTTCATCTATTTTCTTAGCAATGAACAATTCAACTCTTTAACCGTCAATCTTCCCTCTAATATTAGCTTATGCATTAAGTTTTTTCCGTGGTCAGGATTTGATTTGAAGGTTTCCCCATAATGTTTTAAAAGCTTTGATACAGCATGGTAATTTTCAGCAATTATTTTGGACTTTTTACTTAGATCATAAATATGAAAGTAGAAAAATAATTTTGTATTAGACTTATATAAGTCTAACCCATCAAAGATAGATTGAAAGTAAGAATAGTCTGCCTCACCTAATGAATGACCAAAAAACTTGATACAATCAAATTCTTGCGAGAAATCTATACGTTCTTTAACTTGACTATGAGAGAGTAAGCGATATGTTTTGGTAAACTCTAGTAAATCATCATCTACCTCATGACCATCAATTCCTAGAATAGTATTTTCTTCTCCAATACTTCCATGGATATTTTGAATTTGATGTGCCTTAGCACCACTAGATACTGGAGTATAGTTAAATGTGAAAAAATCAGCAGCATATTTTCCACTGCTCATCAATTTATTTCTTTCCTCAAATTTATCGTTTCGCTCGTCATCATCTGCGAATAATAAGTCATTACGATATTCAGCCAAAGATAAACTAACAGCAAGCTTTTTATTATTTTCCAAATAAGTCTCATCAATCTGAGTGCTTAAGTAAGAGGATAATTCGTTCTCGAAATCTGAGACCTCTTTTATCAAGTACTCATAGCAGACTGATGTAACTAATGAGTCATTTTCTGTATTAAAAATCTTAATCGTACCATCCCTATTATATTTAGATTCAAGATTTTCCATCACAAATGGTACCAACTCGCTTGATTGTTCAACAGGATGACATGTTTTTATTTTTTTTAGCAATTCAAGTAAATTAGATTCAACATCTGCCCAGTTTGGATTATTGTTCATAGTGCTATGAGCGTAATGAATAAGAGCATTATAGTCTCTATCAATGTTTGTTGTTTTATAAAAATCAGAGTATTGAGATTTTAAACCACAAGTCAAGTCAAAACCATTTCCCAAGACTATTAGCTGCTTCACTTTTCTATTGTCTGTTGTATCTACCAAAATAAACTCCACCTAATCCTAATTTAAATGCTGCTGCGCGTGACATTCTTCTAATTAATTTAACCATAAGCATGTGAAAACTTCAACAATTTATAAAATCTAATACTGCGTGAAATAAGAAAAAGAGAGCAATCACTCTCTTTTTCTAAATCTATTTTTATTTTTGCATTGTCAGACTTATTTTATCTACTTCGCAAATCCGTTATTTACTGTTCTTTTTGAGATTATTTTTTTTGGTTGCTTCAGTAAATAATTTTTCAAAATTCTCTAGAGAAAGCTTATCTATGCTTCTAACTCTTCGCTTAAGCTCAGAAACGGTTGTATAAGAGAGGTTACAATTCTTTGCTACCTTAGACACACTATTTTCTTCTAAGTAAGTATTAACGAGGACTTTTTGATAATTTAAACTGTTTAATTTGTTTTCTAGTGCATAGAAGTCTCGACTTACTCCAGCTAAATCTTCAAACATTTCTTTATAGATATCACATGATGTCTTATCAAAATCAACATATATAGGATTTACTAGACGGACTCGTCGTTTTCCAAAAAAGAATTCTTCTTGAACCTTTATAGAGTTAACATTATGTTCTATATTTTTCCAAAAAATAGAATCTGATTTCATAAAATATTACCTCGTCTTTTCTTTTTAAACATTTTTTTCCTTACCTTTAAAATTACTTACTGTTTCTATCCCATTGAATAAATTGAATGATACAATTGATCGCCATTGAAATTAACATTATCCAAAAATTATTCATTATGGCACCTATGAACGTTAAAATGATAATCGGTATTTCAAGTCGTAGAAAATATTCGATGTATTTTTTCTTCATAGCAGTTACGCGCTCCTATTCTCATTTTTATTTTCACATAGCTCGGGTAAGTTAGCCTGAACAAGTGCTTTGGCACATTGTGGGACAACCATATTACCAATCCTTGCCGTTTGGACTGCTTTACTCACTCGTTTACCTTCGGGATTACGGTCAATAATATATTCTTCTGGGAGTCCTTGGGCTTTTGCTAACTCATGCGGTTGCAACATTCTCATTGTGATGTCCACAATTTGATAGTCCTGATTTTCAATCCGAATGAGTCCAAAGCGGTCTTTGGTTGGGATTGTATGTAATGGGGCCTCTAAACTTTGGCCTGTATCTGTTCCATAGTATTTGATAAGGAACGCTTCAACTAAGGCATGGTGATCAACTTGGGTAATAGTATCTGTTGGATTTCTAACATCAATCCCGGCACCTTGATAATTTCCTCCATAGTGTTTACAAAGAAATGCTGACATGACTCCTTGATGAACACTTTGAGCTGTCACTGTACCTAAGGGGGCTTCAACTGCTGTTCCTGTGGATTGAGAATAATCTTCTTTTATCCAGCTGGCTTGAACAAGCATTTGATTTCCACCAGTTGTGATTGTTTTTAATGGGTCTGTTACTGCTGAACCTGTATGACCAGTATTATTGACCATGATTGTTGGTGTTACCAGACAATGTTCTGCTTTAGTGGTAATTGTTGTCAGTGGCTGGTCGAGTGAGTAGGAAAGACGGTCTCCGCCAAATCCAGTTTGACCAATCCGAACAACAAATGGCTTAGGGGTATCAATCACAAATTTCTTAAGTCCTCTGGCAATTCGATCCATTGTATTTTTGGCCAATGGTTTTTTTCTGTTAAAAATAGAATTACCTGGTAAAGACCAATCAATACATTCCGCTGCCGAATGGTAGGGCTGTTTTAATTTTGATAAAACTTCAAGTGTATCTTTTGGACCATGAGTAGGTTCAGGCCACACAATCGGTTGACCATCAGAACGAGCAATCAAAAAGAATCGTTTTCTAGTGGTAGGTGCTCCATAGTCACAAGCTCTTAATTCTTTGTACTCTACAACATAACCACAAGATTCTAATTCACTGACAAATTTTTCAAACGTCTCACCTTTATGTGCTGGGTCTGGGTAAAGTCCTTTCTCTGTTTTTACGAGAGGTCCCCAACTTTTGAATTCTTCTACGTTCTCTAAAATTATCACTCTTGGCTTTACCGCTTTAGCCCATCGAACAGCAACCCATGCAAGACCTCTAATTTTCTTTGAAACGGGCGTTCCCCCTTTGGCCTTTGAGAAGTGTTTGCAATCGGGCGAAAACCAGGCTAATGCGACTGGCTTTCCTTGCGTCGCTTCTTTTGGATTAACATCAAAGACATCTTCGCAATAATGGCGAGTAGTTGGATGATTCACTTTATGCATCGCAATGGCATCAGGGTCATGATTAATTGCGATATCAACCGAACGTCCGATTGCCATCTCAATTCCCGTTGAAGCCCCTCCACCTCCTGCAAAGTTATCTACTACTAATTCAATTTCGCTCATAATTTATCCTTTCACGATATGCTTATTTATGGTTGTATTATCCCATAGAAAAGAAGGAGAACGTGACATTCCCCTTCTTCATTCACCCTATTTTTCTTCTTCACAAGTTCACAATCTATTCATCCAATAAAAAATTCCTTAAATCTATAAAAAAACACCCTTAAACCACCGATAGTTAAAACCTGTCAACCTTTGGTATGATTATACTAACTCCTGTTTTCAATTTTTTGCTAAGAGCGCCGCTATTTTCTGATTCAAAAAATTATTTTTCGCTCTTAAGTAATTAAGAACGGCTTTAAATTAGCTTTTATCTAATGATAATAAAAAATAATCGGTGAAAAATAAGAGCGTGTTTAACTATTCACATGCTCGCTCTTAAACACGCTTTAACTCCCTTATTTCCTCAAAATATCATCATAAATTATAATTTCTTCTTAAAAATAAGAGCGTGTTGATATGTTCACAATAAAACCCTATTTTTCGCTCTTAAACCATTAAGAACGGCATAATACCAGTTTATTCTATTGTTTCTAAGTCTATTTTTATGAAATGATTAAGAGCGGAAGACAAACTTCAAGGATTTCGCTCTTAAAGTTTGTTAAAGTAAGGAAAACAAAGGTTTTATTAATAGTTTTCTCTAATTTTGTGGAAAAAATAAAAGGAGCCATAATTTATTTATTATGACTCGCTCTTAGCATGGGGATAAATGTCTGAAAATAGGCAATATGGGTTAAAAATGAATGATTATTGATTAATTCATCTGTGAATTCTTTTACTATCTCTACAAATTTTTTGTGAATTTTTTGTACGCTCTTAGCTCCTATCATATTCCTTTTACAATGCTACTTTTATCCCTTTTATTTGGCTAAATTAGCAAATGGATTATTTTGAACTTTCACATGAGGCTTTGTTTCATTTTCTTCAATTACTTCATTTTCTGGTTGTAAATTCTCTTGTATTTGTTCAGGTTTTGTCTGAGTTTCTCTTGTATTCTCTGGAACAACCGGTTGACCCAAAGTTTCTAATCTTAATGGACTTCTACCCTCTTTAGCTGTTTTAGTTATGATTGCACGACAAAGGATTTTTAAATCAAAACTTTCATCTTCTAATATCTTTTCAGCTTTATCAGCCAGGTCTTTATCCATATAAAAACTTATTCTTCTACTTACCATCTCTTTCTCCTTATATTAATTATACCACTACGTACTATTATATCCCAAGATTAACCATATCGTGATATAACATCCCGTTTCATCCTAAAGTTTTTTGAATATCTATTTTTCAACTTTTCGGGTAGCTATATCGGGTTATTATAGCACGTTCTAGTTCGTTAACCGCTCTAAATATCCCGTTTATTTCTTAGGTTAATATATATAAATTAATTACGTCCCTTTACGTACCACACTAAACCACAACATCCCAAAACATCCTTTTTTGATTAATATAAAATAAAAAGTTACCTTTTTTAAAAAGGTAACTTCTTATCTATTAATTTTTATTAAACGTTATAGGAATCCTTTCTTCATTAGCAGTTTTTGTGACTACGATTTTTAAAAAATCTTTCATTTCTAAACCTTCGTATTTTAAAACTTGTTCTGCTTTTTTAAATATCTCATCTGTTACTGGTAATTCTGGAGCTATACTATAAAAGTGGACAGAAAATTGTGTGTTATAATCTGTCTATTAAGACACAAAAATGAAAGGACTTTTATGTCAGGTTTTAAACGTTACGACGAGGACTTCAAACAATCGCT
>Ga0308156_1000505_pt1 | contig 77086 bp, 56 predicted proteins | sample PhyAR2_FD_201041 | JGI IMG/M metagenome (GOLD analysis project Ga0308156, IMG submission 201041) | Phyllosphere microbial communities from UC Gill Tract Community Farm, Albany, California, United States - DLSL A.R2 | ecosystem: Host-associated > Plants > Phyllosphere > Unclassified | place: USA... | reverse complement strand
TCAGAATTCTTTTTTTATATCTCTGATCTTGGACCAATTGAACGAATTGCTTGAATTTGTTCATGACTTTCGACTTTCGTCTGTCTACTCGTCACGCTTACATGATTGTGTTTTCTTAAAGAACTTTCTGCGCTTCAACTTCCGTATCCGCTATATTCCGATGGCATTGCGCCTCTCTTTATCTTTTTTGTTTTCCCTCCGTTTCCGTTGGGACTGCAAAGGTAGAAATCTTTTTTGAACTTCCAAAAACTTTCTGAAGTTTTTTTCTTTTCTCTTTTTCGATTTCCGCGTTTAACTCGCGTTAAACCCTTCTTTTTTCATTGGTTTCTTCTTTCGAGGTAACCGTCCCTCCCTTGCGGAGTGGTGCAAAGATAGGGAGTTTTCGAGCATACTTCCAAGCCTTTTGTTTTATTTTCTTTCAATATATCCCTAACTCGCTGTCAGGATGGGAGATTCTTTTTGGTTTTTAGCCGGGGGGGCTGCAGAGGAAGGCGAAAAAAGCTGATCACAGGACTGCCGAATAACCCGTTTCATAGCTGTACTTTCTTATCCTTTTAGTTAGGGTTTAGTTAGGGTTTGTTTAGGTTTAGTTTAGGTATAGTATAGGTAAGACCTAAACTAAACCTAATTTAATACTAGGTTATAAATAAACAAAAACTACACTAAGGGATAAGAAGTCCAGAGCTCTTCCCCGCCTAGGGGGAAACCGGGGGGCAGCGAAGGGATAAAGCTCCGGCTGCAGGTAAGAGCCTGTGGAAACCTCCGTTCCCCTCTGCACCTGCTCCCTGCTAGGGTCCGGGCGGGGTTGGAACAGCTTCGGGGCACGTTCGGGACAGCCTGTGGACAGGTTTGGTCTGCTAGCGTGCTGCGTCCGTGTTCCCTCCGCGTTGTCTAAGACCTTACCCTGTACTCACCCCGCTGCCATCACGAACGAACCCTGTTCCGAGAGCGAACACGCCCTCTGGATGACCCGACCAGGGGCCAACGCCGGCCCGAACCGCAGCCGAAGCACGAAGACAACTCGGTATATTCGGTATATATAGCTATAACCACATAAAAAGAAGTCGAGACTAGCATCGGACTGGGAATGCCCTAATTTAACGATGCAACGGAGCAATCCTTGCTTCGCTCACAGCATAGGTTTAAGGCCATATATAAGTATTATTTATTATCCGCAATATACACTGAATCCGTGATGAGTCCGAGGTGAGTCCGTGTTGAGTCCGACTCTGGCATGGAATCAGGTTACGCTCAAGATAGACACACCCTGCTCTCAGGGCGAAGCTAAGCTCTAGTTAAGCCCTTGCTAAGCCCATTCAAAGCTGATTCAAATGTGGATTAAGACCGAAACCGGGCCCAACCGCAGCCGGGGTCCTGCCCTAGAAGTACCGAAAAATAACCGAAAAACACCAAACACTCGGACTCGCGTGTTATCAGTCAGCCTTTAACTTATGGTTCTTTATGAAGATAAAAGCACTTTTATCTATTTTTTTGTGTAGATTTATCTTCTTAAAATAACCACCAAAGCGATGAGCAGAACTACCCTGAAAGATATAGCCTTGGCCCTCAATATTTCTGTTTCGACGGTTTCCAAAGCATTATCAGACAGCTACGAAATAAGTGAGGCGACTAAAAAGATAGTTCAGGAATATGCCAAAAAGCATAATTTCCATCCAAATAAGTTAGCGCGAAGCTTGAAAATAGGAAAATCCAATACCATAGGGGTTATTGTATCCAATATTAGCAATACATTCGTTTCACAAATCCTGGATGGAATTCAAATAGCCTCTCAGCAGACAGTATTTGATGTTATTTTCATGCAAAGTCGGGAAGACGAACGGATTGAAAAAAATTGTATTGACGTTTTGCGCATGCGCGGCATTGATGGCTTAATGATATCTCCGGTCTCCTCGGATTCAAACATTGATGAATTGAAAGCATTAATCAAATCGCAGATACCTGTTGTTATTTTTGACCGCATCAATCACCAGCTTGATACATTCAAAGTTGGGGTCAATAATTTTCAAGGCGCATATAACGCTACAAAACATCTCATCGAACAAGGCAAAAAAAATATTTTACATATCACCGGAAAGAACTTAGGTGTTGCAGCCGAACGATTAAATGGCTTCAAATCGGCTCTATCAGATGCGGGTATTTCGTTCAATAGCAACCATTATATTGAATGCAGCCTTAACAATACCACCGATATAGATCGAACGATAAAAGAAATTTTACTTCGGGAATATATTGAGAACAAAAATATCGATGCAATTTTTGGTGCAACAGATGTTATTACAACCAGAACATTGGGCATTTTAGCTGACTTGCATATTAAGGTCCCGTCCCAGGTTGCCGTTATTGGTTTTTCAAATACGCAAATTGCCGCCTCGTTAAATCCGGCGCTATCCACAGTTGTACAGCCAGCTACCGAAATCGGTGAATTGGCAACAAATAAACTAATTGCCACCATCAACCAAACGAGACCAATACATGAATTTGAAACGATAGAACTTCCAACACAGCTCATTATTCGCAAATCTTCTTTGTAATTTTTGTTATTATAAGAGGCTATATCATTCACTAAAATACACTTTTGGAAGTCAGAATTAGATTTTGTGGGTGCATTATCAGATTTAATTTTTGAGTAAGATTGCAGCATTTTATTTGGAGACAAAATCAAAAAATGACTTTTGATACAGCCTCATTTAAAAATAAAAACAGCCGGAAAACAGGAAGAACAATGCTTCCAATTTTCCGGCTATTTTGTATAAACGTTCCAGCCGAACGTTATAAATCGTTGCTTAAACTTGTCCTTTTAGTATTATTCACCTACAATACCATATTCCAGGCCTCGCAATTCTGCAAGCCCTCTCAATCTTCCAATAGCAGAATATCCTGGATTTGTCACTTTATTCAGATCATCCAGCATCTGATGACCGTGATCCGGTCTGAATGGGATAACTGTAGATCTCAATTGATTTTCAGCGACCAAGATTTTCATAATTTTATACATATTGACATCACCATCCAAATGGTCTGCCTCATAAAAACTTCCAATCGCATCTTTCTTCACATTTCGCAAGTGAACAAAGTTCACACGCCCTTTAATCTTTTCTAAGATAGCAGGCAAATCGTTTGTCTGACTAGCACCCAAAGATCCCGTACAAAAACAAACACCATTGAATTGTTGTGGAACTGCATTCAGAAAATATTCAAAGTCCTCACCATTACTAGCAATGCGGGGCAATCCTAAAATAGGGTACGGCGGATCATCAGGGTGAATGGTCATACATAGACCATTCTCCTCACAGGTTGCCGCAATTCCCCGAAGAAAATAAACCAGATTATCTCGCAAGCCATCTTTTCCAATATGCTGATAGGTATCAATGCTTGCTTTCAATGCTTCTAATTCCACACTCTTCTCTCCTGGAATTCCCATTAAGACAACATTTGCCAATTCGTCTTTTTGCTGTTCCGAAATCTCATCAAACCGCAAAGATGCCCGTTTAACAATATCTTCGGGATACTCCGTGCGAGCGGCATCTCGTTTTAATATAAATATGTCGAAGAGTGCCAAATCAATCCAATCAAAGTACAGTGCTTTTGAACCATCCGCCATGGTTAAGTCCAGTTGCGTACGCGTCCAGTCCAGCACGGGCATAAAATTGTAACAGATTGTTTTGATACCACATTCCGCCAGGTTGGCTAATGTCTCGTTATATTTCTGGAGATACTCATCCACTTTAGCTCCTTTTGTCTTAATCTCCTCGTGCACGGTCACACTTTCCACAACAGACCAGGTAAGACCGGCATCCTCAATAATGCGTTTTCTTTCTTGAATATCAGCAAGTGGCCATACTTCACCATGTGGTATATGATGCAATGCTGTCACAATACCAGTAGCTCCAGCCTGTTTGATATCCTGTAATGATACGGGGTCATTGGGACCGTACCAACGCCAAGTTTGTTCTAATTTTCTCATCTCAAAGTTTAATTAAACGCCACACCATGCATTAAAACCACCATCCACAAAAACGGTCTCCCCTGTTACAAAGGCCGACGCATCGCTCAATAGGTAGATTAAAGTTCCTTTTAATTCACGCGGATCGCCCAAACGGTTATAGGGGGTTCCATTAAGAATACGTTTGGTACGGTCGCTGTAACTTCCGTCTGGATTGATTAATAGATTTTTATTCTGCTTGGTTAGGAAGACACCGGGCGCTATTGCATTGACACGAACTTGATCGCCGTAGCGTTGGGCAAGTTCAGTTGCCATCCATTTTGTATAACCATCGATTCCATGTTTGGCCACAGTATAGCCCAAAACACGTGTAAAAGGACGGCTGGCTGTAAGGGATGAAATATTTACAATGACTCCCTTTCCACTCTCCGCAATCACACGACCGATAATATGGGTAGGAATCATCGTTCCGTAAAGGTTAAGCTCAATGGCTTTAATCGTATCCTGAATATTGCTTGCAAACAGATCTTGATCCGCACCAATGGTTGCCCCGGGAATATTTCCTCCAACGGCGTTTACTAAGGCATCTATCCGGCCCCACTTTTGCAACACTTCATCCTTCGCCCTGGTGACATCCTGTTCGTTCATGATGTCTACTTCAACAAATATAGCTTCGCCGCCTAGGGACTTCACCTGCTGGACACGCTCTGCCCCGACTTGTTCATTACGTCCAAGGATCGCGACTTTAGCTTCTGCCTCGGCCAAAGCCTCCACAAATGCTTCACCTAAAATCCCTGTACCTCCCGTAATAACAACTACCTTATCTTTTAATGAAAATGGATTATTATGCATGTATTTCTATTTCAAATTGGTATTTATTCCCAATTTTATTGATAATAACCTTAATTACAAAAAAAAGTAATTGATTTAATTACGATAACGTTTTAGTTACGTTGCACTATTTATCTTCCCCATCTGTCGTTTCATCGTCAAACAGAATCCGTATGGAAGGTGTGTAGGTATCATTGTGCTGACCGGTTTTATTTGCCCAGAAAAAAGCACATAGAAACACCAATGCCAACAATACACTGCAACCGATCAAAATATACATTATTTCCATAACAACTAGAGTTTACGGCGTTTGGCATACCACCTTGTCATGAGACTTGTGAAGGAGATAATTGTTACCGTGCTTATAGGCATTAAAATCGCGGCAAATAAGGGTGACATCATACCTTGCACTGCAAAGCTCAATCCGACTACATTATATAATAGTGATATACCAAAGCTCATGTGTATAACTTTCACCGCATCCTTACTAAAAGCAAAGAAATCCGGCATTTTTGAAAATGATTCCCCATCCAGTATTGCATCACAGCCCGGAGAGAAGTTATTGATATCATCGCTCACGGCGATACCCAAATCGGCCTTGCGTAATGCACCTGCATCATTCAGACCATCACCGATCATGCAAACATGCTTTCCTTCCTCCTGATAATTTTGAATTGTCTGCAGTTTTTCCATTGGTGATTGGTTGAAAAGCAAACTTGCATTTGATGGGAAAATCAATTGCAGCGCATCCAAGCGCCGATCGTTATCCCCCGAAATCAAATGAAGGTTATAATCCACTTTAAAATCTTCAATCAGAGCCGAAAGACCATCCCGCCAGGATTGCTCCATGGTAAAATATCCTTTTAGCACCCCGTCTATGCGAATAAAGACCACGGAACCATCAGTCTTTACATGACCTATATCCAAAAAGCTGCCACTACCGATTTTAATTTCTTTACCATCTACCGTAGCTTGCATTCCTTTTCCTGGAAATTCCTTAAAATCCTGTGCGGACATACTCGAAGGAACGTCGAGCCACTTAACAATCTCCCGGCTCAACGGATGACTAGAGTTTCTACAAACCGCATTGAGCAGTTTTTTCTCTGTTATTGAAAGGGTGCCTTCAAAATAAATGGAGGTTGCTTTAGGCGATGATATGGTACCCGTCTTATCGAATACCAGCGTATCAATCGTTGCCATCTGTTCGATAGCAGCAGTATTTTTCACGTAGAACTTGTTTCGGTCAAAAATACTTAGCGCCGCCGAAAGGGTAAATGGAGAGCTCAACGCCAACGCACATGGACATGCGATAATCAATACCGCCGTAAAAGCTCCCCAAGCCCTGCTTGCACTTCCGTCAACAGCCCAAAATAGCGCAGCCAATAGTGCTATAGCCAATAAAACAACAGTAAAATATTTACTTATAAAGTTGACAAAAGTCTGAAAATGCTTGTCATAATCTTTATAATTTTCATTATTCCATAATTTGGTCAAATAGGATTGTGAAATAGGTTTGACCACTTCGAGTTCTATCGCCTCCCCTGTCTGACGCCCACCGGCGTAGATAATTTCGCCGAGAGTTTTACTTACGGGGCTTGATTCTCCAGTCACAAAGCTAAAATCTATCGCTGCATCACCTTTTAAAAGCATGGCATCAGCAGGTATGATTTCATTGTTCCGAACCAAAATCCGGTCACCGATATGTACATCTGCCAATTGTACAGGTTTGTCCCCTGACTCGGTCAGCACTGTGACAGCGACAGGAAAATAACTCCGGTAATCACGTTCAAACGAGATATGGTAGTAGGTACGTTGCTGTACCCATTTCCCAATCAATATAAAAAACACAAGGCTACAGAGTGTATCTGTAAAACCTGCCCCAGTCTGTGTGATCACCTCAAAAGCAGATCGCAAAAATAACACGAGAATCCCCAGTGCTAATGGCACATCCAGATTCAGTCGCTTTTGTTTCAGACTCCAATAGGCCGATTTGAAATAATCCGATGCACAATACAATAACACCGGAAGACCAAAGGCAAGGTTTATATACCCAAAGAAATTGGCATATTCCTTCTCAAAATTTCCCATTCCAAAATAATCCGGGAAACTGAATAGCATAGAATTTCCAAAACAGAAACCGGCAACAGCAATTTTTGCGACCAAAGGATTCAGGTTATTTCGATTCCCTTCCTTCACCACATCCTGCAAGGTGATTTTGGGATCATAACCGATATTGACCAGAAGATAAACCAGGTCTTTTAATGGCAGCTCATTGTGATTGAATGTAATGCTTGCCTGTTTCTTCATAAAGTCCACGCGGGACTGCAACACATTGGGATTGAGTCTATATAAATTTTCTAGCAGCCAAATACAGGAACTACAGTGGATAGCCGGAATATAAAAGGTGATGATAGTCATCTTATCATCTTCAAAATCCACTAATTTACCGGCAATCTGTGGTTCATCCAGATAAGAAAAATCTTCTTGCTTGGATTTATTCGATTTACCTGGGTGCTGATTGTAGCGGTAATATTGCTGCATACCACTATTGTTCAGTACTTGGTAGACGGTCTGACATCCTAGACAGCAAAAATCGTGGTGATCGAGCTGGTAGCCCGTTTCTTCAATTTTATCACCACAATGGAAACATTTTTCCGCAGTTTGTGTCTCTTCCTTAAGTGCTGCCATACCTTCGTTTTTAAATTGCCTGACTAAATAATTGATTTTGCGTTTTTGACCGTAACAGTCGCAGATCAAAGGCCATACAGATATTTCTCAAAAAAGAGCGTCCAATTGCGGTACATTGAATAAGGTCGCCCGTTATGGAGACTAAACCATCTGCAACAAGTTCGGATAATTCGTCGATAATCTGCTCATTCAACGGCGCGCCTGTCTGTAACTGCACTTTCCCCTTACACATCATATCCAGGATATAACGTCTGATTAGAAGATCCTCCTCGTTGAGCAAATGTCCCTTTACCACAGGCAATATACCGGCTTCAATTAACTGATGATATTCTTCTACAGTCTTTACATTTTGCGCAAATGCGCCCCATGCATCACTAATGGAAGATACTCCAATACCGATCAGCAGGGGACTAAACCGATCAGCATAGCCCATAAAATTACGGTGTAATCTTTCCTGTTGGAAAGCCATAAATAACTCATCTTCCCTTTTCGCAAAATGATCCATACCAACATCTTCATAGCCATGTGCTAAAATCATTTTTTTCCCGAGATTATAAAGGGCAAGTTTGGCGGCACCGCTAGGCAGATCAGCCTCGGTATAATGCCGTTGACCGGGTTTTATCCAAGGCACGTGCGCATAGCTATAAAAAGAGATCCGGTCTGGACCGAGCCGCATCGACTTTTGAATAGTATCGGCGACGGTCGCAAGCGTCTGCTTGGGCAGTCCGTAAATCAAGTCGAAGTTAATGGACTCAAAGCCGATTTTTCGGGCATTCTGCATCACCTCTTCCACTTCTTCCAAACTCTGATGCCTATTGATTACAAATTGGACAAGCGGATCAAAATCCTGTATTCCCAAGCTCAAACGGCGGAATCCCAAATCAAATAAGGTCTGTAAATGCGTGACCGTTGTATTTGCTGGGTGAGCTTCAAATGAAAATGAGCTATGTGGTGCCACATCTGCATGGGCAAGAATTCCCTCAATCAGCATCCTTAAATTATCCGAATGGAAAAAAGTAGGTGTACCGCCTCCTAAATGTATTTCTGCCAACAGTGGTCTTTCACCATTAAATAAAGCCACATACATCTCCCATTCCTTCAAAAGAGCTGCAATATAAGGCTCTTCGACGCGGTGATTTTTTGTAATACGCGTGTTGCAACCACAGTACGTACAGAGGCTTTCGCAAAAAGGAAGATGGATATACAAGCTCATTCCCTTTTCTTTTGATTGTTCGAAGGTCTGATAGACTTGATCTGTCCAAGCCGTCCGGGAAAACGCTTCATTATCCCAGAAGGGAACAGTGGGATAACTTGTATAACGTGGTGCTGCAACATTATATTTCTGCACCAATTCTTCCATTGTGAGCTGCGATGTAATCATTTTACTTTATTTTTTTAGTACAGTCGTTTAGGCAACAACAGGCTTTACCAACACATTTTTCTATTCCCCATAAGTTGAGATTCCGGACAGTCTGTTCTGCCAGTCCCTTTGGACTCTGATCTTCAAAGGGCGCATTGGCTATCTGAATATTCAGATCTCCAGCCTTCATCAAATCGATATGAGCAGTATCCTTACTTCTGGTCATGATCTTATTGATCCCTAATCCTTTTAAGTTAAGTAGCATACCCTCGTCCAAAATATCGCTCACAGAAATAACTACCGCATCCTTGCCGCGCGCATAATTCTGTGTCTCCGAATTTAATCCATTTGAAATCAAGGTCAAATCGTGCTGCTTGGCATTTGCCAATGCCCAAAACTCTTTTTCAAATGATCTTACATTATATACGACTACTTTCATTCGATTCTACAATCACCAATTAAGGTTTATCCTAACAACAAAAGTAAAGCATACATACGGGCAAAAACATGATGCAGCACCATACCATAAAATGATATCTATCACAATTCGCAAAAAACGTCATGATTTCACCAGCACCTGTTGCGATGAAAGGTTTAAAAAAAAGGCGCGTTCAGAAAAACTGAACACGCCTTTTTTGAGCATATCGATTTTTAAATCCTCACTTGCTAACCGTTACTGCTTCACATCGCGCAGGTTTTTGATCGAATTGATATATATCTTACCTTTTTCTTTGGAAATCAGCTTTTCTTCTTTAAAATCGGAAAGCATACGGGAAACTGTTTCATTTGCCGTGCCGGCAATTGAAGCCAAACCGTCCCGTGTCACGTCAATTGTGCAAGCATTCACTTCATTGATATTGACACCACTTTTTTCAGCAACACTAATCAAAGCATTGGCGACGCGCTTGCGGACAGAATGATAGGCAAAGCCGAGCAATTGTTCTTCCTTTTCACGTAAATCCACCGAAAGAAGTTTAATAAATTTACTGGCTATTGCAGGTTTTTTCCATAACAGCTCCAAGAAGCTGTCCTTGGGTATCAAGACAATTTCACTCTGTTCGACAGCTTCAGCGTAGTCTTCGTAATTATCATTTAACAAAATCGACGCATAGCCGAAGTAATTTCCTTCAATAAAAATACCTGTAGAGAGTTCACGTCCATCTTTATAAGACTTAAAGCTGCGCACCTGACCAGATTTAACAAAATAGACATATGTTGGCGAATCGTCTTTTTCATAAATAGACTGTTTTTTCTTCACTGTTTTCACACGTGAATTGGCAAGCAGTTCCTGCAACAATAATACCTGCTCTTCGGCGTTCAGACTCAAATCTTCCCCCTGCGGGGTATCTGCAGCCAGCTGTTCATGTCTTTTGAGGCGCACGTCTATTGCGTTCATCAATTCAACATCGTCAAAAGGTTTGGTCAAATAATCATCCGCTCCCATCTCCATCGCTTTGCGCATATCTGCGCGTTCGGCTTTGGCGGTCAAAAAAATGAACGGAATTTTAGCTGTACTTTCAATTTTGCTCAACATAAATAAGACACCGTAACCATCCAGCTCAGGCATCATGATATCACAAAGAATCAAATCGGGAATATGTTTTGTCGCCAAGTCGACCCCAATACGTCCATTTTCGGCCGTAATGACATTATACCTTCCTGTCAACTCCAATATTTCGGTCGTTCCCTCTCGGATATCAATATTATCTTCAATAATTAAGATTGTCTTTTTATTTCTCATCTGGCATTATTTATTCTGTCATGCTTATCTCCAAGTTCAGCTTTCTTTAAAGCTTACCCTGAATGAAGTTCCCTTATGTACTTCAGATTCAAATTCCATATTACCTTCCATAAGCCCAATGTACCTTTTGACGATATTCAAGCCTAATCCAGTACCGGGGATATTTCCTGTATTATGAGCCCTAAAAAATGGTTCGAACAAATGTACCTGGTCCTCTTCGGGGATACCAATACCATTATCCTTCACCGAAATCAAACAGCCTTCCTCATCGATACATGTTGTGAATTCAATCAATGTATCTTCTCCGGAATACTTGATCGCATTAGAGATCAAGTTGACCAAAGCATTCTTCAATAAATTGGGATCCAAGGTAAAATGCCCGATCTCACCGGTATGCTGGTACACAATATGTTGATTTTTCTTGCAGATCAACTGCATCTCCTCGGTGATCTCCTCCGCTAGCTCGACCAAATTGGTATACTGTTTATTCATCACGACAATACCGGCTTCCAATTTTTCAAGGGAAAGAAAATCATTCAGAATACTGGTCAACAATTGAACAGCACCCTTAATTTTATTGGTATGTTTAATGATATTCGCTTTATCATCCGGTCGATCCGCATATTTCTCAATCAAGGATGCCGAAAGCTGTACAGAACTCAATGGTGTACGGAACTCATGCGAAGCCATGGACACAAATCTCGATTTCAATTGGTTAAGTTCAATTTCTTTTTCCAGAGATTTGGACACTTCCGCTTTAGCCTTTTCCAGCTCGGACACCATAGAGATCAGATCGCGCGTACGTTCACTGACTTTATGTTCGAGTTCGGCAGCATGTTGCTTGAGCATATCCTCGGCAGCTTTCTCACGCGATAAATCGTGAATAAAACCCGTAAAAATATTTTTATCCTTTAGCCAAACTTCACTGACAGCCAAGCGAAATGGAAATGTCTCTCCATTTTTCTTCAAGCCCATCACTTCACGGCCGATTCCGATTATCTTCTTGTGCCCTGTAGTTTGATAATTGTGGAGATAACCATCGTGATTACCACGATCGGGCTCAGGCATTAACATCGAGATATTTTGCCCAATGACCTCTTCCGCCTGATAACCGAACAATTCCAAGGCAGCAGGGTTAATGCTTTCCACATGCCCCCTGTTGTCTATGGTGATAATGCCATCGATAGCGTGGTCTATTATTGCAGCTAAAAGCCTTCCGCTCTCCATGATCCTCTCCGCTATTTAACCAATTTTTTGTATTTAATACGATGTGGCGTTACATCACCCACGCGTTTTTTACGGTTTTCTTCATATTCGGTATAGTTACCTTCAAAGAAATAAACCTGTGAATCGCCTTCAAAAGCAAGGATATGGGTACAAATACGATCCAGAAACCATCTATCGTGGGAAATCACAACGGCACAACCGCCGAAATTCTCCAAGCCTTCTTCCAGCGCACGCAATGTATTTACATCGATATCGTTGGTAGGTTCATCGAGCAAGAGTACATTTGACCCCTCTTTAAGTGTAATTGCCAAGTGAACACGGTTACGTTCTCCACCGGAAAGCACGCCAACTTTCTTTTGCTGATCGGCACCGTTAAAATTAAATTTAGAGACATAGGCTCTTGAATTCACCGAACGGTTACCCAACATCATATTGTCACTGCCTCCCGTAATATTTTCCCAAACCGATTTTTCGGGATCGAGGTCGTGATGCATCTGATCCACATAGCCCAATTTCACAGTTTCTCCAACTTTGAACGAACCTGTATCAGGAGTTTCCTGGCCAGTGATCAGACGGAATAAGGTTGTTTTACCGGCACCATTTGGTCCAATAATCCCGACTATACCGGCAGGAGGCAACATGAAACTCAAATTTTCAAACAAAATGCGATCACCATATGCTTTAGAAATATCCGTTGCTTCAATAACAGAGTTACCCAAACGTGGTCCCGGCGGAATAAACAATTCCAATTTCTCTTCGCGTTCTTTCGTTTCTTCGGAAGCTAGTTTTTCATAGTTATGTAAACGGGCTTTCGATTTCGCGTGACGCGCCTTTGGAGCCATACGTACCCATTCCAACTCACGCTCCAACGTTTTTTGACGTTTGGTTTCCTGTTTTTCCTCCTGAGCAAGACGTTTTGCTTTTTGATCTAACCATGAAGAATAATTTCCTTTCCAAGGAATACCTTCGCCACGATCTAATTCTAAGATCCATCCCGCTACATTATCCAAGAAATAACGGTCGTGGGTAACAGCAATCACTGTTCCTTTATATTGTTTTAAGTGTTGTTCTAACCAGTCGATCGATTCGGCATCCAAGTGGTTGGTTGGCTCATCCAAGAGTAAGACATCTGGTTCCTGCAGTAACAAGCGACATAATGCTACACGTCTGCGCTCACCACCTGACAAATTGACAATCTTCGCATCCGGTTCAGGACAACGTAAGGCATCCATTGCTCTTTCCAATTTTGAATCGATTTCCCAAGCGTTGGTGGCATCGATTTTATCTTGAAGTTCGCCCTGTCTTGCTAGCAATTTGTCCATCTCATCGGCGTTTTCATACACCTCAGGCAGGCCAAATTTCTCATTGATTTCTTCGTATTCCTGTAAGATCGCAGTAATCTCGGCGACACCTTCCTGTACGACTTCAAGAACAGTCTTGTCAAGATCCAATTGAGGCTCTTGTGCCAAATAACCCACAGAATAACCTGGGGAGAACACCACCTCACCTTGGTAAGATTTGTCCAATCCAGCGATAATTTTTAATAGGGAAGATTTACCGGACCCATTCAAACCGATTACACCGATCTTGGCACCATAGAAAAAAGATAAATAGATATTTTTTAAAACTTGTTTTTGAGGCGGATAGATTTTGTTGACACCCGCCATCGAAAAAATGATCTTCTCGTCTGACATAAAAATTAAAAAAATTCGAAAACTCTTATTATATTAACATACAAATGTAATCTTTTATACTGACATTTTGGACGTACAAAGGTCATGGCTTAATTGTTGATGACATTATTTAAAATAATTTTAAGGTTTGAAATGCAGAATTTACTACATTTATATATCCTTAATATAAAACAGAAAGGTATTCAATGGAAGCAAAATTTTCACCGCGCGTAAAGGATGTCATATCGTACAGTAGAGAGGAAGCTTTAAGATTGCGTCACGATTATATTGGAACAGAGCATTTATTGCTCGGCTTGATTCGTGAAGGCGATGGAATGGCGATAAAAATCCTTAAAAACATAGGCATTGACACAACAGCCCTACGTCAATCTGTGGAGGACGCAGTGAAGGGGGCATCGGTTTCACGCGCTCCTATTGGCAATATGCCATTAACAAAACAGGCTGAAAAAGTTTTGAAGATTACTTATTTGGAGGCTAAAATATTCAAATCGGACATCATCGGAACGGAGCATCTATTATTGGCTATCTTACGAGATGAAGATAATATTGCTTCTCAGATTTTACAACAATACAATGTGACTTACGACATCTTCAAATCTGAAGTTGAGCAAAATAGGACGACGATCAAGGATGAGGCTCCGGGCTCTCCTACTGGCGACGATGATTTTGCAGAAGATGATCAATATATCCAACCAAAAAAAGTATCGGATATCAAATCCAAAACTCCGGTACTGGACAACTTTGGCCGCGATTTGACCAAAGCTGCCGAGGAGGGTAAATTGGATCCTATCGTAGGTCGCGAAAAAGAAATTGAGCGTGTATCTCAAATTTTATCCCGACGCAAGAAGAATAATCCTTTGTTGATCGGTGAACCGGGTGTTGGTAAATCAGCGATTGCTGAAGGACTTGCGCTTCGAATTGTTCAACGTAAGGTATCACGTGTATTATTCAATAAACGTGTCGTCACCCTGGATCTAGCATCTTTGGTTGCCGGTACGAAATACCGTGGTCAATTTGAGGAACGTATGAAAGCAGTTATGAATGAACTGGAAAAATCACCAGATGTCATCTTATTTATCGATGAGATTCACACCATCGTTGGTGCAGGTGGCGCTTCAGGATCATTGGATGCTTCCAATATGTTCAAACCAGCCTTGGCAAGAGGAGAAATCCAATGTATCGGTGCAACCACATTGGACGAATACCGTCAATACATTGAAAAAGACGGTGCTTTGGATCGTCGTTTCCAACGGGTAACGATCGAACCGGCAACACATGACGAGACGGTAGAAATATTGAATCGTATCAAGGAGAAATATGAGGATCACCACAATGTCACTTATACTCCAGAAGCGATCGAAGCCTGTGTATCCTTAACGACACGTTATATTACAGACAGATTCCTACCAGATAAGGCAATCGATGCTTTAGATGAAGCGGGTTCTCGCGTGCACTTAAATAATATTCATGTACCGCAATCCATTATCGACATTGAGAATAAAATTGAAGAGGTCAAACTGGAGAAAAACAAAGTCGTTCGTAGCCAAAAATACGAAGAGGCTGCTAAACTGCGCGATACAGAGAAAAAATTGATTGAAGAGCTCGAGAAAGAAAAAATCGCTTGGGAAGAAGAGACAAAATCTAAACGCTATACCGTTTCCGAAGAAAATGTTGCTGAGGTAGTGGCCATGATGACCGGTATTCCAGTACAACGTGTCAGTCAAACAGACAGTCAAAAACTGTTGAATATGGCTGAGTTGATGAAGGGAAGAATCATTGGTCAGGATGACGCTGTAGGTAAATTAGTGAAAGCTATTCAACGTACACGTGCGGGCTTAAAGGATCCTAAAAAACCAATTGGTTCATTTATCTTCTTGGGCCCTACAGGTGTTGGTAAAACAGAATTGGCGAAGGAACTCGCCCGATTTATGTTTGATACCGAGGATGCGCTGATCCAAATTGACATGAGTGAGTACATGGAGAAATTCGCAGTATCTCGCTTGGTTGGAGCGCCTCCAGGATATGTTGGTTATGAAGAAGGTGGTCAATTGACTGAGAAAGTACGTCGTAAACCTTATGCAGTTGTTTTATTGGATGAGATCGAGAAAGCTCACCCGGATGTCTTTAACCTCTTATTACAGGTATTAGACGAAGGCCAATTGACAGATAGTTTGGGTCGTAAAGTAGACTTCAGAAATACCATTATCATCATGACTTCTAATATTGGTGCACGCCAATTGAAGGAATTTGGTCAAGGTGTTGGTTTCACCACTGCGGCAAAATCACAACAATCTGATGCGCATTCACGTGGAGTTATTGAAACAGCATTAAAAAGAGCTTTTGCTCCAGAATTTTTGAATCGTATTGACGATGTGATTGTCTTCAACTCGTTGACAAAAGAAAATATCTTCAAAATCATCGATATTGAATTGAAATCATTATTCAAACGAATTGCAGATTTGGGTTATACGATCAATTTGACGGAGGAGGCAAAAGACTTCATCGCGGATAAAGGTTATGACAGTAATTTTGGCGCACGTCCACTAAAACGAGCAATCCAGAAATATTTGGAAGATCCTATTGCGGAAGAAATCCTCAAAGGAAATGTACAAACCGGTTCAGTTTTGACTGTGAGTATTAATCCTGAAACCAAAGATATTGAGGTTTCTAGCTCAGATTCTAAGTCATCAAAAGACACAGCTGAGAAGTAAAGCTAAGCTGTATCTAAAAATAATTACAACAAAATGCACCTTTATGGTGCATTTTTTGTTGTAAAAAACCAAGACAAAAAGCACATCGCAAAACAATAAATTAAAATAAAAAAAATAATACCTAAGCTAAAAAAACATTTATTTAAAGATTTTTTATTAATTTTATTTCAAACATTAATTTTAAATCACAATAATTATGAAAAAGCGACTTTATTTTATCTGCTTTTCGTTGCTATGTCTTACATATAGCTGCCAGAAAGATAAAACTAACAATCAAGAAACCAACCAAATCCCCCAAGAGCTAACTCAAGACAATTACCATACTTTTGCAAAATCTCTAGCAAAAGTGATTGATAACAAAGAAATTAAAGCTGCTTTGAAAACAAAAGCTCTTGAAAAATTCGATGGAGATTACGATGTTTTAGTTAAGGATTTTGCGCTAATAAAATTAAAAGATGGCACATCCATACTGGATTTACTAACAAAGGAAGACAAAACCATCAAAACAATTATTGAAAATAATCCATTGCTAACAATTTACGTCCCAAAATTAAAAATATTTGACGCTAATAATTGGGATATAGATAACATTACACCGATTGTTGCAGTAAGAAATTTACATCCTGATTCTACGGAGATAAATGCTTATGACCATAACAATAAAATTGTTCGATTAAAAAAAACAACTGAACCTAATATCGCTACAATCTTAATAAAGAAAAATGAAATTGTCCCATTTCTTAATGACAAATCTACTCAGGTTGTTCGGGCAAAATCATTCGACAGCGTTTTGTCAGTTAATAAAGCAACATCTAACAATAAAAGGGCTTCATCAGAAAGGAATTGGAGGGTTTTAGACCCTCTAGCTCCGAAGGTGCTTGAAGCCATCGATAAGAATATTCCACTCTCTAATATTCGAGATTATGTTTATTATGGGTTAAATCCAAATGAAAATATCAATAAAAGTGTTTTAACAGGTTACGATTACGCAGAACATATCATATCAATAGAACTAACTAGTGAATTAGTATTGGACAAAATAGCTGACTGGGGAGAAGGAAATTTAGAAATAAAAATAGTAGTAAATATTCCCCAACAAAATGGTACTCCATTACAAATTAACAAAGTAATTTTTTGCACAAAAGATGACCTTTATCAAGCACCAACTCATCGTGTTCCAGGATACGTAAAACCTTTTGTAGGATTCGATCCAATCCAAATTGCAACATGGGATAACTACAATCTTGGCAATATGTGGACATTCCACGCGGAAGAATTTGACGAAGGAGAAGAAAGAACAACCACCGAAACTATTGAAAATACATTTACAAAAGAAGGCGGAGGTTCATTTGAAGTTACATTAAAAGAAATTTTTAAAATAGGATTATCTGGAAAAACTTCGACAGTAGAAAAGAAAACATCCACTTTCACTATGAAATCTACCAATAATTCGGACAACATGTATGATGCTATTTTAAACTATTTAGAACCTGTTGCACACCTAGAAAAAGTAGGAAGAGATTCTTATCAGTATAGACCGTATTATTTAAATACCGGCGCTATTAAAATTCGTGTTGAACCATACCCTACCGCGGGATTATAGAGATAATCAAAAATAATTTCAACAAAATGCACCTTTATGGTGCATTTTTTGTTGTAATGAAAGTTGACGTTAAACTTTCGAACTATTTTATCGTCCTATAATAAAAAAATTATCACAAATAACACGAACAATATGAAAAGACTTTTATTAGCAGCATTAATTGGAACCGCAGCCTTGGTTTCATTTTCTTCTTGTAAAAAAGAGTATATTACACAAGAAGTGAACGTTTTGGACGGCACAAGTTATGTATTCCCTGTAAAATCAACGGAATGGATCAAAGAGGGTGCTAATACCTATAGAAAAGATATTGCCATCAAAGATTTAGATAAACGTTATTATGAAGACGGTCATGTCAGTGTGGCCATCAATTTAGATGCTACCCCTGATAGGTATGAAGCGATCCCTGCAGAATTATATGGATATCAGTTTTCGTACAACTACTCTATTGGCGTTGTACGCGTTTACGCTAATGATATAAGCGGTACGCCAGCTGCTCCAGATAATATGATTGTTAAAGTTGTTCTAACGGATGCCACTGTAGGAAACTAGTAATTAAGTAAAAAATCTAAAAAAATTACAATGCCTCAATAGGTTAATCCCTTTGAGGCATTTTTATGTTTAACTACCCTTTCAGCAATAACTCCGCATGCTCTAGTGCCGCATCCGTTGGATTGGTTCCACTGAGCATCTGAGCAATTTCCCTCACTCTCCCCTCCTGATCCAAACGAACAATGTTAGATATTGTCCGGTTGGCTTTATCTTCCTTATACACTTTATAATGCGCAGCACCTTTAGCCGCAATTTGGGGCAAATGTGAAATAGCGATGACCTGCATATTATCCGCTAACTTTTCCATCACTTCACCTACACGCAAAGCGACTTCACCCGAGATCCCTGTATCAATTTCATCAAAAATAATGGTCGGCAAGGCAGAAGTTTTCGCAACCAATGATTTGATGGCCAGCATCACCCGTGAAAGCTCGCCTCCGGAGGCAACCTTATGAATGGATTGCAAAGCCTGTCCTTTATTGGCAGAGAACAAAAACTGAATTGCATCCATCCCTGATTCCCGCATATCTCCGTCCTTTAATGGTTCAAGACTGATTTGCAGCAGAGCATTGGGCATCCCTACATTTGTCAAGGTAGCCTGCACATCCTTTGCGATCAATGCTAACACTTTTTTTCTTGCTACAGAAAGTTCTTCTGCATTTTTCTGGGCAATAGCTAGCTTAGCTACAACCTCTTTCTCCAGCCGTTCCAATTGCTCATCCGAAGAATTTATGGCAAACAGTTTGGATTCAAGATCGTCACGCAATTGAATCAACTCTTCGACGGAGTCCACATGGTGTTTTTTCTGCAATGAATACAATAAGCTTAGGCGTTCATTGATATCCAGCAGAGTACCCTCGTCTATTTGCGTATCTTCTTCTAAGGAGCTGAGCTCTGCAGCAACGTCTTTCAGCTCAATCCATGTACTCTTTAATCGTACAGCCAAATCTGCCGCCTCGGGCAAAAATGAAGCAACCCCTTCCACTTGGGTCATCGCCTCTTTCAATCGGCTTAAAACTGCTGTATCATCGTTTTCTAAAAGATGTGATGCCCCTACCAGCCCACGCTTGATATCTTCCGCGTTTTCCAGCTGCCGCTGCTGTATTTCAAGCTGCACCTGCTCATCTTCTACCAATCGGGCAGCATCAAGTTCATCAAACTGAAACTGAAAATAATCCTGCTCAATAGCGGCTTTCTTCACCATTTCCTTAAACTCTTCGAGTTCTTTTTTTGCTTTCTTATAAGCGAAAAAGCTCGCTCGATAATTTTGCTTGAGGCCAAATGAACCTGCAACACTATCGACTACAAAGAACTGAAAATCTTCTGTATTAATCTGTAATGTTGCATGTTGAGAATGTACATCAATCAACTGCTCGCCTAAAGCTTTGAGTATAGTTAGTGTGACTGGCGAATCATTAATAAATGCACGGGATTTACCATCAGGAGAGATTTCTCTTCGAATAATGGTATGGTCCGCATATTCGAGATCATTTTCCTCAAAAAAGCTAAGCAATTGATAGGAACCTATGTTAAATTCCCCTTCAATCACGCATTTTTTGGACGGGTCGAAAAAATGCTTTCCCTCCGCCCTATTTCCCAAAATCAGTGACAACGCACCCATAATAATAGATTTACCTGCACCGGTCTCGCCGGTAATCATATTCAAACCTTTGTCAAACTGGATTTCCAATTCGTTGATGAGCGCATAATTTCTAATATGTAAGGTATCTAGCATATTCTTGCAGGTCTATTTTTACAATTTGGAGGAAAAACCGTTCCTCAATCGGATCCCGTATTTTATGAACTTTTCTGAAGGTAATTTACCTAAAAATCAGACGATTTCAATACGTTTTTGCTTTAATAAATAGAAGTCTTCTAGACTGACTTTTTCGTTTTTAATATTTACCGACACTAAATACTAAAAATAATATCAATTATCCAAACAAAAACTAGAAATTAAACTATTATTTTTAGTAATATCATTCTATTTTTGACAAAAGAATGTTCTCTTTCGGCTCCATTGACATAAATTAATTCCTATTTTTATGGCATGCAAGATTATAGTGCTACCCTAAAAAAATACATGCCCGAAGAAGCAGCACCGATTATATCCAACTGGATTAATCACACCCGCTGCCTATTTAAGATCTCTCGTTCAAGAAGTACGAAGCTAGGAGATTACCGTGCACCTTTTAAAGGAAGTCCACATCGCATCTCGGTCAACAATGATTTAAATTCTTATTCCTTTTTGATTACGACGATCCATGAATTCGCACATTTACAGACTTGGAATAAACATCAGCATCGTGTCAAACCACATGGTTCGGAATGGAAGAGCAACTTTAAAGAGCTTATGGATCCTTTTCTAAAATTGAATATCTTTCCGGCTGATATCAGTAGCGCCATTCATCGCTATATGGAAAACCCTGCGGCTTCAAGCTGCACAGACCTCCACCTGTTTCGCACCTTAAAATCATATGATACGGTCAAAAGCAGCGCCCTCACCGTGGAATCCCTGGAGGATGGTCATTTCTTTAAGCTCAAAAACGGGCGCTCATTTCAACGTATTGAGAAGATAAGAAAACGCTATAAGTGCATGGAATTGAGCAGCAAACGTATGTACCTATTCAATCCAATAGCAGAGGTATTTCTGTTGGAACAATGATTTTTGATAAATACATTCATTATATTTTTATCTTTGCTAACTTAGGAAATAATTAAAGAGAGCTTTTATGTTACACTTACACTCGACTATAGCAATTGTATTATTGCTAGCCCTGGTGATATCGATCGTGATCACCCTATCAAACTACCTTGGCAACAAACCGTACAACCGTAAAATTGCTTTATTGGGTTTTATCGCATCGCATATTCAATTATTGGTGGGATTGATTTTATTCTTTTATTTGAAGTATCCATCGATGATCTCTGGTGCCGTAATGAAAGATCCGGCATTACGTTTTAAAATCATCGAACACCCTTTGACCATGATCATTGCTATCGTATTGATCACAATTGGTTACTCGAAAGCTAAAAAGATTGAAAATGCCAGAAAAGCAAATCAAACAGTCGTTATTTTCTACATTATCGGTTTGATCTTGATGCTTGCTCGTATTCCTTGGTCTACTTGGTCGCTTTTCGCATAGTCTAAGATAATCATACAAAAAGGGCCTCACTGCAAATTGTGAGGCCTTTTTTGTATCTAGTAGAGACTGAGATTCCAGATTTTATCTCATAAAAAAAGCTGCAGTGGACTGCAGCTTTCAAATATCTTAGTTGACTGTTAATTAGTCACGGTTTTTTCCAAATCCCAAAATTCCGAAAACGGTTTTGAATGCGATAAGTGCACCTACAATCATGGAGATGTTAGCTATTGCGGAAAACAAAAAAGTTTGTTGGCCCATTGCCGTACATACATCCGGTACAAAACGGATAAATGTACCTATTAAACCTAAAGCGATCGCTACTACCAATGTTTTGTAGTAATGAGTTTGATTCGCATTATTATCAGTTGTCTTTGGACCTCTTGGTTGTACAGTTTCTGCCATTTCAATTTCGATTTTATTCGATACAAATGTACAAAATAATCTATGTTAGAAAAATAAAAATGAAAAAAGCGGAAATACAGTCATTTCATCCCCCAATACTTATAACTTAATGCCGTTTAGCGCTTTTAAAATTTCCTTAAATAGTGCCGTATAAACATTTGAAAGATCTACTCAGAGTCACTTTTACCGACAAAACTATTCAACTCTTTATTCACTTCATCCAGCAACTGTTGCTCTGTTGGTAGATAAAGTTCGTATTGGCTGGCAACAATCTGTTTTTGGTCTTCAGGAAGGGTAAATTTGACGACCGCATCGTTTTTATTCGCACAAAGTAAAATGCCAACTGTCGGATGTTCATGCGAAAGCCTCTCCATACGGTCATAATAATTCACATACATCTGTAATTGACCAATGTCCTGATGCGTTAATTTATGTGTCTTAATTTCAATAATCACAAAACTTTGCAACAGACGGTTGTAAAAGACCAGATCAACGAAAAACTCATCGCCCTCGATATGAATACGTTTTTGTCTAGCGACAAATGAGAATCCATTTCCTAATTCGAGTAAGAACTCTTGCAGATGGGCAATAATAGCGCCCTCAAGGTCCTTTTCATAGTAAGCGCTTTCCCGTTTCAAACCCAAAAATTCCAGTACCATTGGATCTTTGATAATCTCCTTCGCATCCGAAGGCAGCTTTTCCTTTTTTGCTACAGCCAATACACTTTCCTTATCGTTACTAAGAAGCAGGCGTTCGTATAGATTAGTGAAGACCTGTCGTTCCAACTGTCGTGATGTCCAATTATTTTTGATGGTTTCAGCCATATAGAATTCTCTTTGTTCGTCCAAGTCAAGTCGCATTAACAATCGATATTGTGTCCAGCTCAATTGCGAACGCAGTGCGTTCGCAATTGGGAATACCCGATAAAACTGCCGGAACAATTCAATTTGCCTTCGCGAGAATCCACTACCAAAATCAGGTTCCAACGCCTTTGCAAGATATTGGGTGAGATATTTTCCATAATCAGCCCTATCCTTACCTTCCTGCTCATGCTCAAAAATACGCTTTCCGATGTGCCAGTACATCAATGTTCGCTGATGATCGACAGCACGAACCGCATTATCTTTGGACTGCGCAATAATTGCCTTTATATCGGATAATAAAGTTTGATCGGATAACATAATTGTTTATTTTCTTGGTATTACTTCTGTAAGTGAACAATACAAAGATAGGTAAAAACAATTATAATACTAAATATTTTAGCAATTATTTAAAAAGCTAATTCCTTTTCGCATGTCTGACTTTAAATATATAATACCTCGTTAACGACCACCCGATGGAAGGCCTAGTCTATTGATTTAAATACTCCACTGCTTTTTCCATTACTTCATCCCTACCTTCGCGAATCCCTTTGATACTCGGTTTGACAATCTCATCAATTTTAACCCCTACACGCTGGGTTTCACGTTGATCGGGATAATATACCCCCAGTCCTGAAAGCATTGTCCGCTGATTGCCCGGTAGATCAATGGAACTGACATTGCCATCAGCACCCGCTGTCTGTGATCCAAAAACCTTGACATTGGATGCTGCCTGATAAGCCATCACATGATATTCCGCAGAACTCTGCGTATCTTCATTGACAAGAATAGCCACTTTACCCTGATAACAATCATTGGTATTATCCCCAACCTGTAACGGGCTGCTCATAACAAAAGTGCCGGGATATTGAAGACTCGTACTGGTAAAACGAACAAAATCAGTAGACTTAGTTAACAACAAGGGTGTAAGCTTGAATACTAAAAAATCACCAGGATAATTGCGGTCATCAATCACAATACCTTTTACCTTGCTCCAGTTTGCCATATTTTCTGTAATCATCTTACCACGCAGTAAACTATGATTGATATATAGAATATTATTGTCCAGCATCTTAAAGGGTATGGTATCCTTTGGAGCAGGTTTAATTTGGGTCGATGACATTGCAGCGATATCTACTTTAATCGACAGGCCATCTCGCACTAACTCACAAGGTACGGACTCAAGATTGCTTGTCACAAGCTTTCTCGCCAGATCACGGTTGGCAACAGCTTCATTCGGGGTACTCATGTAAGCCCAAAGCGAATCTCTGATTTCTTCGATCTTTTTATATTCTTTACTGATAAGCACATCCCCTATCCGCAGTTTATCTCCGGATTTCTCAGGATCAAGGATTTTAGTTACAACGGCTTTTCCCTCTATCATTCGGATCTCTATTGGCATACGGTACTTGCCATAATAATTTATCAGCCCTTTAGGCATGCTCCAGAGTCCGGTATGTGCATCTTTAACCTGGGATATCATCTTGAGAAGTGAAAGGCCATAAGAACGATCATCCCGACTAAGGATCATTTCGGGTACAGCGGACTTTAGAACCGCATCCCATTTCGGATCCGTCAGATGTTTATAAGGAGAAAAATACTCGATCATATTCCAAAAGCGAAAAAGTGTCAACAAACGAAATCCCGCGTCCGCTGAAAATACATTTTCATATTTTTTCTCGTTCTTGAAAAGGACATTACCTGCGCCCCCAGCAAAACCAAAATAATGATGCTGATCAAAACTACTGTAACGAATCCTTCTTAATTTATTCTTGATCTCATCGTTCAAAGAGAGACCATCGATCCAGCTATAATCTACTTCATGAACGACGTTTTCAAGCTTTGGCTTGGCATAATTGTCCGTCGTGCCGAGACTGTCTAACAGCGCAGCATAGTGTGCCTCAACAGATTTCCTACCTTTTGCCATAATAATAGTATGAATGGACTTAAATAACTGCTGATCCCAATCATATTTTCCTAGCGACACAGCTGGATGTCTATATTTGAGAAAACCCCAGATTCTTCCCAGATCCACCAAGCGTTGATCAATTTCAGGCGTACTATTAAAATCAGAGATCCCTGAACTTGCGGGCTCACTGATTCCTTTCGCAAATGGAACAAACATGCCTACTTCTTTGGTAATATCCTTGCCATCTACAGTAATAAGCACATCATCAACCCACATCTTACCTTCCCCTGAAAGAAAAAACGCAATGGATATCCCTTCCGTCTGGTTTGGCACCAATTTGGTCTTCAGCTTTATATTTTCCCAGTTTTTTGTCCCGTTAATTTGGCGGTTCGCCATATTGTCGAAAAAGATTTTGGGATCTATCCGTAACATCATCGACGCATAAGACTCCGCCGTGATATTCTCGCGCTTGATCATCGCAGACACTTCAATGGAATCGCCCTTTAAGTTTGATGGTAACCACATCATAATTCCTCCGAAGGCGCCGTTCTTTTTTATACTTTCAATCCGAAGCGCTCCTTTTGCACTATAATACGTATCGTGATCTATACTACTCTTAAAAACCGTCGTATCACCGACCTTGAACCAGGGATTCGTAATCGGTTGATCAAATGAAAAGTTAAAATTTTGTTGACTAAACACAGGAGTAGCTATGGTTGTTAGAAAAACAACAAGTAAAATAAACAGGCGATTAGATTTCATAATTGGAAATTTCCATTAAATTAATCATTTAATGAATTATTAACAATAACCTTTCTAACTTTTACACAAAATCTTTTTCTACATATCCTCCGCTATTTTAAAATTTTAGGTTCGTTAAAAAAAATAGAGAGAAAAGGAAATACGCAACAATTTACTTTTATTCTATCATAAAGTTTGGCGAACTTCACTAACAAGAATAAAAGCAAATGAAAATAGCTGCCAATTATTTATCTGGGCTAAAGAAAGCATACTATGAAAATGGTGGCAAAGAAACCTGGGACCATTTTGAACAGATTAAACATGGCGCAAGCAAAACAGATCTTGAGAAACTCAAAGAAGCTTTTCCAGCGGCCCCTCAGGGACTGATCGATTTACTTGAATATGTTGATGGGACTTATTGGCGGACTTATGCTGATGAAGAAATTGCCTTCTTCCTTTTGGGCTCTGACTTAAATGAGTATCCCTATTATCTCTTATCATCTAAGGAGATGATCGACAATCATCATATTGCACATGCCTATTATGCCGACTATATTGACCGAAAGTACGATCATGTGAAAATTGATAACAAGATTACTGAGCAATCAACGGACTTAAAATGGCTTCATTTTTCCGATTGCATGAATAATGGTGGAACCTCACAATTATTTGTAGATTTTAGCCCCTCAGATAAAGGTAAAATAGGCCAAATCGTACGTTTCGTGCATGATCCTGATGAGTTTCTTGTCATAGCAGACAGTTTCGAAGAGTATCTTCAGCTACTGATCAATACTGGTTACAATTTTATTAATGAAGGTGATATGTATTAAAACCAATGTTGCTTCATAATTCACAGCAAGCAAAATATGAAGCAACAAACAGGTTAGCCATTCAACATTTTCACCGCAAGGATATGTTTACATAACCCTCTTTTTCCCTGATGATTGGTAAACCAATTGCAGGTACATTGAAACTTGTCGCCCTGTATAATGACGGTATGTTGCACACCTGATCCATCGACTCTCGCCTCCATATAATCTGTTGTATTCTTAACAAATTGTACACCTGCTGTCGCAACAAGTTTTTTTGCATTTTTTAGCCTTGGATTCAATGCCAAAATACGTTCCATCTTAAACGGCAATCGTCTATAATAATGCTGATGACTATGTAGATCATAGCCCAACAACCCGATGGAAGATAATGATGCTGATAGGGTGTCCATCGTGTCAAAATCAACATCATGCTCAATTGAAAGCATTGTTGGATCAAATAACTCGTTGGATTTGAGTAGTCCGTTGACGGCATGTATCCATTCATCAGGAACGGCCTTAATCATATTTTCCAATACATTACCTTCGCCCGAAAATCCGCGATAACTATCTGGTGACAAGGCAAGAGTCAGTCTCATTTTACCAAAGTCAGCAACAAAAGCCACACTTTCACCTCTTTTTTCCTGATAAACGAGCAACTTATCTGCGTACGTCAGCAGTCCCTCCAATAAACGTAATCGCTGTATACCACCGATACGTACCGCATCGCCTGTACTGATAGGGGAAAACACAAATCGGCTAGCCCTTTTCGTTAGATAGAATTCACCTTTCACATTCCCTTTCGGAATGCCTTGAAATAATTGGATAAGCTGAATTTTATTTAATTCGAACTGTAGCTCCATACCCGCCAAATATAATTGGACCGAAGTCAGCCCTTTGATCCAGCGTGGTGGCAAAGTCACTTTTTTTTCAGTCACTTTGGCTTTATCAGTACTAATGGCGACCTCATTGCTTCCTACTCCCAACACCATCTTTTCGGTTTTCTTTACAGCATTTAAGGCATTGAGCATCGGTTCATTGAAATCCACATTGGTTGTACCGCTCGTAATAAACTCACCGTCAATAGCATCTTCCAATAAATCCAGGCGGGCATAAACGCCATTACAAGATGAAAATCCTTCAAAACGAATCTGATTAGTGCCCGCAGATACAATAGGATCCCGCAAACTCGGAGGTACGGGACCGAAACTCGACCGCACTACTTTCGACAGGGTCAACAAACATTTGGATGTTAGTAAAGGATCTGTTAAACTTCCCCAAAAGAAACAGGGTACGTTGGCGACCTCTGCCAGTTCCGACTGGTGTGCCAACACCAATTGCTGTATGCCCGATCGCTGGGTCAATTGTGAATTTCTTGCATAGCTAATCGCTAAATCTTGCTCTGCCATATTATTATTTTCTTATTTTTTTCAAAATAGGTTGTAAACTCTTATATATTTCCAGTTTCTCAAAAACCTGTTGAAGATCGTCCGGAAAATGATATTGTTCCTTGTTCATCAAATCGTAGTAGTATTCGATGATTTTCTTAAAGTTGGTCGGCATTTTTTCAGCAATATTATAATGCGCAAAAGCCGCATCCAATAGCTGCAATAAGGCATTGTTATGCTTTGAAGATATATCGCGGCATTGTTCCAGCACTTCAACACAACGACCGATCGGGCCATAACCATTGCTCAACAGCATTCCCAATTGTTCACCTAATAGAGTTGTGTCCAATCTATTTTCATTAACTGCAGCCAAAATGACTTCAACAGCCATCGCACGCACCTCTTTCTCTTTATTAAAGAGTGAAGTTGCCAGGTATAGATTGGACTGTTGATCAAAATGGAAAAAGTCGTACAGCATCTCCTGCAGGTAAGCAGCCGAAGATTTCCCACCCCAATCACTTTTACGATTTAGTCCTATCGTTAAAAACAAGGAAAGACTTTCTGTATTCTGCGGCATCAAACTATGCATATAAGCTATGTCGGCCCTATACAGGTAATAAGACAAGATGGTATTTTCTCCCCTGCTGTAGATATCCTTATGATACAGGAAAGTTTCACTTCCTTGTTTATAGGAAGGAAATGCATAACTCAACTGATCACCATTGTATACTTTCTCCGATTTCCGTGTAGCATAGTTATAATTATCATAATAGGTCGGCTCTGTTTTTAATACCGGACGAAAAGGCTGAGCCGCATAAGGTATATCCGCTAAAGGTTCCTTCACAAATTCTTCAAAATAAGCATCAGGATGGTGTGTACGTGCTACAGTTGCCCATACGCCTATCCAGTTGACTTGACTTGAATCTTTGGCTGACAATAAATTTCCTAACCACGATTGCAACTGCACTTTCATCGGTCCAAAACCCAAGGCATAGTTGATAACGTCCCTTATTTGCGGCTCATCGATTTGCTTTATCAGCAGCTCAAGATCTTCCAGATCTTCGCGCACCGTACGACTCAATGCAATGGAAAAATCTAGTAAATTGATTTTCACACCGGCTTCCTGATAAGCTAAAATACGCTGCACAAGAACGACTGGTGAGATCCAGAATGGTTTGTGTGTCGGTAAGCTCAATAATGGCAGACGGATACCATTTATCCGAAATTGCTGTAATAACTCCAGCTGACTCCCCATCAGACTTACCCATTTGGAATAATTGTGATATCGGTCCTTATCTTTATAGACCACATTGGGCTTATAGTACATGTTGATAAATGTGCCCGAGAAATGGTTGTACCAAGAAGACTCACGATATCCTCCACTTAACTGCTTAATATAAGGCTCCAACTGTTTTTGATAATCTGCCGGAAAACTGCTTACATGTTGTACCCAGCCATTCATGAGTATCTCTACCTGAACAGGGTCCGAACCTCCGATGACTTCCCCTACCTTGAAAAATAACTCGTTCCATGTCTGCGGATACTCGTAGGGTTCGTTTAAGCGTCGGCTGTCTATGGGCTGATACCTATACTGTTCGATTGTCTCGCCGTGAAGCTCAGCAAGTATTTCTTCCTCCGAATAACCTTCCTCCAATAGCAGGTGCTTGAGATCAGTACCAACAGCCCCCATCATCTGTGGTTTATAAAGCTGCAACTTAGCTGCAAGCTCTTCAGACGGTTCTTTTTGATATTTTAGAATAAACTTGGCTGCTCTTTCTTGTAACTGCAAATCCGGAATCATAAAGATATCGGCCGCAAGCGAAACAAATCGTTCCTGCCATTCGGATTTTTGTTTCAATAGCTTGTCAAATTGTATCAGAAGCGTTTTAAGACTTGCCTTAACATCACTCCGCATAAAGATCGCTTCTGCCCAATCTAAAAATTCATGTAACTGAAAATCAACATGCGCGAAGAAAGGTTTCAAATATTCTACTGTAAAATTGATTACAGCACTCTGTTCAGCGTGCAACAAAGGAAAGATCTTTTGCTGATAGGCAATCACGGTATGTTCAGAAAGTTTCATGCGCTCGATAAGCTTTCTGAAATAGCCCTTCAGATTATTATTCCAATTTTTTGTCTGTGCTTCCAATGCTCCCTCAATAATGAGTGCGGGGTCTATTTTTCCGCTTTCCAACAAATTATCGAAAACTTTGTCCCATAGCAGTTCATTAGTAGGATTCTGATAGTTATAATCCCAATAAACATTTTGAATACCCGATTCATAGGCAAATACCAACGGAATATCGCGTTGGATAGTCAATTCATCTTCTGTTAAGCGGCTAAAAAGCTTCTTTGATTCATTATAGTTAAACTTAGTAATGGAGCTCGCATAAAGCTCTGGCTCAAATTCGACGTATCCCATATCTTCTAAATGCCGAAGGTTAGCATACTGGATACTTTGCCATTCATTTCTACGGACCAGCTGCAATAAATAGTTGCCAATCCAATTCGGCTTGGCATATGCCAATATTTGTTCGACGTCCTTACTCCTTACTTGCTCAAAAAGTTCATAAAAAATATCCCAGCTACCGGCATCAGAACCCGAAAATGTTGCAAGAGCAAGTAATTTTACTGTACGCTGTTGCTCCTTCGTTCCCCGCGTTCCCCAGTTGTACTGTGCCTTACTTTTAAATTCAGGATCCTTGGAAAGGTCGGTATAATCGACCCAATATCGCTTGGCTGCACGTATTTCTTTTTTTAAAATTTCGAGGTTACCACTGGAATATTCCTCCAGAAAAGGGATGATATCTTCTGTCCTTGCCTCTTTGATAAGTAACTTCAGTGCTGCTACCGCTTCTTCTTTTCGCTGGCTAGCAGCCGTTGGTTGCCGAACAGCCGAACTTTTCTCCTTGCTATCAGCACCTACGGTACCATCTTCAGAATAGCCTTTTTTAGTCTTCTCCGCTATTAATTTTTCTGCATCTTTTAAACAGGCTTCTTCTGAATCAAAGGTCTTACTCTTACTTTGGCCGGCGGTTCCATTTCGACCATAGGTAACGGTATGAGTGGAACCCGCTGTTTGTATTTCCCAAAATTTATCCGATGTACCGTCTATGTATTTTAAGTGCTTAAACATTCTATCTAACTGTAATATCAATTAATTCGCTTACTGTTTAAATATAATGAAAGTAGCACAAAAAAACGTATATTGACATTAAATCACAGTCTAATGAAACGCATATATTATCTATTCGGTTTTTCACTCATATTGGTTACCTTAACGGTAGAAGCCAAACTTTCAACAACAGTAGAGCATATCCAAATATGGTCCGATCCCCCTTCTGACAATATGAAAAAGTACATGATTAAAATGGCTGTTTCAGATGGATTAGATAAAAACGCTATAAAAATAGAAACCGATAGCTGGGGAGATGTTATTCTTTCAGATACCTGGAGAACCATTAAATTTAAACGGGGTAGCTGGGGAGAATATACAACTGTAAATAAGGATGATGTTAAAATAACCATAAAAGAAGACTTTTCAGGCAATATCGTCGTAAAAGATGAGGGTGATGACAGAAGTCCATCTACAGTTTTTAAAAATATACACGATAATTTGGAAATACGTGATGAAAAAGGAAATGTCAAAACTGTTTCCAAAAATATTTTCGGTGGATTAGAAATACGTGACAATAATGGAAACAGCAGTACAATCTCGAAAAATGCTCTAGGCGATCTGGAAATCTCTGATAATAAGGGAAACCACACCTCTGTATCAAAGGATGTTCTAGGTAACCTTAGTATAAAAAGTAGTAATGGTAAAAGTATATCGGTCATCACAGATGTCTTAGGAAACAAAGCAATTGATGATAATAGCGGAAATCGGGTTTCAGTTATAAAGGATATTTTTGGGAATTACGATGCGAGTGACAATAATGGAAATCGAGCTTCCGTCAAAAAAGATATCTTTGGAAAAATAACTATTGATGATCCTAAAGGCATTCTAAATGAAGTAGTGAAATTGCAATTGATTGAAGAACTCTCAAAGAATTAAATTTTTCTAGAAATTAGCCTATTTTACAAGTGAATATTCAACATTACAATGGACCAAAATATTATCGATTTAATTTTAGATGAACTAATAAAACATCCTGAAATATCATACCGAAGACCAAACGCGGACGAGCTTAAAATATTTGGTACTCCTATTCATGGTTTTGATATTACATTATATATTGGCATAAGAGAAAATATGCTTCTCTTTGACCAGTTCCATTGGCATTATGATAATACAGAAGAAGAAATAGATGAAATGTTAAATGAGATTAACTATGCCTTATTTGGATATATTAGGATAAAGGAATTTTCCTACAACAAACAGCCTTATAAATGGGTATTACAAGTCCAAGATCAGAAGGGTAACTGGTACGATGACCAAACAACGGGAAAAATAAGCAAGTTTGGGGGTAAACCCGATATTAGATATTTCCAAAATATGATCTTAACAAAAGATACAAATAAAAGCAATTCGTATTCCTTACCCAGCGAGGATAAATCTTAATAACCAATAACAAAATGGCGGGTCTTCGATTAAAATATCCAATTGTACTGATACATGGAACAGGAGCAAGTGATCGCCCCTTCTTTTGGGGTCGAATACCTAAAACCTTCAAAGAAAAGGGCATCCACTTTTATTACGGCAAAACGGATGGATGGGGCAATGTAAAAACCAATGCCATAATGTTAAAAACAAACTTGGCGGGGATCTCTGCAGAATCTGGCATCGAAAAATTTAATCTAATCGCTCATTCGAAAGGAGGGATTGATGCGCGTTACTTCATTTCAGCATTAGGTGGACACGAGCTTGTCGCTTCGTTAACTACAATTTCAACTCCTCATTTAGGAACTCCTATTGCCGATTACTTTTTGAATAAACATCTCTCTGGAGAAGCTGTTACTAAAAAATTGATTCAACGCATGACATTTTTATTTGGCGGTCAATCCCCCAATCCTATTGAATTGGTGCAGAATTTAAGTACCCGTGAAATGGAGTCTTTCAATCAACAGAATAAAAATGTAGAAAGTATATTTTATCAAAGCTTCGGTTCAACAATGAATACACCTCAGGATGATTTACTCTATGCATTGGGTTTTAAATATTTAACACGAACGATTGGTGCAAACGATGGGATGGTACCCATTCAAAACGCCATCTGGGGTGATAGATTTAAACATATCCAATCTTCTAAAGGTATTTCACATGCTGGTATAACTGATGTTACGCGCAGAAACAATGGAGGATTAAATATACCGGATATATATACCGATATTGCCCAAGGATTAGCCGATATAGGATTATAACGCGCTCGCCAAGTCAACAGCGAAACAATGGTAAGTCTAAGAACCTATTTAACACTCTTTCAACATTCCTATAGTTAAAGATTTTCAAAAGAAAATTAAATTCCCTAAAATTGCAGTCTCATTTGAAGGAAATCGGATCCCGCGCGTCAATGCCAGTCGATCTACTCAAACGATCATAACGCTGCAGAAATAGGCCCTAAAAAAGGGAAATAGCGAATTGAATAACAATAAAATGATGAAAAAGATTATATTTTTCCTATTACTGATACCTTTTTGGGCTGCTGCTCAAGAGCAAAATATCCAGAACTTTGTCGTAAAGGAAAACCTGTCCAAAAATGGAAAATTGGCTGTAGTTGCATTGGATTCGCTGGGAAAGACCAATGAGACCATCAATGGCAATTACCTATTTACAATCAACGGTTTCTCTCAGCCATTGCAATTTCACGATGGGGTTGCTGTCCCAAATCAGAAAATTGAGTCGTCCACCTTCGTATTCTTCAGCCATAAAAATCAGCAAACTTCCAAAGGACGTTTATTTTATATCTACAAGAGCGATAGCGGCCTTTCTCCTTTTGCCATTAGCGGGTTGATGTTCTTAATTATTCCTGCAGTCGTATTAGGAATCGCTTACATGTTTAAAAAAGTGATTATGACAGCCATCGCCCTGGCTATTGTTTTCTTTTTATTCAACCATTCTCAGGGTTTGGACTTGAGCAAAATTTTTGAATCTATATTTTCAAGCCTCAGAAATCTGATCGGTTAACGAAGTAACAAATCCCGATAGCGGGAAAATAATAGAACTGAAGCGATGCGTAATACATCAATTGTCATTAGAACGGCATACCGATTCCAAAATTATATTGAATAAAATTATATCGATCCGGTCTGTGGGTTTCATAATACTGTGCCTTAAACTCTTTGGAATCAAAAAAGTGTTTGATCACCCATTGATCAGCACCTGAAAACTGCGGATCCTTTAGTTTAAGTCCGGCATCTAAGCGAATCACAAAGTAATCCGAATCGAAACGAAGTCCGAAACCGGTTCCAATAGCCACTTGTCCAAGAAATTTATTGAATTTAAACTCCCCTCCCGGATTCAGTTCTTCATCCTTTTTCAGTCGCCAAACATTTCCCATATCTACGAATGTCGCTCCATTCATCTTTGCGCCCAGAAAATTATTGAGCAATCTGAATCGGTATTCCGCATTCGCTTCCAATTTAATTTCTCCGAGCTGATCCAAATTACGCAGGTTTAAACGCAAATCTTCACTGAGACTCTGACGGTTATAAGCACCAGGACCCAAGGTACGTGCCTGCCAAGCACGTATGCCATTCATCCCCCCGCTATAGAAACTCTTCTCAAAAATCAACAGTTTGGAGTTGTTACCATAAGGGATCGCTATCCCTGGATTAAAACGGAAGACAAATTGCCTATTTCCGCCAAGATTTCGATAGAGCCTATAATCAAGTTCAGTTTTGGCATACTGAAGAAAGGGCACACCGAATATTTTTTTCTCTCCATCTGCATTCTTGGGCAACTTTGCCAAAGAACTAATCAGATCCAACACATTACCGCTAACGTCCAATGTCCCTCTGAAATATTGAAAATCTTCCTTACTATTCAATTTCTTTCCATTCAAAACAAAGGTATACTGTGTTCCCAAACCGAAATATTGACGATCGTTGCTACGCACATACAGCTGATAACCTTCCTGTACGAGCTTGTTCCGGAAATTGGAATCCAGACGTCCATCCCGATATTCTAATACAATAGGCGTAAAACTATGGTACTTATTTTCCGTTTCATACCAGGAATAATTCAGGGATGTAATAAAATAGCGATTCGAATACGTTTTATCTTGATCGAATAGCTGCAAAGTCATGGAGTAGGTCGTTTTGGGCAAACCAAATTTACCTCCTGGATTAATATGAAAGGGCACCATTAGACGGGGAATAACCAAATTTACCCCCGCTTGAAAATCATTATTGAATATCTTACTGGAAAGCCCGCCCGCTAAACGTGGATCAAACAGTACACCATAACGTAATTTCACTTCCAGCTGCTCAGAGCCTCCAAAGATATTACGTTGCGAAAATGTATTCCCGATATTGAATCCACTCATCCCCGAACTAAAGGTATATTCACCTTCTATCTGGTTTCCCATCCGGGGTCTTGGGACAAATTCATAGTGTACATCAAGTTTATTCGAGTCTTTTTTAACAAACTGCATTTTAACAGAGCGAAAACCATTCATTTCATACAATCGGTCATAGGATTTATTTTCCTCCCCTAATGAATAGTATTGACCTGAACGTAAATACATATAACGTTCCAAAGGCCTCCATCTGAAACTATTTGTTTCATCGACAAACAGCAGTCGTTTTGCCGAATCTACGATGCGACGAGGTTCCTTCTTTGACATTGTCCCATAATTCTTTATGGTCATATAAACACTGTCGATTTGATACTTTTTATGTATCGTAGAATCGGATGGGTTTTCGACATTGATTTTTAGATCGATCAGATTACCTGCAATGGTTGAATCAACCCCCGCACGCATATATTGCCTTAAATAATCGTAGTATCCGTTGTTACGCATCGAAACATAGAGTTTCTCCCGTTCGTCAAGCAATTTCGCCGCATCATATTGGGTATTGGGCTTCACCGCGGTTTTTGGAAGTACCTCCCGTTCAAATATTCCCTTTATATCTTCGTCCTCAAATTTGCGTTCAATATTTCTAACCTCGTAGGGGGCGCCTTCCTCCACCTTAAAGTCAATATGTGCTCTCTTTTTAGAAACGGAAATCGCGGGCTCAACCTTAGCTTTAAAATAACCCTTTGAAAATAAAAAACGTCGGATCTGATTGGCAGATAGATCAACCATTGCCGAATCCAACAAATGGGGAGGCTCGCCTACATTCCGAATTTTCTTTGTTTTATACCGCCCATTTTTGGTATTGAAGGTATTATAAATGAACAAATTTACGCGCGAATTGGGTCTTATTTGATTGGAGATATATGTTTCGGAAGACTCTTTCAATGCAGGGGTAACACCAGAAATCTGTACTTTTGTAACCAGAGCCTGGTCATCGTCAAGGTATTTTGAAGACCGGCATGATGCAAAAAATAACGCTAAAAGCGTTATACTTGCAAATCCGATAAAACGAGGGTACTTAATCATCAATAAAAATGTTGTCAAAAGCGCAAATCAGTCTAATAACGTCTCTACAAAATAAAAAGTATAGAAAACAACAGGGCCTGTTTATCGTTGAAGGTATAAAATCCGTGATGGAATTTATTTCATCCAGCTATCAGGTTGAGTCTATTTTCTATACGGGCGACGCCAACACAAAAGTGGGTAAAATCTCGCATAATATAAAATGTCATGAATTGACGGAGGCTGAATTCCAAAAGATTAGTGCGCTGAAGTCACCACAGGGCATCCTCGCATTGGTCAAACTTCCTTTTCAGCAGAAAATTGTACCCGCTAACTTAAAAAACAAATTTAGTCTTGTCCTTGATGATGTGCAGGACCCTGGTAATCTAGGAACTATTATCCGCACAGCAGAATGGTTTGGTATCGAACACATCATCTGCTCTATAGGTACTGTGGATGCCTACAACCCTAAGGTAGTGCAAGCGACCATGGGCTCGCTGGCCAGACTTCAGGTCTATTATACCGATTTAAATGAGTTTATCCCAGCAAGCGGCCTGAAAGTATATGGAGCCTTGCTCCATGGTCAATCAATCTATCAAACCAAATGGGCCGATGAGGGCTTGATTGTTATGGGTAACGAAGGCAATGGCATCAGTGATGAAATAGTAGCATTAATCGATCAAGCCGTGACGATCCCGCGCATAGGTCAGGCCGAGTCCTTGAATGTAGCCGTTGCGACGACCATTTTCTGCAGTGAAATAGCCCGACAAAAGTTAGTTTAGGACAAGTTTAATCGCTCCAAAAACTGTACATTTGACCAATTCCTTTAAGGGACGGATATTCCGCCGCGATCCGTTTGTCCTTATCTGAATATTCACACAAAATAAAATTGCGCCATGCCAGCTGAACAGAAATCCATCTATACACTTCAATTTATTTTACTTTGCTTAAGCTCGCTCTTATTTTCTTCCAGTTTCAACATGATTATTCCGGAACTGCCAAATTATCTGAGCAGTTTAGGAGGCGCGGAATATAAAGGGCTTATCATTGCCCTATTTACCTTGACAGCTGGGATTTCACGTCCTTTTAGCGGTAAGTTGACGGATAGATGGGGGCGTGTGCCAGTCATGGCAATTGGTTCGATTGTCTGTTTCATCTGCGGTTTTCTCTACCCTATTTTAACGTCGGTGGCAGGCTTTTTATTCTTACGGTTGATACATGGTTTTTCTACCGGTTTTAAACCCACTTCAACTTCCGCATATGTCGCGGATTTGGTTCCACAAAAAAGATGGGGCGAGGCTCTTGGTATGCATGGATTGGCTTTTAGTATCGGAACAGCTGTGGGGCCAGCCATTGGGAGTGCCATTTTCGAGGCTTTCGGAATCAATGTCATGTTTTATTGTTCATCTTTCATGGCACTGCTTTCCATCGTTATTGTAATCAACATGAAGGAAACATTGGCAAAAAGAGAAAAATTCAATCTTTCCATGCTCAAAATAAACCGCAAGGATATTATTGAATGGCGTGCCCTTCCGGCTGGAATCGTCACTTTCCTGTCTTATACAGCCTACGGGGTTATTTTAACTTTAATTCCCGACTGGAGTGAATATCTGGGGCTTAAAAACAAAGGACTATTTTTTCTCGCATTTACCATCGCATCGGTGCTGATCCGTTTCGTATCGGGTAAAGTTTCCGACCGTTATGGAAGACCTAAAGTCATTGTTGTCGGATTGATCATTATTGCGATCGCTCTGGTTGCCATTGGCTTCGGAAATAGTTTTATTGGCATGATGATCGGAGCAAGCATCTATGGCGTGGGCACAGGTATACTCTCCCCTGCAGTCAATGCTTGGACGATTGACCTTAGTCTACCCGAGCATCGTGGCAAAGCAGTAGCCACCATGTATATCTCACTTGAAGCTGGAATAGGACTTGGCGCACTGCTTGCTGGATTGTATTATAGCGATGTAATCCTCCGGATCCCAGTCATTATGTATGCCAATGCAATGGTGCTGTTACTTGCGCTTGCTTATATGCTGAGCTGGCAACGAAGGCATAAAGCCTACTAGCCTTTCATTTTTTTGCAAACTTATGTAAGGCAAAACGTCATTTCCTCTATAAATAAACTTCCCAATGGAAAGCGTATAGATCAAATAAACGGCGAAGCAATCTTTAGTACCACGAAGAACAGATAAGATCAATACGTACTTTATATGCTACGCAATTATATTGCATATAAAAGGTAATTTATCTAAGTTTGGTTTATCATGGTAAGCAATTATTTAAAGCTCCAATACAGATTATTAGTTCGTCATATCAAGGCTACAGGATTACCTGTTCCGATCGCATCTATCCTGTTGTTTGGATTATGCTACTTGATCTATTACGCTTTGTTTCAATACCCTATTTTTGGATGTTATGCGGTAATACTCGTTAATTTTCAACTGCTTTTTCTACTCACTGAAAAAAATAGGAATGATTTTCTCAAAAATACCTTCAGCAGAAAAGATTTCCACAAAATCAGACTCTGGGAAAATGGCTTGGTCGTTATCCCTTCGTTTGTCATTCTTCTCCTTCATAGTGATTGGCTATATGCACTGTTTTTGATTGTATTAGCTGTTGTTTTTGCGTTTTTGACATTTAAGGCTTTTGGCAAGTCCATTCCGACACCATTCGCAAAAAAACCTTTTGAATTTATTATCGGATTCCGTCGGAGTTACCTTCTTTTACTCGTTTTATATGTATTGGCCGGAATCGGTTTTTATGCTGCCAATTCCAATCTTGTTTTATTTTGTGTCGTTTGCATTGCGCTCACCTGCGTTTTCTATTATCAATTACCGGAGCCTATTTTTTACCTCTGGAATGACAATCATACACCAAGTGGTTTTCTTATGCGAAAATTTCAACGGGGAATTTTGCAATGCCTTCTATTTGCATTTCCTCTCCTCCTTATTTACGTCATTATCTTTCCCTCGGATTTATTTAACGCCTGTATCGTATTGGGAGGAATATTACTTTTACTTCCTTTTGCAATCACATTAAAATATGTCGCTTACCCAAGGGAAATCAATTTCCCTGAAGGTTTTGCTTTGGCACTGTGTTTTAGCTTTTATCCATTGATATTAGCGCTGTTGCCCTTTTATTACATTAAAGCCATTAACAACCTTAAAAATCATTTATGATCGAGCTTACCAATCTCAGTAAGTCCTTTGGACAGCATCAGGTACTCCACGAAGTCACTTACACCTTTGATAGCGGAAAAGTATATGGTATCGTCGGTGAAAATGGCGCCGGAAAGACAACGCTGTTTCGTTGTATTACTGGACTGGAAACCGCCCTGGGAAGTGTAAAATCTGATTTGGAGCCGCTGAAAAACAATTTAGGTTACCTTACGTCGGATCCTTATTTCCTTTCGAAGCTGACAGGCGAAGAGTATATTTATCTGCTGACAGATGCGCGTGGAAAGAAGATCAAAAATCTTAGTGAAAGAAATATTTTCGAATTGCCGCTGAAGGAATATGCAAGCTCTTATTCCACAGGAATGAAAAAAAAGCTTGCGCTGACAGCAACACTGCTGCAGGACAATAATTATTATATCCTTGACGAACCTTTTAATGGCATAGATCTGCAAAGCAGTATCATTCTCACAGAAATTATTCTTCGTCTAAAAGCAATGGGAAAGATCATATTGATTTCCTCACACATCTTTTCCACGCTAAAAGATACCTGCGATGAAATCCTGGTGCTCGAAGCTGGCAGGATCAGTAAATCTGTAAAAAAAGAGCAGTTCGGAGATTTTGAGGAGGAAATGAAAGAAAAAATACTAAAAAAAGATATCGACAAACTGTGGCTTTAGCATGTCGTCACATTTCAGATAAATAATATGGAAAAACACTTGCCAATACTGGAAACTGAACGTTTAATTATCCGCCCAATACAGATGGATGATGCTGCTTATTTTTTCGCGATGGATTCACAACCGGAGGTTCATACCTTTCTGAATAACGAACCTGTTCAATCCATTGAAGAAATGAAAAAAGCCATCGCCCATATTCAACAACAATATGAAAAATACGGCATAGGTCGTTTAGGGGTCGTTGAGAAATCAAGTAATCAATGGATAGGCTGGACTGGATTTAAATATATTGACGAATTGGAGAACGGACGTATCGGATTTTTAGACCTGGGTTATCGTTTCAGAACAGAATCCTGGGGCAAAGGCTACGCGACGGAAGCTGCACTAGCCTGTATGCAATATTATCGAGAAGAGCTGACCCATTTTGAAGTACACTCCATCACACATAGGGCAAACCTGGGATCAAGACATGTCTTGGAAAAAGTAGGATTTCAGGTTACTGAAGAGTTTCATTTCGATCGATGGAATATTCCCTGTTACTGGTATGATTTGGCTAACGACTCACCTACAAACTAATTATATTAGTTTTAAAAACTAATTTTTTTAACTTTTCATAGTTTCACTGGGATAAAACAAAATGGTTTTGTATTTTTACACGTTCGAATAAAATAATATTTCGAACATTTCTGTATTGTACAATTTAATCTATTGCTGAGTAAATGAGTGACGAAACGAACTTCCCAACGGAAGACAATCAAGAGGAATTAGGATCAGGAAAAACAGAAAGCGGAAGTCAAACGATACCTTTATCAGGACTGTACGAAAACTGGTTTTTGGATTATGCATCCTATGTGATCTTGGACAGAGCCGTACCGCATATCAATGACGGCTTAAAACCCGTACAACGTCGTATCCTCCATTCCTTAAAGGAAATGGATGATGGAAGATATAATAAAGCAGCCAACGTTATTGGTAACACGATGAAATATCACCCACATGGTGATGCTTCGATCGGCGACGCCATGGTGCAGCTGGGACAAAAGGATCTCTTGATTGACTGTCAAGGTAACTGGGGTTTCCCAATTACGGGTGACTCTGCTGCAGCTCCGCGTTACATCGAGGGAAGATTATCCAAATTTGCAAATGACGTTGTCTTCAATCCCGAAACGACGGAATGGCAATTGAGTTACGATGGCCGTAATCGCGAACCCGTTACCCTTCCGGTAAAATTTCCTTTGTTATTGGCTCAGGGCGCTGAAGGTATCGCTGTTGGTCTGGCAACCAAGATTATGCCGCACAATTTTATTGAGCTCATTGACGGATCAATTCAGGTCTTAAATGGTGAACGCCCAAATATATTCCCAGACTTCCCTACGGGAGGTATGGCTGACGTTTCAAATTATAATGAGGGCCAACGCGGGGGGAAAATCCGTGTTCGTGCAAAAATTGAAGAACGCGACAAAAAGACACTGGCAATTACAGAAATCCCATTTGGAACAACGACCGGTGGTCTAATTGAAAGTGTGGTCACAGCCAACGATAAAGGGAAAATTAAGATCAAAAAGATCGAAGATAATACGGCAGGAAACGTTGAAATCATTGTGCATTTAGCGCCTGGAATATCTCCCGATGTAACGATTGATGCCTTATATGCCTTTACAGCCTGTGAAGTTTCCATCTCGCCCAACACCTGTGTGATCAAGGACGAAAAACCTCACTTTATGAGCGTCAATGATATTCTCATCGAGAATACCATAAACACTAAAAACTTATTGAAAAGAGAGTTGGAGATCCGTCTGAACGATCTTCAAGAGAAAATATTCTTCAGTAGTTTATTAAAAATATTTATCCAGGAAGGGATGTACAAACATCCGGATTATGAAAATGCAGGCGATTTTGATGTCGTAGTGCAGGTTCTAAATCGCTTGTTTGAACCATTCTTCGATCAATTCTATCGCGAGATACGCCCAGAAGATTACAAAAAATTGATCGACAAGCCAATGAGTAGTATCACACGTTTCGACGTTAAAAAAGCGGACGAAATGATGAAAACGCTCGAAAATGAGATCAAGGAAGTTAAACGCCATTTACGCCAATTGACGGAATACGCCATCGCATGGTTTGAAAAACTCCGCGAAAAATATAGTAAAGACCGTGAACGTAAAACTGAATTGCGCATATTCGACAAAGTAGAAGCTACTCAGGTGGCCTTGGCCAATGCCAAACTATATGTTAATCGCGAAGAGGGTTTCATTGGTTCGGGAATGAAAAAAGATGAATTTGTCTGTGACTGTTCAGATATAGACGATATTATTGCTTTCCGCGAAGATGGCAAATATGTTGTCAGTAAAATCCAAGATAAAGTCTTTGTCGGAAAAGGCATCATTCATGTCGCAGTCTTCAAAAAAGGTGATGAACGTACCATCTATAATGCCATCTATAAAGAAGGTGAAACGGGTACAAGCTACATCAAACGTTTCTCTGTCGTAGGCGTTACACGCGATAAAGAATATGATGTATCCAAAGGATCAAAGGGATCGAAAATTCTATATTTCACAGCCAATCCAAATGGTGAAGCAGAGGTTGTCAATATTCAGCTCAAACCGCATACGAAGTTACGCAAATTGAATTTTGATATGGATTTTGCTGAAATTGCGATCAAAGGCCGTGCTTCCCAAGGAAATATTGTATCGAAATATCCGGTCAAAAAAATCAGCTTTAAAAGTTCCGGCGTTTCCACACTCGCAGGAAGAAAAATATGGTATGATACGGTCATGAAACGTCTAAATGCAGATGAACGTGGCCAATATCTTGGTGAATTTGATGGCGACGACAAAATATTGGTGGTTCTTTCAGATGGCACCTATGAATTGTCAAACTTTGATTTAAGCAACCACTTTGATGAGAAAATGATCCGGATAGAAAAATACTATCCAGACCATATCTATACTGTCGTGCATCAGGATGGCAAGAGCGGAACGTATTTTGTCAAACGTTTTAAATTTGACGATCAGCCTATTGGAAAACGCATTTCCTTTATCAATGAAGATGCGGGATCCAAATTGATCTTGATGAGCAATGCCGCTGAACCTTTGGTCAAATTGGACATTTTAAAAGGCAAATCTCAGACAGAAGAAACACTTGATCAGCCTCTTACTGAAATTATTGATGTAAAAGGAATAAAAGCACAAGGTAACCGCCTATCTTTCCATACCGTAAAATCGGTTACCCTATTGACTGCTGATGAAGATTTAAGTCAAAAAGGGAAAGAAAAACCTTTGGCAGAAACTACTGATGCTCCAGAAACAAAGGTTGACAGTGCAGAACCTATTGCGGAAAGCTCACCGAAAGAAGCTGAGACCACAGAGAAGAACGATGACATCAAACTGGAGATCACTAATCCGGATGACATTCAGATTGATGATAAAGGACAGATGGAGATGTTCTAAGTCTCGTTTAATAAAACACAAAAAAGGCTCGAATAAATATTCGAGCCTTTTTGTTTTATTCTGACGGTCAATTCCTATAGACGCTTTATCATCTCGTTGAACACTCATTTTACGCTGTCTGTTTTCCAGCAGCAAAGCAGTTCATGCCTCACGTGATAACGCTAACGAAAGTCTTACTAAGCTTTAAATTCTTTTAAGAATTTTTGAAGCTTCGGTGCGATAACAACAGAACAAAATGGATTTTCGGGATGATCATTAAAATAATTATGATGATAGTCCTCCGCTAACCAAAATGTGGCGGCGGGTTCAACTGCCGTGACAATAGGATCTTCATAAACCTCCTCATTTTCCAATTCGTCAATAAAATTCTTTGCTAGGATCTCTTGCTCCTCATTATGATAAAACACGACTGACCGATATTGCGTTCCTACATCATTTCCCTGACGGTTTAATGTAGTGGGATTATGGGTCTTGAAGAAAATTTTCAACAAATCCTCGTAATTCACCAATTCATCATCATATTCCAATTCAACGACTTCAACATGATCTGTTGTACCCGTACATACTTGCTCATAGGTCGGTTTATCGATATGTCCCCCCATATAACCAGGCAATACTGATGTTACTCCTTCCGTATTCTGGAAAATAACTTCTGTACACCAGAAACATCCTCCTCCAAATGTTGCTTTCATATTTTTATATTCTTGCGTATTTTAAATTTACTGTTTCCAACATCAGCTGCAATATATCAGCGGCTCCTAATAATGTTTAGACAAATATAATTATTAATTGGCAATGGCATGTCCTATTATCATCGTGAAAAATCCCAGGTTTACGTTCTAATTACCCCTGGAACTGAAACACCAAAGCCGCAAACGCTTATTTTTAATATTAATAGTAATGCTTTCCTTTAATCAATAAATCTTGCTGTTTACTGTCGCAAACCGCATAGGAAAAGCCTTTTTGTAAAGCATAGGCCCCATATTCACCTTTTTTATTCATTGCTAAGAAGCCAACTTGGATTTCCTTCGCAATTGCCGGTTTTTTCTTCACGATACGCATGACGGCTTCCTTACAGGCATCTTCTGGAGAATATCCCTGACGCATCAGTTCAACCACCAAAAAACTACCTACATTCCGTATCACTTCTTCACCTACTCCGGTAGAGGTAGCTCCACCTACTTCATTATCGACATATAGACCGGCACCAATAATAGGACTATCTCCTACCCTGCCATGCATCTTGAAAGCCATGCCGCTTGTTGTACAGGCCCCCGAAATATTCCCGTTGGCGTCCAGTGCCAACATACCGATCGTATCGTGATTATACTGGTTTCCCGGCAAACGTTCCGCCGCAAAAGACTGATTTTCAATATTGGCTACGGGTTTGTATTTTTTCTCCTTCAACCACTCTTTCCATGCTTTTTCGCCTTCTGGAGTCAGCAGGTTTTCTTCCTTAAAACCATTTTCCAAAGCAAATTGCAATGCCCCTTCGCCTACCAGCATCACGTGCGGTGTTTTTTCCATCACCAAGCGCGCCACTGAAATCGGATGTCCAATTTTTTCCATTCCGGCAACAGCACCACAATTACCATCAGCGTCCATAATGCAGGCATCAAGCGTCACATGGCCATCGCGATCGGGATACCCCCCTTTACCAACGGTCATATTTTTCAGATCGGCTTCGGGCACACGTACGCCTTGTTCAACCGCATCCAATGCCTTCCCTCCTTTTGATAATATTTCCCAAGCGGCTTTATTTGCTGCAATACCAAAGTCCCAGGTTGAAATTACAATGGGGTATTTTTTCACGTCCGTTTTTGCTCCAATCGACAATCCTTTCGCATCAAATGCCGTTAATGTCCCCGCTGCAGTAGCAGCAATTAAACCTTTCTTAATAAAATCACGTCTTGAACTCATTTCCTTATTACTATTTTATATAAAATCGCTGTCTATCAATCCGGCAAAGGATCGATAATTAAAACTGCTCCAATTCCCCCTTCGATCTGCGATGGAACATGTTATGCTTCATTTTTGGGGTCCCGAAGTAAATTGAGGAATTTTGACTTCACAATCTATAAGCAATATTACAAAATGGTTTTAGCAATTAGATGATTTAATTAAAATTAAACCCAAACATTCGTTTTTTAGCAACATAATATCAAAATCACTTAAAAATCGACAATAAAAATTGACTTATATTATGAATTAATCCTATCTTTAGAAACAAACTAATTCGCATGAAAAACACGCTAAAATTCGCTATTCTAGCCTATGCAAGCCTTATTGGTACAGGCAGTAGCCAGGCACAGCAGCTGGATTCCACAACTTATTTCAAAATTAAAGAGTTGCAAGAAAACGTAAAACGTGAATATGCTCCGGATAAAAGAACCAAAATTGTGGCTATCCAAAAAGCGGATATAGCGCATAACCAATATGTCCTTGAAACAACCGAGAAAGATGCGCAATTCGTTCTGCAACAAAAGGCAAAAGAAATATCGGCCGATATTCAGGTACAGCTATTGCCTGACGCAAGTGTAGGAGAAAAAACGACTGGAGTCATTAGACTTTCGGTTGCTAACATGCGTACTTTTCCGGATAATGCGGCAGAATTGACCAGTCAGGTTTTATTGGGCACACAAGTTGACCTCCTACAAAAAAAGAGCGGCGATTATCGTGTCCGTACGCCTGATGGCTATATCGCTTGGGTACCCAGTTCATCCATTGAGGCGATGGACAAAACCATGTTAGCAAATTGGCGGCAAGCAGAAAAAGTGATTTATACAGCAGAATTCGGAAAATCATATTCTGAAGCCAATGAAAAAAGCCAACGGGTTTCGGATCTCGTCTATGGCGATATCCTGCAGTTAAAAGGGCAGAAAGGGAATTTTTATGAAATCGCTTATCCGGATGGACGATTGGGTTATATCAAAAAATCAGAAAGCCTGACATTAAAAAATTGGTTAGACACACGCCAACCAACAGCAGACAACATTATCGCCAGCGCGAAAACGATGTTGGGTCTTCCCTATTTATGGGGCGGAACATCTGTCAAAGGTGTCGACTGCAGCGGTTTCACCAAAACGAGCTTCTTTATGAATGGCTTTGTTATTCCTCGCGATGCATCTCAACAGGTACTTGCAGGTGAAAAAATAGATATATTGGATCAAGAGGGGCATTTTGATCCCGAAAAAGCGCTAAAAAATCTAAAACCCGCGGACTTGCTTTTCTTTGCTGCCGGCAAAAACAGTAATCCAAATGCACGCGTCACCCATGTTGCACTGTATATCGGTAATGGAACCTTTATTCATGCTGCCGGATTGGTACGCATCAACAGCATGCTGAAGGACGCCAGCAATTATGATGATTTTCAGACCCGTACCGTAGTTGCCGCACGCCGTTACCTCGGTGTCCATGATAGTGCAATACAGAAAGTCGTTGAAAACAATTATTACTACAACAAATAAGATAACCATGAGCAACCCATCTGAATGGATTAGTAAAGATTTTGGCGCCTTTAAATTAAGGTTTCGACCTTATACCCTCACGCTGCGCCATGTTTTTACTGTCGCTTCTTTTAGCCGAAGCACAACACCGGTTGTATTGACCGAATTAGAGTATGATGGCATTATAGGTTATGGTGAAGCAAGCATGCCTCCCTACCTCGGCGAATCGCAGGAAAGTGTCCTATCATTTCTCAATCAGATCGATCTGACAGGCTTCAACTCTCCATTTCAAACCGAAGAGATCCTGCATTATATCGATCAGCTCGCTTCAAAAAATACCGCTGCAAAGGCTTCCGTTGATATCGCCCTGCATGATATCCTTGGTAAAATCATGAATCAGCCTTATTATAAGGTATGGGGATTAAATCCTGATCTTATTCCACCGACATCTTATACGATAGGTATTGATACCGAAGAAATGATCCGTAAAAAAGTCGCAGAGGCCGATCAATTCAAAATTCTAAAGGTGAAGCTGGGGCTCGATACGGACAAGATGATTATCGATACAATCCGTCAGGTGACAGATCGACCATTATGTGCTGATGTGAACCAAGGCTGGAAAACCCGCGAAGAAGCATTGGAGATGGCTCATTGGCTAGCGGAAAGAAATGTTTCATTTTTAGAACAACCAATGCCCAAAGAGCAAATAGACGATAATGCCTGGCTAACGGAGCATAGTCCAATCCCGACCATCGCTGACGAAGGCTGTCAACGACTTGTCGATGTACCTGCTTTAAAGGGGGTATATTCGGGTATTAATATCAAATTGATGAAATGTACAGGCATGCGCGAAGCCAAGCGCATGGCAGAACTTGCCCGCTCTTTGGAAATGAAAGTTATGATTGGCTGTATGACCGAAACATCATGTGCCATCAGTGCCGCCGCACAACTTGCTCCGCTAACAGACTGGGCTGACCTAGACGGTGCTCTGTTAATTGCAAATGATATATACGACGGCATGACCGTGGTAAATGGCAATTGCCTCCTTCCTGACCGTCCGGGGATTGGAATTTTAAGAAAATAACCCTATATTCAGTGCAATGTTTTTTTTCTTAAAGAAAAGATTGCACTGAATGGCTATCACAGGTTTGACCAACACTCGATAGCACCAAAATATTAACAAACTAAATTAATCAATTCACTCTTTTATGGAATATCCATGTCTGAGAAACACAAAAGACTGTGAACATCAACCGGATATTCCGTATTGCTTCTAAAAGACAAATATTTATATGAAACAACATGTGCTCACAACGTTGTGTCTCATAGCCTGTGGTTCGATGCAGTCTTTACATGCACAACAGATCCAAATCGCAGGTAAAATAACAGACAGCAATGGAAAACCGATTAGCGGAGTTACAATACATGTAAAAGGCGCTAGTCAAGGGACCTCAACAAACGAAAATGGCCTATTTACCATAACTGCGAATGCCAATGCGACATTAAGTATATCTGCCGTAGGTTATGGCTCACAAGAAATTCAGGTCAATGGCCGCAAAACCATTAGTATATCACTTAACAGTGATGAACATGCATTGGATGAAGTCATTGTCATTGCCTATGGAACGGCTAAAAAAAGTACCTATACAGGTTCGGCGGCGCAAGTAAAATCAGATGCCATCGATAAACAACCTGTCACTTCCTTTGAAAAAGCACTTACTGGACGTGTCGCGGGTCTGCAAATGTCAAATGGATCTGGCCAGGCCGGTGCAACTTCAGCGATACGCATTCGAGGCATCGGCTCCATGAACGCATCGAATGAGCCGCTATATGTCATTGACGGAGTTCCGGTTATTTCGGGTAGTGTCGGACAAATGGGCGATTATATTGTCAATACAAACAACGTAATGAGCACATTAAATCCGAGCGATATCGAATCCATTTCTGTCCTAAAAGACGCTGCTGCTTCTTCTCTTTACGGCTCCCGCGCAGCAAATGGTGTTATCATCATCACCACAAAAAAGGGCAAAAATGGAGACCCAAAGATCAATGTTAAGTCCTCTATTGGCATTAGTCCTTCTTGGGCAACAAAAAATAATGAGCCCGCTTCAGTACAGGATCAAATCAATATGCTTTATAGTGTATTATATGATTCTAGAATAGCAGCAGGTCAAACAGCTGAACAGGCGAATAAAAATACCTTATTCCGTTTAAATTCTTTAGACTGGAATCCAAATTCGGCAAATTATGGTAAACCAACTTCTTCTTATGGTTTTGGTATTCATGGTTATCAATTCAGCACGGATGGAACCTCACAATGGGAAAATGTTCATATCTCAGGAAAAACAGATGGTGTAGAAAATCGAGATGGCAAATATTATGACTGGAACAAAGCATTATTTAGAACTGGAATATTCAACAGCAACGACATTTCAGTAAGCGGAGCAACAGAAAAAACGAATTACTATGCATCTTTAGGATACACACAGGACAAAAGCAGGATTATAGAAAATAACTTCGACAGAATTAATGGGCGGATTAATTTAACACAGAAGATTGGAAAATATCTTGAATTTGGTTCAAACGTCAACTACGCGAAAAACAAGCTTATCGGGATGAATGACACAAGGAATACAGGAACAAATTACCTGTATCAGGCGAGTAATTTATTATGGCAAATGTATTGGCCAACTGATTATAAAACAGGTAACGAATATACAGCTCGCTATGGTAGTCTTGCTTATAATCCTTTATATTACAACAAAGAATGGGAAAACTCGTCCAAGACAAGCAAATTATCAGCTATAGAATCCTTATCATTAAAGTTGTTGCCTGAACTGACATTGAAGACTATTTTCTCGTATGATAGAACCGAGGTCAAAGATCATATCTATTATAGTGCTAAACATTATAACGGTATGGCAGACAACGGCCGGGTTACAGAGGTGTCTACATCCATTGAAAAATTGGTATCATCCACAACCGCTAATTACAACAAAAGTTTTGGCTTACATAATATTGGGTTATTAGCAGGTTTCGAAGCTGAAAAAAATACAACAGACTTTATCCGAGCTACAGGTAAAGATTTACCATCCTCTTCACTTCACACAGTCGCCACTGCAGGTATATTGGACGCGTCGGCCTATTCTTGGGGCAATAATATGATGTCTGTATTATCGCGGGCGGAATATAACTACGATGAACGTTATTTTGCCTCAGCATCTTTTAGAAGGGATGGTTCATCCCGCTTGGCACCCGGTCCTCGTTGGGGCAATTTTTGGTCTTTAGCAGCTTCTTGGAACTTGGCTAAGGAATCTTTTATTAAAGAGATCGAAGAAATCAATAACCTGAGAATTAGAGGTTCCTACGGTGTAAATGGCACATTGCCTACCGATCTCTTTGCTTGGAGAAATCTGACAAGCTATTCCAATAAATATATGACGCAACCAGGAGGGGGTCTAAATAATTTAGGCAATCCAGACGTAGCTTGGGAGAAAAATTACTCCACAAACGTCGCTTTAGAATTTGGCCTGTTCCACAACAAACTATTCGGAACCATTGAATATTTTAACAGAGATTCGAAAGACCTATTACAGAACGTTCCAATCTCCACAATTACCGGATTCAGCTCTATATTGCGGAATGTAGGAGAGATGAATAATAAAGGTATTGAAATTGAATTGGGCTCTGACATCGTTAAAAATGAAAATTGGAAATGGACATTAAGTGCAAATGCTGCGTTCATCAAATCCAAGATTACAAAATTATATGGTGGACGGGATATCGTTTGGTATGACCCAACAGGCGCAGATGATAGAGCTCGATTTATTTATCGTGAAGGAGAATCGTCTTTATCTTTCTTTGGTCTTGAATGGGCTGGTACTGATCAAACCAATGGCAAAAATGTCTGGTACACAAATGATGGCACTGACGGCGATTTTATGTTCAACGGAAAAGCTGCAAGCTATGATTACAAAAAAGCGAAACAAACCATCATTGGAAATGCTAATCCTAAGCTATATGGCGGTATAAATTCTGACATCGATTATAAAAACTTTTCATTGGGATTGAATTTTGCCTATAAAATTGGTGGCAAACTTTATGATGCTACATCCAAAGATGTGGCGGACGACGGCTATTATTGGGAAAGAATTCATTCCGCCTATTTTACAGAAAATAGTTGGTCACCTTCCAATACCAGTGGATCCTACCCAATGGTTACAGGAAGGGATCTGGAAGATGTGAATCAGATCAGCAGCAGACAACTGTTTGATGCTTCATATCTTAGATTAAAGAACATTTCGTTGAGCTATAGATTACCGAATGAGTTTTTAAAACGAGCAGGTATTTCCAATGCAAGAGTATTTTTCAATGGGAGCAATTTGTTAACTGTTTCAAAATACAAGTATATGGATCCGGAAGTCAACCAATTTGGTACTCGGGGTTGGGAAACACCATTAGCAAAAACATACACTTTCGGTGTCGAATTTGGTTTTTAACGAAAAAAAAAACAGTATTATGAAAAAGCTTTTTATTGCCTCGTGCATAACAATATCATTAGCAATCAGCTCTTGTAGCAATTTTTTGGATGTTACACCGACCAATATGGGAGACTCCAATACTTCAATCCAAACTGCTGCTGACGCAAAGGTGATTATGAATGGATTAATGAGTAAAATGGCAAACGTCGCATACTATGGACGAAACTTCCCGCTTTACGCTGATGCAAAAGGAGGTGACTTTACGATAGCATCCCAGGGTCGCGGTTATGACTATCTTTATGTATTTAATCATTCAGCCTCTTCTAATCCTTATTCGGGTATCTGGACACAAGGGTTTCATACACTTGTACAGATCAATAATCTTTTGACGAATATAGATAAACTAATTGCTGCCGGTTCGACAGAAAATTTCAATACATATAAGGGACAAGCATTGACCGCAAGGGCCCTCATTAATTTTGATCTTGTCAGGTTGTATGGGAAACCCTATAACATGGAAAAATCTGCCCTTGGCATTCCTAATGTCACGAAAGTACTCGAATATAGCGCGCAGGAAAAACGTATTTCCGTTGAGGAAAACTACAAACAGATCGTACAGGATCTAAAGGATGCAGAAAGCTTATTGCCAAAATCCAAGTCGGATGGGTATTTCAACTTTTTCGCCAATAAAGCGCTGCAAGCTCGTGTGTACCTCTATATGAATGATTATGACAACTCGTTAAAATCAGCTCAGGAAGTTATAGACTCAAAAGTCTATACATTATATAGCAATGAAAACTGGGTAAAATCCTGGACGAGTATGTTTGGAACGGAATCTATTTTAGAATTGGGTGTCTATCCGAATGAAGCTGATGCAGGAACAAGCTCATTGGGGGCTATGTTTCGCAGGAAAGGCCATGGCAGCACCGCCATATTGGGCAACTTTATAGCCGCAGATCCATTCTTGGCCAAACTTAAGAAAGACGAGACAGATGTCAGATGGGGTGTTATGGCCTACGATGAAGTCGGTACCACGCATTTAGGAGCGGTCTATAAATATAGCGGCAGTACAACTCTTACTGGTGATAAAAACACAGCAGCAAATAGTACCGCTGTCAATATTAAGGTCATTCGTTTGTCCGAAGTATATCTGATCGCTGCCGAAGCAGCTCTGTTAAAAACGTCACCAGACAAAGCCCTTGCAGCGACGTATCTGAATTCCATTCGTCAACGGTCACCTAAATTGGATGCTGCAACTTCCAATACGATTACATTAGACATGATTGCCGATGAAAGAAGTAAAGAACTTTTGGGTGAAGGCCACCGTTTCTTCGATATGATGCGCTGGAATAAATCGATCACATTCGATGACGATTTAGGTAATATAAGTACGACTAATAGGCAAAAAACTATTGATAGAACCTTTTTTAAAACCATTCTTCCAATTTCATTAGACGAAATGAACGCAAATCCTGCTATTGCAAATCAACAGAATACAGGCTATTAATTACCAAAAATAAGAAAGTCCACTAAGTGGACTTTCTTATTTTCATGCTTATTCATTCTATTCTACACCGCTAAAAGATTAAATTTTTATAATGTTTTTGTAGCTCTTTTTTCAAATCGATCACATAACCATTAATTACAGCATAAATAATCTTTTCTTCTTTACGAATAAAAAAATCTGCTAAACCATCCAAAAGTAACTGCTGGTGAAGTTCAGTGGATTGGTCACTCAAAATTCGTATTGGAAGGCCGTGTAAACATTTATCCTGGACAGTCTTTTCTATAACAACTGTCGCATACCCTTCTTCAAGCAAAGATGAAATAGTATTGTCATCTAAATCGGATAAAGAAGCAAAGCTCTTTGTAAAAATTTTAGCCGGAACAAATTCCATTCCCGAAACATCAATATCCTGGTATCCATAAAAGTCCTGCAAATCACCAATATCTTCAATTCTACCTTCCACATAATAATTAGACCCCAAGGTCTTTTCATTTTGCCGAATAGCGACATCAACGACTATCTGTTTTCCATTCTGCTCAATAGTCAAATTTCTCAGCAATACATCGTGGAGCTTTTCATCATTGAATGGTATTGCTTCATAATCGGCAAGAGAATAGGACACAAAAGATTGACGAGCAATTTCTTCAAATGATTTTAAAAGTGCGACGAAATTGCATTTTCTCACCATCATTTTCTCCGTATCGCCGACGTAAGCTCCCGATTCAATTAAAATAGTGCTGGCGCCCCATTTTTGAAAGTTATCCCCAAAACCCCGTGGCGTATGTTCATCGTCATACTTCGCTACTGCATTTGGCACAAATTCCTGAAGTATCTTATCTATCCCCACGATAACACGCATCGCATCGGCTCTGGTTTTATTGATACTTCTTGCATAGTCATAAGCAGGAGCTAGTAACGAAATCGTCACCGGTATGGCTGTCCCCGGAATATTATAGTAATTGTTTTGATTATGGAGATTAAAGGCGAAATCAGGTTTTAACAATATAGCCTGTTCTTTCAGCAATGCTCCTTCTACTGTTGCCGTTGCACGGGCATCTCTATTCATATCAACATCCATCGCCGTTCGCCGCTGGAACCGCTCAGCTCCATCCGGATTCAGCATTGGAATAAAATACAGTGTCAATTTTGATGCTATCTCATTTCTATATGCATCAAACCCATCATCTTCGCCTGCAAAGAAATTAAACAGATCAAACAATGCCATTGTCGCCGTAGGCTCATCACCATGCATCTGTGACCATAAAAGTATTTTGATTGGCCCTTGACCATATTGTAAGCGACAGATCGAACGGTTTTCAGTTGACTTGCCAATCTCTGTTATCGAAAGACGTCCAGAGCTTCGGACATTTTCCAATAGCGGTAAAATATCGGCATGTTTAAATCTTCTATGCATCAAAGCCTTTTCTTCATACAAAGAAAAGGCTTTGATTAAATCATCTTTTATTAATTTCATCTTAGTCTTTTAATGCGGACTCCAATAAGGTGATAGTTCCCTGAGCGGCATCGATACGAACTTTTGCGCCTACAGGTAAGATAAATTGTTCGGCAATATGCCCTATAATAGCTCCCGTATAGGCCGGTATTTTCAACGGCTTAATATAATCGTTGAAGAGCTGGTCAAGCGTTACAGATCCATACCCACTAGACGGTTTGCAATTGGTACACTTACCAAAAACAAATCCTTTGATTGCACCCAATATACCCGCATTTTTTAACTGGCAGAACATCCGGTCCACACGTTCCATATCTTCGTCTACCTCTTCTATGAAAAGAATTTTATCTTTGAAGTCCGGCAGATAGGACGAACCGCATAGTCCAGTCAGTACCGTCATATTTCCGCCCAGCAATACTCCTTCTGTTGTGCCGGGATGAATGGTTGCGATACGGTCCTTTGTCTGTACAATATTATCACCTTTCGATTTTGGATTTTCAAATATTGCTGGTTGATTGGCTAGGAACTGGGCATTGAAGGCCTCAGCAAGTTTTTTGGTCCAGGTACTAATACCTACCGCTCCATGAAATGTAACTAGTCCTGTTTTGGCATATAGCGCCAAGATCAACGCTGTTATATCTGAATACCCCAATAGAATTTTCGGATTATTGGAAATCAGCTTATAATCCAATCGATCTAAAAGGCGCGATGTACCGGATCCTCCTCTGATACAGACAATCGCTTTGACCGTCGTATCGGCAAACATATCATGTATATCGGCAATTCGTTCTTGGTCTGTACCTGCGAGATTACCATAGCGACTGCGTATATGTTTGCCCTCCTTGACTTTAAAACCGAGCGTCTCAAATATTTCACGCGCGATACTAATCGACTCTTCATCATCTAATACGCCTGCAGGGGTAATTAAACCAATTGTATCGCCCAGCTTTAATTTCCGGGCAAGTAATGTGGCTTGATCATACCATTCACCAGTATCTGTCTCCGGCTGCCCCATGCCCAGTATAGGAATAGATAATGCCCCTAAGGCGATCGATTTTATAAAATCCCTTTTCTCCATCGCTAAATACTATCGGTTAAACAACAGACGTTCACCAGCTCCCTTTTCAATGAGCTGACCATCAGAAAAAGCAAGTTTACCTGACACGATGGTATGCGCAATAGTTGAACTAAATGTGTGTCCTTCAAACGGTGACCAACCACATTTAGACAGAATATTAGCTTTCGATACCGTATAAGGTTTATTGAGATCAACCAGCACAAGATCTGCCCAATATCCCTCACGGATGTACCCTCTATCTTCAATCTGGAACAATGTAGCGGTATTGTGTGCAGATTTTTGCACCAATTGCTCCAAGGTCATTTTTCCTGCTTTGACCATATCCAACAAGGCTTGCAATGCATGTTGCACAAGAGGGCCGCCGCTTGGGGCTGAAGCATAGGGTTGAGATTTTTCCTCCATCGTATGAGGCGCATGATCGGTTGCAATCACATCAATATGTCCATCCAGCACTGCTTTTAGAATGTGGTCACGGTCATTGGCCGTTTTTACTGCTGGATTCCATTTGATAAAATTGCCTTTGGATGCATAGTCCTGATCAGAGAACCAAAGGTGGTGTATACAGGCTTCAGCAGTTATTTTTTTATCCTTCAGCGGAATATCGTTGCTAAATAATGCAATTTCTTTAGCCGTTGATATATGAAGAATATGCAAGCGCGTATTGTGTTTTTTAGCCAGTTCGACAGCTTTCGACGAGGATAAATAACAGGCTTCCTCGGAACGAATCAATGGATGCATCTCAATCTTCAACCCATCTTCGCCATATTTTTCTTTAAATAAAGCCAAATTGGCCTTTATTGTCGCCTCATCCTCACAATGTGTAGCTACCAACGTGGGCGCATTCGCAAAGATCCCTTCCAATGCCTTTTCATTGTCGACCAGCATATTGCCTGTAGAGGAACCCATAAAAACTTTTATACCACAGACATCTCTCGGATTCGTTTTCAACACCTCGTCAAGATTATCATTGGCTGCTCCCATAAAGAACGAGTAATTTGCCAGCGCATTTTTTGCTGCAATATCGTACTTATCTTGAAGCAACTGCTGGGTCAACGTATTAGGAACGGTATTGGGCATTTCCATAAAGGAGGTTGTCCCCCCCGCTACTGCTGCGCGGCTCTCATGCCATATATCCGCTTTATAAGTTAATCCTGGTTCTCGAAAGTGAACCTGATCATCTATAAGCCCTGGTAATAAATGTAACCCCTCGGCATTGATTTCCTGATCAGCAGGATGGTTTATTTCCTGAGCAATCATTTCGATTCGACCATTGCTGATATATACGTCAGCAACCTCAACTTTACCTTCATTAACAAGTTGTGCAGATTTTATAAGAATAGATGACATGTTGAAATTTTTACTTTGCTTTAGGTCAAAAGTAAAGATTTGTTGTGGTGATAACAAGTTATCTCGAGAAAGAGTTCCTTATAACGACAGCAATTTTTTCTTTAAATACACTCCTTCCTGCTATGTCAAATTTGAAATATCCTTCCCGTAATTGTCTAAATTTAGCGCAAGACGAATCGTACTGAATCTAAACTAACAAAAGTTAACCGCAAAAAAAAGAGGCCTTGGCCTCTTTTCTTATTCTTTATCAAATTTGTATCCCACTCCCTTTACAGTCGTCACATAATCGTCACCTATCTTTTCACGAAGCTTACGAATATGGACATCAATCGTACGATTGGTTACCACTACAGAATCTTCCCATATACTTTTTAAGATCTGTTCGCGTGTAAACACTTTGTTCGGTTTAGATGCCAATAGATACAGTAACTCAAATTCTTTTTTCGCAAGAACGATCTTTTGTTCTCCTTTATAAACCAGGAAGGAATCTCTATCGATGACCAAATCTGCAATTTCTATTTTATCTTGAACAGAAGCATCAGACTCTTCGGAAGCATTTCTTCTTAAAATAGCATTGATGCGGCTCATCAAGGCGCGGGGTTTAATTGGCTTTGCAATGTAATCGTCTGCACCGACATGAAACCCTGCGATCTCCGAATACTCCTCGCTTCTTGCTGTCAAAAACACCATGAATGTACTTTTGAATTCAGGCATTGCACGCATGATGCGACAAGCTTCAATTCCGTCCATCTTTGGCATCATCACATCCAAGATAATCAGGTCTGGGTTCACTTGTTTGGCAACGTTGATTGCCTCTTCTCCATTTTGTGCTGTAGAGACCTGATAACCTTCACGATTTAAGTTGAATGCAATTAAATCCAAGATATCCTTTTCGTCATCAACAATTAAAATCTTTTGTTTCGAAGAACTCATTTGTCTTATTTTTTTTGCTAAATTATAAACAAAATGATAACAATCAGTTAATCTAATGTTACCAAATTATTAAGTAATATAATATTTAACAATAACACCTTGATTACTTAATTGTTTTCTTCAAAAATGCCTCCAGCTCTTCACCACGGAGATTCTTCGCTATAATAATACCGTTTGGATCAAGCATATACGATGTAGGCAAGGCTTTCACACGGTAATCGATGACCACGGGCGAGCTCCATGCTTTCAAATCAGATACATGTGTCCAAGTCAACTTGTCGTCTTCAATAGCACGCATCCATGAACCAGGATTATCATCAAACGAAACGGAGAGAATATCGAAGCCTTTATTGTGATAGATATTGTACAATTTAACGATATTAGGGTTCTCCTGACGGCAAGGCATACACCATGAAGCCCAAAAATCAACCAAGGTATACTTGCCTTTAAAACTAGACAATTTTACTTCCTTATTTGAAGGGGTAAAAGAAATCAGTTCAGGTGCAGGTTGCCCTATAGCCATTTTTTTAAGCTTTTGTGTTTCCTCCTTAAATTGAGTCACATATCTATTCTCCGTAAATTCATTTTTGATTTTGTCCGCGTAAGCGATAATTTCACTTTCCGCCACTTCTGGGTCTAAGGTAGAAATTGCATAAAATCCAGCTAGATCATTGTGTTTATCGGAAAAATCGACTGCTTTTTTCGTATAAGAACGTAATTCTTCGGCAAACTTCGCTTTATATTCGGCACGAATCTTTTCAATCTCATTAGCGGTAGAATTTGCTGTTAGCTTGGAAAATACAGTCTGCAATGAATCTTGTACATAGTCACGGTAGTTCCGTTCTTTGGCAAAGGGCTGTATGGTTTTTGACAATTCAGAACCTTCAACCTGATAATCATTTACATCCTTATGCAAATCTGTTTTAAATGTAATCGTTTCGCCTGGAGAAGCAATCAAATCGTAACGATTTTTCCCCACGCGCAAAGACAGCAATCTAGATTGGCTGGCAGGACGTACAAACTGAAATTTATTGTTATCTCCAAAAAACATAGAGTCCAGTTTTGTATCACCTTCATACAAAGAAATAACTTTGACATTGCCAGGATTATCGACATTTCCGGCGATGGTAAACTGCTCCTTATTTTGGCAACTCATCATCAAACCTACGATTCCTATTCCTAAAAAAATTGCCTTTTTCATCCGTATCATTTTATTTGTTAAGTACCTATTCCCAATTACGCAAATGGCTTTGCTCTGTTTGATTCACGCTACATGTCACAGCTTAAAGAATCGTAAAAACGATCAGATTTATTCGGATCTTCCAAGGAAGAAGTCGAATAAATCTGATGGCTTCGTATTGTATATTTAGGAAATAAAATCATTTATTTACATCCTAGTTTAGCTAAGTAGCTGTTTCAACTACCCCTAAAATTTATTTCAAAAAATCTATTGCTCGCTCAATTGCACCTTTTAATCCGGCTGGGTTCTTACCTCCAGCTGTTGCGAAGAACGGCTGACCACCGCCACCACCTTGGATATCCTTAGCCAAATCACGTACAATATTACTTGCGTTCAACCCTTTTTCTTTCGCCAATTCGTCTGAAATGACAACGGTCAAACTTGGCTTACCATCAAATTCAGCACCGATCACCAGAAACAAGTTATTAACAGCCCCCTTTACCGCATAAGCCAAGGTTTTCACCGCCTCTGCACTCGGTAGATCGACGATTGTGGACAAGAAATTAATCTCACCGACCTGTTGGATCTTCCCTTCCAGATCTGACTTTAACGCTAAGGATTTTTCAGTAATACTTTTCTCTACTTCTTTTTTCAAAGCGCCATTCTCATCGATGATTTTACCCAGTGCAGAAACAAAATCTTTTGGATTATTCATGAGCTCTTTGAGATGGTGAACCAATTCGAAATGCTCGCGGATAACAGCAGCAGAACGAGTTCCAGTAATCGCTTCGATACGGCGTACACCAGCTGCTACAGCAGATTCCGAAACAATTTTGAAAAACCCTATTTGCCCCGTTGCTTTGACGTGGGTACCGCCGCACAATTCTTTAGAATATTGATCTTCGAATGTAATTACACGAACGAAATCACCATATTTCTCACCAAATAGAGCTGTTACACCCGAATCCAACGCTTGTTGATAAGGTACATTTCGTTCCTCCTTCAATGGAATATTTTCACGAATCTTGGCATTGACAATATCTTCCACTTGTTTAATCTCTTCTTCTGTCATTTTTGAAAAATGAGAGATATCAAAGCGCAAAATATCGGCGTTGACTAATGATCCCTTTTGATTCACATGGCTTCCTAATACTTGTTTTAGCGCAGCATGTAATAAATGGGTCGCCGAATGATTGTTTTCCGTATCGATTCTTTTGGTTTTATCGACCTGAGCAACAAATGTTCCTTTCAATTCCAGCGGCAATTTGTTTGTAAAATGTACAAATAGACCGTTTTCTTTTTTCGTATCTGTGATATAAATCTTTTCTCCAGTTTCTTCGGAAACTAATTCCCCCGAATCACCTACCTGACCTCCTCCTTCTGCATAAAAAGGGCTAACGGAAAGCACCAATTGAAATTGTTCTTTATTTTTCGAAACAACTTTACGGTATTTTACAACCTCAGTTTTGGCTGTTAATGTATCGTAGCCAACAAACTCAAATCCTTCGTCGTCGTTTACCACAACCCAGTCGCCTGTATCTATAGCCGTAGCGGCACGGGAACGATCTTTCTGGATTTGAAGTGCTTGATTGAAACCCTCCATATCAACTGTCAATCCCTTCTCACGGGCTAACAATTCCGTCAAATCGATCGGGAATCCATACGTATCGTATAGTTCGAAAGCAAAATCGCCATTGATCACTTGATGATCCTCGATATAGTTTTCAAAGCGTTGGACGCCCGTAGACAACGTTCTTAAAAATGAAACTTCCTCTTCTAAGATTACTTTTTGTACAAAATCCTGCTGTTGGATCAATTCGTCAAATACACCTGCAAACTGAGCTGCCAATACGGGTACAAGTTCATTGATAAAAGGCGATTTAAAACCTAAAAATGTATAAGCATAGCGAACCGCACGACGTAAAATACGGCGAATCACGTAGCCAGCTTTATTGTTGGATGGCAATTGCCCATCGGCTATTGCAAAACTTACAGCACGTATATGATCTGACACCACCCGCATGGCAATATCCGTTTTTTCATCTAGCCCATAGTTGATTCCTGCTCTATTCGCAATAAAATCAATTGTAGGTGTAAAGACATCTGTGTCATAGTTGGAAGTTTTCCCCTGTATACATCTAACCAAACGTTCAAATCCCATTCCGGTATCCACATGTTTGGCCGGTAGCGATTGAAGTGAACCGTCTTTCAAACGATTAAATTGCATGAAGACAAGATTCCAGATTTCGATAACCTGAGGATGGTCCGCATTCACCAAACTTTGTCCTGAGATCTCTTCGCGCTCTGCTGTACTCCGCATATCGAAATGAATTTCAGAACAAGGACCACAGGGTCCTGTCTCACCCATTTCCCAGAAATTGTCTTTTTTGTTACCCAGGAGAATTCTGTCTTCGGCAATCCATTGTTTCCAAAAATCGAATGCTTCCATATCACGCGCTAAACCTTCTTTTGCATCCCCTTCAAAAATAGTTACATATAAACGATCTTTATCCAGCTTGTATACTTCTGTCAATAGCTCCCAAGCCCAAGCAATAGCTTCCTTTTTAAAGTAGTCTCCAAAGCTCCAGTTTCCCAGCATCTCAAACAAAGTATGGTGGTAGGTATCGATTCCGACTTCTTCCAAATCATTATGCTTACCGGAAACCCGCAAACAGCGTTGCGTATCAGCAACACGAGGAAATTTGATGGGTGCTTCACCAAGAAACAGATCTTTGAATTGATTCATCCCCGCATTGGTAAACATTAATGTAGGGTCATTTTTTACAACTACTGGTGCTGAAGGTACTATCTGATGCCCTTTACTTTTAAAAAAGTCCAGAAAGGCTTGACGAATTTCTCTACTTGTCATTTAATTATCTAAAAATATGTGCAAACTTACTCAAAATTGGTAGGTTATGCAATGTACAAATCCATATATTGACCGTGAAACGACTGTTTTTAGGAAGGAGCTAGATTTCTGTTATTGACTTTTCAAACAAAAAAATCAAGTTATAATTTACAGATAGTTAGCATATCCCTATTCTACGCGTGACAGAAATCACAAACTACTATTAAATTCAACATTTTAAAAGTGTTATTCATTATTCATATTTGTCTAACGCTTGTCAAAATCAACATGTAAAACAACAAAAACTATTTGACCTAAGGCCATTCACAATTACATTTGTTTTATTACATTTGATAGTAAAATAGGGAATCTAGCCTTCTTTCAGACATATTCCCTAAGTGCAAAATAATTAAGATTAGATTTTGTAGATTAAATTCCCTCTAATGAAAAAAAACATTCTACTACCGGTAGATTTTTCGGCTCATTCTAATAATGCTGTAAATTACGCTGTGGACCTAGCCCTTGAAAAGGGGTATTCGCTCCATCTTTATCACAATTACACTTCAGCTTCCGCTGTGTTTGAGGAGGAAAGTAGCCAAAACGAAGTCAACTCCCCAACATTCAAAGCTGATATCCTGATTAAGAATCTTGCGGAATCGATAAAATTAAAACATCCTACGCTTGAGATCACAACACAATGTGAGCGCGGCATGATTACCGAAACTCTTCCTGAACTTGCCACTCCAGATCGATTTGATTTTGTCATTATGGGGACTAAAGGGATTACCAACGATGATAGTCAGCTTATTGGCAGCACCACCTATGTCATTAGCAAAAAAGCCAAAATACCTGTCCTGGCCATTCCAACTGAAGCTTCCTTTACACCTATCGACAAAGTTGGCTTACTTTCTAATTTTAAAGAAGAAGAAGTGCAAACAGTACAGGATTTTGTCAACATCATTGGCAAAGACTTTGAACTAAAACTTATGCATGTTCACTACGATCATTCATCAGAAAACCGGATCGAAGACAAACTTGAAGTATGGAAATATAAGATCAAAAAATATATTGGCGTAACCAATATTGCCATAGAGGTCGACTCTATACAGGGGGATATTGAGGACCTAGATACGGTTCCCGAAGTGATTAATGAGATGATCCATGAGGAAAAGATCAAAATACTTCTGGTGACACGATCAAGAAAATCATTCTTTGAACGTGTTTTCACCCGATCAGTTGCGAAAGCATTATTTAGCCATCCGTTAGTTCCGATATTTTTCACCAAAGCATAATCCTATAGCCATGTCTAAACTATTAATACCAGTAGATTATTCCGAAAATGCACGAGTTGCCGCATTTTATGCTGCTCAAATCGCAGCCATATCAAATGATGAGATTACACTTTTCCATTCGTTTACTTCACACGTCAATAAGTTTGCAAATGCGAAGCATTTAATAGACCCTACTGAGGGAGAGGCTCACCATAAAATGGAAAAGCTTGTAGCCGAACTTCTACAGGAATATCCTTCGCTTAAAATTTCTACGCTATTTGCCAATGGTATTTTGGCCGAAACATTGGAAAAACAAGAGATAAAAGAGACCTACCAAACGGTAATTATGGGTACAAAAGGAGTCACCGGACTCGAATCTGTGTTGATCGGAAGCAATACATATGATGTTATTAAAGAATCTAAAATACCCGTTTTAGCAGTCCCGAAAAACGCTGTAAAATTTAAAAATGACAACATTGCTTTATTGACAAATTTCAAACCCGGAGAACTTGAGGTGCTTAAACAAGCGATACCATTGTATGGGAAAAATTTCCATTTACAGCTTATCCATATCAATAAAAACGAACTAGAAATCAATATTTTAGGAGAAAAACTTGAAAATTGGATCGAAAAGATTATCGCTGAAACTGGGATAGAAGATATTTCCTATATCGTCAAATCACCAAGCTATTTTGCTGGCTCGCGTGAGAATATTGCTAACGGTATTCATACCATTATCCGGGATGAAGATATTGATGTTATTTTGATCACAAAAAGCAGAAAAACTTTTTTCCAAAACATTTTTACAGAAAATATTGTTAAGCATCTGGCTTTTGAAATTGAGGTACCAAACTTTTTTGGACGCGTAGAGTAACCAAATAATTTTTGGCAAATTTATTGCAAGAGTGTTCAGTGAGTTAATTTAACAACAGTATTATAGTAGATAATTTTACAAACACGCATTATGAAAATTAGCCTTAAAAAATCAGGATTACTTGTTGCGGCAGGAATTTTATCCACCGCATCCTTTGCGCAAAACACAAAAGAAGCATCAATTGAAGGCACAACTCCATTAGGTTCGGCAACACAATATAGAACTTGGTCTATCGGTGTAGGCGCCGGTGTAACAAGCTTACAGAATATCGCCAAATTTAACAATGGTGGTTATGATAAATTAGACTGGAATTTAGGGTACAGTGCTTATATCAAGAAGCAAATTTCACCATCCTTCGGATTGAAAGCAACCTATTTTGGTGGAAAGACAGCTGGGTATGATAACAGTGACAAGCAAACGGGATTCGAAACCAAGACCCCTTGGTCAGTTGCCTTATCGGGTGAGTTTTTGGCAGCCAACACGAATTGGAGATTTTTCAACAGTTTTATCAAACCTTATGCATCGATTGGTGTTGGGGTCATGAATGCTGAAACTGCTGCAATCGCCGGTGGAAATAAAGGCGAATACGGAGCCTCTTATTCTAAGATCTATGTGCCTGCTGATTTTGGTTTGAAATTCGCCGTAGCCAAAGGTATAAACTTTGAATTGGGCTATCAATTGAATTGGGCGAACCAACGATTTGACAACAGAACAGTTGATCAACAATATAAAAATGACTTATTCACCTATGCGCACGCAGGCTTAGAGTTTGCCTTAGGAAGCAGCAGTAAACCGGCATTGAACAATTCAAATCCTGTTGCAACCCTTGTCAATGATTACACGGTAAAATACGATGATCTGAAAGCTCAAAACGATGCGTTGAATGCTAAAAATCAAGCGTTGCAAGGTCAATTGGATGGATTGAATAATGATCTAAAAGATGATGACGGCGATGGGGTTGCCAATAAATATGACAAATGTCCGGGCACACCTTCAGGTGTTCAGGTTGATGGATCAGGATGTCCAATTGTTGTGAAAAACGAAACTAAAGTTGTAGAGAAAGTTGTAGTTACCGAAGCAGACAGAAAAGTCGTTGCCGATGCGATCAAAAACTTAGAATTCGATTTAGGTAAAGCAACTATCCGCCCTACTTCATATGCAACATTGAACAAAGTCGCTGCCTTATTGATTGAGAAAAATTTCAGCTTAAAACTAGCTGGTCACACCGATAATACAGGCTCACGTGAATTAAATATGCGTTTATCAAAAGAGCGTGCAGAATCTGTAAAAGCGTACTTAGTATCACAAGGTGCAAATGCCTCACGTATTGAGGCAACTGGATACGGTCCAGATCAACCGATTGCATCTAATAAAAATGCGGCTGGTCGTCAACAAAACCGTCGCGTTGAATTTACACTTTATTAATAACTAACAAATTACACTAACAAAAAGGTGTTTTTAAATAAAAACACCTTTTTGTTTACCAATTGTCATATATTAACTACAAATCGATTGTGGATTTAATTTTTAATCTATTACTTTTGCGTCGGTTTTTACAAATTCAAATTCTATGAAACTAAAATTACAATTAGTACTTGCTTTAGCATCTGCGGGCTTATTTGCCAATTCTGCAATTGCTCAAAGCACAAAGGTATCCTCTATTGAAGGAACAAGCCCATTTGGCCCTGTTACGCAATACAGAACATGGTCCATTGGTATTGGTGCTGGAGTGACAAACCAAACTAACATCGCGGGATTTAATCGTGCAGGTTATGAAGATTTAGCGTGGAACTTAGGTTATAGCGCTTATATTAAAAAGCAAATCTCCCCTTCTTTTGGTATTAAAGGTAGTTATTTTGGAGGGAAAACAGGCGGTGCTTTTTTAAAGAAAACAGCAGATCAGTCATTCGAAGCGAAAACTCCTTGGTCGGCAGCCTTATCCGGTGAATTCCAGGCAGCCAATACAAATTGGAGATTCTTCAACAGTTTTATCAAACCTTACGCTTCAATTGGGGTTGGCGTGATGAACAGTAAAACAACCCTAATAACAGGTTCCACATCGCAAGAAGCCGATGGCATCACTAAATTATATGTACCATTAGATATGGGTCTTAAATTTGCTGTTGCGAAGGGAATTAACTTCGAGCTAGGCTATCAATTAAATTGGGTTAATCAAAACTTTGATGGCATTCAAGGTGGTCAATATAAAAACGACTTATTTACTTACATCCATGGTGGTTTAGAATTTGCATTGGGCAATGGTAGTAAACCAGCGTTAAACAATTCAAACCCTGTCGCTACACTCGTCAATGACTACACATTAAAGTATGATGATCTGAAAGCGCAAAACGATGCTCTTAACGCAAAAAATCAAGCATTACAAAGCCAATTAGATGGTCTGAACAGTGATTTGAAAGATGATGATGGCGATGGTGTAGCTAACAAATATGATAAATGCCCAGGCACACCTTCAGGTGTACAAGTAGACGGTGCTGGTTGTCCAATCGTTGTGAAAAACGAAACTAGAGTTGTTGAAAAAGTTGTTGTGACAGAAGCTGACCGCAAAGTCGTTGCAGACGCAATCAAAAACTTAGAATTCGATTTAGGAAAAGCAACAATACGTCCTACTTCATATGCTACATTAAATAAAGTAGCTGAATTGTTAATCGAGAAAAACTTTAGCTTGAAATTAGCGGGTCACACAGATAACACAGGTTCACGCGAGTTGAACATGCGTTTATCAAAAGAACGCGCTGAGTCAGTAAAAGCATACTTAGTATCTCAAGGTGCTAATGCTTCTCGCATTGAAGCTACAGGATATGGTCCTGACCAGCCTATTGCATCAAACAAAACTGCTGATGGTCGTCAACAAAATCGTCGTGTAGAGTTTACACTCTATTAATCGATCTATTTCGACATATACAAGCCAAAGGCACCACTGAACGTGGTGCCTTTTTTGTTTGCTCCAGCAGACAATCGGCTCTTCATTTCCATAACTACTATTAAAAAAGCCTTGTTTAAATTAAATAAACACCTGAATAACAAAAAGATAACTCAAAAACAAACAACTTAATCCGTATTTTTAATAAAGCAAAATTAAAAAATGCGTAAACCACAAGCTCTTGTTTTGACTATCTTTTCGTTGATCTTTTCCTCTTGTGAAAAAGATCCACCATTGAACGAACCAGGATCAAATGAAGCGATCAATGAATGGACCATGGCACAAATGCGACAATATTATTACTGGAACGAAAAAATCACACAAAAAAACAATTACCAACAAGCTCCAGATCTATTTTTTAAAAGTCTCTTATTTCAAGATGACCATTATTCCAGCATATTACAGACACTCAACAGCGACACCTATGGCAATACGCTGACGAACACTTTTGGGTTCGATATGGTGCAATTACAAAATCAGTCAGAAACCATCCAACTGGTCACCCAAGTGGTCCCTTTCAGTGAAGGGGATCTAATGGGGCTCAAGCGGGGAGACAGCATAAGCCACATCAACAATGAGCCCATCGACCACAGCAACCTGAAATCGCTACTAAGCAAATCCTTGCTTTTACCGGCAATGCATTTGACGCGAAATGATGGCAAAATATTTCATCTGCCTTCTTCCTATATTTCGCAGCCCGTCCTCTATACCGCTAAACTCATCTCCTCCTCCCCCACAGTAGGCTATATGTTTTTAAGTCAATTTGACTTTAGTGGGGCATATTCATTATTGGAAGCAGTCCAAAATTTCAAGTCCCAACGGATTCAGGAACTTATTGTCGATTTACGTTACAACCCCGGCGGACAGGTTGCTTTCGCCTCATTTTGCGCACTCTTATTGGCAGATATTAAAGAGAATGATGTTTTCGCTCGATATCGTGGAAACAAAAACATCAAAAATAGAGAAGACAGTTTTGCATCTACCCTGCAAGGGCAGCCCGATGGCTATTCTTTCGCAGCAGACGAGGTATTAAAGCAAGGTTTACATTTGAAGAGAATTTATATGCTGACAGGGCCAAACACAGCCTCTGCAGCCGAAATGCTCATCAATGGATTGAAACCTTATGTAGAGATCATTCAAGTCGGTGACAAAACATTCGGTAAAGATATGGCCTCAACAACAATAGTAACTCCAGAAGATATCCGAGGTACCGAACGGGCCTGGCATTTGGTCCCTATGATCTATAAAATCTACAATAAAGTGGGGCAGGGAGATTATAGCGATGGAATTGCACCTTCAAAAGTGACCGATGAATTTGCTTTTCTACCCTTGGTTCCTGTAGGCGATACGAGGGATCCCTTGATTCAGGAAGTATTAAAAAAGATCGGTATGAAAAATATGCTAGCTAAACGCCCTATTACTACAATTGAACCAACCCATATGTTGAAGCCAAAATACATAGGCAGTAGCTATCAGGCAATACCTATTGAAGTAAGCGCACAGGGCAAATCCGATAAATAGATTCACCCATGTGCACAGGAATTTAATGAAGTAATAAGCATACGCAAATCAGCTCCAGTCTGTCCATTTTTGACCAACTTACGAAGAGGACGAGACAAAATTTCGGAGCGGATGGTCCGTTCCTTCGATTCGTATTCTCGTACTAGTTCTTCCAACTGTTGCAGTAGTTCCCTATATTGCCTATAAAGTTCATTCAGCTCCGCCATTTCATTCCGTAAAGCTAGCAGCGCAGCAGCATCAATGGCATGATCTACATCTCCTTGAATTTTCAGGGAGATAGCAAATAAATTACGATGTTTTATAGCATTGATCCCTTTCATGATGAATTTATGATAATTGATTTAACTACAAAGTAGTTATTAACTTCACAATATTTCCTCTAAATCATTTTATTTTTTTAACCAAACCGCATCCAAGGCAAAACCGATTCCACCGATATCCGACACCGCATCAACATCAAAATATGCATCGGGTTCCTTTTGGGGGAAGTATACAATACCTATGTCTTCTACCGTAAAGAAAAAAAACAGATAGACCTTCTGTCCATCGATAAGGATTGGTTTTGAATCCTTGTCCAATACCTGCGCCTTTGCTGGAAAATAGGGGTCAACGGGTATTTTAATAAATTCTTCGGGGATTTTATCCGATATCAACCCAGTAATCAGGATCGGAGTTTCGTCATATTTGACCAAATCCATTCCCCAACTTTCATCAAACACAGGTTTACCTTGATAAATCGCCAATCGAATCGGCTCGCCATTTGGTGAAATCGTCTGGTTATAATTTAATATCTTTACCTGCCTCACACCCGGAATCGATTCGACATCATCTCCTAAGGGGTTTGGCCCGACAACGAGTGAAGGATCAATGGGACTTTTGCTATGCACACCAAAAGTATTTAACCCTGACTTGAGGGCGAGACGTTGTTCTAGGACAACCTGATCCTTGCTATCATACGCAACGACCAATGAAGAATCGGCATCTTTATTTCGTATAAAAATAAAATTAGTATTGCTTTGATTAGCTGCTTTTCCATCGACAGTTACTCTTTTTACATCTACTGACACAGTGCCATAGGTTTTAAAAGCAATCCGAGCCAATTCTTCCGTTTCTAAAACAGGTTCGCCTTTTTGGCAGGAAGACAACAACGATCCAACCCAAAGGGCAATAAAATAGAGAACTAAATTTCTAATCATATATAAAGGATAAAGAAGTGAGCCATAGAAATGGCTCACTCAATTAAATAATCAATATTAATAAGTTTTTGGAGCAAATTGCGTCCAGGTTGCAGTCCAAGGAGCAGTTGTCGGATGGAATGCACCTTTATAAGTTGTACTTCCATCACCATATGCAGGTGAAGTTGACGATGGTCTTAAGAAAGCAGGATTAAATGTAGTCCCTGTTGAATAGAAAATATTAACACCACCAGCTAATTTCAAATACGTTGTTGCATCCGCCGAAACATTTGTTTGGTTTCCTGTTGGTGTAGCACCACTGAAAGCTGCACTATAAGCGTGTACAACATTACCTGTAAAAGTACCTGTTGCGCCATCTTGGAATGCTGCGCCTGTTGTATAACCAGCGATAATGGAGTTTTGAATATCATACTCCGTAGCTCTTCTCCAACGGTTACCGAATTTCAATTTAGAACTCGCCACAGTCACATCCTTAATACCAAGGAACGTAAAGTTCTTTAATACCGGACGAGTTTTAGGTGTAGCAGCATATGGCGCTGTACCTTCATTATCCGACTCCAAACCATTTGAATCAGAACTACCGCTAGAAGTACTGTTTGTCGAATTCGGATCCTTTAATGACAATGCATATTGAATTGTACCTGTATATCCATGATCGAAATCAAAATCATCATCGTCATTTGATAATGCAACTAGGTATTTCGCATTGACAGTCCCCCCAAAGAATTCAAATCCATCATCTTTACCCCAAGATACCTGTATATTTTCCAACGTAGTACCAGTACCAACACCACCTAAAGTCAATCCATTAATCTCATTGTCAGCAGTTAAATTATAACCAGCAAATTCAATACGCACGTATTTCAATGAACCAGAATTATCGGCAGCATTTGTACCACCATAGGTTACATCCACTCCAACAGGCTGAGGAATACCTTCAATTCTCTTTGTGGACGCTTGGTTTGTGGTTGCATTCCCCAACAACACTACACCTCCAAAATCACCAGGATTACGAGATCCCGCTGCGTTTGGAGAAGTAAACACAATCGGCGCAGCAGCAGTGCCATTGGCGATCAATTTAGCTGTTTTTGGCACGACTAAAACACCTTTGATATTTTGTGTTAATCCAGTGATCTGATCATTGTATGCCTTAGTTACACCAGAAGTAATATAAGTACCCGCCTGAATCGTCAATGTAGCACCTGGTTTTACAAAAGCAACACCATCAATTTTCCATACTGTGTCAGCAGAAAGCGTTGTTTTCGTGATAATACCGGCAGCATCTGTTGGGATCGTTGCCTGAGGTTTGTTTGGCAAACCAGCATTCAAATCTGAATTAGGTCCTACATTGTCTTTGTTACAAGAAGCTAATGCGATTGCGCATACGCTTGCTACTGTTAAGATTTTTTTCATTTTGTGTTAAATAATTACTAGTTTTGCCATCACAAGATCATTTTTTAGACTATGCACCCCTATGGGATAGCATTTCATAAGGCTGCATAGTTGTTTTCAATCACCCGTTTTCTGTTTCGATTTTTCTTTTCCTATTGTGCTCGCTGGACAATCCCGGAACTTGTGTACATGATTAAGGAGTGATATGAAACTGCCTCGCGCAGTAGTCTTTTTATTTTAAAAGCTATAAGTCACCGAAAGATTAAATCTCCTTCCATCTTTTTTACGATAGGTTATAATATCGTCATCTGCTCTATTATATTTATTATCCCCCCTGACAAGCTCAAAGATTTTTTCGCCATTTCCTCCAATAGATTCACTATATGCAGATTGATTCTGATAATACCTAGTCCACTCATCTAAGAGATTAGCTGCATTGAATTTCACTTCTAATTGCTGACTTAAAAAACGTTTATAGAGTTGAAGATCGAGTTGTTTTGGTGCAAGTTCATACTCAACTCTATTCGGATTGACAGAAGCGGTATTTGTACGATAGCCCCTGTGATTATAGCTAGTTGTTATGCCAAAATCATCCCCCCAATAACCAATTCCTAAGTTCAATAGCCAGGGCGATTGTCCCATTAATGGTCGATCTTGGTTTGGCGCTCTATTCTTTTCTCGTTCTGCGACCGTAACATTATCAACAAGCTTATGTCGCCATTGGCTCAAGGCATTAACTTCAGACTTTAACAATGTGCCGTTTGCACTGATAAAAGCTTTAGACAGCCATTCTGCTTCACCGAAAAAATTTAGGTTTTTGCGAATTTCAAATTCTAACCCCATGTTTTTCGCAGACTCCATATTATTGAAAACATATGCACTGCCAGGGCTGACATCTTCATTTTCTATCAATTCTATCGGTTTGTCTAAATATTTATAAAATCCTGTCAGGGATATGATTTCACCAGGACTCGGATACCATTCCAAACGCAGATCCACATTATCGATAAAAGTTGACTCCACATTATCTCCTGATACAACCGCATCCAACTCAAAATCATAAAACCCAAAAAAACCAGTCTCCCGAAAATCCGGACGAATAGCCGTTTTTGAATAACTTCCCCTTAGATTAAAAGTATTACTCAAACTGTAGGTTGCATTGATGGATGGCAATATTTTCCAGTTTTTTTCACGGATCATAAGTTTATATAAAAGAAGCTTATTGTTATCTGAATTGGGATCGCCGTTCTGTTTTCTAAACATTTCATCCTGACGATTTTGTAAGTTGTAATACTCTGCACGGAAGCCATAAACGAGTCTTAGCTTATTCCAGAATTTCTGATCAAACATTAAATATCCGGCGTGCGAACTCATTGTCCCATCGTAGACATTCCCCCCTATAGGTTCCGGATAATAATAAGCCTGACCAATTCCATTACCAATGTGATCGGTAGACAACAATACATCATAAGGCATTTCTATCGGCGGAGCAGCTTTAGACGGATCATCAGGCATATAAGATCTGGTAAATGGCAGTAGACGAAAAACGGAGAGATCTCTATTTTTTTTCCAGCCCTGGTAACCTACTTTAATTCGTGAACTCACGGAAGTTCCTGCACCAAAGAGGCGTGAAAAGGCCATTGCCCAATTAAGGTCATGTTCATTAATTTCGGTCCACATGCGAGAATCGAACCCTGTTTCCGAATGGTTAGACCAATTGGAAAGACTCAATAAATTGGGACTTCGAAACATATAATTTCCATCCAATACCGTCGTCAATCCATAACGCAATTTTCGCTCATCCAAAATCTGCTGTTTGATTCTATTATAAGCAAACATCCCCTCAGCTTTTACATTCCAAGGCAATTGATACTCCCCGCTCAACTGATGTTGTTGTAAAGACATTGCCTCAGGCAGTTGATATTGATTTTTGGTTGGTGGGTTACTTAAATTTGTAAAAACTGACCGAACGTTTTCACTATAGTTGTTATTAAAGGTACGGGCATACATATTTTTAAAAGCCAGCCTGAAATCCTGCCCCTTTAATCCAAAATTAGCCACCAACCCACTGCTGCTGTTAAAACGATAGGAAGTCCCGGCACCATTCTGACCAATAGTGTCACTCTCTATCATATGCTGTTTTTCTCCATATAAATTAGTGATATTAGACCCTCTGACATTGTTGAAAGGGATGATGTTCTGTTCATTTCGAATGTTTGCAGAAGCAGAGAAACCAAACAGCAATCCTTGCGATAAATTATAACGCCTTCCCAATGAAAACCTTAAATTTTGATTTGGGCTGGCTTTATAACGATATAATTTCAATGCATCGGCGTTGACAAGTTTTGACTGTGCGATGGCATCGACATCATTATACTTCAGATTTGAACCAGGCATCAGGAGCTCCTCATTTAACTTAGGATCACTCAAAATATATCCGGGAGGGGCATCTAAACGTCGTGCTTCACCGTTCCAAAACCAAGGAAGCATACCTTCAGGCTGTTTAGAAGATGAAGAGTTAAAACCAAAAAATTCTGATGTTTTTCGTTCTCCGAGCCGGTAAAAGTCTTTTCCTGTTGTACGCGAACTTCCACCAATTCCGTACTGTATGGTTATAAAATCCTTTTCCGGAATATCTAGTGTATTCACTGAAACCTGTCCACCTGAAAATTCGGCCGACACATCCGGTGTTGCTGTTTTATTAACGACCACAGAACTTACCATCTCAGTCGGAATAATATCAAACGAAAAATCACGCCTATTTTGCGACGTGCTGGGAATCACCACTCCGTCGAGCATCGCTTGATTATAGCGATCTGACATTCCTCTAACAATTACATTTCTATTATTAACCGTTGTCAATCCTGTTACACGTTTTAAAACTTGCCCCATATCATTATCCGGTGTACGGGCGATCTGCTCCGCAGAAATACCATCTGTCACAGAAGCCGCATTCTTTTGTGCGGCATAAAGTCCTGCCACAGAAGCCTTTTTGAATGGAACTGTAACCACTGCTGTTTCCAACGCATTTATCTGTGCCTTCATGGCGATATTTAATGCAGTACGCTGTCCAGAAGCAACTTTCACCCCCTCAATGCGCTGTGTACGATAGGATAAATAGCTCACTTCTAAGGTGTATATACCTGGATCTAAGCCAAGGACATAACTGCCATCTACACTCGTTTGTGTGGATTTATTGGAACCAATCAGTCTAATACTCGCGTTTGCGAGCGCCTGTCCTCGATCATCAATCACTTTTCCAGAGATGTATCCCTCCTGCTGTACAGCTTTTTCGACCAATGTAATATACGCGCCATTATCACGAGCCATTAAGTTGGTCTCTTTGAGGAGATAACGCATCACATCTTTGATGCTGGTATTTTTAAAAATTTTAGAACTAACTTTATTCCTCGACAGATTATATTTGGTGGCATCGAAGGCAATATGTATGTTTTGGGATTCCAGGTGCTCAAAAGCCACAGGAATTGTAGATTCATTAAAGGAAATGGATATTTCCCTGTTGAGCAACTGCCCATGTGCGACAGAAGCAAGGAGCATTTCGACAGAAACTATCGATAGAAGTAATCCTACCAGCGATGTCTTTACCATAAACTTAATATCGTTTTGCGTAACGTATTGGTTAAATTTCATAAATTTGTTTACGTATATAATATCTCTACAAGTGATTGTATATGTTTTTTATCCCCTATTCAGGGGCTGTACAAAACAGAGCTGACGATGCCGGTCGTCGGCTCTTATTGTCTTCATATTTAGTAAATCAGCACTTTATTCCCCTCCTTTCTGGACTTATTATGATGAATCGCTTGAATACTTTCGAGTGTAGCCGACCACGATAGCTGTCTAGACAAAGGCATACTGTAAAGTTGCCGGGAGATAAGGTTATCTGCCGCCTCAAGCTCCACTCCGTAAATATTTCTAACAGCTAAGGCTAATTCGGCGAAACTGCTTTGCTTCAGATATACACGTCCTTCAATCCAGCTATTGCGCGTAAGAAGATCAAAATTCTCTCGTTTGCTTGTAGTGCTGTTTCTGGCATAACGAATCTGTTCACCACGTGTCAACACACCCAACGGATTACTATTGGCAGAGACCTGAACTTTACCAGTAAACACTGAAACCGATATATCATCCAGTCCGGCATAGTTTTTCACGGTAAATGAGGTGCCCAGTACCCTTGTTTGTATTTGCTGGGCATTCACAATAAAAGCTTTGGTAGAATCTTTTTTTACGTCGAAAAATGCTTCTCCGGCGAGAAGTTCTACAATACGATCTTTCCTGTCAAAAGAAACCGTATCCAGTTTTAATTTCGTTCGTGCGTTTAAAATTACCGTTGAGCCATCTGCAAGCTGTACTCTTTTACGCTGCGCAACTCCTGTTTCAAAAATTCGAAACCCTGGCTTAAGCAAGACTTCCTTTCTAGACTGTGCATGATCGTTTTCTCGACTCCAGAACAATACACTGAGACATAGCAGTAAACAGGCTGCAACTGCGCCCGACCAATACAGCATCTTTTGGAAAGCCATTTTTTTGGTGGACGTGTTTCCTATTTGTCGATGAATTTTTCCCCATATTTGATTTTCGTCAACATGATATTGGGGCATATCCTCTTTGTCCAATTCAGCATACCAATGATCAATCAGTCTACGTTCATTAGCACTAGCCTTATTTTGGCGATACCTATCAATTAGCGATTCAAAAACTTTTCTTTTCACTTTTTATGCCTGCTGTTTATATACAAGTCCGCAAAAAAGCTCCAAAGTACTTCAAGAAAAGATTAATGTTATATAAAAGAATTGTTAAGCTCTTCAAAAGGTCGATGCAAATGGGCAGTTATTTAGAAAGCTCATCTATCATAAGGACCAAAAGGAGCGTAAAACTACCATTCTGAATATGTTGATAGCCCAATATTGCCTTCCGCAGTCGCTTGGATGCTTCTGTAAGATTATTCTTGACAGTTTGCTCGGATAAGCCCATACGAGTGGCTATCTCCCGGATAGATAGGTGTTCCCATTTTAATAAAAGCGCCTGTCGCATATTATGTGGCATAATTTCCAGCTCTTCCTCCAACAACTTCTCCAATGCTAAGTACGTTTTAAGATCCTCTGGATGATGCTGTACATACTCAAAAATATGTTTACTCCAATGATCCAGTAATTTATCTTTGGCTTTGGTGGAGTTAAAAAAGTCGATGATTTTATACTTGAGCATCCCTTTGAGATAGGCTGGGAGATTCATTTGGATGTCGATACTATGCCGTTTTTCCCAAAATTGCACAAACAACTCCTGGAGAATATCCTCCACATCCTGTCGGTCTATGATCCGACGAGCAGCGTGCTGATAAAGGTCTTTCCAGCAGTAGCGGTACAATTCCTCATACGCAGCAGTATCGTTATGCTCTTTAATAGCTCGCAGCCAACGCTGATGTACAACTGGTCCTTGATTCATGCTAACACCAAATTTAAGGTTGAAATATTAAGTTTCTATTAATAAATGAATAAACAAACTGTAAGCATATAAAATAGTTTACATTCAAAATAATACTTTTCAAATTGAGCTAAATCTATATAACACGACTCAATTTATTATCACTTCATATAAAAGAATTAGATCCCCTTAAAAATCAATTATTTAAAATATTTGTTTATTCCAATATTATTCTTACCTTTGCAACGCCTTAGGCAATAGTGCCTATTGTATAAAATATTTCATGAACCCATTTTTAGAACTGGGAATCCGTGAGGAAGTTGTTAATGCCATCTCAGAATTAGGTTTCGAAAAACCTTCTGAAATTCAGGAAAAAGCCATTCCTGTTTTATTGACTGGTAACGACGATTTTGTCGGATTAGCCCAAACTGGCACAGGAAAGACCGCGGCATTTGGTCTTCCATTATTAGAGCAATTAGACTTTTCTCAAAAACACCCACAGGCATTGATCCTTTGCCCTACTCGGGAATTATGTTTACAAATCTCAAAAGATTTAGAAAAATTTGCTAAATACGTTAACAACGTACATGTTGTTGCTGTATATGGAGGTGCAAATATCTCAGACCAGCTACGTCAAATTAGACGTGGAGTGCAAATTGTAGTAGCGACCCCAGGTCGTATGTTGGATATCATTGGCAGAAATGCGATTGATTTCTCAAATGTAAA
>Ga0308156_1000504_pt1 | contig 77171 bp, 55 predicted proteins | sample PhyAR2_FD_201041 | JGI IMG/M metagenome (GOLD analysis project Ga0308156, IMG submission 201041) | Phyllosphere microbial communities from UC Gill Tract Community Farm, Albany, California, United States - DLSL A.R2 | ecosystem: Host-associated > Plants > Phyllosphere > Unclassified | place: USA... | reverse complement strand
TCGAGGAATCAAAGCTGGTTGTCATCATCGCCCTACCCTGTCGCACAGCCGTTTTAGTTGTGCAATACACTAAATTGGTTCCCGCCGCTTCTATCGCGTGGGGCGATTTCCGCCAAGCGCGGTTGCGTGTTGATCGGTGGCGAGCTTTCGACTGTTAACCCAGATATGCCCCCGTCACGGCCTTCTTATACGGAACAGATCTTCAACACTCAGGTCACCCTTGAGCACATTGATAAATGCAGGCAACTCGTCGAGGCTGGTACAGCGCATAAATTTACCAACGGCATGATATCGCCCATTCTTTCGGTCGTCTGCCAGTTCCATTGTCCGAAATCTGATACGCATGATGCGACGGCCATGTCGCCCTTTGCTCGCGCGACGATATAGCGCTGGCCCTGGGCTCGCGAGCCTAATCAGGGCCGTGATTATGATAAAGCATGGCGCAAGCAATACCAGTATGACGGCGGCAAAAACCAAGTCACTTGCCCTAGCGAACGCATTACGAACAGCGGAACTATTAGTGCGCACGGGGCTAGCCTTCGGGCGCGGCAGCTTGCGCGCAGCAACGACAAAGCCTGCGGCATTCCAGATTTTCCTGACATAGCCAGGAGTCTCGTCAAGGTAACCTTGCCATTCCTCAGCGAGGCGCTCGCGCAACTCAGGCGGCGAAAGTTTCAAAGCAAGTCGAATGAGTGCAGCACACCAACTCGGATGCCAGCTAGCGAACTCTTCCCAAAGCAGGCGGCCAAGAAAACTAGTTATAGTCGCACCCATTGCTGCGAATACCAGCGTCATCATGAGAATGCGACCCCCAGATGGCTTGCGGTAAATTGGCGGACCGTGGCGTTGTAACCGCGCTGCCCCTCAGCCGTTACCGAGTAATATCGCTTCCGGGGCCGCCCCAAAGATGCGGGGTCGCCGCTTTCCCACCTACTCGACAGCCATCCCGCCTCCTCCAAGCGGAGCAGGATCGGATACAGGGTTCCCGATGCAAGCCCGGTCAGGCGGCTAACATCGGCTCCTGAACTGGCAGGATGGCCAAGGAGCGAATCGAGCACCTTCATCGTCTGCAAGGACATGCGTGGAAGCTTTGCCATGTAGCAACTCTACATAGGGGATCGGCAGATTTCAAGGGTGGGGTAAACCAAGAACACTGCGTACTTTCGAAAGTTGACCGCACACTCCCCTGTTGACAGCCGAGCAAAAACCGCAGAAACGCCCGCCTCCCACGCATCGAGGCGCGATGGCGGAGTGGTGACGCAGAGGACTGCAAATCCTTGCACCCGGGTTCGATTCCCGGTCGCGCCTCCAGATTTTCCTGACATTTCGGATCACTGGACCAGCCCTGCGGGGCGGGCCGTGCGGTGATTCGGCCGGCTCCCGGCGGATCAGCCCTTTCCCGGAAAAGCGGTGGACCATGGCCAGCCTCCATGCCTAAGTCGCGGACTTACGGACACGAAGGGGAATGGAATGCGGTTTCTGGCGATGACGGCGGCGGTGGCGCTGGCCTCCACGGCGATGCAGCCGGTCGCGGCGCAGACCGCTCCCGCACCTCAAGCCACGCAGGCTCCGGTCGAATATGACATCGCCTTCCCCCGCGCCCAGCATCACGAGGCGCAGGTCAGCGTCACCTATCGCGGGCTGGACCGCACGCCCGTCCGCTTCCAGATGGCCCGCTCCTCGCCCGGCCGCTATGCGCTGCACGAGTTCGCCAAGAACGTCTATTCGGTGTCGGCCGTCGACGGCGCGGGCAGGCCGCTGACCGTCGAGCGGACCGATCCCTACGGCTGGACCGTGGTCGGCCATGACGGCACGGTGACGGTGCGCTACACGCTGTTCGGCGACCGGGGCGACGGCACCTATGCGCAGATCGATCCGACCCATGCCCGGCTGAACATCCCCGCGACCTTCCTGTGGGCGGTGGGGCAGGACGCACGACCGATCCGCGTCCGCTTTCATCCGCAAGCCGGGTGGAAGATCGCCACGCAGCTCGCGCCGACCAGCGACCCGACCGTCTTCACCGCCCGCGACCTGCAATATTTCATGGATAGCCCGGTCGAGCTGTCCGCCTGGGACGAGCGTCACTGGACGGTTGCGAACGGGGCGAAGACCTACACCATCCGCCTGACCGTCCATCATGACGGCAGCCCCGCCGATCTCGACCGTTTCGCCGCGATGGCGCAGAAGGTCGTGGCGCAGCAGATCGCGGTCTTCGGCGAGACGCCCGCCTATGACTATGGCACCTACACCTTCCTTGCCGATTACATGCCGCAGATCAGCGGCGACGGCATGGAGCATCGCAACTCGACCGTCATCAGCCAGGCGCGCTCGCTGGCGGCGGGCAAATTCTCGCAGATCCAGACGCTGAGCCACGAATTCTTCCACAGCTGGAATGTCGAGCGCATCCGCCCGGCCGAGCTGGAGCCGTTCGACTTCACCCGCGCCAACGCCACGCCGTCGCTCTGGCTGGCCGAGGGCTTCACCCAATATTATGGCCCGCTGGCGGTGGTCCGTGCGGGTGAAATGCCGGTTCAGGATTATGTCGCTCAGTTGTCGGGCACGCTGAACGCGCTCATCAATTCCCCGGCACGCCGCTATGGCGGGCCGCAGGAAATGAGCCTGCGCGCGCCCTTCGTCGACGCGGCGCAGTCGATCGACCCGACCAACCCGAACATCTTCTTCTCCTATTATCCGTATGGCGCGGTCATCGCACTGGCGCTCGACATGGAGCTGCGCCAGCGCTTCCCGCATCTGTCGCTCGACGACTATATGCGCCAGCTGTGGCGGAGCTTCGGCAAGCCCGAGCGCAGCTATCACCCCGACGATCTGCGCGTCGCGCTAGGACAGGTGACGGGCGATCAGGCCTTTGCCGACCGCTTCTTCGCGCGGAGCATCACCGCCAGCGGCCTGCCCGACTTCGCGTCGTTGCTGGCGCTGGCTGGACTGACCCTGCGTCGGAAGAACCCGAAGGCAGCCTGGGCGGGCGGCATGCCGGGTCCGCTCGACGGCGGCATGGGGCTGACCGCACCGACCATGCCGGGCACGCCGCTTTACGATGCCGGGCTCGACAAGGGCGACCGGATCGTCAGCGTCGATGGCCGTCCGCTCGCCGACCAGCAGGCGTGGACCGCGATCCTTTCGCGCCATGCGCCCGGCGACCGCCTTCCCATCGTCTATCGCCAGCGCGGGGGCGAGCGCAGTACCATCCTGACGCTGGCGGAGGATCCGACGATCGAGGTGATGCCGAACGAAAAGATCGGCCAGCCGCTGACGCCCGAACAGACCCGTTTCCGCCAGTCCTGGCTGGGGCCGCGCCCCGTCCCGACCACGGCTTCGCCCGTTCCGCCGTCGCAATGATTTCGTAAGACGGCGGGAACGTCATGATGCCCCGAAGGGTTCACCCATGTGAAGTTTTCGGGGGGCGCCGGGGGTCACGGCACTTGCGGAGGGAAGGACGCCATGCGAATGCGCGTCATGGAGCCAGGTTACGTGCACGATATTGAAATTCCCAGTCATCTGGCCGCTTATCTGGACCAGTCCCCCATCGCCCTGGCGCTGGCTGACGCGCGCGATGACAATCCCTTGATCTTCATCAATCACGGTTTTCGCGAATTGACGGGCTATACCAGCGAGGATGTGGTCGGGCGCAATTGCCGGATGCTCCAGCGCGATGCCGACAACAGCGAAGCGCGCGAGCGGATTCGCGAATTCCTTGCCAATGATCGCCAGGTCAACGTCCGCACCATGCTGATCAATTTCCGCAAGGACGGCTCGCCCTTCGTCAATCTGCTCTACATGTCGAAGCTGCGTCAGTTGGGCGGCGAGATGCCTATATTTTCGCGTCGCAATTCGATGTCAGCCGCTCACAGCCCGAGCGGCTGGCCGCCTATGATGCGGAACTGGGCCGCACGCTGGGCAAGCTGACCCCGATCCTGGCGGAAAGCGGCATCGTGCTGGAGGGGTCGCTGACCGCCATCGCCAACACCGCCGCGACCATCGCGCAGGCCAAGCTCACCTTGTCGGACCTCGACCGGGCCGCCTTTCCGTGAGCGCGGACGCAGAGTCTCCGCAGACCGCCACCCATCAGGATAATGTTATCGTGCCCGTGCCCGTGCCCGTGCCCGTGGTCGGCATCGGTGCATCGGCGGGCGGGCTGGAGGCGCTTCGCGAGATGCTGACTCCGGCGCGCGCGCCGACGGGCATGGCGTTCGTCGTCGTCCAGCATCTCGACCCCAATCACGAGTCCATGCTGGCCCAGCTGCTCGACCGGCATACCAATCTGGAAGTGCGCCAGTGCGAGGGGCTGGAGCGGATCGAGGCCGACCGCGTCTATATCATCCCGCCCGGCCGGGGCCTCGCCATTCGCGGCGGCGTGCTGGAGCTGACCGACTTCGTCCAGCCGCGCGGGCTGCGCCGCCCGATCGACGATTTCTTCCTGTCGCTGGCCAGCGACCAGCAGGCCAATGCCGCCTGCGTCATCCTGTCGGGGACCGGCGCGGACGGCACGACGGGCCTGCGCGCGATCAAGGAAAATGGCGGCGTCAGCGTCGTCCAGAAGCCCGAAACCGCGCGCTATGACGGGATGCCCCTGTCGGCGGTCGGCACCGGGCTGGTCGATTTCGTCAAGCCTCCCAGCGAAATCCTCGATTGCCTCCATGCCTTTTTCGCCCGCCGTTCGGGCGATCCGAAGGAGCAGGAGGCCGAGGTCGTCGCCGACCATATCGACGATCTGTGCCGGGTGCTGCGCAACGCGGTAGGCCACGACTTTTCGGGCTATAAGCGGACGACGCTGGTTCGCCGGGTCGAGCGGCGGATGCATGTGCTCGGCATCGGCACCGGCTCGGCCTATCTGGCGCGGGTGAAGAGCGATGCGGACGAGTGCGAGGCCCTGTTCCGCGACCTGCTGATCAACGTCACCCGCTTCTTCCGCGATGCCGAACTGTTCGAGACGCTGCGCACCAGGGCGGTCGAACCCCTGACGCGGGAGCGCGACCCCGACGAGGATATCCGCATCTGGATTCCGGGCTGCTCCAGCGGCGAGGAAGCGTATAGCATCGCCATGTTGTTCGCCGAGGCCGCGCGTGAAAGCGGGCAGCCGCTGGCGGTGCAGATCTTCGCGACCGACATCGACGAACAGATGCTCCAGATCGCGCGCGAGGGCAGCTATCCCGCCTCCGCCATGGCCGATATTCCGGCCCATCTCCGCGAACGCTATACCATGCCGCATGCCGAGCGGTTCAGCATCGCCGCGCCGATCCGCGACATGATCCGCTTTTCCAACCACAGCCTGGTCAAGGACCCGCCCTTTTCGCGGATCGACCTGGTATCGTGCCGCAACCTGCTGATCTATTTCGATGACCGGTTGCAGCAATCGGTGCTGCCGCTGCTTCATTATGCGCTGCGGCCGGGCGGCTATCTGTTCCTGGGACCGTCGGAGAGCGTCGGCCGGTTCGACCATCTCTTCCCCGCGATCGACGGCCATGCCCGGCTGTTCGAACGGTCGCCGGGTTCCCCCTCCTACCCCATCGACCTGCCCGGCGGCATGAGCCGCAGCCCGCGTCGGCGCGGCGAGCGGGGCGAGCGTGACGGAGGGTCGTCCAGCGGCGACGAGAGCACGGCGATGCGCCGCATCGTCGACCGCTATTCCCCGCCCAGCATGGTGGTGGACCAGGACGGCGGCATCCTGGCCGCGTTCGGGCGGTTGAGCCGATACTTCAACTTCCCCGTGACCCGCGCGGGCGGATCGGGTGCGATCACGCTGGCCCGTCCCGGCCTGCGCGAGGTGATCGGCCCGATGCTCCGCCAGGCGCGTGACGCGCGCAAGCGGATCGCGGCGCGCGACGTGGCGGTGACGACAGAATTTGGCGTCCAGAAAGTCGAGGTGATCTGCGACCCCCTGACCGACGGATCGCTGCTGTTCCTGTTCCGTGACTCCGCGCCGTTCAGTCCGGTCGAGGCGAGCGACCTCGCCGATCTGGAACCGGGTGACGACCATATCGAGGCGCTGGAGGACGAGCTGCGCCTGACCCGCCACCGGCTGCGGTCCACGGTCGAGGAGCTGGAGACGGCGAATGAGGAGCTGAAAAGCTCCAACGAAGAAATGATGTCGATGAACGAGGAGCTTCAATCGACGAACGAGGAACTGTCGACCGTCAATGACGAGCTGAAGACAAAGGTCGACCAGCTGACCGTCGCCAATTCCGACCTGCGCAACTTCTTCGAATCGACCGATCTCGCGGTGGTCGTGCTCGACCGAAACCTGCGCATCCGCAGCTATACCGAGGCGGCGCGGGCCATCTTCCCGCTGCAGCCCAGCGACCGGGGGCGGCTGCTGGCCGATGTGTCCACCCGGCTGGCGACGACCGACTATCTCGACGGCGCGGCGCAGGTCGCGGGCGGCGGCGCGGCGATGCAGCAGCGGGTGACGACGCGCGACGGCGGGCGCACCCTGTCGCTGCGCATCCTGCCCTATCGCACCCAGGGCGACGGGATCGATGGCGCGACGCTGGTGCTGACCGATATCACTGACGCGCTGAGCCTGGAGCGTGAACTCGCCGCCGAGCGCGAGCGGCTGGACCTCGCGATCAAGGCGGGCGGCATCGGCGTGTGGGAGTATCGCGGCGGCACCGGCGAGATCTTCCTGGACGAGACGGGCCGCCACCTATTCGGCTTCTCGTCCCAGGATACGGCGGACCAGGTGCATCAGGTGTTCGACCGGATCATCCCCGAGGACCGACCGGGCGTCGAGCTGGCGCTGGCCGAGGCAATGGCAGGGCGCGGCGATTTCGAGATGACGTTCCGGCTGGACCTGAATGGCAAGGAACGCTGGATCAAGGGTTTCGGCCGGGTCGTGACCTCTTCGGCGCCGCACCGGATGGTCGGCGTGTCGATCGACGTGACCGCCGAATATGCCATTGCCGAGACGCGCGAGCTGATGCTGCGCGAGATGAACCACCGGGTGAAGAACCTGTTCGCGATCATCTCGGGCATCGTCTCGGCGGCATCACGTTCGCATGACGACGTGACCGAAATGGCCGACGATGTGCGCGAGCGGATCGCAACCCTGGGCCGCGCCCATTCGCTCGCCTCCCCGGCGGGTGAGCAGCAGGCGATCGAGCTCGCGGCGCTGGTCGAGGCGACGATCGCCCCCTATCGCGGACAGTCGACCATCGCCATCGACGGACCGCCACTGCTGGTCGATCGCCGCTGCCTGTCGCCGCTGGCGCTGATCCTGCACGAATGGGCCACCAACTCGGTCAAATACGGCGCGCTGGCGCAGCCTTCGGGCGAGTTGTCGGTCGGCTGGACGCTGGCGGACGGCAAGTTGCGGCTGAACTGGTCCGAAACCGGCGGTCAGGTGCCCGACGATACCGGTGCCAAGGGCTTCGGCACGCTGCTCGTCCAGACTTCTTCACGCCAATTGGGGGCGGAGTTGGAGCGCAAAAGCCTCGACGGGCGTTTCCTCCTCAGCCTTACCTTGCCGGAGACGGTACTCTCGCATGACTAAAACCATTTTGCTGGTCGAGGACGAATTCTTCGTCGCGCTAGATCTTCAGTCCATCATCGAGGATGGCGGCTATCGCGTGGACGGCCCCTATGTCAGCGTCGAGGACGTGCTGGCCCATCTGGACGGCGACAAGCCCGAGCTGGCCTGCGCGATCCTGGACGTACGCCTGCGCGATGGCGAAGTCTTCCCGGCGGCCGAGCGGCTGCACGAAGCGGGGGTTCCATTGATCTTCCATTCGGGCCATGCCGACGAACACGCGCTGCAATCGCGCTATCCGGGCGCGGCGGTGTGCGGCAAGCCGTGCTCGCCGTCCCTGCTCCGGCGGACGCTGTCGATGGCGGTATCGGGTCCGGCCGAAGGGGATCGGGCGGCGGGATAAGTCGGGGGGCGATCGCTCAGTCCGGTTTCTGCGAGACACCCATCAACCAAAAGCCCCCCGCCCCATCCGCCCGGTCGCGCGCAGCAAGGCCGCCTCCGCGATCAGCACATCAACCTGCGCCCGCGCCACCGCCAGCTGCGCCGCGCGATAGCTCTGATCGGCCACCAGTATGTCGATCGTCGAGCGCAGGCCGAAGCCATATTCGGCCCGCACGCCCTTCAACGCCAGATCGGCCGCCTTCAGCCCCTGCGCACTCGCCGTCAGCCGTCCTTGCGCGGCGGTGAGCGAGGCCCAGGCGGTGTCGGCTGCCCGCAACACGCCGCGCGCCACGGCATCCGCATCGAAACGCTCCGCCCGCCGCACCGCCTCCGCCTGCCGCACGCGCGAGGCAACCAAGCCGCCGGTCAGCAATGGAATGCGCAGCGCCAGCCCGGCATTGGCGGCGCTGTCGAAGCCGTTCGCCTGCCCTCCCGCCCATTGCACGCCGCGCCCATAGCCACCGGCCAGATCGACCGCCGGGGCGCCATCGGCGCGCGCCTGGTCGATCCGTGCGGTGGCGGCTTCCACCCGGCGCTGCTGGGCCAGGAGCAGCGGGCTGCCGGCCTCCGCCGCCGCCCGTGCATCGGCCAGGGTGCGCGGAAGGGCGGCGGGCGTCGCGATCGTCGCGTCCAGCACGCCCGCGTCGCGCCCCACGATCGCCCGGTATGCCGCCGCCGCGGTGGCCGCCGCCCCCTCGGCATCGACCAGGTTGGCGACGACGCTGGCCCGCTGCGCCTCCAGCTGTGCGACGTCGGTGCGCGTGGCCTGCCCCAGGCCGTATCGGGACCTGGCCTCCGCCACCTGGCTGTCGAGCCGCGCGATCCCGACCCGCGCGACCTCGACCGCCTGCTGGGTATAGAGCAGGTCGGCATAGGCGCCGACGACCCGCTCCAGCACATCGGCCTCGACATCGCGCAAGCCTTCGCCGCCAGCCGCGACATCCCCCTTCGCCGCCCGCACCGCCGAGGACACCCGACCGCCGGTCCAGATCGGCAGGGTCGCATTGACACCGCCCAGCGCCGAGGTCGAGCCGGTGCGCACGCCCGTGCCATCGGAACCCAGACGGTCATACCCCGCATTGCCTGCCGCCCCCGCCGTAAGCCGCCCGGCGGCGCGTGCCTGGTTCGGCGTCTCGGCCAGCGCATCCTGCCGGGCACGCGCGGCGGCGAGTTCGGGATTGCCCTCCCACGCCGCCGCCATCGCCTGGCGCAGCGTCTCCGCCGAGGCGGGGGCGGCCGCGATCAGGGCCACCCCCATCTGCAGCCACGCCCGCCGCCTAGTCATGACGCAATGCCCAGGCAGGGGCCGCACGGCTGGCCTTGAGCGACTGGCCCAGCACGGTGAGCACCGCGATGGCCAGCGCCAGCGCCGTGGCGGCCGCGAAGTAGAGCGGCGACAGCGCCACCCGGTCGTCAAACCCCGCCAGCCACGTCCGCATCGCGACATAGGCGAGCGGCCAGGCCACCAGATTGGCGATCAGCACCGGCCGCAGGAACTGCCCGACCAGCAAGCGGACGATATCGGTGGCCGAGGCACCCAGCGTCTTGCGGATACCGATCTCCTTCACCCGCCGCTGCGTATTGAAGGAGGCCAGGCCCCAGAGCCCGACGCAGCCGATGAGGACCGCGAGACCCGCACCGATCCCGAACAGGCGCGTGGTCCGATCGTCGGCCTTGTAATATTCCTCCATATTCTGGCTGGCGGTCTTCGCTTCGAACGGAACCTGCGGCGCGATCTGGCGCCAGATGCCGCGGAGCGCTGTGATCGTCTCTCGAGGATCACCCTCGACGCGCAGAGTCGTGCGCGGGATCGTCGAGAAGCGCGAATGATAATAATACATGGTCGGATTGACGGGATCGCGCGGCGAGAAGAAGCGGGCATTCTCCACCACGCCGATGATCGTCCGGGGATTGTTCCGCCCGACCGTCTTGCCGATCGCCGCCTCCGGGCTGTCGAAGCCCAGTGCCTCGGCCCCCTTGCGGTTGATGACGACATTAGGGACTGTCCGCGTAGCATCGTCCGCGTTGCGCGCATCATCCGCGCGATGTGCATCGTCAGGCAAGCGGCCAGCGAGCAGTTTGATACCGAAAGTCGGAAAGAAATTTGGCGACGTGATGATCGCTTGAAGGCTGGCACCGGGTTCAGGCTTACCCGGTACCGCGTAATTGTCGCTGTTAAAACTACTAGCCCCCGGCGAAGAGTCGGACGTCGTCACCGATCGCACCCCGGGCAGCAACGCGGCTCGCGTAAGAAATGCGGTCAGTTGCGGCTCTGTGACAGCGCTGTCGCTGGTCGAACTGACGGTCACCAGACCATCCCGCCGAAACCCGACATCCGTGTTCCGGACATGGCGTGTCTGTGCGATCAGCACCACGGTTCCGATCATGAAGGCGATGGCGAGGGCGAACTGGAACACCACCAGCATCTCGCGGACCCGCGCCCCCGCCCGGCCGCCGCCCGGCGAGCGGGACGAGGCCAGCACCGCCGCCGCCGGAAAGCGCGACAGCATCAGCGCCGGGTACAGTCCCGCCAGACCTCCGACGAACAGCGCCAACACCGCCAGTCCGGGTAGCACCACCGCATAGTCGAGCGACAGCTTCAGTCCCCCGGCGGCATTGATCATCGGCAGGCCCAGTTCGGCGAGAATCAGGCCGCCCAGTGCAGCGAAGGCCGCGATCAATATGGCTTCACCCAGAAACTGGCGGATCAGAGCCGTCCGATTCGCACCCAGAACCTTCCGCATGGCGACTTCCCGCGCCCGCAAACCGCCACGCGCCGTTGCCAGGTTCACGTAATTGACGATGGCGATCAGCAGGGTCAGCAGGCCGACGATACCCAAGGTCACGACGGTCATCTTGCGCCCGGGGGACGTCTGCAGATGGATATCCGACAGCGGATTGATCCTGAGGCTGAGTAGTTTGGCGGACGGTCCCTGTTCCTTGGCCCGGCGATCGACAAAGGCTCGCATCTGCGCTTGCAGACGTGTGACGGCCTGCGGCGTGTCGAACCGGAGAATGGTCCAGACCCTCTCGCTGCCCCAGTGGTTCCACATGGGGTCGGGATGCGGCGTGGGCGTCTTGACCAGCATCGAATAGGGCAATTCCGTATCCGGCGGCAGATCACGGAAGACACCGGCAACGCGATAGCGCGCCGTCTTTCCGAGGATGGTCAGCGTCATCGCCTGTCCGACCGGATTTCCGTTGGGGAAATACCGCTTCGCGATGGTTTCGCTGATCAGGACATTGTCCGGCACTTGCAAAGCGCGCACGGCATCGCCGGCCACGATCGGCAAGCGTACGATATCGAGGAAATTTGGATCGGCATAACCCAGCGGTTCGGTGGTCGCCGTGTTACCCCGCACCACATTGGCATCCATGACCTGAACGCGCGTGCCCACCGTATCGGGAAAATCCTCGCGAAGCTGATCGATCAGCCCGCCCATCGTGCCGGTGGAATAGCCGTCGGCCGGACTGCCCGGCATGTTCCAATATTCCTCGGCCAGATACAGCTTGTCATGATCCGGCAGCCATTTCTCATACCCCGTCTCGAACCGGACATAGAGGCTGAGCACCAGAAAGACGGCGATCCCCACCGCCAGGCCGCCGATGTTGAGCGCGGCGTAGAGCTTGTGGCGCACAAGCGAGCGATAGAGCGACAGAAGCGCGAAGCTGTTCATGATGTGATGCCCCCGGACAAGACGGTCATCGACCGCAGGCGATGCGGGCGAGCCCGCTCCTGGCGACGGTGCAGCGGGGATTTCCCTCGACGCTGACATCGGCCATGCCGCTGGCGCTCACATTCGCCTGTTCGGAGGCACCGACGCGCACATGGGCCGTGCCGCTCGCGCCGATCGTGACCTGCCGTGCGGACAGGGCGCGCGTATTCACCTCGCTCGTCCCGCTGCTGTCGATGGTCAGTTGCCCCGTATCGCCGTCCGCGCGAAGGACGCTCGCCCCTGACATGTCCAGCTTCACGCGTTCGGCACGCAGGCTCCGCACCGTCACGCCGCTCGCCCCCGACAGGCCGAAACTGGTCGTGCCGCTACGCAGCGTCGACAGGCGAAGCACGCTCGCTCCGCTGGTATCCACCGCGAACGCCGGTACCTCGAGGGCGGGCAGGTTCATCTCGGCCGCACCGCTGAGCCTGACCGCCCTGATCGCGGGCAGCGTGACGGCGATCGCGACACGGCGGTCATGGCCGTTGCAGCTATTGTCCTTGCGGCGGATGCGCAGCGCGCCGCCAATGGTGTCGATACGCAGCAGGTCGATATTGGCCGCCCGCCCCCGCGCCGACACGGCATAGCCGGAACCCAGCGAAACGGTCACGATATCGCACCCGCCAACGTCGATCCGGTCGAAGCCGCGCAGGTCGTAGCCGCGCGTCGTCTGCGCGCTTTCCTGTGCGGGTGCCGCAACGGCGGCAAGCGACAGCAGGGCGATGGCGGAAATCATCTTCTTCATCGGAATGTCCTTCTCAGATCGCGCGCATGGCGCTGGCGACGATGCGGCCGTCGAGCATGTCGATGCGGCGCTTGGCGAGGTCGGCATGGCTGGGCGAGTGCGTCACCATCACAATGGTCGCGCCCGCATCGTTCAGCCCGGTCAGGATGTTCATAACCTGCTCGCCATTGGCGGTGTCGAGGTTGCCGGTCGGCTCGTCGGCGAGGATCAGCTTGGGATCGCCCACGATCGCGCGGGCGATGGCGGCACGCTGCTGCTGGCCGCCCGACAGCTGGTGCGGGAAGTGGCGCGCCCGGTGGGCGATGCCGACCTTGTCCATCGCGGCGGCCACCCGACCGCGCCGATCCCCCACGTCGCTGCGATAGGCGAGGCCGAGTGCAACATTCTCCTCGATGGTCAGCTCGTCGATCAGGTTGAAGCTCTGGAACACGAAGCCCAGGGTCTCGGCGCGGAATTTGGCCAGCTGCTTCTCGTCCATCGCCGCCAGATCGCGGTCGCCGAACATGTATCGCCCGCCGGTCGGCCGATCGACCGTGCCCAGCGTGTTGAGCAGCGTCGACTTGCCACAGCCCGATGGCCCCATGATGGCCAGGAATTCGCCCGCCGCGACATGCAGGTCGATGTCGTGCAGCGCCGTGGTCTCCACCTCGTCGGAGACGTAGCGGCGCTGAATGGCTTCCAGTCGGATCATCGATCTTCCCCTTATCGGATGTTCAGGATGTCGCCCTTCACGGACGCGGTGTTGCTGATGACGATGCGCTCGCCGGGATCGAGGCCGGAGAGTATCTCCACCTGTTCGGGATTGCGGCGGCCGATGCGGACGGCACGGCGGCGGGCATGGGCGCCATCGGGGTCGAGGACGAAGGCCGAACTGCCCCCCGTCTCCAGCCAGCCACCGACCGGCGCCACCACCGCACGGCTGGCCGCACCCAGCGTGATGCGGATATCGATCGTCTGCCCGCGATTGAGCCCGGCGGGCGCCTTGTCGAAGGTCAGTTCCACCTGAAACCGCCCGTCCTTCACAGCGGGCAACACCTTGGAGACGGTCAGCCTCGCCCCCTCCGAGGTCGTCGCCGACTGGCCCAGCGCGACGCGGCCGAGATAATATTCGTCGACCTGCGCGACGAGCTTCCACGAGCCCTCGCTATCGACCTGTCCCGCCGGGTCGCCGGGCTTCAGCGTCTGGCCGGGCTGGATGGTGAAGTTGGTCAGCCGCCCGCCCGCGGGCGCACGGATGGTCAACGCCTCCAGTCCCGCGCGCACCGCCGCCAGATTGCCGGACAGCCGCGTCTGGGTGTCGTTCAGCCGGGCGGACTGGGTGGCGGTGATCCGCGCCTCGGTCGCGCGGCCCGATTTCAACTGGGCGAGCCGCTTTTCCTGATAGGCGGCCTCCTCCTCGAAGCTCTTCACCCCCGCGTCCGACAGGAAACCCTGATCGTGAAGCTGGCGGCGGATACCCAGGTCGCGGCGCGCCTTGATGAGGTCATATTCGGCCTGCGCCACCTGTGCCGCCCGGTCGAGCGTATTGCGCTCGATCCCCAGCCCCTCGCTCGCCACGCCGCCCAGCTGGCTGGCGATCTGCGCCTCGCGGGTCAGCACGTCGAGTTTGAGCTGCGGATTGGCCAGCGTGGCCAGCGGCTGTCCCTCGCCGACCATCTCGCCGTCCTGCGCCATCAGCTTTTCCACCTGCCCGCCCGACAGGACACCGACCAGCGTCGTGATGCGCGGCGTGACGGTGGCGCGGACGGGCAGATAATCGTCGAACGCTGCCCGCGTCACCTCGCCCGTCTCGACATTGGCGGCGGCAATGTCGGTCGACCCGGCGGCGGGCAGCAACCGCCAGACCAGCACCGCGCCGATCGCCAGCAACACGGCGATCACCACCGGGCGGCGGCGCCACCAGGGCGCGGGCTTGCGCGCGATGACGCGGTCCATTCCCGGCCCCGGTGAAGTGCTTGCGTGTACGGGCTGTTCGGTCATCATGGATGGAGTGTCACCCAGGACGGGCGAAAAACCTAAACCCCTATGAATACGCCATTTTCACATGACCCTGCCGAATCCGACCGTTCGGCACCGGACGCACCGTCCGAAAATGGACGGTCCGACCCGCCGTCAAGCCCGCCGTCCACCGCCTTGGCGATCCTGGTCATCGACGACAATCCGCGCATCGCCGAATCGCTTGCCATCGCGATCGATCTGGCGGGGCACCAGCTGGACGTGGCGCAAGGGCCGGAAGATGGCTTTTCGCGGCTGGCGGCCCGGCGCTACGACGCGATCCTGCTCGACCTGAACTATGCCGCCGGGCGGACGGACGGGGCGGAGGGGCTGGCGATGCTGGACAGGCTGCTCGCCGATGATCCGGGCGCGTGCATCATCGTCATCACCGCGCATAGCGGCATCCGGCTGGCCGTCGCCGCGATGCAGGCGGGCGCACGCGACTTCGTGATGAAGCCGTGGCGCAATGCCGAGCTGATCGCCAAGATCGAACTGGCCGCGCGCCGCCGCGCCGCGCCGCGCGATCATGTCATAAACGAAGGCAAGGCCGAACCCGCCCGTTTGCTGGGCGACAGCCCCGTCATCGCACATGTCCGCGACCTGATCCGCCGTGTCGGCCCGACCATGGCAGGTGTCGTCGTGACCGGGCCATCGGGTGCGGGGCGCGGCCTGATCGCGGCAGCGCTTCATGCCGCCTCCCACGCAGCCGGGCGGCCGATGCCGCGGATCAATGTGCGCGATCCGCTGGCCTGGGATCGGCTGGACGGCGCCGAAGGAGGCACGAGCTGGCTGCTCCGCCATCCCGACCGGCTGGACGAGGTCACCCAGGCCCGGTTGCTCGACCGGCTGCGGCCCGAGGACCGCTATATCGCCATCGCCGACGATCCCCGTGCGATCATGCCCGCGCTCGCGCGGCGGATCGCGGCGGTGGAGATCGTCGCGCCCTCGCTGGCCGAACGACGGGAGGATGTGCCGCTGCTCGCCCGCCATTTCGCGCGGATCGCGGCCGAGCGGCACGGCCTGCCCCCGCCCCGCTTCACCCCCGCCGCCGAGGCGCTGCTGGCGACCGCGCACTGGCCCGACGAGGCCCGCGGCCTCGCCGCCGCGATCGAACGGGCGCTGCTGCTGGGCGAACAGGGCGTGATCGAGGCCGCGCTGCTCGCCCCCCCGGCCGCCCAGAACATGGCCCCGGCGACGTCCCGCGCGAACTTCGATCTGGACGAGAGCGAACGCGTGATGATCGAGGCGGCACTGGTCCAGCATCACCATAATGTCACCCAGGCCGCGCAGGCGCTGGGGCTCAGTCGTGGCGCGCTCTATCGCCGGATGGCACGTCATGGGCTTTGACCTGTCGCGGCGGCGCGCGGTGGCGGCGGGGCTGTCCGGGCTGGCGCTGACCATCCTCGGCGCGTCGATGCTGCTGGCGTGGCAGAGGGGGATGCTGGGGTCGATCCTGGGCGCGGGGCTGTGCATCGCCTGGCTGATCGGGGCGGGATGCTGGATGGCGGCGCGGGCGGGGCGCGGTGGTGGCGGTCATGACATGACGCGCCCCGCCCCGGACGGCCCGCCGCTGGACGCATTGTTCGACCAGATCCCGCTGCCCCTGCTGCGCGTCGATACCGGGCGGGCGCAGGCGATCAACCGCGCCAGCCGCACCCTGTTCGCCACCGACGACCGGGTAATCCCGACCCCGCCCGCGCTGCGCGACACCGGACAGACGCAGTTGCGCCATGAAGGCAGGAGCTGGCGGATCGAGCGGGTGGCTGGCCCCGGTCGGACGCTGGTGATGCTGGTGGATATCGAGGCGGAACGCCGCGCGGCCGAGGCCCATGCCGATAACGAGATGATCGATATTCTCGGCCACGAACTGCTGAACGGCCTGTCGCCGATCGTCTCGCTGGCCGACAGCGCGCAGGTGGCGGCCGAACGGGGCGATGCCCGGCTGCCCGGCATATTGGCGACGCTGGCCCGGCGGATCGAGGGGCTGGAGCGCTTCACGCGGGCGTATCGGATGCTGGCCAGGCTGCCCGATCCGGTGCGGGCCGTAGTGGATATGGAGGAGCTGGTCGGCGACCTGTCCCGCCTGTTCGCCGAGCGTTTCGGCGACCGGGTGACGCTGTCGGTCGACATGCCCGAAGCCGTGACCGGCTGGTGCGACCGCGACCAGATGACGCAAGGACTCTGGGCGCTGCTCCACAACGCCGCCGAAGCCGCACTGGCCGGGACAGTCGCTCCGGCGGTGACCCTCGCCGTCGTCGGGCAGGCGGATCGGCTGGTGGTGCGCGTGTCGGACAGCGGGCAAGGCATCCCCGCGCCGGAGCGGGCGCGGATCTTCCGCCCCTTCCACACCACCAAGCCGGAGGGTTCGGGTGTCGGCCTGACCCTGGCCCGCCGGATCGCGCAGGCGCATGGCGGGGAACTGGCCCTTTTGCCGGTCGCCGTGACGACGTTTGAGCTACTCCTTTCCTCCCCTGCAAGGGGAGGTGGCAGCGCGGAGCGCTGACGGAGGGGTATCAACCCTCTCGATAGCGGGACACCCCTCCACCAGCTTCGCTGGTCCCCCTCCCCTTACAGCGGAGCAAGTTTAATCCATCAACGCCAAGATCGCCGTAAAGGTATCGGCATCCAAACTCTGTCGGCCGACGAGAAAGCCATCGACTCCGCCCTGCGCAAACATCGCCGCAGCGTTTTCTGGCGTGACCGAACCGCCATACAGGACACGCGTACCCGAAACCGTATCGTGGATCAGCCCGGCCATGGCCGCGACCTCCGCCGGTTCGGGGGTACTATCGCCACCGATCGCCCAGACGGGTTCATAGGCGATAGATATCCCCTGCCCGTCCGTCCCGGCGAGCGAACGGGTCAGTTGCTCCCGAACCACCGCCGCCGATCGACCGGCGGCGTGATCCTCCGCCGTTTCGCCGACGCATAGCACGATCTCCAGACCCGCCGCCCGCGCGGTCCGCACCTTGGCGGCAATGGTTGCGTCGTCCTCATGATGATCCTGCCGCCGCTCGCTATGGCCCAGCAGGACCAGCGACGCCCCCGCCTCGCGCAGCATCGGGGCGGAAATATCGCCGGTATGCGCGCCGCTCGGCTCTGCATGGCAATCCTGCCCGCCGATGGCCAGGCCGGGACAAACGCCGCGCGCCCGGTCGATCAGCGTCGCCGGCAGGCATAGCGCGACGTCGACCGCCGAATGCCGTCGCGCCGCCTCGCCGATCGCCGCGATGACGGGCAGGTCGCCGCCATCGCCATGCATCTTCCAATTGCCGACCAGCAGCGACCGCTTCGCCATCGTCACGCGACGGGCTTGGCCAGCGTCCGCGCCACCGCGTCGCGCCATCCGGCGACCAGCGGCGCGCGGGCATCCCCGGCCATGCCCGGCTCGAAACACGCCTCGCGCGACCAGAGCTGTTCCAGCGCATCGAGGCCCGACCACACCCCCGTCGCCAGCCCGGCATGGAAAGCCGCCCCGCGCGCCGTCGTCTCCAGGTCGGCGGGCCGCTCGACCGGCGTCTGGATCATGTTGGCGAGGAAGCGGCACAGCCAGTCATTGGCCGCCATGCCGCCATCGACACGCAGGATGGCGGGACCTTCGCCCGCATCGGCCTTCATCGCCTCGGCCAGGTCCATCGTCTGGTAGGCGACCGACTCCAGCGCCGCACGCGCCAGATGCGCCGCACTTGCCCCCAAAGTCAGGCCGTAGATCGCCCCGCGCGCATCCGGCTCCCAATAGGGCGCGCCCATGCCGACGAATGCGGGGACCATATAGACGCCGTGGCTGTCGGGCACCTGCGTCGCCAGATCGTCGGTCTGGCTGGCATGGGTAATAACGCCCAGGCCGTCACGCAGCCACTTCACCGCCGCACCCGCGACGAAGATCGATCCCTCCAGCGCATAGGTCGTCCTGCCGTTCAGCCGATAGGCGGGCGTGGTCAGCAACCGATGCTTCGACACCACCGCCGTCTCGCCGGTGTTGAGCAGCATGAAACAGCCGGTGCCATAGGTCGACTTGGCCATGCCGTGACGGAAACAGGCTTGGCCGAACAAGGCCGCCTGCTGGTCCCCCGCCATGCCCGCAATTGGGATCGCCGCGCCGAGCAGATCGGGCGTGGTGGTGCCGAAGACATGCGCATTGTCATGCACGTCGGGCAGCATCGCCATCGGCACGCGCAGCAACCGGCACAATTCCTCGTCCCAGACTCCGCGATGGATATCGAACAACATCGTGCGGCTGGCATTGGTGATGTCGGTCGCGTGAACCGCGCCGCCGGTCAGCCGCCAGAGCAGGAAGCTGTCGATCGTGCCGAAGGCCAGTTCGCCCCGCTCGGCCCGCCCGCGCGCGCCCTCGACATGGTCGAGCAGCCAGGCGAGCTTGGTCGCCGAGAAATAAGGGTCGATCAGCAGGCCGGTCCGCTCGCGCACCAGATTCTCGGCACCATCGGCCTTCAGCGTCTGGCATAGTTCGGTGCCGCGCCGGTCCTGCCAGACGATGGCGCGGTGGATCGGCGCGCCGGTGGCACGGTCCCAGACGACCGCCGTCTCGCGCTGGTTGGTGATGCCGATCGCGGCGATCTGCGTCGGAGCGACGCCGCTATCCTCGATCGCCTTGCGCGCGGTGGCGAGCGCATCGCGCCAGATATCCTCCGGGTCATGCTCGACCCAGCCGAGTGCGGGGTAATGCTGTGCGAACTCGGCCTGTGCGATGGCGACCCGGCGGGCCTGTCCATCGAACACGATGCTTCGCGTCGAGGTCGTGCCCTGATCGATCACCAGAATGTGCGACGCCATCGCTCACCCCTCTCCCTGTTTTCGTTTCGGAACGTCACACGCTTTCATATGAACGTCAATGCTTTCGTTTTCCTGACGGAGGGTATATCAGGGCTGGCGTAGGAAAACAGGGACTCGGCAGCATGGTGGACCGGAACAGCGACATGATCGACCTGCTGATCGTCGGCGGCGGCATCAACGGTGCAGGGATCGCGCGCGACGCCGCCGGACGCTGCCTGTCGGTGCTGCTGGTCGAGCAGGACGATCTGGCGAGCCACACCTCCTCGGCCTCGACCAAGCTGATCCATGGCGGTCTGCGCTATCTGGAATATGGCGAGTTCCGGCTGGTGCGGGAGGCGCTGATCGAGCGGGAGCGGCTGCTGAACATGGCGCCGCACATCATCTGGCCCCTGTCCTTCGTCCTGCCCCAGACCCAGTCGCCGCGCCCCGCCTGGATGGTGCGGCTGGGCCTGTTCCTCTACGATCATCTGGGCGGTCGCGAGAAGCTGCCGGGCACGCGCACCGTTGCGTTGGAGCGCTCGGCGCTGGGTGACGGGCTTTCGCCGCGAAAGGGCAAGGCTTTCGTTTATTCGGACTGCTGGGTCGAGGACAGCCGCCTGGTCGTGCTCAACGCGATCGATGCCGCCGAGCGGGGGGCAAAGATCGCAACGCGTACCAAGCTGATCGACGCACAGCGCGAAGGCGATGGCTGGGTCGCGACGATCGAGGCGGCGGGCGAGACCCGCACCGTTCGCGCCCGCGCACTGGTCAATGCGGCTGGCCCCTGGGTCGCCGACGTCATCGGCCGCACCCACGGCGCGAGGGCGGATCGCGGCGTCCGGCTGGTCAAGGGCAGCCATATCATCGTGCCCAAGCTCTACGAGGGCGATCATGCCTTCATGCTGCAGAATGAGGACCGCCGGATCGTGTTCGCCATCCCCTATGAGGGCAGGTTCACATTGGTCGGCACCACCGACGAACCCTGGACCGACGCGCCCGCCAAGGCGTCGATCAGCGGGGCGGAAACAACTTATCTGCTCGACACGGTGAACCGCTATTTTGCGAAGAAGACCGGGGAAGCCGATATCGTGTGGAGCTATGCCGGTATCCGCCCGCTCTACGACGATCATTCGGCCAATGCCTCGGCGGTGACGCGCGACTATGTGCTCGATCTCGATACGGGCGCGGAGGGCGAGAGTCGGGCACCGATGCTCAACATCTTCGGCGGCAAGATCACCACCTATCGCAAGCTCGCCGAACACGCGATGCGCGAACTGGCGCGCTTCTTCCCCGCCGCCGGGAGAGCGTGGACGGCCGGGGCGGCGCTGCCCGGCGGGGATATCGCGGACGCCGACTTCGACGCCTTCCTGCGCGCCCTGACCGCCCGGCACCCCGATCTGTCCCCCGCCCTGCTGCGTCGTCTCGCCCGCGCCTATGGCACGCGCGTCGATGCGATCCTGGCGCACGGCGATCTCGGCCCCGATCTGGGGGGCGGGCTGCACACCACCGAAGTCGACTATCTGGTGAAGACCGAATGGGCGCGGACGGTGGAGGACATTCTCTATCGCCGCAGCAAGCTGGGCCTGCACGTACCCCCCGAGACGACCGAGCGGCTGGCGGCCTATCTGGCCGGACAGGGCGTCGCGTGAAGCCCCCCGCCCCCGGATCGGCGGAGATCGTCGCAGGCCGTCATGCCGCGATCCTCGACATCGCGCGGCGGACGGGCAGCGTCAGCGTCGATGAACTCGCCGAAAAGCTGGGCGTGACGCCGCAGACCATCCGCAAGGACCTGAACATCCTGGCGGGCCAGTCGATGCTGGCAAGGGTCCATGGCGGCGCGGTCGTGACCTCTGGCACCGACAATCTCGCCTATGCCGAGCGACGCAGCGTCGCCGCCCCCGCCAAGGCCGCGATCGGGGTCGCCGCCGCCGCACTCGTACCCAACGGGGCCAGCCTGTTCATCAATATCGGCTCCACGACCGAGGCCATTGCCCGCGCGCTGGTCGATCACCGCGACCTGATGGTCATCACCAACAATCTGAACGTCGTCGACATTCTCGGCGGTCGCCCCTCGATCGAGGTGATCGCCGCCGGGGGCCGGGTCCGCGCCAGCGACCGGGCGGTCGTGGGCGCGCTGGCGATGGACTTCATCCGGGGGTTCAAGGTCGACATGGCGCTGATCGGTGCATCGGCGATCGACCCGGACGGCAGCTTCCTCGACTTCGACGTGGACGAGGTGCGGGTGTCGCAGACGATCATCGCCCAGGCCCGGCAGGTGCTGCTCGCCATCGACGGGTCCAAGCTGGAACGCGCCGCGCCGGTGCGGGTCGGTGATATGGGCGATGTCGATTTCCTCGTCACCGACAGGGCCGATCCGCGCCTCCGCGAAGCTGCCACCGCCGTCGGGACGACGGTCATCGAAACCGAGTCCCAATTGGCCTGACACACATTGGTCTGACACTGGCGCTTGACCAGCATCCCGCCTCGGCCCCTATAAGGGTCGGGATGGACAACAATACGACCCAGGACCGGCTCTACCGGGAACTCGCCCGCACGCTGATTACCGAGTTGCAGGAGGGCCGCTACCCGATCGGGACGCGGATGCCCGCCGAGCGCGAGCTGGCGACGCGGTTCGACGTCAGTCGTCCGGTCATCCGCGAGGCGCTGATCGCACTGGAAGTCCAGGGTTTCATCGAGGTGCGGATCGGGTCGGGCGCGCATGTCGTGGCGTTGCCGGGCCAGGGCGAGACGCCCGACTTCGGCGTCTCCGCGATGGAAGTCGCCGAAGCGCGCCTGCTGTTCGAGCCGGAGGCGGCGGCGCTGGCGGCGTCGCAGATCACCGACAGCGAACTGGACGAGCTGGCGACTTTGGTCGATGCGATCGAGGAAGAGAACAACACGGTCGGTGGTGCCTTCCACGCCGACCGCGCCTTCCACACGCTGATCGCCCGCTCGACGCGCAACAGCGCCATTCTGGAAACGATCGACCGGCTATGGGAACAACGGCTGCGCTCGGCCGAGAGCGTGCTGCTCGACGCCAAGGTCCGCGAGATCGACGTCCGCCCGATCGTCGAGCATCATGCCGCCATCCTGGAGGCACTGCGTTCACGCGATCCCGTCGCGTCGCGGGTGGCGATGCAGCGGCATCTGACCGCCGCGCTCGAGGGCCTGCTGATCGCCAGCGAGGCTCGCGCGGTGGCCGAAGTGCGTCAGGCGCTGGCGGCTAAGCGCGACCGGACCGCACATCTGAAGATCTGACAGGCGGCCCGCACCTTCACCCCGCCTCCAGCGCCAGCAGGGCGAAGGTGGCGAGCCAGTGTTCGCCCATATAATCGTCGCCCAAATGCGGCAAACTGGCGGCCAGATGCGCCTCCGCCGTCGCCTTCGCGCGATCCGCAACCGGATGCGACGGCCCCAGCTTCGCGGCGATCACCCGCCAGCACCAGGCGCGGGTCAGGTTCAGCCCGTCGAGATGCGCGATCTTGCCGTCGGTCCGGTCGGACACGATGGCGGGGGTGAACAGCGTCGCAGGCTCGCCCGTTGCGACATGCGGCAGGAAGTCGTCGAACCATTCGCGAAAAGCGGCGGCATTCAGCACCCGGCTCATCAGCAACGCCTCGCACAAGGCGGGCGACAGGAATTCGTCGCCGCCCGGCTCCCAGGCCTGACAGCCGCGATCCTGCCCGAACCAGCCCTGCGCCGCCGCCGCGATCCGTTCGCGCAATACAGCGTCGCGCTGCTCCGCCCAGTCCCACGCCAGCGTCAGGGCAAAGCCGCTGTTGAAATGCGTGCCGACCCGCAGGGGATAGGTCAGGCGCGGCAGAAAGTCGGCGAAACGGCGCGCGAACAACCGCGCCATCGGCTCCAGTACCTTGGCCCAGTTCGCATCATGACGGCTCGCCTCGTCGTGCAACGCCAGCATCCAGGCCCAGCCATAGGGCCGCTCGAACCCCGCCGCGCCCGGCCGCTCCAGATAGGCCAGCTCACCCGCCACCTTGTCGGGCACGAACACCGCATCGGCGCGGGCACGGATCGCGGGCGCGGCCTCCAGATCGGGATAGTGGCGGATCAGGCGCAGCAACTGCCACCAGCCATGGACGCAGCTATGCCAGTCGAAACTGCCATAAAAGATCGGGTGCAGCTCGGACGGGGTGCGCGCATCCTCCGGCCCGTTCAGGACGTGCATCACGACATTGGGATATTCGCGTCCGACATGGCCCAGCGTCATGGCGGCAAAGCGTTCGGCGGCGGATCGGTCCAACCGGGTCATGCGATCATTCCGTAGAGAAGGAGGATGTTGAAGGCGAGCAGCGGCAGCGCAGTCGGCACCTGCGCGCGGATGACGGCATATTTGTCCTTCAGCCCCAGCAGCGCGGCGGGCAGCAGGTTGAAGTTGGCCGCCATCGGCGTCATCAACGTCCCGCAGAAACCCGCCAGCATGCCCACGGCGGCGACAATGGCGGGGTCCGCACCCATCTGGCGGATCAGGATCGGCACGCCGACCGCCGCCGCCATCACCGGAAAGGCGGCAAAGGCATTGCCCATGACGATGGTGAACAGTGCCATGCCCAGCGCATAGGCCAGCACCGCGCCGATCACGCTGCCCGCCGGGATTACCGTGCTGATCAGTGTACCGACGACGCCCCCTACCCCTGCCAGCGCAAAGACCGCGCCCAGGCTGGCCAGCATCTGCGGCATCACCGCGACCCAGCCGATATCGTCGATCAGCCCGCGCCCGGCGACGAACGGCTCTGCCACTTTCGCCCGCAACAACACCCCGCACAGGACCAGCGCGATGACGGTGCCCAGCGTCAGCGCAACGAGCGTCGCCTGCTTCGGGTCGACCAGCATCGGCACATGCTTGAACGCCAGCGTACCGACCAGGGCGACGACCGGGATGATGAGCGCAGGAACGAAGACCTTCGCGCCGTAGCGATCCTCGGCAGGCTCCACGACCTCGGCCCGACGCATCCGCCCCGAGGCCGCGATGCCGACCAGCGCCAGCACCAGTACGCCGTTGGCCACATCGCCCAGCCTGTTGCCGAACAGGAAGGATATGGTGATCAGCGCATAAAAGGCGGCATTGGCAAAGCGCCGATCGCGCGCCGACAGAAGCGCGAAGACCGCAAAGACGATGCCCGCCACCGCATAGACCAGGTTCAGCCCGATCATCGCGCGCCGCCCCGCGACAGCCGCCGGTCGAGCCACCACAGCCGCGTGCCATGGATCACGAACGCCGCGATCGCCGTCGGGATCGCCCAGATCGACAGCTGGAACGGCTCCAGCAGGATACCATAGCCCTCCAGCACGCCCTTCATCAGCAGGATCGATCCGACCGCCAGGAAGATGTCCTCGCCGAAGAACAGCCCGACCGTATCGGTCGCCGCCGCCATCGCCTTGACCCCGTCGGCGTCCTCGGGCGCGCCACCCTGACGCTCGGCGGCGGCCTCCGCCATCGGGGCGACCAGCGGGCGGACGGTCTGGGCAGGTCCGGCGACCGAGGTCAGGCCCAGCGCCGCCGTCACCTGCCGGAACAGCAGATAGCCGGTCAGCAGCCGCCCCGCCGTCGCGCCGCGAAGCCCGCCGACCAAGGCCCGCGCCCGCGCCTGCAGCCCCCGCCGTTCCAAGAGGCCGATCACGGGCAGGACCATATAGATCGCGGTCACATAGCGCGTCTCGTTAAAGGCATGGCCGAAGGTGGCGACGATGCGCATCGGGTCCAGTCCCGCCGCAAAGCCGGTGACGAGCGCCGAGACGATGATGACCAGCAGCGGGTTGAAGCGCAGCAGGAAGCCGCCCGCGATGACGACGATCCCCGCCAGCACCCACATCAGCGCGCCCCCCGCCCATAGCTGCCGCCGCCCGGCGTCGCGATGACCAGCACATCGCCCGCGCCCATGTCGATCCCGGCGGTGGAGGCCAGTTCCTCTACCGTTCCATCGGCCCGCTCGACGCGGTTATGGCCCGGCTGTCCGGCCTCGCCACCGTCCAGGCCGAAGGGCGGCACAACCCGCCGGTTGCTGAGGATCGCAGCGCGTAGGGGCTGGCGGAAGCGCAGGCGGCGGATGGTGCCGTCGCCGCCATGCCACGCACCCGCCCCGCCCGAGCCGCGCCGGATCGCGAATTGTTCGAGCAGCACCGGATAGCGCGTCTCCAGCACCTCCGGGTCGGTCAGGCGGCTGTTGGTCATATGCGTCTGGATCGCATCGGCGCCGTCATGCCCCGGCCCCGCGCCCGCGCCGCCCGCGATCGTCTCATAATATTGATAGCTGTCGTCGCCGAAGGTCAGGTTGTTCATCGTCCCCTGGCTGGCCGCCATCGCCCCCAGCGCGCCCAGCAGCGTGTCGGTCACGACCTGGCTGACCTCGACATTGCCCGCCACCACGGCGGCGGGGAAGCGCGGGTTGAGCATCGATCCTTCCGGCACGATCAGCGTCACGGGCCGGAGGAACCCTTCGTTCAGCGGCACCGCCTCATCGACCAGCAGGCGCAGGACGTAAAGGACGGCGGCGCGGGTCACGGCCAGCGGCGCGTTGAAATTGGTCGGCCGCTGCTCGCTGGTGCCGGTGAAGTCGATCGTCGCGCTGCCCTGATCCGCATCGATCGTCACGCGGACCGCGACGACCGCACCGTCATCCAGCGCATAGCGGAACGCGCCATCGGACAGCGTCGCGATCATCCGCCGCGCCATCCCGTCGGCATGGGCCTGGACATGCGCCATGTACCCGGTGACGACGCCCCGTCCCTGTTGCGCGGCCAGTTGACGAAGCCCGTCCGCCCCGCGTGCGCAGGCCGCGACCTGCGCGGCGAGGTCGGCGATATTCTGGTCGATGTTGCGCGCTGGGTAAGGCCCGCTGGCCAGCAGCTCCCGGATCGCGGCCTCGCGCATCGCGCCATTATCGACGATCAGCACATCGTCGAAGACCACGCCCTCATCGGCCAGCGTCCGGCTGTCCGGCGGCATCGAGCCAGGCGTCGTACCGCCGACATCGGCATGATGCCCGCGTGCCGCCACGAAGAAGGCGGGTGCCGCGCCCCCGGCAAAGACCGGCATGACGACGGTGATGTCGGGCAGGTGCGTACCGCCGCGATAGGGATCGTTCAGCGCATAGACCTGTCCCTCGCGCATCGTGCCTCCGCGCGCCCGGATCACGGTGCGGATGCTCTCGCCCATCGATCCCAGATGGACCGGGATATGCGGCGCATTGGCGACCAGCCCGCCCTCGGCGTCGAAGATCGCGCAGGAGAAATCCAGCCGCTCGCGGATATTGACCGACGCCGCGCTCCGCTGAAGCGCCGCGCCCATTTCCTCGGCGATGCCCATGAACAGCCCGGCGAAGATTTCCAGCCGGACCGGATCGACGCTTTCCTCCGCCGCCTGTTCGCGCCGCGCCGCAACCCGTTCCAGGAGCAGCGTCCCCTCCGCCAGCACCCGCGCGGACCAGCCGGGTTCGACCACGACGGTCGACACCGGATCGATGATGAGGGCCGGTCCCGATAGAACCGTGTCCGCCGCCAGTCCCTCTCGGGCGTGGACCGGCACGTCATGCCGCGCGCCCGCCAGATACATGACGACGCGATCGACCGGATCGGCCGTCCGCCCGGCCAGGACCGGCGCGGGCAGGCCTTGCACCTCGCCGCCCGCAATCGCCTCGACCCGCAACTGCTCGACAACCAGCGCATCCTCGCCGACAAAGCCGAAACGCTGGCGATGCGCCTCGGCAAAGGCCGCGCCCATCGCGTCCGGGCTATCCCAGACGACGCCGATCGTCTGGTCGTTGCGCGCATAACGAAGCTGCGCTAGCGCACTCAGCCGCACCGCCGCCGGATCGACGCCCTGCTCCGCCAGCCCCGCTGTGGCGGCGGCGGACAGCTCGGCCAGCGATGCCTCCAGCGCCTCCTCGCCCAGCGGCACGCCGACCGTCGCCTCGCGCACCACGCTGCGATCGGCTAGCCCGATGCCGACCGCCGACAGCACCCCCGCGAGCGGATGGATCAGCACCTGCGCCATGCCCAGCCCGTCGGCGACCAGACAGGCATGTTGCCCACCCGCCCCGCCGAAACAGGCCAGCGCATAGGAGGCCGGGTCTTCGCCGCGCGCGACCGAGACGGCGCGGATCGCCCGTGCCATGCTGGCCACCGCGATCGCGACCAACCCTTCGGCCGCCGCCATGGGGTCCAGCCGTTCGCCGGTCGCCGCCTCCACCTGATCGAGCAGTTCGGCCAGCGCGCGCTCGGCGGCCTCGCGGTCGGGCGGCAGGTTGCGGTCCGGGCCGAACAGCGCGGGAAAATGGTCCGGCTGGATCTTGCCCAGGATCATGTTGCAGTCGGTGACGGTCAGCGGCCCGCCGCGCCGGTAGCAGGCCGGTCCCGGCTCCGCCCCCGCCGAGGCCGGGCCGACCAGCAAGCGCCCGCCATCGAAGTGACAGATCGACCCGCCGCCCGCCGCGACCGTATCGATCCGCATCATCGGCACCGCCACGCGCACCCCCGCCAGCACGGCGTCGGAGCGACGGTCATAGCTCCCGGCGAACAGCGACACGTCGGTCGAGGTGCCGCCCATGTCGAACCCGATCACCCGGTCGAAGCCCGCGCCCATCGCCGTGCGCGCCATGCCGACGATCCCACCCGCAGGTCCCGACAACAATGCGTCCTTGCCGTGGAAACGATCGCCCGCGACCAGCCCGCCGCTCGACTGCATGAACAGCAATCCGCCCGCCGCCGCCTCGCCCAGACCGGTTTCCAGGCCCTTCACGTAACGGCCGAGCACCGGCGACAGATACGCATCGGCCAGCGTCGTATCACCCCGCGCGACCAGCCGGATCAGCGGCGCGGTGCGGTGGCTGACCGAAATCTGGTTAAAACCCGCCGCCTCGGCCAGTTCGGCCAGCGCCAGTTCGTGCGCCTGATGCTTCCACCCGTGCATCAGGACGATGGCGATCGATCGCAGCCCGCGCGAATGGGCCTGCGCAAAGGCGGCGGCCGCCGCCTCGCGGTCGAGCGGGGTCAGGACATGGCCATCCTCGGTCACCCGCTCGTCGATCTCGACGACCTCGGCGAACAGCGGCGGCGCGCGGCGGATGTCGCGCGCGAAAATATCGGGTCGGTCCTGATACCCGATCGCCAGCGCATCGCCGAAGCCGCGCGTGATCGCCAGCAGCACCGGCTCCCCCTGTCGCTCCAGCAGCGCATTGGTCGCGATGGTCGTGCCGATGCGGACACCGCAGGCCGGAAGCGGTCCGTCGCCCACGCCGGTCAGCTGCCGGATCGCGGCTTCGGCGGCGTCGTAGCGGCGATCCGGGTCTTCGGACAGCAGCTTGGTCGTGACCACGCTCCCGTTCGGGCGTCGCGCCACCACGTCGGTGAAGGTGCCGCCGCGATCGATCCAGAACTGCCACCGCGTCATCGCATCGTGCATGTCATCCTCCGTCGACGCCCTTAGTATCATTTGAAACGACTTTTGCCAGTGACATGCGCGCTACACAATCGCCGCCTAAGGGCGCGGCGGCAAGACGCTGATTTGGTAGCGGCAGGAACGGCAGGGGACGAATGATTTCCGGTCCGCCAGGGGGGCGGCCATGACGATGCTCGTCGCGCTGGCGCTGGTCGCCGCGCAAGGTGATCCCCTGCTCTCCATCGATCTTCCTGCCCAGCCGGTGGGCGCGGGGCTGGACCGGCTGGCACGTCAGGCGGGCGAGGCGCTGGTCGCGCGGACGGGCGATCTGGCGGGACGGCGCTCGCCCGCGCTCCGGGGCCGGATGCGCCTGTCGACCGCGCTGTCCCGCTGGTGCGCGCCCGCCGGTCTGTCCTGCCGCCGGATCGCGGGCGGTATCGTCGTGCGCGCCCTCGGTCCGATGCCGCGCATCATCCCGCCACACACGCGCCCCGCGCCGCCGTCCGAAGACCCGATGACCGGCCCCGACATCATCGTCAGCGGCCGTCGCGGGACCATGGTCCAGGGTGAGCTGGAGCGCAGCTATTCCGCCTCGCACCTCGATGCGGTCGAGCTGGCACGCCGCCCGCCGCAGAGCCTGGCGGAATTGCTCTCGGGCCTGCCGGGGCTATGGGTCGATACCTCGGCCGGGGTGGCGGCCAACACCATCCGAGTGCGCGGCATTCCGCTCGATGGCTATCAAGCGATCGCGGTGCAGGAGGACGGCCTGCCGGTGCAGCACGACACGCTGCCCTGGACCGATATCGACCAGTTCGTCCGCCCCGACCTGATGATCGAGAGCAGCGACTATGTGCGCGGCGGTCCCTCCGCGATCTTCGCCAGCAATGCGCCGGGCGGCGTGCTCAACCTGCGCACCCGCGCGCCCCGCGACCGTCCGGGCGGAGAGATGCGGGCAACCACGACCGATTACGGCCTGATCCGCTTCGAGGGCTATGCGACCGGGCCGGTCGGGGATGGCTGGCGGGTGATCGCGGGCGGCTCGGCGACGCGCGACCCGACGGTACGGCGGATCGCCTCGACGCTGGGCGGCGGACAGCTGCGGGTGCGTGCCGATCATGACCTGGGTGACGGTGGACAGCTATCGCTGGCGGTGCATGGACTGGACGACGATACGCTCAACATCTCGTCCTTTCCCATGCTCTATGCGCGCGGGCGGATCACAGTGCTTCCCGGCTTCGATCCCCGACGAGGCAGTTTCTTCGGGCCGGAGCTGGACCGACTGCGCTTCGCGGCACTGGGCGAGCGGCCGTTGGGGCACAACAACCGCAACCGGATGGTCACGCCCTCGCTGGCCTGGACGCAGCCGGTTGGGGGCGGCGTGCTGACCCTGCGCGCCCATTACCGCGCGTCGCGGACCGAACGCTATGCCCTCTCCTCCTCGGGCGGCGCGATCCCGGCGGCGCAGGCCATGGCCGACGCGCTGCCGCGCCTGACCGCCGTCTTTACCGCCACCGCGCAGGTCAGCTTGCGCCATGCCAGTGACGGCAGCGCCTTTACCCCGCTGCCCGGCAACGACCGGGTCATCATGCTGAACCCGGTGGCGGCGGATACCCGGCTGAACGAGGGCATGATCGACCTGTCCTATGCCCATGCGCTGGAGGCGGCGGGGCATCACGACCTGACGCTGGGCCTCTACGCGGTAGGCTATCTATGGGATTTTCGGCGCGCGGTCGCGCGGGTGCTGCTGGAAGCACGCGAGCAGGGGCGGCGGCTCGATCTGGTCGCACTGGACGCGGGCGGGCGGGTGCTGGGGCGGGCGACCGATAACGGGCTGCTCAGCACGGGTTCGACCTATGAGGCGGTGCGCGGTCGCCAGCATATGATCGCCTTCTATGCCGCCGACGAATGGCAGCTGGCGCCACGCTGGCGGCTCGACTGGGGCCTCCGGCACGAGCGCGCCGCGCTGTCGGCCACGGTCGAGCGCCCCATGATCATCGACGGCGGTAATCCGACAACCCTGGCCGACGACCGGATCGCGGTCGGATCGGGGCTGTGGGACGCGCGGTCGAAGCGCATCGCCCGCGCTGCCGCGACTCTGGCACTGCACTGGCGGGCGAGCGACCGGCTGGGCGGCTTTGCCCGAGCGACCCGTGCGATGCGGCTGCCCGATCCCGGCGTGTTCCGCATCGGCGGCGACGACGATCCCCGCGCGCTGACCATCGAGCAAGCCGAACTGGGGCTGATCTGGCGGCACGGCACCACCGGCCTCGACGCGACGCTGTTCGCCAGCCGCTTTCCCGACATCGCGCTGCCGGACCTGTCGCTCGATCCGGCGACCGGCGCGGTGCGGGTTGGGGCGTATCAGGCCGCGGCGCGGACCATCGGGCTGGAGGTCGGGGTCGGGGCCGCGCCCCTGCCCGGCCTGTCGCTGCGCGCCACGGTGACGTGGCAGGACCCGCGCCTGCAGTCCTATCGCATCGCCAGCGTGACCGGCGGCACGCTGACCGTGACGGACCTCAGCGGACGCATCCCCCGCCGGGTACCGCGCATCATGGCCAGCCTGTCGGCCAGCGCCGCCCTGCCCGGCACCGGCGTCACGCTGGACGGCGATGTCTCGGCGATGGGGCGGCGCTATGCCGATGACGCCAACAGCCTGGCGCTGCCCGGCTTCGCGCTGGTCGGCCTCGGCGCGGCGTGGGACCCGGCCGAAAAACTGACGCTCAGGCTACGCGCGACCAACCTGTTCGACCGGATCGCGATCATGCAAGGCGACGCACTGGGCGGAGAGGTGCAAGCCGGGGACAATGGCGGCGTCGTCACGGTCCGCGCGCAGCAGGGCCGGGTCGTCTCGTTCAGCGCGGACTGGCGATTTTAGCCCGGTAGCGCGCCAGTTCCTCGGCCGCCGCCGCCATGTCGCGCCGGAATGCGGCATTGCCGTGTTCGCGCGCCACGACCGCGCTCGCCGCCATGTAACCGCCCTCGACCGCGCTCTGGCTGTGCGAGCCGCAGATCCAGCGGCTGTCACCATAGTCGCGCCCGCGCGCCAGGATCGGCTGTGCCCGGTCGGGCAGCAGCTCGGCCATCAGCAGCGCAAAGCCCCAGCCATGCGCGGTATGCCCAGACGGATAATCGCCATTGGCGATCAGCCCGGGCCTGCGCGGCTCGCAAATGGGCAGGTCGCTGCCGATAAAGGGCCGCTTTGACTGCCAATGCGCCTTGGCCGATCCGATCGCCGCCGAGCGATCCACATCGAACTTCGCCAGCAACGCACGGGTCACGGGCAGCTTGGTCCAGTCGGGCCGGAAGCCCAGCGCGGTCGCGAAACGCTCGCCCATGTCGCTGGAGACGTCTGCCGTCGCCTGTTGCCAGCGCGCCATGCCGTTCAGCGCGCGGCTGTCACGAAAGGCCCGCGCATCGGCCAGCGCGCGCGGCGATCCCGGCGTCGGCGGTCCCGGCAGCACCGCCGCCAGGTCCAGTCCCTCGCCCGCCGCCAGATAGCCCGCCGTATCGCGCGCCGCTGCTGCTGTCGGGATCGAGACGGCCAGCGCCACCGAAGCCGCCAGCCCCCACCATGTCCGCTCCGCCATGCTACCCATCCCTTCCGAAGACTTGGCCCATCGTTCCCAAGAGCCCGTAGGCAGCCTATCGGGGACAGGGTCTTTCAAAACTTTCAACGCCCAAGACAAGCGGCGCGCCATTGTAACAAAAACGCCATAAATGTCTTAAAACTTTTACAAAATTCCTTGTCCCCGTTTGGCAGCAACCCCCGTCTTCCCCGCGATCGTCCTCATGGCTGGACGAGCCATTTGTCTTTTGGGGGTTTGAAGTGATGGGAACCAAGCGAACGCTCTTGCTCGCGTCGAGCGCGCTGTTTGTCGCGCAGCCGGTATTGGCCCAGGATCAGGGCGATCAGACAACGGCGGGGGCCACCGGCGGCGCGACGACCGAGAGCGGCGATGTCGTCGTCACCGGATACCGCACCAGCTTGGCGCAGGCGCGCAATTCCAAGCGCGACGCGACGATCATCAAGGACTCGATATCGGCGTCCGACATCGCCGCCTTCCCCGACCTGAACCTCGCCGAAGCGCTGCAGCGCCTGCCCGGCGTCGCGATCAACCGCGAGGCGGGCGAAGGTCGCCGCATTTCCCTGCGCGGCCTGGGTCCCGATTTCACCCGCGTCCAGCTGAACGGCATGGAAGTGCTGGGCAATGTCGACTCGCCGCAGGACAGCCGGGGCCAGACGACGCGCGACCGCGCCTTCGACTTCAACCTGTTCGCCGCCGAACTGTTCAACCATGTCGATGTCGAGAAGTCGTACCAGGCGCAGCAGACCGAGGGTGGTCTGGCGGGCACCGTCGGCCTCTTCACCGCGCGCCCCTTCGATTACAAGGGCACCAAGATCGCGCTGTCGGCGCAAGGCGGCAGCAACACGCTGACCCGCGATTTCCAGCCGCGCCTGACCGGCCTGATCTCCAAGAACTGGGGCAATTTCGGCATCCTGGTGTCGGGCGCCTATAGCCGCCGCAACACCCGCGAAGAGGGCTTCGACACCTATCGCTGGCGTCGTAACAAGGCCAATGGCAGCGATATCAGCCGCCTGACCGCCGCCGAGCAGGCCAAGATCAACTCGGGTGACCTGCTGTTCGCGCGCGGCAACCGCCTTTCGGTATGGGACAGCAAGCAGGAACGCATCGGCCTGACCTCGTCGATCCAGTGGGCGCCGACCGACAAGGTCCATGTCACGCTCGACGGCCTGTACGGCCAGTTCAAGGGCGACCGTTTCGAGACGCACCTCGCCTCGCGCGGCGGCGGCAGCTCGACCTGGCTGGGCGGCGGCGAAACCTTTGCAGGGACCGTCTATCCCAACTCGCGGGTCAACGCGATCCAGTGGAACGACCGCAACGAGGTGACCTATCTCGACGTGTCGGGCGGCAAGGCGTCGACCGAGACCCGCGTCCAGAACACCAAGAACGTCTTCAAGCAGGTCGTGCTCAGCGGCGATGCCGAGCTGGTCGACGGGCTGACCTTCACCTGGCTGGGCGGTGTCGAGCGTTCGCGCTACGACATGCCGGTCAACGACAAGTTCACCCTCGAAGGGTTTGGCGACGTCACCTCCGACTATCGCGGCGGCACCTATTCGCTGGTCAACACCTATAAGTTCAACACGACCGACCCGAATTTCTGGCACGCCAAGCGCCTCTACGTGAACAACACGTTCCAGGATTCGGCGTTCGACAACATCAAGGGCCGCTTCGACTATAAGATCACTCCCGACGACACGATCAGCGTCGGCGGCGAATGGCGTCGCTTCGCCAATGGTGGATACTATGCCGAGCAGGACAATATCCTGACCAGCAGCTTCGTGTCGGGCAAGGTCAACGCCAATCCCAGCGCCTATGCCCGGACCTATACCGGCTATTCGGGGCAGGACTGGACGATCGTCGACTTCCCCAAGATGCTCCAGACGCTGGGCATCAACCGCGCGCAATATCTGAACAAAAAGATCGGCGTATACGCGGTCGAGGAGCGGACCAGCGCCGCCTTCGTCCAGTATGACTGGAACCATATCCTGGGCGGCATCCCGTTCCGCGGCAATATCGGTGCGCGTTACTATCGCACCAATGTCACCTCCAACGGCACGGCCAATGTCGGCCCCGTCACGGTGCGCGGCGAATATGAAGGCGTGCTCCCGGCCGCCAACCTGATCTTCGAGCTGGACCGCGGCCTGATGCTACGCTTCGCCGCCTCGAAGAACATCAACCGCCCGGCACTCGGCGCGCTGGCGGTCAACGGTTCGGTGACGAACGACAATGGCAATGTCACCGTGTCGATCGGCAACCCGAACCTGCGCCCGTACAAGTCGAACGACTATAATATCTCCACCGAATATTATTTCGGATCGGTCGGTTACGTCGCCGCCGCCTTGTTCTACAAGAATCTCGACGGCTATATCTCGACCCAGACGATCAACAACGTGCCCTATTCGCAGACGGGCCTGCCGGACAATCTCTATCCGGGCGTGACCGGATCGACCGTGGTCGACAGCTATTCGCGCCCCGTGAACCTGGCCAAGACCAACCTCTTCGGCATCGAATTGTCCGGCCAGACCGACTTCAAGTTCCTGCCCGCCCCCTTCGACCGGCTGGGCACGGCGGTGAACTTCACCTATGTCGACTCGCGGCTGGATTATTCGAAGATCTATCAGGGCAGCATCCCGACCACGCTGGAGGGGCTGAGCAAGTATAACGCCAACGCCACCCTTTATTATCAGGACAAGGCGTTCGACGCCCGCGTCTCGGCCAATTACCGCAGCGGCTATATCTTCAGCGCCTCGCCGGTGCTGACCGCGCTGGGACCGGACCAGGACGTGACCGGGTTCGAGGGCACGGTCTATGTCGACATGTCGGCGCATTATGCGGTCACGAAGAACGTCCAGCTGACGCTGAACGGCATCAACCTGACCAACCAGCGCGAGAAGCAATATTCGAACAGCACCCGGCGGCTGTACGTCGTGACCCGTTCGGGCACGACCCTGCTGGGCGGTGTCCGCGTCACCTTCTGATCCTGACCTCGAACGCCCTTGATGTCCGGCCCGTGCGGGATATCAAGGGCACCTCTCCCGCGTCGGCCCGCTCAAGGGCTGGCGCGGTGTTTTTTCGATAAGGATTGTCCCCGGATGCGATGCAACCGGCTCTTCCTGAACGGGACCGAATGACCGACGCGAGCGCCTGGATCGCGGAGGGACGGACGCGTCTGCTGACCTATGTCCGCAGGCGCATACGCGACCCCGAACAGGCGGAGGATATCGTGCAGGAGGCGATCATGCGGGTCATCGAGCAGGAGCGGAAGCAGGTCATCGACCAGCCGCTCGCCTATGGCTTTCGCGTGGCGGACTCGGTCATCTACAATCGCGGGCGGCGGGGGAGCGGGACCCACGCGCCGGTCGACCCCGAACTCGCCTGCGCCCTGCCGCTGGCCGATGAGATCCTCGACTATCGCCAGCGCTACGATCGTTTCCAGGCCGCGCTGTCGCGACTCCCTGCGCAACGCCGCGCGGTCTTTGTCGAGCGGCATCTGGAGGGCAAGTCGCGCCAGCAGATCGCCGAGGACATGGGCCTCAGCGTCGAAGCGGTGAAGAAGCATCTGCTCCGCGCGATGATCGATCTGGACGGCTGTATCGACGACCTTCCCGTGCGGGGAGGTCGCCTGCATGGCTGATTGCGACACCATGCTGGAGCAGGCCGCCGACTGGGCCGACCGGCTCGACACGCTATCGCGCGATGAACGGGCCGCGCTGGGCGCATGGCTGAATGCGGCGCCCGAGCACCGCGCGGCGCTGTCGCGGATGGTGCGCCTGCTCGGCGATCCGGCGCTGTTCGACGTGGTCGAGCAGGCCACACGCGACGTTGCGCCTCCCCCACTCCTTCCCTGCGCACGACCGCGCCGCTGGGCCGCATCGGGAATGGTGCGTCCCCGTCGCCGGGTCGCGGTCGGCCTCGCCGCCGCGCTGGCCGCTGCCGTGGCGGCGCCGGTCATTTGGCATGTCGCCGCCCCGGACGCGACGGTCGAGCGGGTCTATGCCTCCTCGGTCGGCCAGCAGCGTCAGGTGGCGCTGCCCGATGGCTCGGACATGACGCTGGATGCCGACTCGCGCGTCGCCATCGCCTTTTCGGACAGCGGCCGCGACCTGACGCTGGAGAGCGGCGCGGCGCGGTTCGAGGTGCGCCATGACGCCGCCCGCCCCTTTGCCGTGACCACGCCGGAGGGGCAGATGGTCGCGCTGGGCACCAATTTCAGCGTCGATCGCGGCGCGGGGCATAGCGAATTGCGCGTCTATCGCGGGCGCGTCAGGCTGACCGTGCCCGGCCAGGCGGCGGTGGTCGTGACGGGCGGGCACTGGGCGGAGGCGGGTGCGGGGCGGATCATGGTCCATGACTTCGATGTCGCCCGCTATCAGGGATGGCAGGATCGCTGGCTGAGCGGCGACCGGATCCGGCTGGGCGATGCGGTCGCCCGGCTCGGCCGCTATAGCGCGCGACCGATCCGGCTGGCCGATCCGGCGCTGGCGGACGAGACGTTCAACGGCCGCTTCCGGCTGGACACGCCGGTCGAAAGTCTGACGCTGATCGGCGCGCTGTTCGACCTGTCGGTCAAGGACGACGGGCGGACCATCCGGGTGGCCCGACCCGCCCGAACCAGCCAGGCCAATTGGCCGAACCAATAAACGCAATACCAATTCAGACTCGGCGTTCGGAGTGGTGCCCGCTCGGCATGGATTGATCGTTGCTCTACCCACCAGGGTCGCCTTCCGACCTGAAATGACAAAATATTCACAATCGTAAAATATTGATATTAAACGGCTATTTTCTGCCAGCCATTGTCCTGACCAATTTCCGCGTGAAACCGCTTTCCACCCCGTTGACAGGCATGACCATTCCATGTCACCGATAAGACCATAAGATTACAACACCGCGATGCAGGAAGAAATATTCGGTCTTTCGGCGTGATAGGCGCACATGATCCAAAGGATCAGGCGGCCTTTATGACGGCGGACTTCGGACAGGCTCCGCGTCCCGACGCAGCAGATGAGACGGCCGATCCCGGTCCGTGAACGCTCACCCCGTTCCGGCCGCCGACGCCCCCTGCTTCCCGCCGGCCGCCGATAGCCCGTCCGGCAAAGTCTCGGGGAAGCCCGGCGCGATGTGCCCCGCGTCGGGATCAGAGGGAGGGAAAGAGCATGACCATGTCACCGTGCCACGACGCGTCGCGTCTCCGGCGCAAATGCCTGCTTCACACGACCGCCTTTACCGCGGCCTGGGCCGCATCCGCGATGATCGCCGTGCCCGCCATGGCACAGACCGGCGGCCCCGCCGCTACCTCGACCACCAGCATCGCCGCCGCCGCCGATGCCGCGCAGGCGACGCCCCAGACCGACACCGCCGGGGCCGATGCCCAGAACGAGATCACCGTCACCGGCTATCGCCAGAGCATCGCCTCGGCGCTCGCCGCCAAGCGCAACGACATCCGCATCACCGACGGCATCTCGTCGGAGGATATCGGCAAGTTTCCCGCCCAGAACATCACCGAGGCGATCCAGCGTATCGCGGGCGTCCAGATGTCCAACATCAACGGTCGCGGCTCAACGATCAGCATCCGTGGCCTGGGTCCGCAATATGCGCGCACCACGATCAACGGCCAGACCTTCGCCAGCGCCGACTTCAAGGACGGCTTCCGTTACGACATCATCCAGACCGATCTGGCGAGCGCGATCCAGGTCATCAAGTCGCCGACCGCCGACATGGATACGGGCGGGCTGGCCGGCACCGTCAACATCGATACGGTCAAGCCGCTCGCCTATAAGGGGCCGAGCTTCATCGCGGGCATCAAGGGCTATTATTCCGACTATCGCAAGGCCGCGACGCCCAAGGTCAACGCCGCCTATATCAAGCGCTTCGCCGACGACACGATCGGCGTCATGCTGGATGTCGGCTATCAGAAGCTGAAGGATCGCGGCGACTATCTGTTCATCAAGAACTGGTATCAGCCGGGCACCGTCGCCGGGGCCTCCGATGCGCAGGTGCCGGGCAATCTCCGCTATCGCCGGATCGACCGCGATACCGAGCAGCTGATGGGCAGCGGCGCGATCCAGTGGAAGCCGCAGGACAATTTCGAGGTCCTGTTGCAGGGCGAATATTCGCGCGACCACACCCGCTACGACACGCGCCAGATGGTGTTCGGCCGCTGGGCCGCCTCGGCGGTGACGGTCAACAGCAAGGCCAACGGCGTCGCGAACAACTTCAACATCAGCAACTTCAACGTCGACAACAACGACCAGCCGGAACTGCGCAACCTCCAGACCCAGGCCTATACCGGCACCGTCAACTGGAGCCCGACCGACACCACCCATATCAAGGCGATCGGCCATTATACCCAGGGCGATGCCAAGCTGTACGAATGGGCGACCATCGACGAGGTGCGCTTCGCCAATGGCGGACAGCTCGACATTTCCGATCCGTTCAACGTCAAGTGGAACACCGCCAGCCTGACCGACGGGTCGATCTACAATATGGCGAACCGCACCTGGTACGCCTTCGTCGACGGCGCGACGCATATCCAGTCGGCCCGCGACCGCGCGGTCCAGACCGACCTGACCCAGGACCTCGACTGGCACGGGATCAAGGCGCTGGTCTTCGGCGCGAAATATCACCACGAGAGCTTCGACACCAAGGCGTATCGCCACGACCGCGACGCCGATGTCAGCGATCCCGTCACGTACCCCGAATTCGCCTGGATCCCCGACCTGTCGAAGACCGGCGTGCTGGTGAACAACTTCCTGGGCGGATCGATGGCGATCCCCAGCAGCTTCCTGTCGGTCAATGCGCCGCTGTGGCAGCAGATCCTGCGCGACAAGGGCATCAGCGTGCCCGACACGCCCGACTGGCCCAACACCTACCGCGTCGATCGTTATATCCCGGCGGTCTATGCGATGGCGAATATCGACGGCACGATCTTCAACCTGCCCGTGCGCGGCAATGTCGGCGTCCGCTACGAACATACCCACCAGAACGTCACCAGCAGCCTGACCAACGGCACCGGCAGCGACGCGACCCTTCTCGGCCAGCAGCATGTCGTACAGGATTATGGCAACGTCCTGCCCAGCGCCAGCTTCGCACTGGACGTGACCCCGCACCTCGTCGCCCGCATCGCGGCGGCCAAGGTGCTGGTCCGCCCGCTGCTCAACAGCCAGACGCAGATGGCCGACACCATCACCCGCGTCACCACCAGCCTGCGCCCCAGCGTCTCGGTCGCGCAGGGCGAGAGCCGGTTGAAGCCGCTGACCGCCAACCAGCTGGACGTCAGCCTGGAATATTATCACGGCAAGGGTAATTCGATCACGCTGGCCGGTTTCTACAAGGCGGTGAAGAACGGCACCTTCACACAATTCTACTGCCCCGGCTCGTTCGACGGCGTCGCGCTGAACGGCGTGGTCAGCGACTGCCAATCGGCCGACTTGAAGACCGATTACAGCTTCAGCCGGGTGCTGAACGACGACCGGGTCATCCATATCAAGGGCCTGGAGCTGGGCGCGTCGCAGAATTTCGACATGATCCTGCCGGTGAAGGGCTTCGGCGCGGTCGGCAACGTGACCGTGGTCGATACCGATGCCAGCGCGATCGGCACCGGCTTCAACCTGCGCGACCTGTCGAAGCTGACCTGGAACCTGACGCCCTATTGGGAAAACGAGATGTTCAGCGTCCGGCTTTCGGTCAACCACCGCAGTTCCTATGTCCAGGACGCGGCGTCGAGTTTCTTCGTCAATGGCGGCCTGACCCATGTGGTGCGCCCGCGCACCCAGATGGACCTGGCGCTGGGCTACACGCCGGCCAGCTATCTCAGTTTCACGGCGGGCATCATCAACCTGAACAACACCCACGAAGACGCCTATCAGACGAATGCGAACACCTTCCAGCTCGCCAGCCGGACGGGTCGCACCATCTACCTCTCGGCGTCGACGCGCTTCTAGACCTCCCCTCTGGAGGGCGGGCCAGCCATGGTCCGCCCTTCCCTTTTGGTATGAACCGGGGACAATGAAGTTCGTGATGACCTATCCCAAGACGCTCGGCCTGATCGGCACCTTGTTTCTCACCGCCTCGATGGCCCATGCGCAGAGCGATGGCGGGCAGGCCGCGCGTGCCGCGCTCCAGCGGCTGGGTGTGCCGGAGCGACAGGTTTCGGTGGCGATCCGGCCCTCGACCGATTCCCGCTACCGCGTCCGGGTCGATCATGACCGGCTGAATGTCGAAGCCTCCTCACCCGTCGCGGCAGTGCGCGGGGCGGCGGCGATGCTGAACGCGCAAGGACGGCTCGCGATCAGCTGGGAGGGCAATCGGGTCGGCCCGATGACCCGCCTGACGCCCGGTGACAGCGGCTGGGTGGCCTCACCCTTCAACGTCCGCGCCTATCTGAACACCTGTACCTTCGGCTATACCACGCCCTGGTGGAGCTGGCCGCGCTGGGAGCGCGAGATCGACGCGATGGCGGTCCACGGCGTCGACATGCCGCTGGCGATGGAGGGGCAGGATTATGTCTGGCGCCGGCTCTGGCGCGAGCAGGGGTTGAGTGAGGCGCAAGTGGCGCAGCACTTCTCCGGCCCCGCCTTCCTGCCATGGCAGCGCATGGGCAATATCGAGGGCTATCGCGCGCCCCTGCCGACCGGGTGGATCGATAAGAAGCACGACCTGCAAAAGCGTATCCTTGGTCGGATGCGCGACCTGGGCATGACGCCGATCCTGCCCGCCTTTGCCGGATACGTACCCAAGGCCTTTGCCAAGGCGCATCCGAAGGCGCGCATCTACAAGATGCGGTCCTGGGAAGGGTTCGAGGGGACCTATTGGCTCGACCCGTCCGATCCGCTGTTCGCACCGCTCGCCAAGCGGTTCCTGCAACTCTACACCGCCGAATATGGGCCGGGGAAATACTACCTGGCCGACGCCTTCAACGAGATGGTGCCGCCCATCGCCGAGGATGGCAGCGACACCGCGCACGCCGCTTATGGCGACGCGACCGCCAATACCCCGGCGCTCGACGCCGCGACCAAGGCAGCCGCCCTGCCCCGCGAGGTCCGCGACGCGCGGCTGGCGGCCTATGGCCAGCGGCTCTATGCCTCGATCGCCGCCGCCGCGCCGGGGGCGACCTGGGTCATGCAGGGCTGGCTGTTCGGCGCGGACAAGAAATTCTGGACGCCCAACGCCATCGCCGCCTTCCTGCGCGACGTGCCGGACGAGAAGATGCTGATCCTCGACATCGGCAATGACCGCTATCCCGGCATCTGGAAGACGACGAACGGGTTCGACGGCAAGAACTGGGTTTACGGCTATGTCCATAATTATGGCGGCAGCAACCCGGTCTACGGCGCGCCCGATTTCTACCGCCGGGATGTGGCGGCGATGTTCGCCGACAAGGGGCGCGGGAATGTCCGCGGCTTCGGTATGTTCCCGGAAGGGCTGCACAGCAACAGCCTGGTCTATGACTATGCCTATGACGTGGCGTGGCCGGGCGGCGACATGGCGCTTGGCCCCTGGCTGAGCCGCTATACCGCCGCGCGCTATGGCCGCAGCGACCCGGCGATGGTCACGGCGTGGCAGGATGTGGTCGCGGGCGCCTATGACGTGCGCTACTGGATCCCGCGCTGGTGGAACGAGCGCGCCGGGGCCTATCTCTTCTTCAAGCGCCCCGCCGCCGATGCGCCGACCTATCCCGCAGAACCGGGCGACCGCGCGAAGCTGCGTGCCGGGATCGCTGCGATGCTGCGGCTCGCGCCCGCTTTTGGCACCAGCCCGCTCTACCGCTATGATCTGGTCGACCTGACCCGTCACGCCGCCAGCCTGTCGCTGGACGACAGCGTGAAGGCCGCCGTCGCCGCCTATCAAAAAGGCGATATTCCCGCCGGAGACCGCGAGACGGCGCGGGTCAAGGCGCTGGCACACGCCATCGACCATCTGATCGGCGGGCAACAGGAAAGCCTGGCCAGCTGGATCGCGGACGCCCGCGCCTATGGCGACACCCCCGCCGAAAAGGCCGCCTATGAACAGAATGCCAAGGCGCAGGTAACGATCTGGGGCGGACGCGGCCATCTGGGCGATTATGCGTCCAAGGCCTGGGCGGGCATGTATGCCGATTATTACCTGCCGCGCTGGACCGCCTATCTCGCCGAGGCCCGCGCGGCGGCACTCGCCAAACGGCCGGTCGACGATGCGGCCTTCACGAGCCGGTTGCTCGAGTGGGAAAAGGCCTGGGTCGCTTCTCCCCGCAGCTACAAGACCGCCGCGCCCACCGATCCGGTGGCCGAGGCCCGCGCGCTGATGCAGGAGACCGCCCGATGACCACCGCCAGACCCGAGCGTTTCGCCTCGCTCGATATGTTCCGGGGCGCGACCATCTTCCTGATGATCGTGGTCAACACGGCGGGCGCGGGCGGAGCCTTTACCCAGTTGCAGCACGCGCCGTGGATCGGCTTCACGCTGGCCGACCTGATCTATCCGACCTTCCTGTTCGCAGTCGGCAATGCGATGAGCTTCGCGCTGACCCGGCCGATGGCCGAGCATGTCTTCCTGCGCCGGGTGTTCAAGCGCGCCGCGCTGATCTTCCTGCTCGGCGTGTTGATGTACTGGTTCCCCTTCGTCACGCATCAGGCGGACGGCAGCTGGGTCGCCAAGCCCTTTGCCGACACCCGGCTGACCGGCGTGCTGCAACGTATCGCGCTCTGCTATCTGCTGGGGGCGCTGCTCGCGCGCTATCTGCGGCCGAGCCACCTGCTCATCGCCGCCATCGGCCTGGTCGTCGCGCACTGGGCGATCCTCGTCGGCCTCAGCCCGACGGGCGAGGCGTTCGGGCGGTACAGGAATGCGGGGACGCTGTTCGACCTGTGGCTGATCGGGCTGGAGCATCTCTACAAGAAGGACCATGGCTTCGATCCCGAGGGGCTGCTCGGCACATTGCCCGCGACCGCCAATGTGATCGCGGGCTATCTGACGGGCCTCGCCATCCAGCGCTGGGGCAAGCATGGCGCGACGGTCGGGAAGCTGGCGGCGATCGGGGCCGCGCTGGTCGTAATCGCGCTGCTGTTCGCGCCGGTCCTGCCGGTGGCGAAGAAGCTGTGGACCGGCTCGTTCGTCGCGCTGACGGTCGGGCTGGACCTGATCCTGCTCGGCGCGACGCTGTGGCTGGTCGAGGTGCGCGGCGTAACGCTCGGACGCTCCTTTCTTCAGATGCTGGGGCGCAATCCGCTCGCCATCTACCTCTTTTCCGAGCTGCTCGTCGTCGTGCTGGAACTGGTCCATGTCGATGGCGAGGGGCTTTACACCTGGGTCGGCCTCAACGCGTTCCAGCTGCTTGCGCCGGGTCCGGTCGGGTCGCTGCTCTGCGCGCTGGTCTATACGTTGATCTGCTGCGCGTTCGGCTGGGTGCTGGATCGCAAGGGGATTATCTTGAAGGTTTGACCCGTGCGCTTCGACTTCGCTCAGCGTGAACGGAGCGGAGGGCTTATACCTAACCCCCGTTCAGCCTGAGCCCTTCGGCTGGCTGGCAAGCCAGCTGCTCAGGATAAACTTCGGCGCTTTGCGCCGAAGTCGAAGGCCAAGGGACTCACCTCTCCCGAACCGAAATCGTCCGCCCCAATCCCGAAGCCTTGCCCGGCTCTGCTTCCACCAAAAGCACCACCTGCCGCTCCCCCGCCCCGGCCGGGAACGGCACGACCAGCGGCGCGCCCGCAAAGTCCGTCTTCTCCGCCTGTTTCACCCCGTCGACCCAGGCCTCGGCCCGCCCGACGACCTCGGCAAAGACCACCGCGCCGCCCTGCTCGGCCACCCGGCGGCGGGGCGTGAAGCTGGTGCGATAGGTAGACCAGACGCCCTCGCCCGGTCCCTCCAGTCGACCGGGACGCGCATAGACCAGGCTGTTCATGTCATTGCCCGCATAGCGCCGCAGCGGGTCGGGCCGGGTCGCGGTGAAGTCGCTCCGCTTCCAGTCGGTCAGCATCGCGACGGGCCGGGTCGCGGGCAGCATGGGCAAAGGCTCGGCCGCGATCACCCGCACCGACGCGCGCGCCGGTTTCAGGCCCGGCGCGGTCGCCTCGACCATCAGCGTACCCGCCCCCGCCTCGGCCCGGACCAGCGCCTGGGCCAGGCCATGGAAGAGGCGGCGCGCGGGCACGACCTCGGAGTCATGGTCGTTCGGGTCGCCATTGCCGACGCCGATCACCACGCCCTTCGTCACCCGGAAGCTGACCGGCGCATCGGCGTCCGGCACCACCCGCCCCTTCGCATCGACTGCCATCACGGTGAAGGGCTGCACATCGCTGCCCGTCCCCAGCATCCCGCGCCGATCCGCGACCAGCTTCAGCGCGACGGCCTTGCCCGTCGTCTCGACGGCGGTGCGAGACACCTCGCGCCCGCCGCAATAGCCGACCGCCTCAAGCCGTCCGGCGCTATAGGGCACCTGCCATTCGGGCATCGCCAGCCGGTCAACCTTTTTCTGGCCCAGCGACTGGCCGTTCAGCTTCAGCTCCACCGTCTCGGCATTGGTCAGCGCCATCACCCGGATCGCCTGCCCCTCGCGCCCCGGCCAGGTCCAGTGCGGCGCGATGGCGAGCGCGGGCGCATCGTCGACCCATTGCGCACGGCGCAGGTGGAAGGCCATCTTGGCGAAACCGCACAGGTCCATGATGCCGAACACGCTGCTGGTCGTCGGCCATTCGAACGGCGTCGGCTCGCCATGATAGTCGAAGCCGGTCCACACAAACGTCCCCGCGACGAAGGGCCGCGTATCGATCATCCGCCAGCTTTCGTGATGGGTCAGGCCCCATTCGGCGGCGTCGGTATCGTAGGAACTGACCTCATGCGCGGCCATGTCGGTCTTCCACACACCACGCGTCATGAAGGCACTGGTGTCCTCCGAGCTGGTCATCGGCTTGTTCGGATGCGCGGCGTGGAAGCTGTCGTAGCGGCGATGCTGATAGTTGAAGCCCATCACATCGACCGCGTCCGACACGTTCAGCGGCGAGAACATGCCGTCATTCATCGCCGCCGTGACCGGGCGCGAGGTGTCGAGTTCCTTCACCGCCTCGGCCATGCGGCGGACCATCTCGTATCCCTGTTCGGTCCCTTGCATCGGTTCCTCGTTGAACACCGACCAGAGGAAGACGGAGGGATGGTTGCGATCGCGGCGGACCAGCCATTGCAACTGGCGCAGATAATCGGGGCTGGGGTTGAAGTTGCGGTTCTCGTCCATGACCAGCATCCCCAGCCGGTCGCACGCATCGAGCAGTTCCGGCGCGGGCGCATGGTGCGAACAGCGCAGCGCGTTGCAGCCCATCGCCTTCAACCGCCGGACGCGCCACTCCCACATCGCATCGGGCATGGCGACGCCGACACCGGCATGATCCTGATGGACACAGACGCCCTTGATCTTGGTCGCCACGCCGTTGAGATAAAAGCCGGTGGCTGCGTCGAAGCGGATCTCGCGAAAGCCGATCCGGGTGGCGCGGGCATCGATCGCCTTGCCGTCGCGCAGCAGCTGGGTCTCCACCCGGTAGAGGGTCGGCTGGTCGACCGACCAGAGCTGCGGCGACGTAACCGGGATGGCCATCGTCGCCTCGGCAGTCTTAAGCGGATCGACGGTCATGTCCGCCTCCGCCCGGCCGATGGTGCGGCCTGCCGGGTCGATCAGTACCGCCTCGACCCGGACGGTCGCGGGTGTCCTCTGGATGTTGGAGACGGTCAGCGCGACCGGCACCGTCCAGCCCGTGCCCTCGCGACGCGGATCGGCGTGCAGGCCATCGGTGACGATGCTCACCCCGTCGCGCACCGCCAGCCAGTTGTGGCGGTACAGCCCCGCGCCCTCATACCACCAACCCTCCATCGTCTCGGCATCGACGCGGACGGCCAGCGTGTTCAGCTCCTCGCCGAACCGGGCATAGGGCGTGATATCGATCAGGATCGCGGTGTATCCGCTGAAGCTGTGCGCGACGAGGACGCCGTTGAACCAGACCTTGGCGTTGGTCGCCGCCGCGCCCAGCTGCACCTCCAGATAGCGCCCGCGCCACTCGCCCGGCAGCTTCAGCGTGCGGCGATACCAGCCGATCCCGCGCCGCCGATAGCCTTGCGCGACATTGGCCTTGGGGTCGACCACCTCCTCCATCGCCCAGTCATGCGGCAGTTCGACCGCGCGCCAGTCGCTGTCGTCATAGCTGACCGCCGCCGCGCCCTGTGCGATCCCGGCCTTGGCATTCTGATAGCTTTCCTCATGCCCCAGGATCGGCGGCACGGCGATGTCGCCCTTGTGGAACAGCCAACCGTCATCCAGCCGCAGCAGGCCGGGATCGGCGATAAAGGGCGGCTCGGGCATAATGTCGAACGGCGCGGGCGCATCGCCGCTGTCCAGTTCCATCGGACGGTCGACCGCCAATGCGGGCGTCCCCAGCGCGGGTGCGGCCAGCCCGCCGGCCAGAAGAGTGCGGCGGGTCACGGTCATCGGGCAGTCTCCGGCCAAGAATCAGAGGCGAGCGGCGCGTAGAGCGGGCGGGCGCCGTCGAGCACCAGCTCGACACGATCGAGGGTCAGGCCGGGGTCGAGCGGCACGATCGCCACCCGGTGCTGTCCGGTGGGAAAGCTCTTGAGCGGGATGTCGGCGATCGCAGTGTTGGTCAGCACATTCTGCCGCCACTGGTCGCTGCGCCCGGTGGTCGCGAAATCGACCGTCTGCCAGTCGCCGTCGTCCAGCCGGACGGCGGCGCGAAGTCCGTGCGCGGGATCGCGCGGATGGGTCGGCAGCGCGACGATATGCAGGGTCGCCCCCGCCTCGGTCATGGTCGCAAACCGCCATGTTGCGGGCGTGCCCTGCGCCGCCGAACCGCGTGACGGCAGGGTCAGCTTCGCCCGCAGCGCGCCGTGCTGACTGCCGAGATCGGGGATCGCTTCCCAATCCGCGCCATAACTGGCTGTCAGCGCAGGCATGGTGACGCGACGTTCGTCCTCGATGGCCGTGCCCGGCTCAACATTGGGCGGGGTCAGCGCGGTCGCATGGACGACCACCGGCCGATCGCCGCAGCGCAGCGTCACCGGCCCGACCGCACCCTTGCCGTCGTAGCGCAGGGTCAGCCGCTGCTCGTAACCCCCGCGCGCGTTCAGTTCGCCCTTGCTTTGCGACAAGGACAGACCGGCGGGCATGTCGCTCTCCGCCCAGGCCGTCGCCTGCGGCTGATGCTGGTACAGCGTCACGGGCCGCACGGCGGGAATGCCACGGGTGAAGGTCAGGACATTCTCGTCCCCGATCCACGCGCCCCACAGCCCGGTGGCGCAGCCGCCTTGCGTCGAGGACTGCCAGTTCGGCCACATCGGCTCGGCAAAGACCGGCAGGCGGCGCGGCGCCATGTCCATCATCCCGCGCCACTTGCCGCCAGCGAGCGCATTGTAGCGCGCCGTATCCGCGACCAGCCTGGCATGGGCCGCCTTCGCCCGCGCGACATAGGCATTGGCGCTGGCTCGCTGATCGCGCGCGTACAGCTCGGCCAGATCGAGTGACAGGATACGCGTGTTCAGCCCCGCCGCGCCGCGCACCGGATAGAGGACCAGTTCGTAAAAGGCATCCTGCCGGTCCTTCGCGATACGCGTGCCGATCGCCTCCGCCTGCGCCGCGAGCGCCTGATAGGCCGCGATGCGCGCCTGCGCTTCTTCGCCATCCGACCGGACATAGCCGCTCGGGCGGTTGGGCGTGACCCATTCGGTCTGGCCGAAGCCCATGAATTCGGGCTTTCGCGGCCAGGCGAGGTCGTAGAAGCGCATCATCACATCGGCGATCGCACCCGCCTCCGCCTCGTCGAACTGCTCGGCCATGAAGCGGCGCAGATGCTCGCGCGGGGATTGGTCCAGCAGCTTGGTGTCGAACGCCAGGTCGAGGAAATATTGCGACAGATATTCGACCGGCTTGATGTCGCCGACATTGACCACCCAGATGCGCCGCGCATCGGTGTCCCATGCGCGCCCCATCTCCTCGCGGATCAGCGCGGGATGCGTCGTGCCCAGCCACAGATAGTCGTGCGGACGCCCCCAATAGGACAGGTGGTAATAGACCCCCGCCCCGCCCGGCCGTTTCTGCTCCTCGGGCGTGCTGAGCCGACGCAGATAGCCGTAATTGTCGTCCGTCCACATCAGCGCGACGTCACCGGGCAGGGTCAGTCCGGCGTCATAGACCTCCTGCAATTCATGATAGGCGACATAAAGCTGCGGAACCTGAGCCGCCGGTTTGCCGAGCGTGTCGGCCAGAAGCCCACGCTGACGCCCGACCACATCCTCCAGGATGCTGCGTCGCGCCGCCGTGGTCGTCACCCCCTGCATCGGCCCGTCATGCAGGCCGCGCAGGCCGACCGTATAGATCGCCTCCTGCCCCCTGGTCTCACCCACCCGCTCGCGCCAATAATCCAGGATTGCCTGGGGCCGCCGGGTGAAGTCGAACCCGCCGCGTTGCCCCTCGTCCCATTCGCGCAAGTTGTTGCGGAGCATCGGCTCGGCATGCGAACTGCCGATGACGATCGCATAGCGTTTTGCGAGCGGCGCATTGCCCGGATCGCCGAAAAACGGTGTCGAGACCGAGTGCATCGCGGGCCACAGCGTGTTGGCCTTCAACCGCCACATCAGCTCGAAGACGCGCTGATAGGTCTTGGGACCGATATTGCCCTTTTCCGGATCGAAGGTCTTGGCCGCCCAAGGCTCCAGCCCCCAATCCTCGTCGTTCAGGAAGATGCCGCGATACTTCACCGATGGCGCGCGCGACACGAACGCGGCGTCATCAATCACGATCCGCTCGCGACGGCGCGGGGTGACGTCCGCCCACCATTCCCAGGGCGACACACCCAGCGCGCGGGACAGGTCGGTCACGCCATAAGCGGCACCGCGCGCGTCCGATCCGACGATCAGCAGATAGCGCCGCCCGGCCACGCGGAACCCGGCCCGGACATAACGTTCCCAGCCGCCGGAGATCGGCGACAGGTCGACGCCGCCCTGCGCCGCCAGCCGCTGGACGATCGGGGAAGCCGTCGTTCCGATCACGACGCACATCGCGGCACAGTTCGCCGCATCCTCGACGATCGCGCCCGGCCGCCCGCCCAGCGCAGTCAGGTCGCGGGCCAGAAGTTCGGCGGCGATACGGGTGGCCCCCTCGCCGTCCGGGGCCGCGAGCAGGCTCGCTCGCGTCAGGTCGAACTCGGCGGCCGGGGCGGGAGCGGCGAGGCCCAGCAACGATGCCAGGCCCGCCCCCATGACCATGATCCCCGCCCGTTTCATCCGCCTACCCCCATGGTTATCGGATCAGTCTAACCCGGCGGCTCAAGCTGTAAAGCTCATTTGCCTGACCAATTAGAGGCCTTTTCCAGTCCAGGGAAAGCGACCACCCCAGGTGGCGCCTTCCATCATCAGGCGGTGACGCCGTTGCCTGAAATCACCAGCGCGACGCCGATCTCATGCCGCGCGCCCGGCGGCAGCGTGACTTCCAGCGCCTCGGCGGTGCGCTTGAACGGCAGCGGGCTGTTGTCGCCCTGCAGCGTCACGCGCTGGATCTGGCCCGGCATGGTCGGGTTGCCCTGCGCCAGCAGGGTCATGCGCGCAACATTGTCCTCGGGCCAGCCCATCACCAGCGCATGGAGATTGCCGTTGCGCGTCACATACCGCACATCTCGCGCGGTATAGGCGGACTTGGGACCCCCTTCGGAGAAATTGCCCGAATTGCCGCGCGTCGGGCCTTCGCCGTTCAGCTTCCACGGGCGGCTGGCATAGATCGCCTCGCCATAACGGCCCATCCATTCGGCGATATCGTTGACGATCTTCTCTTCCTTGTCGTCGATCGTCCCGTCCCCGCGCATCGGCACCGACAGCATCAGATTGCCGTTCTTGGACACCACGTCGCACAAGGTATGGATGACGGTCGCCGCCGGCTTGTAGCCGTCGTTCCGATAGGTCTCGATATCGTAATGCCAGTTGCCGATGCAGGTGTCGGTCTGCCACGGGAAGCGCTCGATATAATTTTTACCGCCACGCTCGACGTCGTCGACGATACCCGTGCGCCGCTGCGGCGGCGTCATCTTACTGGTGACGACGGCTTCCAGGCGACCGCCATTCCACTGCATCGACTGGTTGTAGAACCAGGACGTGAAATCCAGGCCATGTTGCTCCAGGGGCAGGTCGAAATTGTCGAAATAGACCATGTCCGGCCGGTATTTCTCGACCAGATCCCTGGCGCGGAGCAGCCAGTTGGCCGCGAAGTTCGACTTCGCCGGAACCCCCTCGTTCCACAGGCGGTCGGTCGCTTCGTGCCAGGCGTTCGCCTCGGCCTCGGTACGGATGCCATCGGGCATCGGCATGTGGCGGCCGGTATAAAGCTGCTGCGGGTCCAGCCCCTCCCACCATTGCCCGCGTCCTTGCGCCGCGGTCAGCTTATAGGCGTCGTAGCGTTCGCCCGCCCGCGGGCCGGTCGGGTCATAGCCATAAGCGGGCTGGTTCCAGTGCCAGGCATGGGCCGAGTGGTTCGACACCGCGAAACGCAGCCCCCGGGCGCGGGCGCCCTTCGCCCATTCGCCGACGATATCCCGGCGCGGTCCCACCCGCGTCGTGTTCCAGGCATGGTATTGGGAATCATACGCGTCGAGATTGTCGTGATGGTTGGCCAGCGCCATGAAATATTTCGCGCCCGCCTTCTTGTAGAGGTCGAGCAAGCGGCCGGGGTTCCAGCGATCCGCCTTCCACCTGTTCTGGATCTGCATGAAGCCGACATCGGCCGGATGGCCATAAGTCTTGAGGTGATGGTTATAGGCGCGGCTGCCGGGCAGATACATCTCGCGGGCGTACCAGTCGCCCTGTTCGGGAACGCACTGCGCGGTCCAGTGCGCCCACATGCCGAACTTGGCGTCGCGGAACCAGTCGGGCACGCTGTAACCCGCGGTCAGCGACGCCCAGTCCGGCGTAAAGCGGGAGGGCGGCGGCACCTTCAGCGCACGCCCCGCTCCCATGGCCTGCGGCGCCGTCGGCACCGCCGAGGCCGCGGCGGGCGCCAGTGCCGCCGCCGCGATCGCCCCCCCGATCATCTCGCGTCTGTTCGCCTTCATCTCTCGCTCTCCCTGCCATCGATGCCGTCACGCGCACCGCCGCTTTCCGAGCCTGTACGCTCAGGCCCCGCCGCCCTGCACTGCTCTCTTCTGTGAAAGCTCTATGTTATAAGCGCGATCCTAATTCACATTTGTCGGAGTTTGCAAGGCGTGTGGCGGAGGAGCGCCGGATACGGCACACGATCCTCGATCCGGTTGCCGATCCGGCGCTACCGCACTGCACAATGCAATCGATGACTGTAATCGGGTTAACTCGCTTTGCCGCAGAGACCCGGTTTTCTAATCGCGCCCCGCACCATGAATAACAGACCAAAGGGGCCACCATGCCGATTGCACCCGTTTCCCTGATCGCGATGATCGCCGCGCTGACCAGCGCGCCGCAGCAGACCGACCGCCCCCAGCCCAAGGCCCCGACCGCCGCCAAGACCGTGACCCAGGACCCGCCCGCGCCGGTCGTCGCCCGCCCCGGCGGCATGACGAACCGCGACTGGTGGCCCAGCCGCCTGGACCTGACGGCGCTGCGCCAGCATGAGGACACCCGCGCCAATCCTTATGGTGCGGACTATGACTATCGAAAGGAATTCAACAGCCTGGACCTGGATGCGGTCAAGGCCGATATCCGCCGCGTCCTGCACAGCTCGCAGCCCTGGTGGCCGTCCGACTATGGCAATTACGGCCCCTTCTTCATCCGCATGGCCTGGCACAGCGCCGGGACCTATCGCGCCGGTGACGGGCGCGGCGGCTCGGACGGCGGCGAGCAGCGCTTCGACCCGCTGAACAGCTGGCCCGACAATGTCAGCCTGGACAAGGCCCGCCGCCTGGTCTGGCCGATCAAGCAGAAATATGGCCGCAAGCTCAGCTGGGGCGACCTGATGGTGCTCAGCGGCAATGTCGCGCTGGAGGATATGGGCTTCAAGACGGTCGGCTTTGCCGGTGGTCGCGTCGATGCGTGGCAGCCGGACGTCGTCTTCTGGGGGCCTGAGACCAAGATGATGGGAACCGAGCGCAGCAACGCGGACGGCACGTTGAAGCGGCCGCTGGCGGCGACCACCATGGGCCTGATCTATGTCAACCCGGAAGGGCCGAACGGCAATCACGATCCGATCGGCGCCGCCGCCGACATCCGCCGCGCCTTCGGCAACATGGCGATGAACGACGAGGAGACGCTGGCGCTGATCGCGGGCGGCCACACCTTCGGCAAGGCGCATGGCGCGCATGCCCCGAAGGATTGCGTCGGGGCCGAACCGGCGGCGGGTGCCATCGAGCAGCAGGGCCTGGGCTGGGCCAATAAGTGCGGCAAGGGCAATGCCCAGGACACCGTGACCTCGGGCCTGGAGGGCGCCTGGTCGGCCTCACCCACCCAGTTCACCACCCAATATATCGACAATCTGCTCAACTATGACTGGGTGAAGACCAAGAGCCCGGCGGGCGCGACCCAGTGGATTCCGACCGACCCGGCGGCGGCGCAGCTGGTGCCCGACGCGCATCTGCCGGGGGTTCGCCACGCGCCGATCATGTTCACCACCGACATGGCGCTGAAGGACGATCCTGCCTTCCGCAAGATCCTGGAGAGCTGGCAGAAGAACCCCGACCTGTTCGCACAGGCCTTTGCCCGCGCGTGGTTCAAGCTGACCCACCGCGACCTCGGCCCGCGTGCCCGCTATCTGGGCAAGGACGTGCCGACCGAATCCTATGTCTGGCAGGACGTGCTGCCCGCCGCCAGCTTCGCTCCGATCGGTGCGGAGGATCAGGCCCGGCTGAAGTCGATGGTGCTCGCATCGGGCCTTTCGGGTCCGGCGCTGATCCGCACGGCCTGGGCCTCGGCCTCGACCTTCCGCAGCACCGACATGCGCGGCGGGGCGAACGGCGCGCGGCTACGCCTCGACCCGCAGCAGGGCTGGACGGTCAACGATCCGGCCGAGCTGAAGACGGTGCTGGCGAAGCTGACCGCGATCCGGAAGGACTTTGCGCGCAGCGGACGTCAGGTGTCGATGGCCGACCTGATCGTATTGGGCGGCAATGCCGCGATCGAGCAGGCGGCGCGGGCCGGGGGCATGACGGTCACCGTGCCGTTCAAGCCCGGTCGCGTCGACGCCACCCAGGCACAGACCGATCCGAAGTCCTTCGCCCATCTCGAGCCGGTCGCCGATGGCTTCCGCAACTATTACGGGCCGAAGGCAGAGGTCAGCGCACCCGAAGCGCTGGTCGACAAGGCGGACTCGCTGGACCTGACCGTGCCGGAAATGACCGTGCTGGTCGGCGGAATGCGCGCGCTGGCCGCCAATAGCGCCGGATCGAAGAACGGCGTGCTGACGACCCGTCCGGGAACGCTCGGCAACGACTTCTTCGTCAACCTGCTGTCGATGGACACGGTATGGACCAAGTCGGCGACGCCGGGCCTGTATGAGGGCAAGGACCGGGCGACGGGCGCTGCCCGCTGGACCGCGACGCCGGTCGACCTGATCTTCGGCTCGAACTCCGAACTGCGCGCCGTGGCGGAGGTCTATGCCGCCGACGATGCCAGGGAGAAGTTCGTGAACGACTTCATTGCCGCCTGGACGAAGGTGATGGACGCGGATCGCTTCTGAAGCGGGATGCATGAGATGCCCCCCTCCCCTTCAGGGGAGGGGATCGCCCTGACTATTGCAATGTCATCACGGTCCGAGCACAGCACCAAAGCGCAACGTGATGCGCAGGCCCGGGCGGGTGTTCACGATCTCCAATGCGGCATCGAGCCGCGATGCGGCCGAGCGGACGATGGCGAGGCCCAGTCCGCTGCCCTCGCTGTCGCGGGCGGTCGACAGGCGGGTGAAGCGCTCGCCCAGCCGGGCCAGATCGGCATCGGGCAGACCGGGGCCGTCATCGGCCACGTCGATCCTGATCCCCTCCCCCGCTTCGTCGGACACCGTCAGCATCACCTGACCGCCGCGACGATTATAGCGGATCGCATTGTCGAGCAGGTTGGACAGGATCTCGAACAACAGGGTGCGGTGGCTGGCGATCGCGATGTCGGCGGGTGCGTCGAGATGGATTTCCACCCCCGCCTCGATCGCCTGGGCGATGCGGCGGTTGATGACGGCGACCGCCACCTCGCGCAGGTCGACCCGTTCACGCGGCGGCGCGGGCCCTGCCTCCTCGGCACGGGCGAGCGCCAGCAACTGCGTCACCAGATGTTCCAGCCGATCGGCGGCGTCGGCGATCTCGCCCAGTGCCGCCGGACTGCCACGTCTTGCCAGGGCGACCTGCACCTTGAGCACCGCCAGCGGCGTGCGCATCTGGTGCGAGGCATCGGCGGTAAAGCGCCGCATCCCCGCCGTCGCACTGTCCAGCCGGGCGAGCAGATGGTCGAACGCATCGGCAAGCGGGCGAAGCTCGACCGGCAGCGGCCCGGTATCGAGCGGCGACAGGTCCGGCGTCGCGCGCGTGTCCCGCGCCGCCACCGCGCCGCGCAAGCCCGCCAGCGGCCGCAGGCTCCAGGCGAGCGCGGGGCGGATCAGCAGCATGGCGACGCCCACCAGCAGCAACTCGCCCAGCACCAGCGCGACCACCAGCCGCCGTTGCAGCGCACGGCGACCGTCGAGCGTCTCGGCCACCTGCACGATGACCGGCGCGTCGATGCGGGGCAGCGCGCGGCGCACTTCGGCGATGCGGATATCCTGATCGCGGTAGCGGGCGAAGCGGAAGCGCGGCGTGTCGAGTGCCAGTTCACCGATGTTTGGCGCGGACAGATCGGCATAGCCGGTCAGCAGCCGTCCCCCTACCGCGATCCGGTAATAGACATTGTCGCGCTCGCTATTCTCCAGCATCCCGAAAGCGGCCGCGGGCAGGTCCAGCGTCACCTCGCCGCGCTCCACCTGCACCGTCTCGGCAACCGCGCCCAGCGCGCCACCCAGCACGCGGTCGTTGGTCCGGCGAACCACATCGGCGATCAGCGTCGCCCCCGCCAGCCCCAGCAGCACCGCGATCGCCAGCATCGGCGCCAGCATCGCGGCAAGCAGCCGGGTGCGCAGCGCCACGGCGCGCCCGCGTGGAGGCTCAATGGGCATCGAGCATATAGCCGACCCCGCGCACGGTGCGGATCGCCGGGCCATCGGGGGCCAGCTTGCCGCGCAGCCGGGTGATGTTCACCTCGATGGCGTTGGGGCCGACCGGCTCGTCATAGCCGAACACCTCGGATTGCAGTGTCTCGCGCGGCACGATCTGCCCGGCGCGGGTGGCCAGCGCGTCGAGCACCGCCCATTCGCGGCGACGCAAGTCGAGTGTCCGCTCGCCGACCCGTGCCGCGCCGCGCGAACGGTCGAGGACGAGCGCGCCGACCACCAGCTCGGGCGTGGGATCGCCCCCGCGCCGCCGCCCGAGCGCGCGAATGCGGGCCTCCAGTTCCTCCGGCGCGAAGGGCTTGCGCAGATAATCGTCCGCGCCGAGGTCCAGCCCGCGCACCCGGTCGTCCAGCGCATCGCGCGCGGTCAGCATCATCACCGGCACCCGGTTGCCCTGCCGCCGCAGCGTCTGGAGCACCGAGAAGCCGTCAATATCGGGCAGCCCGACATCCAGGACGACAAGGGCATAGGCTTCATCCGCCGCGACCATCAGCGCGTCCTCGCCCGTCGCGACATGATCGACCGCATGGCCCGCCGCGCGCAACAACGCGACGATCCCGCGCGCCAGCGCCGCATCGTCCTCGACGATCAGAATCCGCATGACGCGGGCCTTGCGTGAAAGGCGGATGACAGCTTGGCGGGATAATCCATGGCATTGAGCTTACCCGAACCCAGAGGCGGGAAGCGAGAGGACCTGAACGATGCGAATGGTAATTCTATCGATGCTGATGCTGGGTGCCGTCGCGCCCGCTCACGCCGATGCGCAGCGCCCGGCCGGTTATCCCCGCTCCTATGACGCGCTGGTCGCCGAGGCGCGGGGCGAGCGCATGGTGCACATCTATGGCAATGCCGACACCGCCGCGATGCAGCCGCTGATCGCCGCGTTTCGCCGCACCTATCCCGGCGTCCAGGTCCGCTATGACGATCTGGAATCGAGCATCATCTACGACCGCGTCGTCGCCGAGGCGCGCCGCCGCGCCGCCGGGGCCGATCTGGTCTGGTCCTCGGCGATGGACCTGCAGGCCAAGCTGATCAACGACGGTTATGCGCAAGGCTATCTCAGCCCGGAAAAACCCGCGCTCCCCGCCACGGCGGTGTGGAAGAATATGGGTTACGGCGTCACCGCCGAGCCGGTCGCCTTCGTCGTCAATCGCCGCCTGATCCCCGCCGCGCAAGTGCCGCGCACCCATGAGGCGTTCGAACGATTGCTCCGCACCCGTCGCGGCGCGCTGATGGGCAAGGTCGCGACCTATGACCCCGCCCGGTCCAATGTCGGCTATCTCTATCTGACCGAGGATCATGCGATCACCCGCGACACCCGCTCGCTGGTGCAGGCGATCGCGGCGACCCGGCCGATCCTGTCGCGCACGACCGAGCCGATGCTGGATGCGGTGTCGGCGGGGCGGATCGCCATCGCGTACAATGTGGTCGGCCCCTATGCCCTGACCCGGGCGATGCGCGACCCGAATATCCGGGTGGTCTTCCCGCGCGACTATACGATCATCGCCTCGCGCGTCGCCTTCATCGCGCGCGACGCCCGGCATCCGGAGGCGGCGCGGCTGTTCCTCGACTTCCTGTTGTCGCGCACCGGGCAGACGCTGCTCGCGAAGCAATGGCTTTTGCCGGTGCGGGCCGATGTCCGTGCGCCGCGACTCTCCGTCGAACAGCAGCGCCCGATCCGCGTCGGGCCACAGCTTCTCGTCAATCTCGACACCATCAAGCGCCGCCGCTTCCTGGCCGACTGGCGCGCCACTCTCGCTCAAGAGGCCCCCAAGTGATGACTCCGATCCGAACCGCCACCGCGCTGGTCGCCCTGCTGGCCGCCACCCCCGCGCTGGCCCAGACGCCGAGCAACGACGACCTTGCCGCTCTGGTGCGCCAGCAGGCCGCCGAGATCGCGACCCTGCGCGCCCGGCTCGACCGGCTGGAAGGCACGACCGCTGCCGCGCCCGCTCCGGTCGCCGCCACGGCCCCCGCCCCGGCCACCCCGCCCGCGCCGCAACTGGCGCAAAGCGACACGATCGGTCGTGATACGGTGACCCGTCCCTTCGCGCCGCAGCTGGTGCCACCCGGCCCCGCCGAGCGCGACGTCGCACAGGCGCGGCAGGCCAATGCGGCGGGCGTGACGACCGAATGGGGCGCGGGCCTGCCCGTCTTCCACTCGGCGGACGGCATCTACACCTTCAAGCCGCGCGGTCGCATCCTGACCGATGTCAGCTCGACCTTCGGATCGGCCTATGACGGGCGCAACATCACGACCACGGGGATGCGCGCGCTGCGCCTGGGCCTGGAAGGCGGCGTCGGAACGCACTTCTTCTACCAGTTCGAGTCCGATTTCTCGGAAAGCGAGGTCGATATCGTCACCGCCTTCATCGGCTGGCGCAACCGCATCCGACCGGGCCTCGATTACGACGTGCGCGCCGGGCACCTGTTCAACGATCGCGGGTTCGAGGGGTCGACGGGATCGGACTCGACGCCCTTCATGGAGCGCACCGTCGTCTCCACCGCCATCATCCCGCAGCGCGGCTTCTACGGCGTCGGCATCATGCCGCGCCTGTTCTGGAAGACGGGCCACGCCTCGCTGACCCTGACCGGTGACCGGATCGACGGCAACCAAGCGGTGAGCGACAGTCGTACCGTGCTGGGCCGCGCGCACTGGAACCCGATCAAGACCGACCATTCGGTCCTGCATGTCGGCCTCTGGGGCTTTGACGAGGCGTTGTCGTCGGCGGCGACCACGCTGACCCGCAACACGGTGATCGGCGGCCGCTTCAACGGCGCGTTGCGCGTATCGACCGGCGCGCTGCTCGGTGGGCGCAGCACCACCGGCTATGGCGCGGAGCTGGGCGGCTATGTCGGCCCCGTCTGGGTCATGGCCGAGGCTGGCGAGCGGCGTGCGCGCCTGACCGGCGGCCGCCCCGATTTCCTCAGCAAGGCGTGGAGCCTTTCAGGCGGCTGGTTCGTCACCGGCGACCTGCCGCCATACAACCCGCGTCTCGGCAGCTTCGGCCAACCGCGCGTCCTGAAGCCGATCTTCGAGGGCGGACCGGGCGCGATCGAGCTGACCGCGCGCTATGAAAACCTTGATTACACCAGCCTCTTGACCGGCGGGCGCGGCTGGGCCGCGACGGCGGGGGTCAACTGGTATCTCAACAGCTTCACCCGGCTCCAGTTCAACTGGGTCCACTGGGACACCGACAATCGCGCGGGCGCCTTCACCGGCCCCGACAGCGGCGAGACGATCGGCACCCGCATCGCCGTCACCTTCTAAACATGACTTGAATCCGAACGAAGCCCCTCCCCTTCAGGGGAGGGGTTGGGGTGGGGCCTCTCCACAGGCGTCGTGCTCGCGCAAGCGCCCCACCCCCGGCCCCTCCCCTGAAGGGGAGGGGTGGATCGGCCTCCCGTCATTCCGCTCGAAACGTCCTTTCCTCCTTCCACGGAGCATCCTTCGATGGATCTTGCCCTGCTTGGCTTCCTGATGGTCGCCACCTTCATGACGCTCATCATGACGAAGCGGATGACCCCGCTCGTCGCGCTGATCGTCGTGCCGACCGCCTTCGCGCTGATCGCCGGTTTCGCCTCCGGCCTGGGTGACATGATGATCGACGGCATCAAGAACCTCGCGCCGACCGGCGTGATGTTGTTGTTCGCCATCCTGTTCTTCTCGATCATGACCGATACCGGCCTGTTCGATCCGCTGGTCAACCGACTGTTGCGGGTGGTCCATGGCGATCCGATGGCGATCCTGATCGGCACGGTGGTGCTGTGCGCGATCGTCAGCCTGGATGGCGACGGGTCGACGACCTACATCATCACCATCGCCGCCCTGCTGCCGCTCTACAAGCGGTACGACATGAACCGGCTGTACCTGTGCTGCCTGCTCATGAGCACCAGCGGCATCATGAACCTGACGCCCTGGGGCGGCCCGACCGCGCGTGCCGCCAGCGCGCTGAAGCTCGATCCCGCCACCCTCTTCCTGCCGCTGATCCCCGGCATGATCGCAGGTCTCGCCTTTCTGATCGGCCTGGCGATCTGGTTCGGCCGCAAGGAGCGCCGCCGCATCGGCCATGTGAAGGCCAACGAACCGACCGCCTTCACCGGCATGGCCGTGTCGCAGTTCCCCGAGGCCCGCCGCCCGCACCTGCGCTGGTTCAACGGCGCGCTGACGCTGGCGCTGATCGCCGGGCTGGTGTCGGGCATCCTGCCGCTGTCGGTGCTGATGATGCTGGCCTTCGCCATCGCCATGATCGTCAACTATCCGCAGGTCGCCGAGCAGAAGGAGCGGATCGCCGCCCATGCCGGTAACGTCCTGTCGGTCGTCTCGCTGATCTTCGCGGCCGGTATCTTCACCGGCATCCTGTCGGGCACCGGCATGGTCGAGGCGATGAGCCAGGAAGTCGTCGGCTTCATCCCGCCGGTCCTGGGGCCGTACATGGCGCCGATCACCGCGATGCTCAGCCTGCCCTTCACCTTCTTCATTTCGAACGACGCCTTTTATTTCGGGATGCTGCCGATCCTGGCCGAGGCGGGCGCGCATTACGGCGTATCGCCGATGGCGATCGCCCGCGCCTCGCTGATGGGCCAGCCGGTTCATCTGCTCAGCCCGCTGGTGCCGTCCACCTATCTGCTGGTCAGCCTGGCGGGCATCGATCTCGCCGATCACCAGCGCTTCACGCTGGTTCCCGCCGCCGTGGTATGCGTGGTCATGACGCTGGTCGGGATGGCGGTTCTCGCCTTCCCGCTGATGGGCTGATCCGATGGCAACGCTCTGGCAGCATATCGTCGCCGACTTCGCCGCGATCGGATCTCCGGCCGCGCTCGCCGCCTTTGCCCAGGTCGTCATGATCGACGTCCTGCTGGCCGCCGACAACGCCATCGTCGTCGGCGCGCTGGCGGCGGGGCTGCCCCCGGCGATGCGGCGCAAGGTGATCCTGGTCGGGATCGTCGCCGCGCTGGTCCTGCGTATCGGTTTCGCGCTGGTGGTGACGCAGCTGCTCCAGATCGTCGGGCTGGTGCTGGCGGGCGGGTTGCTGCTGGTCTGGGTCGCGTGGAAGATGTGGCGCGAGCTGCGCGGTGGCGCGGGCGAAGACGATCCCCTCGCCGAACAGGCCCCGCGCCGCTTCTGGGCCGCCGCCTGGGCAGTGGCGGTCGCCGACATCTCGATGAGCCTCGACAATGTCCTGGCGGTCGCGGGCGCGGCGCGCGACCATCCGGGCATCCTCGCCATCGGCCTGATCCTGTCGGTCGCCTTGATGGGCCTCGCCGCCAATGTCCTGGCGCGCGTGATCGAGCGCTATCGCTGGCTCGCCTATGTCGGTCTGCTCGTCATCCTGTGGGTCGCGGGCAAGATGATCTGGGAAGGACTGACCGACCCGTCGCGCGGCCTCCTGACCCTGTTCGCCTGACGCCTCCGCGCAACCTCAATCTCCGGGAGACATAGCCATGATCCGCAACGCGCCGCCCCTCGTCCTGCTGCCCGCCATGGGATGCGACGGACAGCTTTGGGCAAGACAGGTCGTCGACCTGAGCGACATCACCCATCCGATGCTGGGCGACCTGACCGTCGACGACACGCTGGAGGCGATGGCAGCGCGCGTGCTGGCCCATGCCCCGCCGCGCTTCGCGGTCGCGGGCGTCAGCCTGGGCGGCTATGTCGCGCTGGAGATCGTCCGCCAGGCCCCCGACCGGGTGCAGCGGGTGGCGCTGTTCGGCACGCGCGCCTCGATGCAGATGCGCCCGCGTACCGTCGCCGACCAGGGTCTGCTCGCCACCGCGCCGCATGCCGACCCGGCCCTCACCCCGATCGTCAGCGGCCCGGTGCAGGCCATGGCCGAGCGCGTCGGGGCCGCCGTGTTCGAGCGGCAGCAACGCGCCCTGCTCGCCCGTCCCGACATCGCCCCCGCCATCGCGGCGGTGCGGGTGCCGACGCTGGTCGCGGTGGGCGATCGCGACCGCATCTGCCTGCCCGCCGACGCACGCACGCTGGCGGACCGCATCACGGGCGCGCGTTTCCACGAGATCCGCCATTGCGGCCATCTGGCCCCGATCGAGCGCCCCGGCGAAGTGACCATGTTGCTGCGCGACTGGTTGCAAGGCTGACGAGTCCTTCGCGGCGCCGCCGCAAACCATGGTTGCGCCCCGACGCTATCGACGTTAATGCGAGTCGATAGCAATAAGGGGGTTAAGCGATGAATGTCCTGAACGGTGCGGCCAGCCTGGCCGCCTTGATGATCTGTGCCCCCGCCATGGCGGCGATGACGGACCCGATCGCGGACACCCCTCCCCCTGGCGAGGACATCGTCGTGACCGGGCGCGCGCAGCATCTCTACCGGGTCGACACGACGACCGTCGGCAAGGTGGCCGAGAATCCGCTGAACATTCCGCAGGCGCTGCAGGTCATCAATGAGGACCTGATCACCGACCAGGGTGCGCGCGATGCGACCGATCTTTATCGCAACATCTCGGGCGTCAGCGCCTTCAGCTATGCGGGCGTCACCTTTCGCGGCTTTCGACAGGACCAGTCCTTCTATGACGGTCAGCGCGGCAATCCCTTTATCGGTTTCTCGGTGCCGCAGCTGTTCACCGTCAGCCGGGTCGAGGTGCTGAAGGGACCCGCAGGCCTGTTCTTCGGTCCCGGATCGCCGGGCGGCATCATCAACTACGTCTCGAAGACGCCCAGCGAGGTCAGTGCGTTGCGCACGGTCGCGACGCTGGGCAATTACGATCGCGCGGGCCTTTCGTCGGAGGCGACGGGCAAGGTCGATGCGGACGGCGTGGTCACCTATCGCCTGGGCGGCTTCTACGAGGCGATGAAGCCCTTTCGCTACAATACGAAGAACACGTCGCTGATCGGCGATGGCGGCCTTTCCTTCCGCACCAACAAGGGCGGCAAGCTGACCGTGCAGGCCACGGTCTATGACAATTTCCTGCGCGGCAATCGGCTGCGCGGCGTGCCGGTCGACAATGACGGCAATTTCCTGGGCGATATCCGCTGGAACGCCAATGAACCCACCGACTTCCTCCATCTGAAGTCGCAGGCCTATCAGGCGCGCTACGCCACCGCGATCGGCGACGCGATCACTTTCGATGCGGGCGCGCGCTATTTCAAGGCGACGGAAACCCAGCAATATCACGAGGCCCGCGGCTTCGTGAGCGGCAGCTCCGACCTGATCGCGCGCGAGTTCCGCGACCAGATCCGCGACGTCGACGGCCTGTCCTTCATGGCCAACGCAACCGCAAAAGTGCCGCTGTTCGGCATGGTCCACAAATTCCAGGCGGGTGCCGACTGGTATGACGAAACCAGCATCCTCAACTCGCGCATCCTGCGCTCGGGCGTCACGCCGCTGAGCCTCGGCAAGCCGGTCTATACCGCGACCGGCCGCGACGTGGCCCGCGCCGCCGCCCTGCCCTTCGCCAAGACGGATACCCGCACCCGGCGCAAGGGCGCCTATCTTCAGGATCAGGTCAGCGTCACCGACGCGCTGCTGCTGGTCGGCGGTGTCCGTTACGACCAGTTCGACGACGCGGTGACCACCACCACCGCCGGGCGAGTGACCGCGAACCCGTCCTACAGCGACGGCCGCTTCACCTATCGCGCCGGGGCGATCGTCAAGCCGCGCAAGGACGTGTCGCTCTACGCCAGCTGGTCGGGCAGTTTCGAGCCGCAAAGCGCCGCCAACCAGAATCCCGATGCGGGCGGCCCCTTCGCGCCGGTCACGGGCGGGCAGGTCGAAGGCGGCGTCAAGTCGGTGCTGCTGGGCGGGCGGCTCCAGGCCAATGCGGCGGTCTATCGGATCATCCGTCGCAACATGCTTCAGGTCGATCCCAGCCTCGCGCCCGTCAACGGGCAGGATCAGCTGCGCCCCATCGGCCAGGTGACGAGCAAGGGGATCGAGATCGACCTGGCGACCGACATCACGCCCAGCTGGGCGCTGATGGCCAATTACGCCTATAACGACACCCGGATCACCGGCACCGTTGCGGGCCAGTCGCTGACCAATGCGGTCGGCAACCGCTTCGCCAATGCGCCGCAGCACCAGCTCGGCTTCTGGACCCGTTATCAGGTCGCCCCGATCGGCACCGCGATCGGCTTTGGTGGCGAATATCTGTCGAGCCGGATCAGCCTGTCGGGCCAGGCGGTACAGCCCTATACGATCTTCGATGCCTCGATCACCAAGTCGCTGGGCATCATGGAGCTGATGCTGCGCGTCGATAACCTGTTCGACAGACGCTATGCCGCCTCCGGCTTCTCGCTGCAAAGCGGCAGCTTCCCGGGCGAACCCCGGACCATGCTGGCGGAATTGCGCTTTCGCTTCTGACCGGAGGCCGGTCGGTCGACGAGGGAAACGACGCCGTGAAGGCCGAAGTCATGGTCGTCACCATCGGCCGGATCGACCACATGTCGCGACCAGACACCTAGTGAACGGTGCCGACCGCCTCCTGGCAGGACAAAAGGTCGATCAGCCGCTCGATCTGGCGCCAGCGACAGAAATGGATGTGATTGCCCTGGTCGCGGCTGCGATCGGCGCGGGCAGCGGCTTCGCCGCTCGCCGCCAGGCCAAAGGTTTCCATCATCTCGGCGGCGTCCGCCACATCTCGACCGGTCAGGAATGGCGCGACATAAGCGTCGCGAAAATCGCGCATGGAATCTCCCCCCGGAACCGCGCCGTGAAACTTCGGAGGGCACCCCTAGGCGCGGGTTATGAATTTAACCACCCCCTGAAATGGTTAACCCGATTTCGACCATGGATGGCTGGTTTCGTGCCCCCGCGCATGGCAGGAATGGCGCCATGAACGACCCGCAAATACCGCGCCCTCCCCAGTCTTCCGCTCATGCCGGGGGCATCTTCATCGCGTTGGGCGTGGTCGGCGGGATCGTCGCGGGGCTGGCGACCGGCGAGGTCACCATGGGGGTATTGATCGGTCTGGCGATCGGGATCGTCGTGGCGCTGCTGATCTGGTGGTGGGGTAGGTAAATCATAATCCTCCCCGGTTCGGGGAGGTGGCAGGCCGAAGGCCTGACGGAGGGGGGGCTTCCACAAAGGTCGTCCCTCGTCGCAATCCCCCTCCACCGTCGCTGACGCGACGGTCCCCCTCCCCGCGAGCGGGGAGGATCAGCTCGGCAGCCGCATCTGCCAGACGACGCGACCGATCACCGCGATCGGACCGTCCGGCACCGGCGGCGCGGCGGGGTTGTCGCTGGTCGCGACCAGCCCCCCTGCCGCCAGCCGCACCCGCTTGACCATCAGCACTTCGCCGACCCGGATCACGTAAAGCCCGCCGCGCGCATTGGGCCGGACGTCGCGCTGATCGACCACCAGATGATCGCCGTCGAGCAACCCCGGCGCCATCGAATCCCCCCGCACCCGGATCACCGAAGCCGCCCCGTCGCTGAGCCCCAGCCGCCTCGCCAGCCCGCGATCGATCGCCTCGACGCCGATCATCACCTCGTCATCGACCGTCGCCCCCGGCCCCGCCGACGCCGCGACCGCCAGCCGGGGGACCAGCATCGGTCCGGTTTCGGGAAGCGCGCCCAGCCGCGCCTCGGCCACCCCGAAAAACTCCGCCAGCTGCCGCCGGTCGGCTTCCGCCAGCACACGTGGGCTGCCGCGCTGCACGAACTGCTGGAGATAGGCGTCGTTGCGGCCGATCATCCGCGACAAGGCCGCCAGGCTGACCCCGGCATCCGCCGCAAGCGCCTGTAATGTCGTCCTGATGTCCATGCCTGCCATGCTCCCGAATATAGGCATAGGAATTTTCCTAGACAAGTTGGAAATCAGAACAGATCATGAACATCGGAACAAGAATCGGACTTTGGGAGAATGTCCATGGAATTGTTGGGAGTGATCGACCGCTATCTGAAGGCCAGCCTCATGCCCGAGACGAAGTTCGGGCGGCTGGCGGTCAACGATCCCCGGCTGGTCAGCGACCTGCGCAAGGGACGCGAGCCGGGGCCTGAGATGATCGCGCGCGTCACCGCCTTCATCAAGGGACAGACCGCATGACCGTTCATGCCCGGATCGAGCGCGCCCCGTCGCCGCGCACCACCTCCAGCCGCCGCCCCGCCGATCGCGGCGAACGGCTGGCCCGCACGCTGGTCGCCCATGCGGCGCGCGCCGGATGCGCGGTGCGGTTGACGGTCGCCATGGTCGAACCCTGGTGTTCGGCGACGTTCAGCGGATCGGTGATCGTCCTGACGCTCGACGCCATGCCCGGCCCCGCCCTGACCCGCTGGCTGGCCGCCCTGCCCGAGGCGGACATTCCGCTCGGCCGCGACCTGATCGCCGATATCGCGGTGGAGACGGAACCGCGCGGGTTGCGCGTCCTGCTATGCCTGGACGCGGCGAACGGATGACAGGCGCATGAATTTTTCCTTGATATGTTGTAACAAGACTGTAGTCGGCAAGGCATCACAAATCGGAGCCGTCCCTTGTTCAAGCCCGTTCTCCTGTCCGGCCTGTCCGTCACCGCGCTTGCCAGCCTGCTGGCCGCTCCCGCCGCCGCGCAGACCACCAACGCCACGGCGGCCAATCGCGGCCGCGAGATCGTCGTGACCGCGCCGGTCCAGCAGTCGGAGGCCGATGTGCTGTCGGGCACTTCGATCGTCACCGGCGCGGAACTGGAACGCTCGATCCGCCCGACCATCGGCGAGACGCTGGCGCGCCAGCCGGGCGTGTCGGCGACCTCGTTCGGCCCCAACGCCTCGCGCCCCGTGCTGCGCGGTTTCCAGGGCGAGCGGATCCGCGTGCTGACCGACGGCATCGGCTCGATCGACGTGTCGAACACCAGCGTCGACCATGCCGTCGTCATTAACCCGCTGCTCGCCGAACGGGTCGAGGTGCTGCGCGGCCCCTCGGCGCTGCTGTTCGGATCGTCGGCGGTGGGCGGCGTGGTCAACGTCATCGACACGCGCATCCCGCGCTCGGTGCCGGAAAAGGGTTATCGCCTGTCAGGCATGGCGACCTATGGCTCGGCCGCGACCGAGCGTTCGGTGGCGGGCGCGACGGATGTCGCGGTAGGCAAGCAGTTCGTGCTGCACGCCGATGGCTCGTACCTGAAGACCGACGACCTGAAGATCGGCGGCTATGTCCTGTCCCCGCGCGCCCGTGCCGAGGCGCAGGCGTCGGCGGCGCAGGCCCCCAACGATCCGCTCGACTTCGGCGCGATCGCGTCCTTGCGCGGCCGCCTGCCCAACACCGCCAGCGAGACCTGGACAGCCGGTGTCGGCGGGTCGCTGATCACCGACACCGGCTCGCTGGGCATCGCCTACAGCCATTATGACAGCCTGTACGGCGTGCCGGTCCGCTACACCCTGACGCCGGGGGGCGAGGAACCCGAAGCCCCACGCCTCAGCCTGGTCCAGAACCGCCTCGACCTGCGCGGCGAGATCGAGACCGGCGGCGGATTCCTCGACCGCATCCGCCTGCGCGCCGGGGCGGCCGAATATCGCCATTTCGAGCTGGAGGAGAACGGCGAGGTCGGCACGGCGTTCTACAACAAGGGTATCGAAAGCCGCCTGGAACTGGTTCAGACCAAGCGCAATGGCTGGCAGGGCGCGTCCGGCGTCCAGTTCTTCAACCGCGACTTCGATGTGCGCGGCGAGGAGGCGTTCCTGCCGCGCAACAACACCGCGCAGGTCGGCCTGTTCACCCTGCAACAGCTGGATCGCGGCGCCTTCAAGATGGAGGCGGGTGCGCGCTACGAGCACACCTCGCTGACCGCGCGCACGGCCGTCAGCGACGACCGCTTCTTCCGGGGGCAGCGCAGCTTCGACGCCTTTTCAGGCTCGATCGGCGCCAGCTACGGCTTCGCGCCCGACTGGCGGGCGGGCCTGAACTTGTCGCGCACCGAGCGCGCGCCGTCCGCCGAGGAGCTGTTCGCCAACGGCCCCCATGCCGGGACCGAAGCCTATGAACTGGGCAATCCGGACTTCAAGAAGGAGTCGAGCTGGGGTATCGAGGCGACCGTCCACGGGCATGGCGAAGGCTATAGCTTCGACGCCTCGGCCTATTACAACCGCTTCTCCAACTATATCTATGACGCCTTAGTCCAGCAGGGTCCGTGCGAAGCCGCCGCCGCGCCCTCGGGCCGCGAGGTCGACCTGCCCTGCTTCGCCTATGCCCAGGCCGATGCCCGCTATTACGGCATCGAGGCGGAGGGCTCGCTGCGCCTCGCCACGATCGGCCAATATGCGATCAATGCCGACCTGCTGGGCGATTATGTCCATGCCCAGATCATCGGCACCGGCCCCGCCCCGCGCATCCCGCCGCTGCGCCTGCTCGGCGGGCTGGAAGCCCATTCGGAGAGCGTGAATGCGCGCGTCGAGGTAGAGCGCAGCTTCAAGCAGACCCGCGTGCTGGGCCTGGAAACGCCGACCGACGGCTTCACGCTGGTCAACGCCTCGGTCCAGTTGAAGCCCTGGGGCGCGGTCAATCCGACCACACTGACCCTGTCGGCGAACAATATCTTCGACGTGGATGCGCGCCGCCATGCCAGCGTCCTGAAGGACTTCGCGCCTTTGGCCGGTCGCGACCTGCGCGCGACGCTCAGCTTCAGGCTGTAAGCCGGTCTTTCCTCCCCTTGCAGGGGAGGTGGCAGGCCGCAGGCCTGTCGGAGGGGTGTCCAGGTCGGCGAGGTTTCCTGCCCTCATCACGGGTGACACCCCTCCACCATTCTGCGCATGGTTCCCCTCCCCTTGCAGGGGAGGAATAGGCACCGGGGGTGGACAAAACCCCCGGCCTTCCCGAGAAGCGGCGGACATAAGGAGAGAAACCAATGTCCCCGATGGGCAAGTTCGACTGGGCGGACCCGTTCCTGCTCGACGACCAGCTGACCGATGACGAGCGGATGATCCGCGACACCGCGCGCGCCTATGCCGACGACCGGCTGGCGCCGCGCATCATCGACGCCTTTGCGCAGGAACATACCGATCCCGAAATCTTCCGCGAGATGGGTCAGCTGGGCCTGCTTGGCCCCACCATTCCCGAAGAGTTCGGCGGCGTCGGCGCATCCTATGTCGCTTACGGCCTGATCGCGCGCGAGGTGGAACGGATCGACAGCGGATACCGCTCGATGATGAGCGTGCAGTCCAGCCTGGTCATGTATCCAATCCATGCCTATGGCTCCGACGAACAGAAGAGCCGTTACCTGCCCAAGCTGGCGAGCGGCGAGTGGATCGGCTGTTTCGGCCTGACCGAACCCGATGCCGGTTCCGATCCGGGGGGCATGCGGACGACCGCGAAAAAGGTCGATGGCGGCTATGTCCTGTCGGGCGCCAAGACCTGGATCTCCAACTCCCCCATCGCCGACGTCTTCGTAATCTGGGCCAAGTCGGAAGCGCATGGCGGCGCGATCCGGGGCTTCGTGCTGGAAAAGGGCATGAAGGGCCTGTCCGCACCCAAGATCGAGAACAAGCTGTCCCTGCGCGCCTCGATCACCGGCATGGTGATGATGGACGAGGTGGCGGTCGGCGAAGACGCCCTGCTGCCGCATGTCGAGGGACTGAAGGGGCCGTTCGGCTGCCTCAACCGCGCGCGCTACGGCATCAGCTGGGGCGCGCTGGGCGCGGCGGAGTTCTGTTTTCACGCCGCGCGGGCATATGGCCTGGACCGCAAGCAGTTCGGACGGCCGCTGGCCGCGACGCAGCTGTACCAGAAGAAGCTGGCCGATATGGAAACCGAGATCGCGCTGGGCCTGCAGGCGTCGCTTCGTGTCGGACGGTTGATGGACGAAGGCCGGTTCGCGCCCGAGATGATCTCGATCGTGAAGCGCAACAATGTCGGCAAGGCCCTGGACGTTGCCCGTGTCGCCCGCGACATGCATGGCGGCAACGGCATTTCGGGTGAATATCAGGTGATGCGCCACCTGATGAACCTGGAAACGGTCAACACCTATGAAGGCGCGCACGACGTCCATGCGCTGATCCTGGGCCGCGCCATCACCGGGATCGCGGCGTTTTGATCCCCTCCCCAATCCTCCCCAAGCCATGCATGGGGAGGGGGACCATCGCGTCAGCGATGGTGGAGGGGCTTATGCCCCGGCCCCTCCACCACGGCCTTCGGCCGCGGTCCCCCTCCCCATCTGACGATGGTGAGGAATTAGGATGACAAAACCCGCTCCCCTCGCCGGCCTGAAGGTCGTCGAACTCGCCCGTATCCTCGCCGGTCCCTGGGCGGGTCAGGTGCTGGCCGATCTCGGCGCGGAGGTGGTGAAGGTCGAAAGCCCCGATGGCGACGATACGCGCCGCTGGGGGCCGCCCTTCATTCCCAACCCGGACGGCACACAGGACGCCGCCTATTTCCATGCGGCCAATCGCGGCAAGACCTCGGTCGTCGCCGACTTCGCCACGCCAGAGGGACAGGCAAAGGTCCGCGCGCTCATCGCCGACGCCGATGTGGTCATCGAGAATTTCAAGCTGGGCGGCCTGGCCCGCTACGGCCTGGATTACGACAGCCTGTCGGCGACAAATCCGCGCCTGATCTATTGCTCGATCACCGGCTTCGGGCAGGACGGTCCCTATGCGCCGCGCGCCGGATACGACTTCATCGTACAGGGCATGAGCGGCATCATGGACCTGACCGGCGAACCGGACGGGGCGCCGCAGAAGATCGGCGTGGCGCTGGCCGATATCATGACCGGACTCTATGCCGTCATCGCGATCCAGGCCGCCCTCCATATGCGGACCCGGACCGGGCGCGGGCAGCAGATCGACATGGCACTGCTCGACACGATGACCGGCGTACTGGCCAACCAGGCGATGAACTATCTCGCCTCGGGCCGGACGCCGACCCGGCTGGGCAACGCGCATCCCAATATCGTGCCCTATGCCGCCTTCCCGGCGAGCGACGGCTGGTTCATCCTGGCGGTCGGCAACGACGCGCAGTTCCACCGTTTCGCGCAGGTCGTCGGGATCGATGGCGACGATCCGCTTTATGCGACCAACGCCCTGCGCTGCGAACATCGCGCCGCCCTGACACCGATCATCGAGGCCGCGACCGCCCGCTGGCCGCGCGACGAACTTCTCGCGGCGCTGGAGGCGGCAGGCGTTCCGGCCGGGCCGATCAACACGGTCGAACAGGCCTTTGCCGACCCGCAGGTGATTGCGCGCGGCCTGGCGATCCGACCCGAACGGCCGGACGGATCGACCGTGCCGGGCGTCCGCACGCCGATCCGCTTTTCCGACGCGGACCTCGCGCTCGACCGCGCTGCGCCGATGCTGGGCCGGTAGCCCCCTGCCCCAGCATCGGCTAAGCCCGCTTCCGCGATGTCCAGCTTCACCGTCAACAACCAGCCTATCCGCTATCGCCTGCCGCCCGACACGCCCCTGCTCTGGGCATTGCGCGACGCGTCGAACCTGACCGGCACCAAATATGGTTGCGGCACGGGCGATTGCGGCGCGTGTACGGTCGATATCGACGGCCGCGCGGTCCGCAGCTGTCAGTTGCCGATCGGCCGGATCGAGGGCCGCGTCGTCACCACGATCGAGGGGCTGTCGCGCGACCGCTCGCACCCCGTTCAACAGGCATTCCTCGCCGCCAATGTCAGCCAGTGCGGATATTGCATTCCCGGCATGGTCATGGCCGCCGCCGCGCTGATCCGGAAAAATCCCGATCCGTCCGAAGAACTGATCCGCGCGCAGATCACCAATCTCTGCCGCTGCGGCATCTATCCGCGCCTGGTCGAAGCGATCCAGCGCGCCGCCCGCGCGGCCCGTGGCGAGGAGACCATCCCCGCTGCGCCGATGCCCGGCACCGATCCCGGCGATGCCGCCCGCGCCGTACCCGCGCTGGTGCCCGGCGCGATGCGGGACGAGTGAACCCGCATCGGGCCGATTCTTTCCCGTTGCTGACAGGCCAGTTCAGCAATCGCTCAACGCCGTCATGCCATAAACCCTTCATGATCAGGGTCGGCTCGTGCGCCGACACATGGGACACGGGCACAATGAACAGGCATTGGATGGCGGCTCTGCTGGCGGCGACCGCGATGGTGGCAGGGGCGATGCCCGGCATGGCGAGCGCGCAGGCGATGATGGATCGCGGCCCGCAGGGTCGCCCCGAAGGCGGCCCGCCGCGTGGCGGCCCCGGTGGCCCCGGTGGCGGCCCTGCCGGTCGCGTCGAGCGGAGCGAGGGTCGCCCGATCTTCAACAATCGCGAAGCCTTCCCCGAAAACCGCCCGGCCTTCCGCCCCGACCATCCCGAGGCACCCCGTGCGCCCCAGCCCGCTCCCCGGTTCGAGCAGCGCGATGGCGACCGTCGTGGCGACCACTGGCGGCCCGAGCCCTCCCCCGCGCCAGTCCCGGGCGAAGAGCGTTCATGGGGTGGCAATCGCGGCAATTGGCGCGATCAGTCGCGGCCCACTCCGAGGCCGCAACCCGATCCAGGTCCCAGCGGCGTGCGCGTCGATCGACAGGATCGCGGCCCTGGCTCATGGCGAGACGACCGCCGGGGCCAGTGGCAGGATCGGGGCCAGGATCAGCGCTGGCGCGACGAGGAGCGGCGCCAGCGGGACGACCGCGACCGCTGGCGGCGCAGCTTCGGCGACTGGCGCGACCAGCACGACCAGGCCTATGGCTTTGGCGAGCGCCGGGCCTGGGCGAACCAGTGGAATCGCGGCTGGCGCGGCGACCGGCGCTATGACTGGATGGGCTGGCGCTCGCTGAACCGGGGCGCCTATCACCTGCCGCGCTATTACGGCCCCAATGGCGGCTATGGCTATCAGCGTTTCTCCAGCGGGGTGATCCTGGAGCCGATGTTCTTCGGCCAGAATTACTGGCTGGACGACCCTTACGCCTATCGCCTGCCGCCCGCTTACGGCTCGTACCGCTGGGTGCGCTATTATAACGACGCGGTGCTGGTCGACCTGCGCAGCGGGATGGTCGTCGACGTGGTCTACGACATCTTCTGGTGACCGGGGCGGGAGGGACGTGCAAGGCGTCCCTCCCCTCTTGTCTTTCCGCAAGCATCGTCGCACATCGGCGACCATGTCGTTCTTCCAGAGGAAGCCGAAGGGCCACCCCGCCGCCTCGCCCTTGCGCGCTCGTTTCGCGGTAACGGTCGCCGGGCATCTCGATGCGAACCCGGCGGTGACGCGCGTGGCGACCGACACGGCGCAGATCTATTATCATCCCGACTTCCTGACGGCGGCCCAGTGCGACACGCTGATGGCGATGATCGATGCCAACCGGCGGCCCTCGACCCTGTTGTCCGACCGGCCGGATTACGGCTTCCGCACATCGGAAAGCTGCGACATGGCGCGCTGGTCCCCCGATGTTCAGCCGATCGACGAATCGATCGCCGCGCTGCTCGGCATCGCGCCCGAGCAGGGCGAGACGATGCAGGGACAGCGCTATGCCCCCGGCCAGCAGTTCCGCGCCCATCACGACTATTTCCACGAAAGCGAAAGCTATTGGGAAAAGGTGCGCGTCCATGGCGGACAGCGGACCTGGACCGCGATGATCTACCTCAACGACGTGGCCGAAGGCGGGGCGACCTGGTTCCCCCAGGCGGGCATCCGCGTCGCGCCGCGCCGGGGCCTGCTGCTCGCCTGGAACAACATGAAGCCGGACGGCAGCCCCAATGAAATGACCCTGCACGAGGGGATGCCTGTGGTCGAGGGCACCAAATACGTCATCACGAAATGGTTTCGCGAGGGCAACTGGGTCAGTTGATCCCCGCTGCCCTTTGCCGCCGCCCTTGTCGCGACGCTGTGCTCCGTGGCATGGCATCGCCGTGAATTTCCCTGATTTCAAGTTCCGCCCATGACCGACGTTCTCGGCGTCGCCCAATCGATCCTGGGCCAGCCCTGGCGCTGGCGCGCGCTGGCCGCCGATGCCCGCGACGGCCTGGGCCATGACGATCTGGTCGCCCAGCTGCTGCTCGCCCGGGGCTGCCCGCCGGACGAGATCGAGGCGCATCGCAATCCCTCGATCCGGGGCTTCATGCCCGATCCATCGATCTTCCGCGACATGGACCGCGCCGCCGCCCGCCTCGCCGATGCGGTGATCGCGCGCGAGCCGGTCGCGATCTTCGGCGATTACGATGTCGACGGCGCAACCTCGGCCGCTGTGCTCGTACGCCTGCTTCGTGACCTGGGCCTGTCCCCGTGCGCCTATATCCCCGACCGGATGACCGAGGGCTATGGCCCGACCGAAGCGGCACTGCTGCGCCTTCAGGCAGAGGGCGCGAACCTGATCGTCACCGTCGATTGCGGCGCGCAGGCGTTCGAGCCGCTGGCGGCGGCGCAAGACGCCGGGATCGAGATACTGGTCGTCGATCACCACAAATGCGCCACCGAACTGCCCCGCGCCCATGCGGTGGTGAACCCCAACCGGCTGGACGAGACCGAGGGCGCGGCGCACGGCCATCTGGCCGCGGTCGGCGTGTGTTTCCTGCTGGGCGCGGCATTGATCCGCACCTTGCGCACCCGCGGCTTCTTTTCCGACCGGGCCGAGCCGCGCCTGCTCGACCTGCTCGATCTCGTGGCCCTGGGCACGGTGGCCGATGTCGCGCAGCTCAAGGGCCTCAACCGGGCGTTCGTGGCGCAGGGCCTGAAGGTCATGGCGCAGCGGCGCAATATCGGTCTGGCCGCGCTGACCGATGCGGCCCGGCTGACCCGCGCGCCGACCTGCTCCGACCTGGGCTTTGCGCTCGGGCCGCGCATCAATGCGGGCGGCCGCGTCGGTCGCGCCGATCTGGGCGTGCGGCTGCTGACCACCGACGACCCCGCCGAGGCGCACGCGATCGCCGAAGAGCTCAACCATTTCAACGACGAACGCCGCGCGATCGAGGCGGGGGTGCAGGCCACCGCCGAAACCACCGTCGACCGCGACCGGCACGTCGCGCTTGTGTCGGGTGAAGGCTGGCATCCCGGCGTCATCGGCATCGTTGCCGGGCGGCTGAAGGAAAAGCTCGACCGCCCGGCCATCGTCATCGCGGTGGACGAACATGGGATGGGCAAGGGTTCGGGCCGCTCGATTTCCGGCGTAGACCTGGGGGCGGCGATCCTGGCGGCCAAGGAGCACGGCCTGCTGATCGCGGGCGGTGGCCACGCCATGGCGGCGGGCCTGACGGTCGAGGCGCATCGCATCGCCGAACTGGCCGACTTCCTGGAGGAACGCCTTGCCGACGCCGTCGTGCGCGCCAGTGCGGGTCGCGCGCTGCTGGTCGATGCGGTACTGGCGCCCGGCGGCGTCAATCCCGGCCTGGTCGGCGCGATGGAGGCTGGCGGCCCCTATGGCATGGGCTGGCCCGCCCCGCGCATCGCCGCCGGGCCGTTCCGCGTGATCCGCGCCGATCTGGTCGGCACCAACCACGTCCGCGCCATCGTCGCGGGTGCCGACGGCCGCAGCCTGAAAGCCATGGCCTTCCGCCAGGCCGACACCGCGCTGGGCCAGGCTCTGCTGGGCGCGGGCAGCACCCGCCGCCTGTGGCTGGTCGGCCGCGCCAGGGTCGACGACTGGTCCGGCCGCGACGTCGCCGAACTCCATGTCGAGGACGCCGCATGGGCCGACTGAAAAAAGCGCTTGACGGTTTTGCAACCCTCCCTTAGAGGCCCCTCCACGCCACCCGATGGCCCCTTCGTCTAGCGGTTAGGACGCGGCCCTTTCACGGCTGAAACACGGGTTCGATTCCCGTAGGGGTCACCAGCACCCGCCAGAATGGCGGATTTGCGCGGTGTACGCGGTCTTCATGGACGCTTTACCCATCCTTGTGTACAAAGGATGCGTACAAAGTGATCCGTATGGCCACCCCTTTCAAAGATCCTCGCACTGGCATTTTCTATTTCCGTCGGGTGATTCCCGAGGCGCTTCGGCCGTTCTTTGACGGCGCGTCGCGCGAGTACAAGCGGACCCTCGATACGCGCGATCCGGATGAAGCCCGCCAGCGCTATCACCCGCATGCCATCGTTTACGACCAGAAGCTTGCGGCAGCGCGGCGCAGCCTCGCCAGCCAGCAGCTCCGATCGGCGCGATCCATGGTCGACGCCTATCTTGACGGCGTCAGCGACCAGCAACTGCAAGGCATGGCGCAGAAACTGGCGTCGCTCGAATTCGGTGCTTTCCAACACGCCCACGGCCTAACCGACCATGACCCCGGTTCGCGCTATGACTTCGGCAGCCCGCCGGAACGGCCTGACCTCCAAAACTTCGGCGACCGCAAGACGATGCTGGAGGCAGTGCCGGACTTCAGCCCGCTGCCTTGGCTTGAAACGCTACGGCGGATTTCCACTCTCCCGTCGCTGGATCCGATCGACTGGGCCATCCTCGCAATCGCGTTCAACAGCGGCATTGCCCAGCCAATCGACCCAGCGCTCTACGAAGCGATCGGCCAAGCCTTTCTTGACAGGCTTTCCGAGGCCTGCACGCCGAAGATCGATCCGGCCCGCACGCGCATCCTGCCATCCGCAATTCCGTTCGGCGTGGTGCCAAATACTCATCACACGGCTGCAGTCCTTCAGTCGGCAGAAACCTCGTCGAACGCTCCGGCACCGACCATTACCAAGGTCTTCGAGGATTGGGCTGTGTCCCAGCCCCGCGAGCCCAAGCTCGTCGACGAATGGCGTACCGCGATTGCTCGGTTCGCCCGCCTGCACAATGATCCGCCCGTCGATACCATCACCGCGTCGATGGTCCGCACCTATCGCCGGACGTGCGCGGCGTTGCCGTCGCGCGCAGGCAAGGCGATCAACGCGCTTCCGCTGCTCGAGCAGGTAGAACTCGCCAAGGCGCAGGGGCTGAAATTACTCGCGCCCGCAACCGTCAACAAGGCGCTGTCCGCCGTCCGCGTGATGCTCGATCATGCCGTCGAAGAACTCGAAGTCATAACCGAGAACGTAGCAAAGACTGTCAAGTCCCTCCCAAAAAACGAGATCGAAGACCCTCGCCTGCCGTTCGAACCGCAGGATCTTGTCAAAATCTTCAGTGCAGAGCTTCCGAACAAGAGCGGTGTCGCACCCAGCACCCTGGCCTGGACTTTGCTCTTGGCTCCCTTCACCGGATGCCGGCTGGAGGAACTGGGCAAGCTGCGTCCAGGTAACATCAGGACCTACGACGGCATTCCCTACATCGCGATCGAGCCAGATCGCCTGCGCGTCCGCGAAGAACAGGAAGGCCCAGCCAAGCGGATGAAGACCGCGAGTGCCAAGCGCGATATCCCACTGCACCCCATCCTCATAAAGGCGGGCTTCCTCGATCTGGTGGCCAAGCGAAGGAATGAGAATGCCGAATGGCTGTTTCCGGAACTGGACACCAACAAGTATGGCAGCCGGACACAGCGCCTTTCGCGGGTGATGAACGACTTGCTGGATAGTATCGGGCTATCCGATCCAGAACTGGTCTTCTACTCGTTCCGCCACACCGGCAAACGGGCAATTCGGGGCAAGGCTCCTGCCGAAATCGTCGACCTATTGTTCGGTCATGCCAACGGGTCAGTCAGCACGCACTATGGACGCGGCGCTGATATGCAGGTGCTTCGCGATGCCATCGAAAAAATTAGCTATCCGGAGGTAGATTGGTCCCTCGTAGTCCAGCGTTTCATTACAGCTATCTAGAAAAAGCAGATCGCGGCGATACTGACGTTGGATCCTTGACGCAGAACGCCTCGACCCAGTTCCGGTCATTCGCTGCACTTGGTCGTCTCCCGAACTTCGACCATCCGTTCATATACAGAGGACGACGTGGCCGAAGGTCACGTCGTCCTCTTGACGGGCAGCCCCTCGGTAGGCTGGCGCACCAGCCGGTCGATTTGCTCTGACGTGCCCCCCGTTTCTTCATCCAGGTGGAACTAGAGACCGGCCCCTCAAAGGGACGGACGGAATGAAGCGGAAGCAATTCTCGGAAGAGCAGATCATCGGCATCCTGAAGGAGGCCGAGGCG